>ENA-ORBV01000370-ORBV01000370.1-microbial-mat-metagenome-genome-assembly--contig:-NODE-370-length-103004-cov-9.652462_pt1 | contig 103004 bp, 98 predicted proteins | sample MGYA00237777_ERZ505514 | MGnify/ENA primary metagenome ERZ505514 (study PRJEB26160, sample SAMN06269048) | microbial mat metagenome | isolation source: Oligotrophic lake microbial mat | place...
TGCTACACGAGCGCAGGCTTCCCGGGCGTCGGGAAGCAAAAGACCCTAGAATTACCCCATGACCATGCGACTTTTCGACTTCGACAGGGCCCCAAACCCCCGGCGGGTGCGCATCTTCCTGGCGGAGAAGCAGCTCCGGATACCCCGGGTGAACGTGAACCTGTTCCGCCTGGAGCAGTTGTCCCCGGAATTCATGGCCATCAACCCGGGCGGCACGGTGCCGGTGCTGGAAACCGAAGACGGCACCTACCTGACCGAGTGTCTCGCCATCTGCCGGTATCTCGAGTTTCTGCAACCGGAACCGCGGCTGTTTGGCAGCACCCCGCGCCAGGAAGCGCTGACCCTCATGTGGACGAACATCGTGGAGAACGAGGGCCTCCCCGCCGTCGCCGAAGTGCTGCGCAACCTGTCACCCGGGTTCAGGGACCACGTGTTTCCGGGGCCAGTGGCCTACCCGCAGATTCCCGCACTCGTCGAGCGCGGCCGGCAGCGGACTGAGCAGTTCTTCGATCGGGTGGGCCAGCAGCTGCTCCACCAGCCGTACCTGGCGGGCGGCGAGTTCTCCTTCGCCGACATCAGCCTGTTCGTGACTGCGGAGTTCGCTGGTTGGGTCGATATCCAGCCGACGCGAACCAGGCCGTCATTACAGCGCTGGTCCGAGCGCGTGGCAGCACGCCCCAGCGTCACGGCCTAGCAGCTGCTCCAGGGCAAATCTGCGTCGGCGCCCGTCAGTGCCTCCTGCGCCCGACGCAACTGGCGCCGGGCCCGGAACATGTCCTGCCTGGCGACGGCCTCCAGCCAGACGTCCATGCCGGGTTCAGGACCGAGTTCGATAGCGGCCAGTTCCGCGCGTGCGGCCCGGTGCTCAGCAACGGCTGCAGTCCACGCGGTCTCCGCCGCCGGACGGCGCCAGGGCCGGGCCCAGGCGACAGCAGCGGTCCAGGGTTCTGTGCTCGGTGTCAGTTCCATCTCACACCTCTTATAAAAAGGGACAGGACGGCCATTGCACGAGTCGTGCCAGGTCCCGCACCCGCCCAGCCTCAAGACTCGCGCGGTTTCGGTGGGGACGTCCGCACCAAACCGGGGCGCCGGCGGCTGGCGGCAGTACCGATCGGGTGCGCCTTCACAAGATGAGCGCTCCGACGAACAGCCCGACCATGATGAAGGCAATCACGACCTTCGCCACCAGGCCTGCCATGAGGCCAAGCCAGGTCGCGATGCCCACCTTGACGGCGCGGCCTTGATCTCGCGCCGCCAGGTACTCGCCGACAGCGGCGCCAACCAGCGGCATGAAGAGCACACCAACCAGGCCGAGGAAGAGGCCGGCCAGCGTGCCCAGCGCGGCACCGATGATGGCCTGGCGACTGGCTCCGGCCCTGCGGGCACCGAGCAGGCCAGCCACATACTCCAGCACCCAGGCCACCATGGCGAGCACACCGGCCACGACCACCACGCTTGGGCCCACGCGGGTGAAGTCGTCAATCCAGGCTCCGAGCACGATGCCTGCCAGCACGAACAGCGTGCCCGGCAGAGCCGGCAACACCGTGCCCGCCACGCCAACGCAGATCAGCGCAACGCAAAGTACCCAGAGAAATGTATCGTCCACCTCAGACGTGTTACGTCAAAGATACATTCAGGTCAACGGTCTCTGCAGGCGTGGTCAGAAACTGGCCTTTCCTTGCCGATTCTCGGACTTCACAAGTCTCTGGAAGCCTACTAGAGTGCAAACACCACGCCCACACTCAGGACGTCTCGATACTGAGTCTGCTAGCATTGCTAGCATCAGTAGACGTCTAGGGGTGCGGCGTGGCACAGCTTGTCGTTCGCAATCTGCCCGAGGATCTGGTCAGGGCCTTGAAGCAACGCGCAGCAAAGCACAATCGAAGTGCCGAGCAGGAGCATCGGGAGATACTCCAGGCGGCGCTCTGTGGTTCGCGACGGCGTCGTCTGGCCGATGTTCTGGGCGCCATGCCGAATGTTGGTGAGGATCGGGATTTCCTTCGGGCACAAAAGGATCGGCGAACCTGACTGTGTTTCTGGTTGATACCGACGTAATCAGCGAGGCACGCAAGGGCGAAAAAGCCAACGCGGGGGTCAGGACATTCTTTCACAGTGCGAGCCGCGACAAGGTTCCGCTCTTCTTGTCCGCGATCACCATTGGTGAGCTTCGGCAAGGAACTGAACTGATCCGGCACCGTGGCGACAAACCACAGGCAGCGCGCCTGGAACGTTGGCTCGACCGGATTACGCGCGAGTATGCGGAATCAATCCTGCCCTTCGACGAAGAAACGGCGCATATCTGGGGTCGCTTGCGCGTACCACACCCGGAGAATCCCCTGGATAAGCAGATCGCCGCAACCGCACTGATCTATGACCTGATTGTGATTAGCCGTAATAGCGGGCACTACGAGCCAACCGGCGTGCGGGTCATGAATCCGTTTACCTGAGCGGCATCACGTCGAACGCGATGCTGATCCGCTCCCCTGCCTGAGCAAAGGGCAAGGTGCGATGCCAGAACCAGGAGGGAAACAACACGAGCTGGCCGGGCCTGGCACTCACGCGACGCCGCTCCGGCTCGATCTTCAGGGCGAACCGGGTCGGCGGCTCACCAAACTCCAGCGCCCCATCGTCCCCGAGCCCCGGGGGCACTGCCACGTAATAGACGCCACTGATCCAGGCCAACGGGTGCAGGTGGGGTAACTGGTGGCCGCCCGGCGCGAGTACGGTCCCCCAGATTCGCAACGTCCACCGGTCGGTAGCCCAAGCCATCACGGGATGCCGGTCAAAGCCCTCCCGCCGCAACTCCGCGATCACGTGCCGCAGCTCCCCGTTCAGCGCGTCCCGGAACGCGCCGAGCACCGGCGACGAGTCCGGATCGAGCTCGCCGGTCTGCGCGCCGCCCCGGGTGGCTTTGCTCAGTGGACTCGGGAGCAGCGAGGGCTCGGCGCGCAACAGGTGCGCGAGCCGTGCGTTGAAGTCTGCGTGGTCGCGATAGCCGCGAGGAACCGGCAACTCCCGAATCTTCACCAGTCGCTCCAGATCGACGAGTTCACGAGCGGCGTCGGCCTGACCCGCATCCCGCAGCGCAACCGCACGGGCAGCCAGCACGAGCCGCTCTCCCGGATGGCGCTGCAAAAATTCGGCACTCACGCGGAGCGCTGCATCACTGCGGCTGGCAGCCGACAGCAGCATGGTGAGATCGGCACTAGCCCGCGCGTTTTCCGGGTTGACGCGCACGGCCGTTTCCAGAGCGGCCAGCGCCTCGCGGGACTGACCGAGCTGCTGATGGGCCAGACCGAGATTGATCAGCGCCATATCGTCGGGGCCGGTCTCGAGCGCAGCCTGGAGCAGCGGCACGGCAGCAGCATACTGGCCGAGAGCCACGAGCACCGCGCCCTTGGTAGCGAGCAGCTCAGGACGAGCCGGTGATCCGGTCAGCCCGGCGTCACACTCAGTCAGTGCCTCGTCGCCCCTGCCAGCCTCGACGAGCGTGGTGGCCAGGTTGCAGCGAACCTCCAGGTCATCCGGCTCCAGCTCAAGTACGCGCCGGTGACACTCGATGGCTTCCTGAATGTGCCCCCGGTGCTGGAGCAGCGCGCCAAGATTGGCGAGGGCCTTGCTGGAGTCGGGATCGCGCGCGAGGGCCCTCCGGAATGCCCTCTCCGCCAGGTGCAGATAGCCGCTGGCGAGATAGCTCAGGCCCAGTTCGGCGGCGGGCTCCGGATCGAGCGGCGCAGCGTCAGTAGCCTTGCGCAGCAACTTGAGGGAACGGTCGAGATCGCCAAGGTCCCGCGCCAGAATGCCCTGCAGGCGCAGCGCCTGCGACTGCAACGGCTCGGCGCGAAGAACGGCAGTGTATTGCGCATCGGCCTCCTGTACCCGCCCCGCCTGGTGCAGCGCCATGGCCCGGCGCAACAAGGGACTGCCAGAACCCGGATCACTCATTCCCGTTTTGGCAGCAGTTCGCCCAGGGCATACAGCGTCTTCTGCGGGAAGCGCTCCAGCGGATAGAAACGGGTGATGGTCGTAACGGCGTCCTCAAAGGCCGCGATATCCAGGTGACGAAGCAGATAGCGAACATCGTCCTCGTCGTGGAACTCCGCACCGATCCGCATCGCCAGGCACTTCATCGCCAGCAGGTACCCGGGCTGCGCCACCATGACACGCAGGTGATCGAGCGCCAGGAACGGACTCCACTCGCCATGTTCACTCAGGAATCCCTTCACGCCATCGTTCAGCCAGTCGGGCTGCACACCGGCACGCTGCGCTACCCGCACCGCGGCCTCGCGCACCTGCCTTGCGGGCCGAAACAGGCCATCCACATCCTGAGTAGACGGTCGCGCAGCGTAGGCCAGGCACATCACGGCGCCACCCACCAGAAACAGTTCGCCCTCGGTGCCGGTCTTGCCCAACTCCTCGTTCAGCAAGCCGAACAGCCGACGCAAGTCCGCATCGGTGAGGGCCGGCATCTCAGACTCGCGCGCCAACGCTGGCATCGATGAAGATATTGCGGCGGCGGAAGGTTGGGGGCGAGTGCGTCAACAGGTAGAGTCGCAGGCTCTCCAGCCGGGAACCAAAGAACGGACTGATCAGGGGCACGATCTGGCCGGTCCACGCGGGTACGTCAAGGCCACGCCTCGCGCAAGCGTACTCCACCATGGCCGCGATGTAGTTGGCCTGAATCTCGGCAAGGCGGGCTGTCGGCGCCGACTGGACCGCGTCCCGGAGTTCGCCACCGGCGAGTCCGGCAAGGAAGGAGTTCAGTTCGGCCAGTGCAAAGCGGTCAGGTGCAAACCGGTCAGCGGCCTCCTCCCCGCCACAGGCTGAGGTGAGCTCCTGAAAACGGGCGCCGGACGGGGGCAGCAGTCGAGCCAGCACAAAGGCCGACATATCCATACCGGCGCGCCTCGCCGCACGCTGGATGGCGGCCTTCTCACCGGCAGAGACCCGAATTTGCAGCTGGGCGGTCTTGGGGCCGGAGCTGATGGAGCTGGCGCTCATGGGGCCGAGCATAGGCTGGTAGCGGATTAACGTCAATACGTATGTATTGACATCTCGACGCCCACCTAGCCAGCCTTCAGCCACTTCTGCTTCGCACCGAAGCCGAGCTTCCAGAGCCAGGTCTCGGTGTAGAGGATCCGCTCAGGAACAACCTTCAGCACCTGCCGCTCAAAGGGCTTGTTCGTGTCCATGGCGAGATCGCTCATCCACTCGTGCCAACGGAAGATCTTCATCCCCCGGTCCCAGCCGGGCGCGTGGGGCTCGATGAGGTGGGCCGTGCCAAAGATCTGCGCCCCCCGGGCGCTGTGCCAGCCGTGATACGCGCCGTGTACCGCCACCGAGATGCGGGGATCGCGCTGCAGTGCTTTGAGTTTTGGCGTGCCGGGGTCGGGCAGCATGTAGAGATCCAGCCCGTCGGCATAGAACTCGATGGGGCTGGCGATGGGCTGGCCCTTGGCCGTCACGGTGGCCATCACGCACATGTTGGTGACGCCCAGCAGTTGCTGGATGCGGTCTTCCAGCTGATCGCGGGGCAGTTCAGTCAGGGGCCAGGGTGGCTCGACCCAGCGATAGGCGGTGCTCATGGGGACTCTCCTTGCGGTGCTATAGTCATTTTATGCTGACACCACGCCGTGGCCGACTCCTTATCATTGCGCTGGTTGTCCATTTCGCGCTGCTGCTGCCTATTACCGAGATTGCCCACAGCACCGTTCATCCAGACGACGTGAACTGCGGCGTTTGCCTGCAGCTCGGCTCTCTGCAGCAAGGGGTCGCACCGTCGGTTGCCGTCGGCATACCGCTACCGGACAGGCACACTCCTGTTCAGTCCATGATTCTTGCCGATACCCCGACCGCTCCCACCCGGGCCACCGCCCGCGGTCCGCCGGCCCGCTAACGCCGCGACGGCGCGTCTTGCCGGAGTACGGGCGCCCCGTGTGCGGGCTGCCCAATGGCCACGGGCAATCAGGGAGTCATGAACCAAATGCAAAAGGTCATTCTTTATTCACTGCTCATCAGCGCCCTAGCGAGTCCTCACGGCTTGGCGGCAGAAACCCGCTCTGCCGGGAAGCACGAGCATGGGAGCAGCAGCCTGAGCATCGCCGTCGATGGCAACGATCTGGCCATCGATCTGGACGGCCCCGCAGCCAACCTCATCGGCTTCGAGCACAAGCCTGCCACTCCGGAGCAGACCGCCGTGCTGGCGAAGGCGCTGAACGTGCTGCGAGTCGGGGATGCCCTGTTCCTGACGCCACCGGAGGCCAACTGCCGGATGGTTTCCGCCGCGGTATCACCACCCGGGTTTGGCGCCGACGGGCACTCCGATCTGGAGGCCTCCTGGGAGTTCCGGTGCGGTAATCCGGCGGTACTGCAGTGGGTGGACGTGCAGCTCCTGACCAAGTTCCCGGGGATCGCGAAGCTGGCCACCGGCATCGTGACACCCGCGGGCCAGAAGGCGGTCGTCCTGACACCCGGCACGCCGCGGGTTCTGCTGCCGCGCCCGGAACCCGGCAGGTGAGCCTCGTCGAACTCCGGGACGTAAGCTTTGGCTGGCGACCCGGCCAGCCGCTGCTGCAAATACCCCGCTTCGACGTGGAGGCTGGCGAGCGGGTCTTCATCAGCGGTCCCAGCGGCAGCGGCAAAAGCACTCTGCTCGGCCTCATCGGCGGCGTGCTGACGCCCGATAGCGGCACCGTCCGCGTACTCGGCGAGTCGCTGGGCGAGCTCAGCGCCGCCCGGCGGGATGCGCTGCGTGTGGACCGGATCGGCTTCATCTTCCAGATGTTCAACCTGCTGCCCTACCTGTCGGTGCGGGACAACGTGGCCCTGCCCTGCCGGTTCTCCGCCCGGCGCCGGGAGCGGGCGACGGTCGGGGGCCTCGAGCTTCGGGTCGAAGCAGATCGTCTGCTGGGTCGGCTGGGCCTCGATGAGGCCGGGTTGCTGGATCGACGGGTGACGGACTTGAGCATTGGCCAGCAGCAGCGGGTGGCGGCGGCCCGGGCACTGATCGGCAAACCCGACCTCCTGATTGCAGACGAGCCCACCTCCTCACTCGACGCCGCCGCCCGCGCGGACTTCCTCCGGCTGCTGATGAGCGAGTGCGCGGCCGCCGGCAGCGCCATCGTCTTCGTCAGTCACGACCGGTCCCTGGCCCCGCAGTTCGACCGGCAGGTCGACCTGCTGGCGCTGAACCAGCTGGCGCGGCGGGACGCTGCATGAGTGGCCTGCGCACCATCCTCGGTCTCGCCGCCCGCAGCCTGTGGAACCGGCGCGGCACCGCGCTGCTGACGATATTCTCCATCGCCGTCAGCGTCACGCTCCTGCTTGGCGTGGAGCGCGTGCGCACGGAGGCCCGGGCGAGTTTTGCCAACACGATTTCCGGCACCGACCTGATCGTCGGCGCCCGGAGCGGCGACCTGAACCTGCTCCTCTACTCCGTGTTCAGGATTGGCAACGCCACCAACAACATCACCTGGCAGACCTACCAGGACCTGGCCCAGCGCCGGGAAGTTGCCTGGACGATCCCCATCTCGCTGGGGGATTCCCACCGGGGCTTCCGGGTCATGGGAACCAGCGATGACTACTACGAACACTACCGTTTCGCCGGTGACCGCACCCTGCAATTCGCCGCCGGCGGGCGCGTGGCAGACCTGTTCGACGCCGTCATCGGCGCCGACGTTGCCCGGCAGCTCGGGTATCAGCTGGGACAGCCTGTCGTGATCGCCCACGGCCTCGGCGCCACGAGCTTCATGAACCACGATGACAAGCCCTTTGTGATCCGGGGGATCCTGAAGAAGACCGGCACGCCCGTGGACCGCACGGTCCACGTGAGCCTGGAGGCGATCGAGGCGATCCACGCGGACTGGCAGAGCGGCACCCGCGTCCGGGGCCAGGAGATTTCGCCAGATAAAGTCCGCACCCTGGACCTGACGCCAAAGGCCATCACCGCCGTGCTGGTCGGCCTCAAGTCCCGGGCGGCTTCCTTTCGCCTGCAGCGCGTGTTGAATGAGTACCCTGAGGAACCCCTGTCGGCGATCATCCCGGGCGTAGCCCTGCAACAGCTGTGGGATCTCGTCGGCATCGTGGAGACCGCGCTGCTCGCCATCAGCGGCTTCGTGGTGCTGGGCGGACTCCTCGGCATGCTGACGGCAATCCTCACCAGCCTGAACGAGCGCCGCCGGGAAATGGCCATCCTCCGCTCCGTTGGCGCCAGGCCCTGGCACATCTTCGGGCTCCTGGTGAGCGAAGCGGGACTTCTGGCTCTCGCGGGCGTGATCCTCGGCTTCGCCACGCTGTACCTGCTGCTCGCCGCCGGGGCGCCGCTCATCGAGGCGCGCTTCGGCATCTTCGTCGCGCTCCGCCCACCCGGCCAGTGGGACCTGACCATCGCGGGCGTGGTGATCGCGGCAGCTCTGGTTATGGGCGTACTGCCGGCCTGGCGCGCCTATCGCACCGCGCTTTCTGACGGCCTCACGATTCGGGTATAGGATTCTGGAACATGACAAAGCTGCTCGCTGCCACACTGCTGGGACTGTCGCTGGTCACGACCACCGTGTCCGCCGCGCCGGCCAAGCCGAAAGAACTGAGCTGGGATGACCTGATGCCGCCGGTGAGCGCCCCACCACCACCGGCGTTTCCGGGCTCGGGCATTCCCGGCAAGGGCGGGCCGGACCAGCAACCCGGCTCCCCCTATGAGCCGCAGTATGCCTACAACCCCGTGAAATCCCTGGACGGGAAGTACGTGAAGCTGCCCGGCTACATCGTGCCCCTGGAGTCCGACGAGGGCGGAGAACTCAATGAATTCCTGCTCGTCCCCTACTTCGGCGCCTGCATCCACGTGCCCCCGCCGCCGCCCAACCAGATCGTCTACGTGAAACTAAGGAAGCCCTTCAACCTCAAGTCCATGGCGGATCCCTACTGGATCACCGGCACCATCAGCACCAAGCCTTGGACGGGCGACATGGCGGATACGGACTACGTCATGAGCGGCGACAAGGTTGAGATCTTCGAGTGGAAGGACTGAGCCGGACCACCGCGGGCCAGCCGCTCAGGCACTGAACTCCGCTACCCCTGCCAGGCTCCGCTGGGGCTTGGCCAGCCCCGTGTCGATTTGCCCGACGATGCGTCCGGCCTCCAGGTCCACCTTGGACATGACCCCGGTGAAGATGTTGGTGCAGAACGCGTGGCGGTCGTCGTCTGCCGCGGTGATCATCGCGTAGCCGTAGCAGTCCAGGGGCAATGTCCGAAGCGACACGCCGTTGCGGTCGATAAAGTCAATGAAGCTGCCACGCAGAAGGAGCAGCGTCCCGTCTTTCCTGTACGCGACTCCGGTCGTCCACTTCTGCCGGTAGTCCTCGCCGCCCGGATAGGTGACGAGGTCCGGCAACTGGCGGCCGCTCCGCACATCAAAACGCAGGACGCGCATCCCGAGATCGGTGATGTAGGTGATGAACTGCCCGCCCGGCTCGAGTATCGAGTGGGTTACGCCGTGAAAGCCGGTGAGGGACTCAGCGGTCTCGTTGGAAAACTCTGCAAGCGGCGTAAATGTTGCGTCAAAATGCGCAATCCGGCCGTAGCCCACCACGTCGGTACCGGGCAGCCGCCGCATGTCGCCGCCGGTGTACGGCTTGTTCCCCTTCAGGTACTCACAGAGATAGAGCCCGCCTTCCGGGGCGAAGCACACACTGCCCCACGCCCGGTCGCCAAAGCTCTGCGCGGGCAGCTGCTTGCCGTCCGGGCCGACCCGGATTACCGCGTGGGAAAACGGATCGAACCCCCACAGCACGCCGCCGGGGCCAAACCGCAGGTTGACGATGAGATGGGTCGTGCCCACCGTGTACAGCGTCCCCTTGGGGACCCTGTGACGGTCGAACTGCAGGATGCGACCCTCGCCGGCGTGATCATCCCCAGGCACGTTCATCAGGTACGTGCAGCCCAGGAAGATGTCACCCGCGGCAAACGGCTTCATGGTCGAGGTCTTGGTCAGGGCAACCACCGGGAGAAAGGCAGCAGAATCAGCAGTGCTGCCGCTTCACGCCGGAAGCCGCGGACGCCGCCGGGTAACCGGCGACCGATAGCCCACCGGCTTGACGACAAACACATCGCACTCCACACGGTCGATCACGCGCTCGGCAGTAGTGCCGATGAACGGCTGGCCCAGGCGGCTGCGCGAGACGGCACCGAGCAACAGGATATCGGCCCCCACGTGCCACACCGCTTCCGGCAGGACTCGGGTCGCCTCGCCCGGGAAGACATAGCGATTGGCCGGGAGGATGTCGTGGCGGTTGCCCAGGCGTTCCACGGCATCGATCCGGCTGTGCTGCACGTCATCCGCATGGATGATGCTGATCGTCCCACCGATGCTGTCGACGAGCGTCCGGGCGGCCCCGAGCAGCCGGGAATCGAGCCGGGAGCGACCGGCCTGAGCGTGCCCGGGGTCGACGGCCACCAGCACCTTCGGCGTCTTCGGGAGCGCACCACCCCGCACCAGCCACAAGGGGCACGGACAGCTGCGGATCAATTCCCAGTCGGTATTCGACAGAATCCACCGGACCAGCCGGTTGTGGTGGCTGGTCCCGGCAACGAGCAGGTCCGGGCGCGTCGCCAGTACCTGCCGGACTAGCGCCTCGTGCTCGGGGTAATCCCACTCCACCACGCACTTCACCCGCAGGCCCCGCCGGCGCAGGGTTGCCGCCAATGCCTCCAGCTTACGGCGCCGTTCCCGAAGCGCGGCGTCGATAATCTCCGGTGCCGAGATCCCCACTGCCTTGGCCGTAGGCTGGGGCAGGACGAAGGTGTTAAGCAGTGTCAGGCGGGCACCGCAACTCTCGGCCAGCGCGGCAGCCTTCTGCAGTGCCGGATGGGTCTTCCGCAACGGGTCGACGACGACGGCAATGGACTTCCAGGGGCTGGCTGGCATGGGGGCTAGCGCTGTATGGAACTGAGGTACTCGACCAAACGGTCGATGAGGCCCTGGGCGACAGCCCGGCTGGGCTGATCCTCCGGCACCTGCGCCTCAAGCTCGTAGCCCCAGACCGGCATCGGCCGGGTGCCGTGGGCGGGCAGCGAGGCCCGTCCGTCGATGATTTCCCGAACGCGCTGTACCGGAAAACGACCACCAGCGCGCTTCGCCAGCTGGGTGAGATCGGGGATCAGGACCTTGATGGAGGTTGCCACTGGACCATCACCATAACCGAACTTGCCATGGCAGCTGGCGCAGAAGCGGTGGAAGAGCTGGTCGCCGCTGTAGTCCAGGAACGGGTTCAGGTCGGTCGCCGCTGCCACGGGGGAAACCGCGAGAAGTATCGCCAGCAAAAATGACTTCTGAGTCTTGATCACCATCAGCTCACCATAGTTCCCAAGGCCATCTCCCCAGAATCGGGGAAACTACCTACCCGCTGGCCACCCGGCTCTGTGCATCCAGGACCACGCGCCGCCGCTCCGCATATGCCACATCCTCAACCCACAGGCGTGCCGCCCGCCGCTCAAGCCAGGGGCGCGCCCACCGGGCCAAAGGCAGCACGTACTTCATCTGCGGCCGGTCAGACGTGGCGAGCGTGGCCTCGATCACCGCGCAGCGCGTGTCGTCGATGGGCGTGGCGTGGGTTTCCACCACCGAGCCAGCGCCGTCGCCACCGACGATGGTCATGACGATGGTACGCGGGTCGGGGCAGTGAAAGCGGGCGTCCACCTCCACGGCCAGGCGCCCCAGAACGGCGAAAGCTACCCGTACCGTGATCTCGTCGTCCCGGCGCTCGACGACCTGCAAGCGACGGAATGTGTGGGGATGATAGTGCACACCGTGCCAGGGATCGAGCCGGTTCGCGAGCAGATCCTCCGGACGGCAGCGGGCTTCCAGGCGCACGACCGCATCGATGTAGCGAGCAGGACGCACGGGCAGGCAGGGGCGCTCGGTCGGCGCCTCGCCCGCGTCGTCCAGCCGGACCCACACGAGCACCCCATCGTCATGGAGGGGGAGTGGCCGCCAGGACCCCTGGGGTTTATCGCCCAGTTCCATGCCGTGCCAGGGACACACCAGCCGGCCCTGCCGCACGCAGCCAGCGGCCAGCGACGCGCCCATGTGGGGGCAGACATCGGGCGCTGCCATGAGTCCGTTGGCGCCGCGCCAGAAGACCAGATCCCGGGCATCAATCCGGTAGCGGCGCGGTTCGACGCCGAAACGGCGCCGCTCGTCCACCACGAACCAGCCGCCGCCGGAACGGCCCATCGCGATCTGCAGGGCGCTTGCCATCCAGCGCGGCTCTGCCTGCTGCCAGTCCGGCAGCGTCGACGCGGGGGGCAACGCCGGCAGCGGCCGCCCGAACAGGATGAGTTCACTCATGGTGACCTGGCGAAGGGACCGCGAACGGCAACGGACCACAGCGGCTCGGGCCGGACGCCGAGGCCATCGAGCAGTGTGCTGGCTGCCAGCATACCGGCAGAAGCGGCGCGCTCCATGAGTGCGGTAGGAAACGGCAACTGCACAAAATCTCCAGCCAGGCTCAGACCACGGAAGGGGGTTCGCACCTCCGGCCGCAGCGCGTGGCTGCCCGGCGCGAAGGCCGGACAATCCTGCCGCAGGATGAAGCGCTCTTCAGTGATCGCGGCTGCTGCGGTCTCCGGGTAGAGGGTGTGCAGACCGGCGAGTAACTGCTTTTTCAGCGCCGTCTCGTTGGCACCGGTGGGCAAGGCGTAGGCATGCAGCTCAACCACCGAACCGCCGGTGCGGGCGGCCCAGGCCCGGCTCTCGTCCTCAAGATTCTCGTAGATGGAAATGTTATCGAGAGGGCCAACGCCTGCGGTGCCCGCAAAAGCCGACCGGCCGGCGGCCACGGGTCGGTCGAGCCACAGGCGCCACACGGCAAAGGCATTCGTCACGCGGAGTGAGTCGATGCGCCGGCGCCAGACGGCGTCGTCGAGACCGCGGGAGGCGCCGACGATGGCCTTGATGCCCGGCACTTCGGTGGCGAGAACGACCAGATCGGCTGTCAGGGCTTCACCGTCGGCCTCCACAACCCACTGTCCGTCACCGGCGGCGTCCTGTCTGACCAGGGCTCGGGCACTGGTACCTGTGCAGACCGTAGCCCCCAACCGGCCAAGCAATTCGCCCAGGGGCTGGAATATGCCGCGGGAGAAGGGTCGGTCGGCCACATCGAACACGAGCCCGTCGTAATTGGCCGTGAAATAGAAGTGCATCATCTGCAACAACTCGGCGGCCGACATGTCGGCCTGGGGATTGAAGCAGGAGTGGGCGAAGACATGGAGCAGGCGCTGGCGGGCCAGCGGCGGAAAATTGAGTGAGTCCAGGTAGGCGCCGGCCGTGCGCTGGTCAAACTCTGCGTAGGTCCGGGGGCGATCAAAGCGGAGCATGGCCATGGCGGCCGGCACATTCACCTTCATGAGGTCCCGAATGCCGAGGGTCTCCGTGCGCCACGTCAGCTTCGCCACGTTGACCAGGGGTGCATAGGTCAACCCGGCGAAGGACTCGTTGCCGGTGGGCGTCAGGATCGGGTAGTCGGTGGTGGGTTTCAGGCAACCGAGTTCCGGATCCACCCGCCGCAGCAGTTGCCGGAGGTTGTAGTACTGGCGGAAGAAGGCGTGGAAGCCGCGCTCCATGTCGAAGGTCGTCCCGTCCCTGAGACGATCGCTCCAGGCACCCGCCCGGCCGCCGAGGAAGGTCTCGCGTTCGAGCACCGTCACCCGCACACCCCGTTCGGCTAGGACCACCGCAGCCGCAAGACCCGCCAGTCCACCGCCGACGACGACCGCTGTAGTAGGCCGGGATGGCCGCGTCAACTCCCCGGTAAACTCCGGCAGTGAGACGGGCCTGGCATGCCTGGATGGCGGTGCAATCACGCCGACATTCTGTCACAGGGTTCCAGGGCTGGCGGGAGAATCCCGCGATTCGCCAAGGATTCGCCCCTGGAGGTGTAGCAGCCTGCGAGCCAGACTGTGAGCAACCTCGTCCCTGCTGATGTACAAGAGCATGTACACTCTGAAAATGAAGAATCTGTACTCGGTCGGGTCGGCCCGCGCCAACCTGCCCGCCATCCTGGACGACGTGCAATCTGGCCGGGTCATTCAGGTCACCCGACGCGGCCAAGCGGTCGCCGTAATCATGTCGCCCGCGGAGTACGCCTCTCTCGAGCGGCGCCGATCAACCTTCGGCGAGGCCTGCGCTGACTTTCGTGAGCGGTTCGGCGTCCAGGAGCTTGGCCTGGACAGGGAGTTCTTCCGGACGCTGCGTGACCCGCGACCAGGGCGAAAAGTCCGCCTGTGACGCTGCGCTTTCTGCTCGACACATCCGTCGTCTCAGAACCCGCCCTGGCAGCGCCCAACGCGCGCCTCGTCCGCAGGCTGGATCAGCGCGCCGGGCATTGTGCCATCGCTGCACCAGTCTGGCATGAACTGATCTACGGCGTCGGGCGCCTCCCGGATGGCAGACGACGAAACGCTCTCGACTTCTATGTACAAAGTGTCGTGAGAGACCGCTTTCCGGTGCTTCCCTACGACCTGTCTGCCGCCGAGTGGCATGCGCGGGAGAGGGTTCGGCTCGAAGCAATGGGCAAGGTCACGCCGTTCGTTGATGGACAGATCGCGGCCATCGCCAGTACCCGGAATCTTGTGCTGGTGACAGCCAACACACGGCACTTCGCGGCGTTTCTGGAGCTTGAGATAACCGACTGGAGCCACTCCAGTTAACGGATGATGGCGACGATAGTGCTGTCAGTGCCGCACGATCAGCACGACACCCACAATCAGCAGCGCCGCACCGAGAATCCGCCAGCCATTGATCGCGTGGGGTTCAAAGCCCAGCCAGCCGTAGTGGTCGAGGACGAGGGACATCAGCAGCTGACCGCCCACGATCAGTGCGAGCAGCGTGGCCGAGCCGAGCTTCGGGCCCAGCATGGCAGACACCGCGACGTAGGTCGCGCCGAGCAGTCCGCCCAGCCACTGGGTCGAGGGGACGCCACGCAGGGTGTCAACCGATGGCCAGGTGGCGCGCGTGAGCGTGAGATAAACCAGCAGCGCCGTGGTGCCAACGAGGAAGTTTGCCAGGGCGGCCAGCCCGGCATCCCCGAAATGGCCGCGCAGCTGGGAATTAAATCCAACCTGCACGGAGAGTCCGGCGCCGATCAGGACCGCCAGCGCAAACAGTGCGAGACTCACCCGTTCAGGCCTGGCGCTGCCGGGCGGCGGATGGAACCGCCACCTCGACGAGCTCGGCGAGACTGCGCTCGAGGATATCCAGGCCTTCCTGTATCAACGCGTCACTGGCGGTCAGGGCGACGAGGAAGCGCACCACGTTCTTGTGCTGGCCACAGGACAGGAGGATGAGGCCGTTGCAGGCGGCCGCCAGCACCAGCTCCCGGGTGAGCGCGGCGTCTGGCTGATCCGCCTTGCCGTCCCGCACGAGTTCCATGGCCACCATCGCGCCCAGCCCGCGCACGTCGCCGATGCAGTTGAACCGGCTGGCGAGGCTGTGGAGCCGACCCCGGATGAGCTCGCCAATGTGATTGGCCCGGACCGGTAGCTGTTCTTTCTCCATGGCTTCCAGGACGGCCAGGCCGGCGGCGCAGCCGATCGGTGAGGCGGCATAGGTGCCGCCAAGACCGCCGGGCGCGGGGGCATCCATGATGGCCGCCTTGCCGATGACGCCCGCCAGCGGGAAGCCGCCCGCGAGGCTCTTGGCCACGGTCATCAGGTCAGCCTCGACACCGGAATGCTCCATCGCAAACATTTTGCCCGTGCGCCCGAAGCCGGTCTGGATCTCGTCGGCGATCAGCACGATGCCGTGCTGGTCACATAGCGAGCGCAGCGCCCGGAGGAACTCGGGCGGCGCGATGTAGAAGCCACCCTCCCCCTGCACGGGCTCCACGATGATCGCCGCCACCCGCGCCGGCTCGATGTCCTCGATGAACAAGCGCTCGAGACCCGCCAGCGCGTCGGCCACGCTGACCCCGTGATAGGCAATGGGAAACGGCGCGTGGTAGATCTCAGGGGGGAACGGGCCAAAGCCCGCCTTGTAGGGCGTGACTTTACCGGTAAGTCCCATCGCCAGCAGCGTACGGCCGTGGAAGCCCCCGCCGAAGCTGATGACGCCGGTGCGGCCGGTGTGTACCCGCGCGATCTTGACCGCGTTCTCTACGGCTTCAGCGCCAGTGGTGACGAAGAGCGTCTTCTTCGGCGTCTTGCCCGGCGCCAGGGCGTTCAGTTTCTCGGCCAGAGCGACCGCCGACTCGTAGGGCGTGACCATGAAGCAGGTGTGACTGAAGCGGTCGAGCTGCTGGCGGACGGCAGCCTGAACGCCCGGGTGCAAGTGGCCGGTGTTCAGCACGGCGATGCCGGTGCCGAAGTCGATGTAGCGGCGACCCTCCACGTCCCAGAGCTCCGCATTCGCCGCCCGGTCCACGTAAACCGCCAGCTGGCTCGGCATGCCCCTGGCCATGGCCTGTTCCCGGCGCTGCTGCAGTTCTTTATTGCTGCTCATGGTTGCTCCTTGAAAATCCTCACGGGCGGGGGCCTGGCCACTATTGTACGGCCGCTGATTGGTCCCCGAGCCTACTTCCAGGCCGCCCGGAAGTCCCGGTGCACCGCTAGCGGATCCTCGCCCGAGCCCGCCGAACTGGCAATTTCCGCGGGCCGGTAGCCGGAACTGATGGCCAGCACCCGGACCTCGCGCTGCGTCAGCGTAAACCGCACTCGCCACTCTTTCACCTTCAGCCTGAAGTCCGCGCCGTCGCGCCGGATCCGCCGGTAAGCGTGGGGCTGGGGGCCCAGCATGAGCGTGGCCGTGATCCGCCCCCTGAGGCCGAAGCCCGTCCGGGCCTCGATCCAGGCGGCCTGCTCCTCGGCGAGGGGGTCGAAGTGCACGGCCCAGGCCGCGATGGGGTCAGCCGGTGTCGTGCCGCGGACGTGCTGCGTCGCCTGGCCCTCGTCGTGGAGCCAGCCGGTGGCCGCGTCAGGATAGGCATCCGTGTAAGGAACGTAGGGCTTGATGTCGAGCACCGGCGTGCCATCCACCAGATCCACATCCCGGATGAAAAGCGTCAAGCCCTCGATACGCTCCAGGCGCACCGCCGACAGGCCCAGCGGATTCGGCCGATGGGGAGACCGGGTGGCGAAGACGCCCTTGCGGCCCGAGGCGCTGCGGGGTGGCAGCACCTTGGGTCGCCAGGTGGTGTTCAGGTGGAACCAGAACACCACCCAGAGGCGCTCCCACCCTTCGAGGTCCTCCAGCGCGTGCTCGAAGTGACGGTCGGGATAGAGCTCGATGCGCGCCGTGGCATCGTTCGCCGCCGCAGGCTGGCGGGCGGCCTCGGCTTTGCTCTTCAGCGGGCTGTGGACGACGCCGATGGGGTCGAGGGTGAGGCGGGCCGGCAGCATTGCAACATTATGCTGACGACTGCCGCTATATAGTAGGAAATTGAGGCCGTCAGGGAGCGCTGGCCAGCGCATGAGTGAAGAGACACGGGTCGGGCAGTCGCAGTTGTCGCGACGTGTACCGGTTCTCATCATCGGGATCCTGGTCGCGGCACTGCTGGCCTACTCCCCGGAAATCCACCGGCAGGTCGTCGCCGTCATCGCGCTCGCCGAGCCGGTGATCGCCACGTCGCCGGTGGTCGGCGCCATAGTCTTTGTCCTGCTGGCGGCCCTGTCGGCAATGCTGGTGTTTTTTTCTGGCCTGTTGCTGGTACCGGTAGGCATCGACGCCTGGGGACCGGCGGGATGTTTCCTGCTGCTCTGGGGCGGCTGGTTCCTGGGCGGGGTGGTCACCTACTCGATCGGCCGGCACTTCGGGCGCCCGGCGGTCCTTCGGCTGGTGTCCAAAGAGAAGATGGCCCGCTACGAGAACTACATCCCGCGAGGCCGTTCCTTCGCAGCTGTCCTGCTCACCCAGCTGGTGCTGCCCTCGGATATCTCCGGCTACTTCTTCGGGCTGCTGGGCTACCGGGCCCGGGTGTATCTCGGCAGCCTGGCTCTGGCCGAGCTCCCCTACGCGCTGGGCACCGTCTATCTCGGCACTGCCTTCATGGAGAGGCAGTACCTGCTGCTGCTGTCCATCGCAGCGGTCGGGCTACTCGTCTTCAGCATCGTCTGGCTACGCCGGCGGTCGGTCTAACTCCAGAACCTGGACACCCGCTCGAAGAGCCAGTAGCTCGCAAGAAGCACAAAGCCCGCGTGACAACGTCAGCGGGAGGCCTCTAAACTCTGTCCCGCCACTTTCACCGCGAGATCCACCCCATGAGATCGACCCTTCTCGCTCTGGCGTTGACCACCGCAGCCCTCTCCTCCCTGGCTATCGCCCAGGTCAATCCGGTGTTTTCGGACCTCAATGAGGCCACTGAGGAGGCACGCTCTGTCCTCCAGACCGAGCGCAAGACCATCGTCGCCCAAGGGCTTGCGCTGTCGGTGGATGAGGAGAAGGCGTTCTGGCCCGTCTATGACCGGTACATGACCGACCTGAAGGTTGCTGGTGATCTGCGCGTGAAGGTCATCAGCGACTATGCCGCTAGCTATGAGGACCTTACTGACGACACGGCCCGGGAACTGCTGGCGAATTCCCTGAAGTACCAGGAGAAGATCCTGGACATCCGCAAGAGCTATGTCCGCAAGTTCCGGAAGGTGTTGCCCGAAATCAAGCTGATGCGGTTCTATCAGATCGAGAACAAGATCGATGCCATCACCAATTTTGTCCTCGCCCGGGAAATTCCACTGGTGCCTGCCGCGCCGACCTCCCGGCCCAGCGCACTACCGGGGCGCCAGTAGTCAGGGGCTGGCATCGACGTGCTGCGGATTCTTCACACCCGAGAGCCGCGTTAGCGGGATGGCAATGGGCACCATCGCCAGACGCGGCTTCGTCTTACTAGCCACCGGGGCTCTCTGCGCCAGCTGCGGTGGCAACTCCGTGGCGACAGACCAGGCCTTCGCCGATGCCCTGATCGCCCGCGAACTGCAGCCACCGCTGACGTTCGAGGAGGTCCGCACGGTTCTTGCCCGCCATGACGCCAATGCGGTCCTGCAGAAGGGCTGCAGTCTGGTCAAGGGCACGCAGACGGACTGCGCCTACAGCACCATCACGCTGATTCCCCTGCCCCGCAATCACTGGTGGCGGGGTCAGGGCGACCTGCAGGTCTCGATGATCTTCGATGCGCAGGAGCAGCTGCTGTCCGTGGCTTACGAGTTGACCTACCCGGGTGGCTCCTAGCGAGTCACTTACCGGGACTCTGGCCCGGAAGGCCCGGCCGGTGGCGAGTGCTCAGACAGGGCACGCTCGACCTCTTCATCCGACATCGCAGCGATCTCGCGCTGCAAGTCCAGCGTTCCGGCTCGCTGGGCGGCTAGTGCCCGTTCGACGGCCTCTGCAAGTTCCGCGATAGTCGGGTGATGAAACAGCGCCGTCGCCCCCAGTTCGATGCCCTGCTCCGTGTTGATCGCGGCCACAGCCCGGATGCCACTGAGCGAGTCCCCGCCTTGGGCAAAAAAGTTGTCGTCGAGGCCCAGCTTACTGACGCGGAGGATCCCGCACAGGACTGACTCAAGCGCACGCTCCACCTCGGTAACTGCCGGCCGGAAGTCGGCTGCAAGTAGATGCGAGAGGCGCTTCTCCAGCGTGCTGCGCTGAACTTTCCCGGTAGCCCCCTTTGGGATCTCGTCGACGAAAATGACCCGGGAGGGAATCTTGTAACCGACCAGCCGGGTGAACAGGAAGTCCCGCAGCCCCGGTGCGTCGATAGGGGAGCCCACCCTGCGCACGACCACAGCGACCAGATCCTCACCCAGCGTCGGATGGGCAACGCCAAACGCGGCCGCCTGGGCCACGTCCTCGTGCTCCAGCAGTGCTTCATCCACCTCCCGGGGCGAGACTTTTTCACCGCCACGATTGACGACTTCCTTCAGCCGCCCGGTGATGAACAGGTAGCCGTCCTGATCCAGGCGGCCCAGATCCCCGGTGCGAAACCACCCGTGGGTAAAGGCGGTGACCGTGGTACCGGCCTCGCCGCCGTAGCCGGACAGCACGCCCGGGCCGCGAATCACCACCTCCCCGGTCTGGTCCGGTGCCAGGAGCGTCCCCGAGTCGTCCATGAGGGCAATCTCTGCGCCGGCAGGCAGGCCGACCGAACCCGGTTTACGCAGCCCTGGCGGCAAGGGATTGCTGGCCATCTGGTGGGCGGCTTCCGTCATGCCATAGGCCTCGATGACGGGCGCACCGGTGCCCGCTTCGAGCCTGCGCATGGTTGCCGGCGATAATGCGGCTGACGACGAACGGATGAACCGGAAGCGGTGTCGGGGCAGCCGCGTCCGGTACTGATCGGCCATCGCCGCCACAATCTGGTGAATGGTGGGAACGGCGGAGTACCAGGTCGGCGCAAATTCCTCCACCCAGTCGAGAAACGCGGCATCACTGAAGCCCCGCGTGCACACCACACTCGAACCCGCCGTGAGGGAAGCCAGCAGAACACCCACCAGACCATGGATGTGAAACAGTGGCATGACATTCAGGCAACGATCAGCCGGTTCCAGAGCCAGGCCTTTGGCAATGCTGTGTGCCGAAGCCATGAGATTGGCCTGGGTGAGCGGCACGAGCTTTGGCTTTGAAGTGGTACCCGACGTGTGCAGGATCAGCGCAATGTCGCCGGGGTCCGGAAAAAACGCCGGCATTCCTGCCGGTGGCGGAGCGGGCACAACGTCTGCCGCCTCGATCTCGACCACGGTCAGGCCCAAGTCCCGCGCTGTCTGCCGCACAGGATGGTCGGAATCCTTTTCCAGGACCAGGTACCGGGCCCGGGTGTCCTCCAGGTAGAAGCGCATTTCCTCTGCAGGCAAGGCGGCGTTGAGCGGCACGCAGATACCGCGGGAGGCCACGGCAAGAAAGGCCAGTGCAGCCTCGGGACCATTCGGCAGCACCGTCGCCACAGCAGTACCCGACGCCGCACCCGCTGAATCCAGCCGACTGGCCAGCACCCGAGCCTGCTGCCAGAGCGCGCCATAGGTCAGGGGTGCCCGCCGAGGGGCAAGCAGAGCAAGCGCTTCCGGTTGCTCCCGGGCCCGGGTTTCGAGAAGCCTTGCCAAGGTCATTGCCAGGATCACCATGCAGGTCGGACAGACATCACATTCTGGCGCTTTTTCCGGTCGGCATCGCGCCGGTCTGCGCTCCCCGGAGTGTATTCTGTGAGGGCGATGACGCTGCCTCACCAAGTCACAAAACCGTTCGTCCAGGCAGAGGTCATGAGCCCATGGAATCCCTGAACAGTCGCATGGCGACCGGCGCTGCCTGGATGGTCCTGCTACGGATCAGCGATCGCGCTATCGGGCTCATCAGCACCGTCGTCCTGGCACGCCTGCTGATGCCCGGGGATTTCGGTCTCATTGCCATCGCGGCGGCCGTGATCGGCATGCTCGAAGTGCTCGGAGCGGTCGGCCTCGATGTGGCATTGATCCAGAGGGCCGACGCGCGACGGGAGCACTTCGACACGGCCTGGACATTTCACGTGCTGTTTGGGCTCGTCGCAGCGCTGGTGGTTGCGGGCATCGCCCAGCCGGTCGCTTCGTTCTACGCGGACCCGCGCCTGGTTTTGGTCATGCTGATGCTCGCGGCTACGTCGGCGCTACAGGCCTTCGAGAACATCGGCGTCGTTGCGTTCAGGAAGGAACTGGAGTTCAACCGGGAATTCAGCTATCGCATCACCCAGCGGGTGTTGACGACGTTCCTCGTCACTCTTCCCCTGGCGTTCGCGCTCAGAAATTACTGGGCCCTCCTGATCGGCAGCCTGGTCGGCGCGGGCATCAGGGTCGTGTTGAGCTATCGCCTGCATCCCTATAGACCCCGGTTTTCCCTGGTGGCCTTCGGGGAACTCATGGCCTTCTCAAAGTGGTTTCTGCTCACCAGCATCATCGAGTTTCTCTACGGGCGGATGGCAGGTCTGATCATCGGGAGGTGGTCGGGCCCGGCAGCGGTGGGGGTCTACTCGCTCGCCGGCGATGTAGCCACCCTGGCGACGCGGGAGATCTCCGCGCCGGTGCAACGTGCAGTATTCCCTGGCTACGCGAAGCTGAGCGGCGATCGCCGGGAACTCCGGCGCGTTTTCCTGAAGGCTACTTCGATCCTTCTGCTGCTCGTCGTGCCCTGCGGTATCGGTGTCAGCCTGCTCGCCGAGCCCATCGTGATGATCATCCTCGGAGCACAGTGGACTGCAGCGATTCCGCTCGTCCAGATTCTCGGGATCAACGGCATCCTCACCGTGCTTCTGAGCAGTGCCCATTATGTGAACCTGGCGGTAGGTATGGCGCGCTCGACCAGCCTGGTGCTCGCCGCACATTCGGCAATTACCCTTCCGCTGATGGTCTGGTCAGTCCCCGACTATGGCGCCCAGGGCGCAGTCGTAGCCATGCTCGTCGCCTCGCTGCTGACCGCGCCCTTCAACTACTACCTGATCGGCAAGGCAGTCGACTTTGGCTTTGCTGAGCTCAAGGGGCTGCTGTGGCGCCCCCTGGCGGGCGGCATCGTGATGAGTGGCGTCGTTATGGCGGTTCAGCACCAGTGGCCGCTGCCGGCTGGTACGGCGCTGGCGCTGGCCTATGCGGTGGCCCTTACCACCTGTGGGGCGGCAACCTACTGCGCAACGGTGTATCTCCTCTGGCGGCCCGGGAGCGATCCGGCCAGTGGCGAAGCCTGGGTGCTGGAGCGCGCAGCGGCACTTGCCGGCCGGTCCCGCGCCAGACTGGGACTTCGCTAGGCCCATGACACAGGAGAGCCAACCCGTTACCCCGAGCGCGCCACCCTCGAAACGGCAACTGTTGCTGGAGCTGCGCCTCAGGCAGCAGCAGGCGGACAAGGCGGGCGCGGCGCTCAAGCAACGTACGAACCAGGCAGAGGCCCCCGCTTCGTTTTCCCAGGAGGCGCTCTGGTTCCTCGACCGCCTGCTTGGCCCAAGCGCGCTCTACAACGCACCCGTCGCTGTGCGGCTGCACGGCGCGCTGGACCGGCGGGCGCTCGAACAGGCGCTGAATATGCTCGTCGAACGCCACGCGAGCCTTCGCACTTCCTTCGAGGAGCGCGACGGCGTGGCCGTCCAGCGCGTGCAGCCCTCGGCCATCATCACCTTGCCCATCATCGACCTGGCCGCATCCGGGGAACTGCCGCAGGTGCTTCTGGCGAGCGCCATGGAACCCTTCGACCTGGGCAGCGCCCCGCTGCTCCGGGCTCGCCTCTGGCGGGCTGCTGCGGACGACCACGTGCTGCTCCTCAATATCCACCACATCATCTCTGACGGCTGGTCCCGCGGGGTCATGGTGCGCGATCTCAACGCACTGTATGGCGCCAGCCTTGCGGGCGCGGGCAGTCCGCTGCCACAGTTGTCGATCGACTTTGCCGACTACGCCCTCTGGCAGCGGGACCGGCTGCAGGGTGCACGGCTCGAGGTCCTTGCCGGCTACTGGCGCCAGAAGCTGGCCGGCCTGCAGCCCTTACAACTTCCCGGGGACCGGGCGCGGCCTGCACAGATGAGTTATCGCGGTGCCACCCACCGCTTCCTCATCCCACCGGCGCTCTCAGGGCAGCTGAAGGCACTGGCTCTCGCGCACAACGCGACCTTGTTCATGGTGCTCCTGGCTGCCTTTAACGTCCTGCTTCTGCGGCTCTCGGGCCAGGACGACCAGGCCATCGGTTGCCCGGTGGCACGGCGCGACCACCCCGAACTCGAAGGCCTGATTGGCTACTTCACCAATACCCTGGTGTTCCGCACCGACCTGTCCGGCAATCCATCCTTCGAGGCGCTGCTCGCCCGCGTCCGGCAGACCAGCCTCGAGGCCTTTGCCAACGAGGAGCTGCCATCCGACCGCCTGGTAGAGATCCTCCGGCTGCCAAGCGATCTGAGCCGCAACGCGCTCTACCAGGTGGGCTTCGTGCTGCAAAACCTGCCCGACGCGGAGCTCCGCCTGCCAGGTCTCCGCACCGAGCCACTGGCCGTGGATACGGCGATGGCCAAGGCTGACCTGTGGCTGTCACTGGTCGAGGTGGACGATGGACTGAGCGGCTCCATGGCCTACAGCACCGACCTCTTCGATGCGGCGACCATCGAGCGCTACGGCCGGCACTTCCTCACGTTGCTGGCGTCCGTCGTCGCGGCTCCGGAGCAGGCCATCGGCGCGCTGCCGCTGCTCGAGGCCGAGGAACGCCAGCGAATTCTGGTGGACTGGAACGACACCGCCCGGGACTATCCGCTGCAGCGGTGCACGCAGGAACTGGTGGAAGCGCAGGTGCGGCGGACCCCGGAGGGCGTCGCGGTAGTGTGTGGCACCCGGCACGTGACCTATGCGGAGCTCAACCGCCGCGCCAATCAGCTTGCGCACCGGCTCCGCGAACTCGGTGTCGGCCCGGACGTGCCCGTGGGCGCTTGCCTGGAGCGCTCCGTCGAGCTGCTGGTCGCCTTCCTGGGCATCCTCAAGGCGGGCGGTGCCTGGCTGCCACTGGACCCGGACGAGCCCGCGGATCGGCTGGCCTTCAAGGTCGCGGACAGCGCCGCGCGGGTGATCCTTAGCCAGGGCGCCGGCACCGCTCTGCTGCGGGACTTGCCGGCGTCGGTGACCCTCCTGCGCCTGGATACAGACTGGCCGCTGCTCGCGGGCTACGCGGCTACCGATCCGGCGGTGGCCAACGCCCCCGACGACATCGCCTACGTCATCTACACCTCGGGATCCACCGGCCAGCCCAAGGGCGCCCTGATCCCCCATCGCGGCCTCTGCAACCACGTGCACTGGCTGAACGAAGTCCTGGGCACCGGTGCGCAGGATCGCCTGCTGCAGACCACGCCCATCGGCTTCGACGCCTCAGTCTGGACCCTGGTCGTGCCACTGACCGTCGGCGCGACGATCGTGCTCGCCGAGCCGGGTGGCCAGCGGGACAGCGGCTATATCGTGCGAACCACTAATGAGGAGGCGATCACGCTGGCGCAGGTTGTGCCGTCCCAGTTGCGGGCCCTGGCGGCGCAGTCCGGGTTTGGCACGTGCCAGTCCCTGCGCCACGTGATCGTTGGTGGCGAAGCGCTCGCGTGGGACCTGGCCCTGGACTTCCAGCGCCTGTTGCCCGCCACCACCCTCAGCAACTTGTATGGAGCGACCGAAGCGAGTGACGACACCACCCGGTTCGAACTCGGTTCCGGGACATTTTCCTCACTGACGGTGCCCATCGGCCGACCGATGGCCAACGCCCAGTGCTACATCCTCGATAGCCACCAGGAGCCCGTGCCCATCGGCGTGACGGGCGAGCTGTACCTCGGTGGTTACGGTCTGGCGCGGGGCTATCTGAACCGTCCGGCACTCACGGCAGAGCGCTTTGTTCCCCATCCGTTCCGGCCCGGGGAGCGCCTCTACCGGACCGGTGACTTCTGCCGCTACCTGAGAACGGGTGATATCGAGTACCTGGGCCGGGGCGATCAGCAGATCAAGCTGCGCGGCTTTCGCATCGAGGTTGGCGAAATCGAGGCGGCGCTCCGCGACTGTGCCGGGGTCCGGCACTGCGTGGTGATGGTGCGGGAAGACCAGCCCGGACTGCAGCGCTTGGTCGCCTACGTGGCCGGCGCGGACCTGGCCAGGGAATCACTTCTGGCAGGCCTTAAACCGCGGCTGCCGGACTACATGGTACCCACGGCATTCGTACTGCTCGACGAACTGCCGCTGCTCCCGAACGGCAAGCTGGACCGGCAGGCACTGCCGGTGGTCGACTACCAGCAGTTGACTGAACCGGGCGCAGATCGCGCCCCGGGCACGGCACTCGAAAAGCAGATTGCAGACATCTGGACCGAACTGCTGGGCCTGCAGCGGATCGGCCTGGATGATGACTTCTTCGGGCTGGGTGGTCATTCGCTGCTGGCAAACCGGCTCGTGTCCCGCTTGAGCAAGCTGGCCGGCAGGGACATCCCGCTCCGCCAGGTGTTCGACACTCCGACTATCGCCGGCCTGGCTGCTGTACTCGACACGCGCAGCAGCGCGCCGGGTACCGGGCTCCCCGGCGCAATCCGCCGCCTCTCCCGGCAGGATTCTGCGCCACTCACCCACACGCAGCGGCGGGTCTGGTTCCTCGCCGCACTGGATCCCGAGAGCACCGCCTACAACGAGGCCCGCGCGTACCAGTTGAGTGGACCGGTCGACGTCCCGGCCCTACTGGCGAGTTACCAGGCGCTGATCCACCGTCACGAGATCCTCCGCACGACCTTCAGCACCGTCGCTGACGAACCCCGGCAATGCGTGCAGGACGAGCCCGCGGTTGATTTCACAATACTTGACGCGGCAGAGGACAGCCTTGAGCAGGTTCTTGCCGAAGAAACCCGGCTACCCTTCGACCTGTCCCGCGGTCCGCCTCTGCGGTTGCGCCTCGTCCGCCTCGGCAAGGATCGGTCGGTACTGCTGCGGGTCTGGCACCACATCGTCTCGGATGGCTGGTCCGCTGACGTTTTTGAACGCGAACTGGCCTCGCTCTACCACGCCCAGGTTGCGGACCACCCCGCACAACTCGCTCCGCTGGCGATCCAGTATGCCGACTACGCCCTGTGGCAACGCAAGTGGCTGGACAGTCCGGCACTTGAGGAACAGCTGGCCTGGTGGCAGACGCACCTCACGGGCGTCAGCACACTGGAACTGCCCATTGACCGGTGCCGGCCTGCCCTGCAGAGCTACCGGGGTGCCCGGCTGGACAGCCCGCTGCCAGGCTCTGCGGGCGAAAGACTACGGGCACTGAGCCGCAGCTCCGGCACCACGCCGTTCATGACCGGGCTGGCCGCTTTCAAGGTGCTGCTGTATCGCTACAGTGGGACAACGGACATAGCCGTTGGTACACCAGTCGCCGGGCGGAGCCGTCTCGAACTGGAAGGCCTCATCGGCTTCTTCGCCAACACCCTGGTCCTGCGCACCGACCTGGCCGGCGGTCCCACCTTCCGCCAGCTGCTGGCCCGGGTGCGCGACGGTGCACTCGACGCGTACACGCGCCAGGACGTGCCCTTCGAGAAGCTGGTGGAAGTCCTCGCCCCGGCCCGTGACCTCTCCCGGAACCCGCTCTTCCAGGTGTGCTTCGCGCTGCAGAACCTGGCGGGCAACAACCTCCGGCTGCCGGGGCTAGATGTCGCACGCAGGGACTTGCCAACCGCCCATGCCAAGTTCGACCTGTCCCTCGACCTGCGGGACCGGGACGGCGTGCTGGACGCCAGCTTCGAGTACTGCGCGGACCTCTTCGACCGGGAAACGATTGAGCGGCTGGCCGGGCACTTCACTGGGCTGCTGGACTCGCTGCTGGCTGATCCTGATCAGTGCATCGACACCGTCCCGTTGCTGAGTCCGGCCGAGCGCCACCGCCTGCTGGTGACGTGGAACGACACCACCGAGGCCTATCCACCGGACATGACGCTGGCCGGTCTCATCGAGGCCCAGGTCCGGCGCACGCCCGACGCGCTGGCGCTCAGCCACGACCAGCAGAGTCTCAGCTACAGCCAGCTGAATACCCGGGCCAACCAGCTGGCTCATTACCTGCGCGCACTGGGCGTTGGTCCGGACGTGCCGGTCGCCATCTGCATGGCGCGGTCGATCGAGAGCCTGGTCGGGATACTGGCAATTCTCAAGGCCGGCGGGGCGTGGCTGCCGCTGGATCCCCAGTACCCGCCGGGGCGGCTCCGCTTCATGCTGGCTGATGCGGCGGCGCCCCTCGTCCTCGTGCATACCGGTACCCGGCAGCGCGTCGTCGACGAGGCTGCACGCGTCGTGTGCATGGACGCGGATCGGGTCGAGATCTCGGGCCAGCCTGAGAGTGACCCGGTCCCGCTGGGTGGAGAAGACCACCTTGCCTACATCATCTACACCTCAGGCTCGACGGGCACGCCCAAGGGCGTGCAGATCCCGAGGCGCGGCATCTGCAATCACATCGCCTGGATCAGTAACCGTCTGAAGTTGAGCGCCGGGGATCGGGTGCTGCACTTCACGTCGATCAGTTTCGATGCCTCGGTCTGGGAAATGCTCGCGCCGCTTCAGGTGGGCGCCTGCCTGTACGTGGCGCCTCGTGGCGTCGAGCGGGACATGGCCGCCCTCGCCGGCGCGATCGACCGGGAACAGCTGACCATCCTGCAGGTGGTCCCCTCGATGCTGCGGGCGATGCTGAACGACGGCCACCTCGCCCGGTGCCGCAGCCTGCGCCACATCGTCTGCGGCGGCGAGCCCCTGGACTTCGAACTGGCCCGGCGGGTTCGTGACCAGGCACCCTGGGTGCGGCTCGGAAATTTCTACGGGCCAACCGAAGCGAGCATCGACGCCACCAGTCTCGAACTCGATGAGCAACTCGAGGCCACGGGTATCGTGCCCATCGGCCGCCCCATCGCGAACGTTAGGTGCCACGTTCTGGACACTCACCGCCAGCCAGTGCCCATCGGGGTGCTCGGCGAGTTGTATATCGGCGGCGCGGGTCTGGCCCGGGGCTATGTGAACCGGCCTGAGCTGACAGCAGAACGCTTTATCGCGGATCCCTTCCAGTCCGGCGAGCGCCTGTACCGCACGGGCGACCGCGTCCGCTACCTGCCCGACGGTACGCTGGCCTTTGCCGGCCGCAACGATGACCAGGTGAAGATCCGCGGCTACCGCATCGAGCTCGGCGAGATCGAAGCCGCGCTTGCCCGCTGCCCGGGTGTACGGCACGCGGTGGTGCTGGCTCGGGAAGACCAGCCGGGACTCAAGCGCCTGGTGGCCTACGTGGCCGGTGAGGCGCTGACAACGGAATCCCTACTCGGGCAGCTGAAGGACCGGCTGCCTGATTACATGGTACCCACGGCGCTCGTTCTGCTGGAGCAACTGCCGCGCCTGCCGAACGGCAAACTCGATCGTCAGGCGCTGGCGGCGCTCGACTCTCCGCGGCCGGGAAACCCAGGCGGGTATGTTGCGCCGGGCACGGCGCTGGAGAGTCTGATTGCCGAGGTCTGGGCGGAACTGCTGGGCCTGCCGCGCGTGGGCGTGCACGACGACTTTTTTGCGTTGGGCGGGCACTCTTTACTGGCGGGACAACTGGCATCACGGCTCGTCCGGGTCACTGGCGTGGACGTGCCCCTCCGGCGGATCTTCGAGAGCCCGACTGTCGCAGGGCTGGCTTTCGACGTTGAGAAAATTCTGGGGACAGGCCGATCCGCCCAGACCCAGCCGCTCATCCCGGTCCCGCGCACTGGCCCCTTGCCCCTCTCGTTTGCCCAGCAACGCCTGTGGTTCCTTGAGCAGCTGAGTCCGGGCACCGGCACCTACAACCTGCCCACAGTCCTGCGCCTGCGGGGCCCACTGCAACGGGAGGCCTTGCGTGAATCGCTGGACGTCCTGATCGCTCGTCATGAGTCCTTGAGGACACGCATTGGCACGCTCGATGGCGAGCCGTGCCAGACCATCGACACTGCAGGACCCGTGGCCCTGGTAGAGAAGAACCTTCAGGCACTGGGTGAGAGCGCGGGGCTCGAGCGCGCTCGCGAGCTCGCGCAGGACGAGGCGGAACGACCGTTTGATCTGGTGCGCGGTCCCTTGTTCCGCGTGCTGCTGATCCAACTGGCCGACGGGGAGCATGTGCTGGTGATCAACCTGCACCACATCATCTCGGATGGCTGGTCCGGACGCGTGTTCGATCAGGAACTCTCAGCGCTCTACAACGGACAGCTGGCCGGCCAGGCAGTCTCACTGCCGGCGCTGCCGTTTCAGTATGCGGACTACGCCGTCTGGCAGCGCTCGTGGCTGGCCGGACCGGTGCTCGAGCAACAACTCGACTACTGGAAGACGCAACTGGCCGGGCTGGCGACCCTGGAGCTGCCTATTGACCGACCGCGGCCGGCGCTGCAGAGCTTCCGGGGTGCGGGCCTGGAGACCGTGCTTCCGGACGCACTCGGCGCGGGGCTCCGGACGCTGGGCCGCCAGGAAGGCAGCACCCTGTTTATGTCCGGTCTCGCCGCCTTCAACGTTCTCCTGTATCGCTATAGCGGCAGCACCGACATCGCGCTGGGCACGCCGGTCGCGGGGCGGGGCCGCGAGGTTCTGGAAGGACTGATCGGCTTTTTCGCCAACACGCTCGTGCTGCGCACCGATCTGTCCGGCGGACCTACCTTCAGGCAGTTGCTCGCCAGAGTCCGGGAGACAGCGTTGGGTGCCTACACACACCCGGATCTGCCTTTCGAGAAACTGGTAGAGGAACTCGCGCCCCGTCGCGACTCCTCCCGCAACCCCCTCTTCCAGGTGTGTTTCGCGTTCGTCCAGGGGGAGCCCGGCACACTCAGACTGTCGGGAGTTGAACTCGAACATGTTCCGTCACGCGCCGAACAGTCCAAGTTCGACCTGACGCTGACGATGGTCGAACGCGGAGGCCGGATTCGGGCGCGCTTTGAGTACTGCACGGACCTGTTTGAACGCGGCACGATCGAGCGGCTGGCCGGGCACTTCGGCACCCTGCTGGCAGGTCTGCTGGCGAACCCGGACCAGAGTATTGACACTGTTCCTCTGCTCAGTGACGCCGAGCGCCACCAGATTCTGGCGACAGGCAACGAACCGGCGCTTCCCGACACCAGCGGCCAGACTCTGGCCACGTTGTTCGAGGCCCAGGTGCGCCGGACTCCCGATGCAGTGGCAGTGAGCCACGAGGGCCAGACGCTCACGTATGCTGAGCTCAACGCCCGGGCCAATCAGCTGGCCCATGCCCTGCGCAGCCGCGACATCGGCCCCGGCGTGAAGGTGGCCCTCTGCCTCGAGCGCAGCCCCGAACTGATCGTCGGGCTGCTGGGCATCGTCAAGGCGGGTGGCGCCTACGTACCACTCGACCCCGACCAGCCGCTTGAGCGCCTGGCATTCCTGCTGGAAGACTCAGGCGCCCAACTGGTGCTCACGCAGGCCGCGTTGTTGGGGCGCCTGCCTGGGGGCGCAGGCCAGCGCTTGTGCCTGGACACGGATTGGCCGGAGATCGCAGCGCAGAGTGCCAACGACCCGACGAGCCAGAGCTCAGCGCAGCAACTGGCCTATGTGATCTATACCTCCGGCTCGACCGGCACCCCGAAAGGCGTGGCGGTCCGGCAAGCGGGTGTCATCCGCCTCGTCATCCAGCCGAACTATGTAGACCTCGGGCCCCCGGACACCCTGGCCCAGGTGGCCAACATCGCCTTCGACGCGGCAACCTTCGAGATCTGGGGCGCGCTTCTGAATGGCGCGCGCCTGGCCATCCTGCCCCGGGACACCATCCTCTCGCCACCCGCGTTCGTCGCAGCCCTGCGGGCAAACCGGGTCAGCTGCCTGTTTCTCACCACGGCCCTCTTCAACAGCGTGAGCAGCGCGATCCCCGACGCCTTCAGCTCGCTACGTTACGTGCTCTTTGGCGGGGAGGCCTGCGACCCCGACCGCGTGCGGGCGGTGATGCGGGCGAGCCCGCCCGCGCACCTCGTCCACGTTTACGGGCCCACCGAGGCCACTACGTTCGCAACTTTTCACGTGGTCCGCGCTCACGAGGAGCGCGCGACAATCCCGATCGGGCGCCCGATCAGCGGAACGCAGGTCCTTCTGCTGGATAGCCATGGCGAACTCGTGCCGCCCGGCGTCGTCGGCGAAATCTACCTCGGTGGCCCGGGTGTGGCTGCGGGCTACCTCAATCGGCCAGCCGAGACGCAGGCGCGGTTCGTGCTGTCAACCGTCCACCCCGCGGGCAGCGCGCTGCTCTACCGTTCCGGGGATCTGGCGCGCTGGCTCCCGGACGGTGCCCTGGAGTTTCTGGGCCGCAACGACGATCAGGTCAAGATCCGCGGCTTCCGCATCGAACCCGCAGAAATCAGTGCCGTGCTGGCCACCCATCCGCAGGTCCGCGCGAGCCACGTGCTGGCACGGCAGCAGGCCAGCGGCGAACTCGGCCTGACGGCCTACGTGGTGCTCGACTCCAGCGCTGAACCGGCTGCCCCCGCGGCGCTGCGCGCCTTTCTCAGCGCGCGACTCCCCGGTCATATGGTCCCCCTGGCCTTCGTCCCCCTCACGGCGCTGCCCCTCACCGCCAATGGCAAAGTTGATACCCGGGCTTTACCCGAGCCGCCGGCAAGCCAGGCCCTCGATCCGGGCAGCTGGGCCGCGCCCCGCGACGCCTTGGAGCGGACGCTGTGCCAGGTTTGGGCCCAGGTACTCAAGGTCGAGCGGGTGGGCCTGGATGACAACTTTTTTGAGATGGGTGGCCACTCGCTTCTGGCCGCGAAGCTGTTTGCCCGACTGGACGAGGTCACTGGCCAGTCGCTGACTCTCGGTGTCCTGTTCAGTGCGCCGACGGTGCGCCAGCTGGCCGACTGCTATCGGGATGCCTCCACGCTGGTCGATGAACCGGGGCGGGCGCTCGTGGCCCTGCGACGGGAAGGCTTACGGCCAACCCTGTATTTTCTGCCCGGGATCTTTGGCAACGTCGTGGGTTACGCGGATTTCGTGCGGGCACTCGGCGCTGACCAGCCCATCTATGGCTTGCAGTCGATTGGCCTGGATGGACGCGCCGCGCCCTTCGCTTCGATCGAGGCCATGGCTGGCCATTACCTGATGGAGATTCGCGCGCAGCAGGCCCAGGGTCCCTACGCCCTGGTCGGCGCGTGTTTTGGTGCCACCGTGGCCTATGAAATGGCCCGTCAGCTGCTGGCAGCCGGTGAGGTAGTCGCGTTCCTGGGGCTGATCGCGCCGACCGACCGGGGGGGCAGTGAAGCCGGCGAGCCCCTGGTGCGGGCACCACGCGCCGTCAGGCGTGCAGCGGCTCTGGCGAACCTGGTGCAAGAACGCCTGAACGTGTATCGGCGGGACATGCAGGGTCAGAGCCTTGGGGAACGCCTCCGCTACCTGGTGCGCAAGGTGCAGTCACTCAGCACCACGGCCACGCAACCCCACGGGCTGAAGGGCGCGGGGCGGGAACTTAATCAGCTCGAGGTCTATCGGGCGAACCTGCAGGCCCTGGACAGCTATGTTCGACTGCCGCTAACGGGCCCGCTGGTGGCCTTCGAGATCCTGGAGACCCAACCATCAGGTCCGGAGGTCGCAGAGGTGGCAAACAGGTCAGGGATCGACTGGCAGGACTACTGGCAGGGCCCGCTCCCCATCCATGTCACGGCGGGGAAGGATTCAGGGGACATGCTGGCTGGCGCCCATGCGGCCGGGGTCGCCAGGGTGCTGAACGAACGTCTGCGTATCGCCTTCGAGCAGTCGGTCAACGCAGCTTCGGCAGCACCTGCTCGGCAAACAGACGCGTCTGCCTGATCATCGCCTCCTGGCGCGCCCCATGGGGCGTGGGCACCGGGGAGCCACCCAGCAGGTTGACGTGGTCGAGCCCCAGCGCAATCAGTGGCTGCAGGCGGTCGAGGCACTTGGCCGGCGGCCCGCAGATCGAAAACCAGTCGACAAATTCATCGTCCACCATCTGCAGGTGCGACCCCTCGTTCTGGGCGTGCCGGGCCATGTCGTAACCCGACTTCATCTGGACGGCCAGCGCCTTGAGTTGCGGCGGCAGGTGTTCCACAGGCGAATCCTTCATGCCGGCGAAGTGCGCCACCATGCCGGAAATCATGCGGCCCAGGTCAATCGCCCGCTGCTCATCGGGATCGCAAACGAGGTTGATGTAGGCGCCGACCCTCAGTGTGGAGCGCTTCCGGCCGGTTTCCTTTAGACGGGCATTCAGGGTATTCAGGGCCCACTCGATGCGCTCTGGTGCGCTGCCCACCGCAAAGGTGATTCGGTCGGCAACGTCGGCTGCCATGCGAATCGTCGCCGGGCCGGTACAGGCGATATCCATGGGTACTGTGGGCAGTTCGCCGGGCTCGAGCCAGCGCATCTTCGAAGGGGTCTCGCCCCGCATGACCGTCTCGCCGCGGAGATATCCCCGTACCTGCTCGACGTAAGTACGCAGTTCTGCTGTCTTGGCATTGCGCTGGCCAATATGGGCCGCCGATGAATCGCCGCGGCCAATGCCGCAACGGGCCCGCCCACCCGACTCCTTTTGCAGGGTCGCCAGCGCACCGGCTGTCACCGAAGCGTCCCGGGTGACCGGATTGGTCACCCCGGTGCCGAGAAAGAGCCGGGTGGTGCGCACTGCCGCCAGACTAAGCTGCCCGTAGGGCTCTGGACTCAGACACTGGGTGTCAGGACACAATAGCGCATCAAAGCCGAGCGCCTCAATCTCCACTGCCAACCGCGCGGTATAGCCCGCCGACGGCTCCATCACGATGCCAAACTCAGTCCTGCTCATCTGCGTCCCGGTTCCTTCGCGGTCTGTCGCGCTGCCTAGTGCGCCCCGAGTCCCAGCATGCTGGATGACCGGGCTTCGCTGGGATCGAATCGCACCGGCCGGCCACTGCGCAGCCACACTATAAGTGCGAAGACAAACGCGACCAGGTTGGCGATGCCGACCAGGATGATCGGGCCTGAGATCTTCCAGTAGTCGAAAAGATAGCCCCCCGCGAGGCTCGTGACCAGGATGCCTACCGAACCACAGAACCCGGCCAGGCCGATGACGGAGCCGCGGACGTTGACCGGAGTCTCCTGGCCCAGCAGACCGGTAACGGACAGGATCACGCTCATCTGGCCGATCCCCACCAGCACGCAACCCAGGTAGCCCAGGGGCGAGAACGGCTGGTCCTGCAGGCCGAGCAGCGTATAGCCCACGGCGCCGAGAAAGAGGGCGCCCACCACACAGGCCAGCCGGTTGAAGCGATCGATGAGCAGCCCCGCCACGGGCGCCCAGAGGAGAGCCGAGCCCTGGATCAAGGCGAACATCAGGCCGGCCTTCGCCAGCGCCTCGGGGCCATCGAGGCCCTCATCGCGTCCGACCCGCTGGAGCCACAGGGACACGAAGGTGGCCACGAGCGTCAGGTCGGCACGGGAAATAAACGAGCCCGCATAGCAGACCAGCAACCTGGGATTCTCCCGGCCCTGCGCAATACCGATCTGGATGACCCGGGGCAGGCTGATCCGGGCGCTCGTGCCCGTTGGCGTGCCGCCCTTCAGCCCCACCTGCATGATCACTGCGGTAAACGCCGCCAGGCCAGCCATGACAAACAACATGTACCGCCCGGCATCCGCACTGCTCAGGCCCTGGGCCTGAAAAACAGCGGGCAGCGTCGCAAACAGCGCCGTGGCCAGACCAATGCCGAGGCCATTGAGCACGCCGCTGGCGCCCGCCAGCTTGCCCCGGGACTGCTCCGCCGGGTAGTCGGCCGCAGTAACGGCGATCATCACGCCCACGAACGCGAGACCGATGGCATAGATGAACCGTCCCACGTAGAGATCCACAACGCTGTTGGCGAGCCCGTAAACCGCAAAGCCGGCGCCAGCGATCAGCGTGCCCACCGCATAGAGGGGCCGGCGGCCGACCCGGTCCGAAAGGCCGCCCGCGAAGCTGACCAGCAGCAGCACCACGATTTCGTGCATGGTGATGAGCAGGCCCGTGACCTGCCCGTGCTTCTCCGGGGGTATGCCAATGATCTCGGTAAGGACATAAGGCTGGGAGAAGCTGAGAAAGCTGATGACCGGCATGATCGCGAGGCAGACATACAAGTAGGTCCAGGCGTTGCGGCCGGTCATGCCCGTGGCGAATTCCAGAGGCCCCAGGCGGTAGCCGGGCGCCGCGGCGGCAGACAGGGCGTTGTTCAAGGTTCTGGTCTCCACGTCCGCAGCAGGGTCAGCGGTGCTGACGGAGTATGGCCCAGGGGTCGGCACACCCGCACCGGGGGTTACAGTTTGTTACAGTCAGCCGTCCGGTCCGTGGCTAGAGTCCGGCGAGTTGTCAGGAGAATCCTCATGAAAAAAGAAGCCAAGATCCGCCCCTTCTGGTACTCGGACGTCTGGCTGTTCCCCAAGCTCATTACCATCGTCACGAGCCTCGACCAGGATGGCAAGGTCAACGCCGCGCCTTACTCCCACATCATGCAGTACGACGTGATGGCGAAGAACCCGCGCATGATCATCGGCTTTCGCCAGGACTCCCACACCTTCCAGAACATCTGTGCAACCAAGGAATTCGTGGTCAATTGCCCGCCGGCGGAATACCTGGACGACATGATGGAGACGGCGCGATTTTATCCGGAAGGCGTCAACGAACTGGACCACACGCGCTTCAAGATGATCCCCTCCCTCCACGTCAAGCCGCCCAGCATCGAGCAGTGCCCGCAGATCGCCGAGTGTGTCGCGGAAGAAATCGTCAGGCTCGACAAGAGCAGCGGCATCGTGATTGCGCAGATCAAGGCGCTGGTCTTTGACGAAGAACTGATCGAGATGGGCCGGGAAGACCGCATCCGCAAGATGAACCTGCCCATTGGCCTGGGCGATGAAGACCGGCAGGACTACTTCCACACCACCATCGGCCATCTGTCCGTTCACCAACTGGGGGAATCCCCCGGCTCCACCAAGGGTAGCGAAGTGCGGCTGAGCATGGCCTGGGATGCCGACGCCCTGCAGTCGCTGATGACCATCCCGCCCATGGTGCGCAAGATGGTGACCGACCAGACGGAGGAGTACTGCCGCTCCAAGGGCGACGACAAGGTGAGCAAGGCCCGGATGGACGCCCATGCCGTGGAACAGGGCATGACCCCCGAGCTGATGGAACGGTTTCAGAAGAAGAAAAAGACGGCCTGATCCGGCCGGCTCTGCTCAAGCCTGACAAAGGAGAGTGACGGTTATGACCGTGGGGCGTTTCATCCTCCGCAGCCTGGGTGTGTTGGCTGTACTGGGCCTCGTCGGCCTCGGCGTTGCCCTGTGGGCCTACCGGGATATTCCCGCGGCGGTACTGGAAGCCCGGTACGCCGGGCCCACCTCGCGCTTTATCAACATCGACGGCGTCCGGATGCACTTCCGGGACGAGGGCACGGGCCCCGTCGTGATCCTGTTCCACGCCAATTTCTCCAACCTGATCGACTGGGATCCCTGGGTGGCGGCGCTCAAGGACCGCTACCGGGTGGTGCGGGTCGACATGACCAGCCACGGCCTCACCGGCGCCGACCCGACGGGCGACTACACCCTGCCCCGGACTCTGCAGCTGACCGAGCGCTTCATCGATGCGCTGGGGATCGAAAAGGCGACGCTGGGCGGAACCTCCCTCGGCGGTACCGTCGCGATTCACTACACGGCCCGGCACCCGGAGCGGGTGGAGCGCCTGATCCTGCTCAGCCCCGGCTCGCTGGAAGGCAAGGAGAAGATGCGCAGCGGCGGCGTCCCCAAAGCGGGTTACGTCCTCAAGTACATCCTGCCCCGGGCGCTGCCGAAGGCCATGCTGACCAGCGGCTTCGGCCCGCCCGCGAAGCCGCCGGAGGAACTGATCGACCGGTGGTACGACCTGTGGATGCGCGAGGGCCAGCGGGAAGCGCAGCTCGACCGTCTGTCCCAGTACGTGGCCGGCGATATCGAGGGCCTGGTGCGCTCTATCCGTGTGCCCGTGCTGCTGCTCTGGGGCGAGGCCAACGCCACGGCGGTCTTTGCCCAGTCCGTCGAGTTCCGGGAACTGCTCAAGGATGCGCCGTCGCTGACCTTCATCAGCTACCCCGGCGTGGGCCATATGGCCGTCGAGCAGGCGGGGGCCGAAATCGGCACGGACGTGCGGGCCTGGCTGGACACGCCGATCTGATGCGGGTCGACGTCATCCTGGACCCTGGCACGTCACCCTGGGAGGTGAAGGAACTGGGGTTGCTGGCCGAGCACTACGGCATCAACGCCGTGTGGAGCTCCAACTACCCGTCCTCCCGGGATCCCTTCCTCACCCTCGCCCCGCTGGCCCTGGCCTCCACGCACATCCGGCTGGGGCCGCTGGTCGTCACGGCCTACGAGCAGCATCCCTTCAAGACCGCCAAGGCGCTGGCCACGCTCAACGAGCTGTGCCAAGGCCGCGCCAACATCCTGATCGGCGGGCCCACCGGCGTGAATGCCGCCATGGGCATGGGCGTGGACCGCATGGTAGGGCGGGTGCGGGAGAGTGTGGAGGTGGTCAAGGCGGCAGGCCCCGGCAAGCCACTCAACTACAAGGGCAAGATCTTCCAGGTCTGGAACTACCAGCCCACCTGGGCCACCGACACCCCGCCGCGCATCTACGTGGGCGCCAACAAGCCGCAGATGATGCGCATGGCCAGCCGGGTTGCGGACCACATCATGGTCGGCGATCCGCTGCCCGTGCGCTTCGCCAGCACCATGGCGATGCTCGACGGGTTCCTGGCAGACGCGGGCCGCACGCGCCAGCAGGTCACCGTCAGCGGCCTGGTGGCCTGGCACATCAAGAGTGACGGGGCCGCGTCGGTGGCCGAGGCGCGCCAGCAGCTGGCCCTGCGGGGCATGCTGGATCCCTGGTACCTGGACGAGTTCCTGACGCCGGACGAGTGCAGCCTGGTGGACAGCAACCGCAACGCCTTCTTCAAGGCCTACAAGAACCGGACGGACGTCGTGCCGGGTATCCCCGAAACCATCCTGCAAAAGCTGGTGGACAACCTGAGCCTGGCCGGCACGCCAGCCGATCTGGACTCGCACATCGAGCGGCTGCTGGCGCTTGGCAGGCTCGGACTGAACGAGGTGGCACTCAAGCTTCACGACGACCAGGCCGCCGCCATCCGCCTGATTGGCGAGCGGGTCGTCCCCGCTCTTCATTAGCTACCCGCACCGCAACAAGGCCAGATCATATGCCCGCCGATAACCTCCCCGACGACTTCGTCGCCAGCCCCCTGCGGGACAACTGGTACCAGTCCAGTGCCTTCTACGGCTCGTCCTTCGCGCTCATCACCTCGGTGGACGAGACGGGGGTCACGAATATCGGCCCCTATCAGCTCAGCTTTCCGTTTGAGGTCATCAAGCGGCGTTCCTGGATGGTGATCAGCCGGCCGAGTTCCAACACGGTCGCCAACGTGCGGCGTAACCTGAAATGCGCGCTGAATTTCGTCGAGTACGACCGGGCCCAGATCGAGACCATCCTGAAGTTTGGCTATCCCGGCCAGACGACCGCGGAGAAGACGGCCTACAACACCTTCAAGCTGGTCGACAGCCCGACACCCGGCCGCACAGGGCCCGGCCTGCCCCAGATCATCAGCGAGGCCTACCAGGTTTTCGAATGCACGCTGGACGTCGAGAGAATCGCCGCCAACCCGATCCTGCGGGACTCCACCTCGGCCCACCTGCTGCTGAACATCGACAACATCCTCGTCAAGGCGCGCTGGAAGCGCTTCATTGACGGCAGCGGCGACGAGATGCCCCGCGTGCCCCTGACCTACGGCTTCCGCGGCGGGGCCACGTTCTGGTTCAGCGAGACCCAGCCGGCCTACAAACTGCCGATCCCGGACCTGGGGATGCGCCACGAGGTGGTGCACTACGAGGCGAACCGGATTGACGACGTCGTGCGTTTCACGCTGGACGCCTCGAAGAGCCTGACGGGCATTCCACGCCCTTTTCTGCGCCAGGTTCTGGAAGGGATCGTCAAGCAGGCGAAGGCCCGGGGTGTTATCGAAGTGAACCCGGAGTTTCTCGCAGCGCTCAACAAGAAAAGCGGCTAGGGGCTAGCGGAGCAGGTCCCGAGCTGCAGCCGTCTCTGCCCGCAGCCGCTGAATCTTCGGCCGGCGCTTCTTCTGGGCCTGCCACAGGTCGTAGGCAGACTGCATTCGCAACCAGGATTCAGCCGAGCCACCGAGCGCGGCCGCCAGGCGGATAGCCAGTTCAGCGCTCACCGCTGCCCGCCCATTGACCACCCGGGAGAGCGCCACGCGCGAGACCCCCAGACGGCGGGCGAATTCTGTGACCGTGAGGCCACCGTCCGGACGCAGCACCGTATCCTGGAGCTCCTCACCAGGATGCGGGGGATTATGCATTCGCATCATGTGCATCTCCTCAGTGGTAGTCCTGATAGTCCACGACATCCGCATCGGCGCCTTCGAAGCGGAACGTGAGCCGCCAGTTCTCATCGACCCAAACGGCCCATTCCCCCGCCAGGTCGCCCTTCAGTGGGTGCAGTCGCCAGCCTGGCCGGTCCATGTCCCCGGGGCCGCTGGCGACGTCAAGGCGACCAAGATGCAGTCGCAGTCGCGGTCGCTGGGCATGCTTCGGTTGAATACCAGCTTTCGAGCCAGTTTCGAAGAAGCGATTCGGCCCGCGATGGTTGAAGCTTCGAATCACTTGAGAGTGTATCGCATGACGATACGGTTTTGAAAGCCTGGGTCTTGACCCCCTCCACAAACCGCTGTCTATCGCTGGAAACTCCGAGTGAGCCAAGTCCTCATCAATCTGATGCTTGAAACGGTGCGCCTGACGGAACTGGTGCGGATTCGGGTGACGGGCGGCACCCCGGAACGGCGGTAGGCGACGGGTCGCGAGTCGGCTTTACCGCAAGCGTTCCAATCCAGTCACGTCATTTGCGGCCTCTGGCCCGCGCCCGGCGCGAAAGGCCCGACTTCCACGCTCCTGCGCGATTCGCTCCGCGAGAAAGACTTTCAGCAGCGACTGGTAGGGAATATCGCGTTCGTTGGCCAGCGTCTTGAGCTCGTCGATCATGGATGCGGGCAAGCGCAGCGAGATCGTCTTCGTGGATGGACGGAGGTTCGGAAAGGTTACCCACCTGGCACGCTTCCAGTCGACGACGTCTGCCAAGTCAGTGCGCTGCCAGTAGCTGCGCTCCCCAGCCTCGGTCCGGAACGTTGGCAAAACCTTAGTGGTCTTCCGGGGTCGCCTGGTCATATACCCTCCTCTCACGACGGCTCATGTCCCTGGCCGAAATCACGCGGATCAACTTCGAACGGATCGTGAACACGACGCTCAAGGTTCTCCCCGCATCAGTTTCCCCCAGGCAGTAGTAACGCTGTTCCGACCTCGAGTGCTTGGAGTCGTCGGCCACCAGCAAAGGGCCGCCGAGGAAGACCTGCTCCGCCTCGGCCTGGGAAACTTCGTGCTGCAGCTGGTTCTTCAATGCGTTGCCGGCATCCCAATCGAATCCAGTGCAGGCTTCAAGGTCCGGGTGTCGCATCGGACCTGTATATGATGATAGTACACGAGCGTCACGCGACGAAACCGGCTATTCCGTTGCGTTTTGGCCTTTATCCGTCGTCCCTGACGTGCGGTGTCTTTATTTCCACTGGTTGGCCCGCCCGGCGAATGCGGGCCCCTTGCTCCAGACGACACAGAAGCGCTGGATCAGGGTCACGGCGCCGGTTTGTGCGCTGGTCTGCTTGGGCATGGCACAGGCCCTAACTAGCAACAGTGTTCAACTTCCGTTCCGACATCGAGATCCAGATTTCGACGCCGCCAAGGCCGGTCAGCGGATCGAAGGACTCATCGTAGAACTCGAAATCCGGCTCCCAGGTCGCTCGTATCGAGGACACATTTTCGGGATGTTCGAAGACGGCGTAGTCCTGAGCATGAATGCGCATTCGACCGAGATGCTCCGGCAGTCCGGTAAAGCTCCCGACCTCGACAGCGCACATGTATTCGAAAGCATCGGATGTGGCGCCGCACATAACCCCATACGCCTCGGTCAACCGGGAAGCACAGTCGGTCAGCGTCATCAGTCCTGGTCGGCTGTGAGCGGCGATCCGCGTCGAAACTGCTGCGCGGCGTAGGACTTGAAGGGTTCGTCGAAAGCCCCTTGCATCTCGGACCAGAAGCGCACATAGCCTGGTTTTGTCTGCACCAGGGTCTTGAAGTAGCTGTCCGCTCCGATCCAGAGTTGTCGCGGAATCGACTCGTCGACGTTCTGGTAGTACATGTACTCCCACGAATTGAACTGCATGAAGTAGTAGTTGAGGCAGCCAGAAAACACCGGAGCTGCACTTACCGTCCAGTGATGGGCTGGACTTCATGGCGCGCCTGGCGGCGCTGGTGCCGAAACCGCGGGCGCACTTGACGAGGTATCACGGCGTGTTCGCGCCCCACAGTCGCTGGCGGGCGGAGGTCACGCCGAAAGGGCGGGGGGAAGGTGAAGGTGATCGCGAGCCTCGAGGACCCGGCGGTGATCGGGCAGATCCTCGGGCACCGGGCGTCGCGGGAAAAGCCGGCGGGGGGCGGGCCGTTGGCGCGGAGGCCGCCCCAGGGCGAGCATGAGATGTCGTAGCGTGGTCGGAGGTCGCGATCCGGGTCGGGTTCACGACGCCGGGGTCGGCGGCTGCGCGGGTGGCGGTCTGCGCTGCACAAATCCGGGGGCAACGGAGAGATCTGCGGGGCGCAGCGCTGGTCGCCTCAGGGCCTTGTGCGCCTTAAGGCCGTGACGGGCGGGGTTCCGGGCTGGCGGACGCAGAGGGTGGGGTGTTTGAATGGGCTATACCCGATGCGATTCTTCTCTTGACGCTCCGTTCTCTTGCGGGGAAGATCCAAGATACGTTAACCGGTCGGGCGGGTATCCGCCAAATCGCCTGAGGGCGAAAGGAGATTACGATGAAGTTGAGATTCGCAATTGCAGGATTGGCGTTACTTGGTTCGATGTCGGCGGTGCGGGCCAGCCCGGTTGACGTCAGCTTCACCGTATCGGGTTCTGCTGGGAGCTGGCTCTACAACTTCTCTGTCACCAACAATCTTCTTCCCGCCAACGAGATTTACAGTCTCGGGGTCAAGCTAAATACCACCAATCGCGTTGGTGCTCCTGTGGGCTGGGACCCCGGTATCGTCGGAGTTAACTGGGCTGCTTATGGCGGTGCAAATATCAGTTACAACAACACCTGGGTGACCTGTCGCACGGCAAGCTGTCCAATTAACTTCATCGACCCGGAAGCTGATATTAATCCGAGCGAAACCACGAGTGGATTTCAGGTCCTAGACAATGGTGTGACGGCGCTGACTAGCGTGCAATGGTATGTCACGTCATTCGGCAACAGTCCTGCCTATGCCGGGCCCGGTTGCAGCTTTATCTGTAACGCGCCTTACGACAATCCCGGCTTTCAGGGAACGGCTATTGCCGCTGTGCCCCTCCCCGCCGCCGCTTACCTATTCGGCGGTGCGCTCGGGCTGCTCGGGGTGGCCAGGCGACGATCAGCCGCCTGATCCCCACCTGACCTGACCAACGGGAACCCCGCTTCGGCGGGGTTTCTGCTTTTGGGCCAGCGGTGAATCTGGTGATCTCGACTGGATTATGTCTCGGGTATAGGAAATTCAAACACGCGCATTGCTGAAGTTTGCCAGCCCGGAACCCGGCCCGTCACGCTCTTAAGGTGCACAAGGCCCTGAGGCGACCAGCGACCCGGACCGCAACGTCCGACTCCTCTACAGAAACTCAAGCTCGCCCGGCGGCGGCCCCCGCGACGGCGGCCTCGACCCCGCCGGCAGCTGCCGCAAGGACAGGTGCCCGAGGAGCCGGCCGATCACCGTCGGGTCCTCGATACTCGCGATCACCTGGACCTTCCCCGCGCACACGTCGCAGGTCTCAATCTCGAGGCCGAACACCTGCTTCAGCCGCTGCGCCCAGCTCATTGCCCGGTGGCGCGCGGCGGGCCTGCGCAAGTCGGTCGCCTCAGGCTTCCCCCGCCCTTTCGGCGTGACCTCCGCCCGCCACCGGCTGTGGGGTGCGAAGACGCCGTGATACCTCGTCAGGTGGGCCCGCGGTCTCGGCGCCAGTGCCGGGCGAGTGATGTAGCGGCAGAGGCGTTCCAGGGTCTTCCGGTCATCACCCCGGACCGCCACGCCGGCGTGCAGGGTGAAGGCCTTGCGGCCCTGCTCCATCACGTAGGCCCCGTCCAGGCACAACATGTGAAAGTGGATGTGATTACGATAGCTTCGCGCCCGTGGACCCCTCAAGGACAATGCAATGACATCAGTACTGGTCTCTGGCGGCGCTGGCTTTCTCGGCTCCCATCTTTGCGACCGCCTGATCCAGCGTCATGACGACGTGTTGTGCGTCGATAACTTCTACACGGGCAGTAAACGCAACGTAGCTCACCTATTGGATCACCCCCATTTTGAATTGATCCGTCACGATGTCACCTTCCCTCTCTATGTGGAAGTAAAACAGATCTACAACCTCGCCTGTCCAGCCAGCCCGATCCACTACCAGCGTGACCCGGTGCAAACCACCAAAACCAGCGTTCACGGTGCGATCAACATGCTGGGACTAGCCAAGAGAGTGAAAGCACGAATCCTGCAGGCATCGACGAGTGAAGTGTACGGTGATCCGGAAGTAGCTCCCCAGCCGGAAGGCTACTGGGGAAGAGTCAATCCGATCGGCATCCGCAGCTGCTACGACGAAGGCAAGCGCTGCGCCGAAACCCTCTTCTTTGACTATCATCGCCAGCACCAGTTGGAAATCAAGGTAATGCGGATCTTCAACACCTATGGCCCCCGCATGCACCCGAATGACGGTCGCGTGGTCAGTAACTTTATTGTCCAGGCGCTAAAGGGGGACAACATCACCATTCACGGCGACGGTCAGCAAACCCGCAGCTTCTGCTACGTCGACGACCTAATCGACGCGATGGTACGCCTGATGGATAGTCCGCCTGATTTCACAGGCCCAGTTAACATCGGCAACCCCTGCGACGTCACCATGCTCGAGTTGGCGGAAAGGGTCATCACCCTCACTGGTAGTCGTTCCAGGCTGATTCATCAGCCGTTGCCATCGGATGACCCCAGGCAGCGCCAACCAGATATTAGACTCGCCCGCGACATGCTGGCGTGGGAGCCCAAAGTCTGCTTGGACGATGGGCTGAAGGAAACCATCGCCTATTTTCGCCAACTTCTCGCCAACTAGAGAGTGACGGACTCAGCTCTAGCCCTCCGCAAGCCGGGGCCTGAACGACACCCTGATGCAACCCTTGCCGCTGTATGACAGACGCTCTCAGGTGCCGTAGTTTTTCAACGAGTGGAAGAGCACTTCGCGCCAACGTATGCAGAAGGCATAGAAGCTGGTGCCCAGTCGTAGGGCGACGGCCTGCGTTGTAACGCGCATCGTAGCCAGCCTGCCTCCCGTGAGATGGGCCTCGTAATAGCGAAGAAGCAACGTCTTGTTGCGGTCACCCTTGGCGTAATTCGCATGGTAAACGGCTATCGGGTAGGTGGGCAGACGAATCGGCAGGCGCGGGACCCAGACTCTGCCGCCCGTTGTGCGCCATATGGAGAAGAACGCCTCGGACAGAACTTTGGCCTTGACGGGGAGCTGATGAATGACCTGATTTATTGCGACCTGATCGCAGCGATCACAGACCTCGCAGGCCTCACGAAAGAGATCTCTAGCCCGCGAATTGTTCCTGAGGACGAACAGGCCGGTGCAGAAGGCGTCATTGTCCGATTGGAAGGCGATATCGGCGTCTCCTAGCTCGCTCAAAACGAGCTGCTTAATGGGCCGCAGATACAGGACGTCGACATCGCTGAACATGACGATGTCTTCCATGGGATGGTCGTTGAGATAACCCAGTATCGACTCAAGCTTGGCCCTGGCCATGAACTGCCAACCCTCGCTTTGGAAAACACCGGTCTTGCATCGCTGCTCGTCGGCAACAGCCACGAGCTCGAATTCTTCTGCGAGATGGCGGTCGAAGGAGGGCTTGAAGAAATTGTCGAAGTAGTGCCTGTGACTCGGACTGTAGTACGTAAGCAACGGGATCGTTCCACTTCGCCTCGGCGTTGGCACAATGTTAGCTATTGTAGATTGCAACGATCGCGTCCTGCGGGTCAAAAACGAATTCGCGGTAGGTGATGTGATGTTCTGCGAGGTAGGCCTTGGCCCCCATGCAGAAGCTGCACCAGGGCGCCATGAACAGCGTGACGGCGGCGACAATCAGCAGGCCAATGGTGGTGGCAATTTTCATGGCAGTGGTCCTTCTGACACCTGAACAGCAGGCCCCGATGCCGGGCAGGGCGCGGCAGGCCCGGAACCATCACTGGCGCCAACGCGCCTGGCCACCCAGTCCAGCATCAGGGCGAAATTCTGCGGCGCATTCCGATGCAGCGCGCTGTCATGGCCGGTGTCGGCGAGAAGCGCCATCTCAAAGCAGGTGGCTGGGGCGAAGTAGCTCTGCTCATGAGTCATGGTCACGGCGTGATCCCGGCAGTTGAGAGCGCCGCCACAAACCACGAAATCGTCCTCACCCAGCATCAGGAGAACCGGCAGCTGCAGTCCCCGGGATTGCGGGCCGAAGTACTTGCTGGCGGAGATGGCCTCCGCAATGGCCGTCGTCTGCCGGTTGAGTTCGTCGGTCTCGATCACCCCTGGATCCGCATTGCTGCGCGTGTAAAACGTGTCGCCCCGGGTGTCGGGCCTGGAAATCAGGTAGGTGGGATCGACAATCCGCCCGGCAAAAGGCCCCTTGACTGCCGCCAGGTCCACGCCGTTGCGCATGGCCGTGATGAAGCCGGGATTCGTATTGTGGGCAAAACCTGTCAGTACGATGCCGGCCACTTGCCCCGGGTAGCTTAGGGCATGGGCGATGGCAATGACGGAACCGAAGGAATGGCCCACAGTGACGACGGCAGAAAAGTCGTGGGCGGCGCGCAGGGCCGTGATGATCTGGCTGAGGACGTAGCCCTGATTGTCCACGTTGAGCAGCAGGCCGGGCGGATGGTCGCTCTCACCCATGCCCAAGCGATAGAAATTGAACGTGGCGTAGCCCGCCCGCAGGGCCGCGCGGGTGTATGAATAGGTGTCCGGCTGGTAAGGAAAGTCCCAGTAGACAGTGCCATAACCAGCGCCGGACACCAGTACCTGCAACACCTTGCCGTCGAGCTGACCCGTGCTGCAGAGCTCGCCCACCACGTCCAGGCTGAGCCAGCCGCCTGGTGCGAGCGTGACCGGAATAACCTGCCGCTGACAGTTGGCACCGGGCATCTCCGCGGCTGTTGCCAGCCGGGCTCCCGGCGCCGCCTGCAGGGGTGTCGCCAGGCCACCGGATTTCAGGAATCCGACCAGCAAGGCGCTGGCGGTCAGGGCTGCCAGGCCTGTCAGGGTGTAGAACGTCTTCGATCGTCGGGCCACTGCCTCATCTCCTGCCTGGCGGGTGGGCAGGATTGCCCTGCCCCTAAAGGACCAGTAACCCCGTCTATTCGTAGCGCAGTGCCTCGATCGGATCGAGCCCGGGTATAGGAAATTCGAACACGCGCATTGTTGAAGTCTGCCAGCCCTGAACCCGGCCCGTCACGCTCTTAAGGTGCACAAGGCCCTGAGGCGACCAGCGCCCCGCCCCTGAACCTCCCCCGCTATCCCGGGATTTAGGCCGCGCTCAACAAGAAGAGCGGCTAGGGAACCGTCTGTACCGCGCCCCGGGGATGGTCCGCATAGGACCAGTCGGCGATCTGCGGCTGGTCCTTGAGCAGATAGTCCCGGTAGTACTGCAGGGGCCAGTAGTGGCCGTTGCGGGTAAACGTGGCCCGGTCGGGGTGCGCGGTGACGTCCAGATTCCAGGCGTGGGCCAGCGGCCGGTTCGTCGCCGGCGCCGGGTCGTCGGTGTTGAGGACCCCGAGAGCGAAATCGGCGCACTTCCCGTGCTCCCGGGCGCCGTAGGTCCAGTCCACGAAACCACGGATCTGGAAAGCGTCGAGCAGGGTCATGGAGACTCTCACGGGCTGGGGACTCCCCGCCCGGAACGCGGTGCAAACCGCATCCGGCATGAACGTCCCGGAACTGTGGGCCACGAGTTGCAACTGGCGCAGCGTGCCGATCTCTGCCAGCGCGGTTCCCAGCCGGGTGCCGAGCGCCTGGGCAGTGGCCGCGGCCCGCAGGCGCTGGTCAGACTCGGGAGCCCAGCGCACGTAGCGCACCGCCGCACCGGGCACGTCCTTATAGGTCGCAGCGAGACCGGCCACGATGTCTGCCATCAAGGGGCTGTCGGCATCGCCACTCCCATGAATGACCAGTACCAGGGTGGCAACGCCCGGGGGCAGGTCGAGGGCCGGTAGCGGTGCCGGGACCGGCTGCCGGGCATAGACTTCGAGGGCACCGGCAACCAGGACCAGCAGCGCCGCAAGGCTGGCCGCTATGCGGCGGGGTGATACAGACACGTTCACTGACTCAGGCAGCACAGGACTGGAACTGTAGTATTGCTGCCAGCCACCCGCAACGCTTCAGGAGAGTTATCCGATGCTCAATCGCAGATCCATCCTGGCCGGACTCGGGGGCCTCACCCTCGCTGGCACCCTGCCTCCCGCTCGGGCCCTGGTCGGGTCGGCGGCCGGGCCCGATCTCGGCAACCGGAGGGACCTGCTGACTGCTCTTGCCAAGATGCGGGGCGCCACGGATGAGCGCCTGTGCATCGGCTATGTGGTGGGCGCCCGCTATGCCGTCCCGGTGCACAAGGCAATCCCCATGCTGGGCATACTCGCCGGCACCTTCAGCCAGTACCGGCGCATCAGCGACGACGCCTTCGAGTCACGGGCGCTGGAGATCGCCTACTTCACCGACCTGGAAACCGGCAAGCTGCTGGAGAAATGGAAGAACCCCGTGACGGGCGTGACGGTCGATGTGCCGCTGACGCGCATGGGGCCGTCCCGCGTCATCCTCACCGCCGACGGGCTCACGGTTCCCCAGCTCTCCGGCGAGGCGGCCGGGTTGAAGCTGAAGCACATCTTTCAGCCGCCGGTGATCGTCGGCGACGATGTCTGGATTACCGAGCAGATCAACATCGACGGCCCGCCGAGTCCCCGGCCGTTCGTCTACAACGAACTCAGCACCTATCACGCCCGCAGATCGGATCTGGCGGAACCGGGGCGCGCCACCGTGCCCACGCAGGTTCAGTACCAGAGCCTCATTACCTACCGCTCCTGGATGGGCTTCGGGGACACACCCGGGCACACCCTGGCGCGGGGGGCCGGCACACGAGCGGCTACCATCGCGGACCTGCCACCCTACTATGTGGAGCTTACCCGTCGCCTGCACCCCGACGTACTCAAGGATCCGCTGGCGATACTCGCCACGGCGCCCTAGCCGAACCTCAAGGACCTGCAGCCCCATGCTCGACCTCTACACCGCTGCCACACCCAATGGCCACAAGATCTCCATCGCCCTGGAGGAACTTGGCCTGCCCTACACGGTGCATGCCATCGACATGGGCAAGCTCGAACAGAAGCGCCCGGAATTCCTGCGCATCAATCCGAACGGCCGTATCCCTGCCATCGTCGATCGGGAGGCCAGTGATTTTCCGGTGTTCGAATCCGGCGCCATCCTGATTTACCTCGCCGAGAAGACCGGACGACTGATGCCTGCCGATACGCAGGGCCGCTCCACAGTCATCCAGTGGCTGATGTTCCAGATGGGCGGGATCGGCCCGATGATGGGCCAGGCGAACGTCTTCTTCCGCTACTTCCCGGAGAAGATCCAGCCCGCCATCGACCGTTACCAGACCGAAGTCCGGCGCCTGCTGGGCGTGCTGGACACGCAGCTCGCAGACCGGGAGTTCCTGGCCGGCGACTACTCCATTGCCGACATCGCCAACTGGTCCTGGGTGCGCACCCACCACTGGTCCGGCGTCACGCTGGACGGACTACCCCACCTGAACCGCTGGGTGACACAACTCGCAGCCCGGCCCGCGTGCCAGCGGGGTGTTGCGGTCCCGGCTGGCCAGGAGATGCCCACGGGCGCCGGGGCAGCCGACAGGTTCGTGGAGGAAGCGCGGAAGATGGTGGTAATGGGCGACGGGTCAGGGAAGGTCTGAGGCGTTTGCCGTGAGAGCTGCGCGGCCGATAAGGTCTTCTCAGGCCGCTGCTACCTCAGAAAAAATAGCCGATGCAGGCCCCGCACCAGTGCGGCTCACAACGCGCTCTGACCCCTTGCCACAGCCGGCAGGAACGGCCGCTTGAGCAACCCGCCGAGCGGCTCCTCGCGCTGACCCTCAACCCCGATGGCCATATCCACAGCGCGGGGGTGGGGGCTGCTGCTGCCAAACAGGCGGTCCCAGCCGGACAGCACTGTTGAGTAGTTCGAATCCGTGTCTGCCTGCGTCGCGTGGTGATGCACCCAGTGGATGGATGGCGTCACGATCACCAGCGACAGCCGTCGCTCGAAGGCCCGGGGCAAACGCAGATTGGAGTGGTGGAAAAGGACGACTACGGCCAGCACTGTCTCGAAGACGACCACACTGGCCAGCGGCACACCGGCCACGACAATCACCAGCGCCCGCACCAGGGCAGACAGCAGGACCTCGCCGGCATGGAAGCGCAGCGCCGAACTGGCATCGAGGAACTCATCGAGATGATGCACCTCGTGGAAACGCCACAGCAGCGGCCAGCGGTGGTTCAGCCGGTGCCACCAGTAGATCCAGAAGTCGAGCAACAGCAGGTCGAGCCCCAGGCCGACTCCGCCCGCCAGCCAGTCGGGCCGCCAGGCTGGCGCCCAGTGTGCCGCCGCCGCAGAAACCGGCACCACCACAGCCCAGCCGAGGAGACCATTAATGCCTGCCAGCGACAGATTGCGGCCAACCCGGCGGAAACCGCCAGGGGCCCGGGCTTCCGGGAACAGCCGCTCGAGCAGGAGAAACGCCAGCAGCGTCAGCAGGACGATCCCGCCCTTGGCCTGGTCAAAAAGAAGAATGCGGTCCATCAGAGTGCCTGGAAGTATAGGCCGTTGCGGGCGCGGCGCTCTCCACTGACATAAGTCATCCCGCTGAGATTTGCCAGCGCGTCACCGCCGGCAGCCTGCTTTCCTTGCACCAATCCTCACGAATGGAAGCAAAGCATCATGCAGAGCGTCACGAAGGTCATCGACGAGGAGAAGGTGAGCAACGAGTGGGCAAGGAACTGGGACGCGGTGCGTTACTGCTCCGAGGCCTGCCGAGCACCTCGGACTCTGATTCCAGCGCCGGCGTTTCTCGATCAATCAGCGGGAATCGCGACTTTCAGTGTCGCCATTGCCCGCCTACCATCCTTCGCTGCGCGAATCCCGTGCTTTCATGGGAGATTATCTGTCAAGTCACGCTTGACAGCCTCCAGCTCCCGATGGCTATACTTACCTTCAACAGCAAGGGTCTCGAACGGCTCTTCGTGGATGATGACCGCACAGGCGTTCCGCCGGCCTCGGTTCGGAAACTCGGAGACATCCTCGCGGCGCTGGACAACGCCAGGACCCTGTCAGACCTGCGGGTATTTCCCGGGTGGCGCCTCCACCCGCTGTCCGGCAACCTGGACGGACTCTGGAGCCTCACGGTAACCAGAAACCGACGGGTGGTCTTCCGCTTTTTCCGGGGCAATGCTTATGGCGTTGACCTGGTTGACTACCACTAAGGGGTGAATGCAATGGCGATGAAGAGCCCCCCGCACCTGGGCGGTTTCATCTGGCGGCAGATACTGGAACCACTCGGCCTGACCGTCAGCGAGGCTGCTGTCGCCCTGGGTGTCTCCCGGCAGGCGTTGTCCAACCTGTTGAACGAGCACGCGGCGTTGTCGGCCGAGATGGCCCTGCGCATCGAGAAGGCTTTTGGCCCGCGGCTCGAGCACCTGATGCAGATGCAGCTGGCCTACGATGTCGCCCAGGCGCGCTCGCGGGAGCGTAGCATCCGGGTGCAGAAGTTCCGGAAGGCGGCGACTCGGGGCTAGGTGTCAAAAAAACGAGGGTGCGGGACACCGCCCCGCACCCCCTGTTGCGCGGCGCTACTTCCCGAAGCGGTAGTTGACCCGCAGCCCGTAGGTCCGGGGATCCGCTGGGTGACACAACTCGCCGCGCGCCCCGCGTGCCAGCGGGGTGTTGCGGTCCTGGCTGGCCAGGAGATGCCCACGGGCGCCGGGGCAGCCGACAAGTTCGTGGAGGAAGCGCGGAAGATGGTGGTGATGGGCGACGGGTCAGGAAAGGTCTAATGCGTTCGCCTTGAGAACCGCGAGGTCGATGACCTCCAGTGCCCGGCGGTGCGTCGCCCGCAGGTACACCCGGGGAGCGGTACCCGCTTGATGTGCTTCGAGCCAGCGGGCCGCGCAGAGGCACCACCGATCACCGGACTTGAGGCCTGGAAAGCCTGACTCCGGCTGCGGCGTGCTGAGATCGTTGCCCCGGGACTGGGAGAAGGCCAGGAACCCGGCGGTGACTGCCACACAGACTGTGTGGGAGCCAAAATCATCCGCATCCGTCTCACAGCAGCCGTTACGGAACCACCCGGTCAGCGGGCGGGTGCCGCAGGTCAGGAGCGGCTCACCAAACACATTGAGCTGGGATCTGTCGTTACTGCCGCCATCCATGAGCCGGACGATAGCGCCGGCGAGGCGAATCCGCCAGCGCCCCGGGCTATAGCCGGAAAATCAGAACTCGTAACTGGCCCGGACGCCCAGAGTGCGGGGCGGGGGCAGGAAGCCGAAGATCGTTTCGTCCCGGGGCTCACCACCGTTGTTGCCACCGTACATCCCGTCGCGGAAGTCATTGTAGTCCTGGGCCCAATGGACCGTGTCGTTGTTGAAGAGGTTCGTGACATACACCTGCACGTTCCACTCCTCCGCCTGGATCCCGACCTGGGCTTCCGCGTTCCAGTAGGCAGCCACGAAAGCGGTGTTCACACGATCAGAAATGGCCCGCTTGTCCTGGTACTGGCCCACCGTGTTGACGAACCACTCCAGGTTGGCCGTTAGCGGGGCCGTCCAGTTTGCCTGCAGAACCAGGGCGTTCTTCGGCACCCCGGCCACATAGGCACCGTCGCAGTTGCCCTCGGCGTTACCGCAGATCGCCATGTCCTTCGCCGTCACGCCACCGGTGTTGGCGCGGATCCTGGCGAAATCAAAGTCCGTCCACTCCGCGTCCACGTAGGCATAGGCCAGCGCCAGCGTCAGTGGCTCGATCGGCGTCCATTGCAGCTCCAGTTCAAAGCCCTTCGTCTCTGAACCCGCCGCATTCACGATACCGGCAGCCGGCCAGCCGGTGTTGGGATCAGTCACGGTGACGCCAGTCTGGCGGTTGTCGTACTGATTGAAGAACACAGCGGCATTCGCCAGCACCGAACCGTCGAGCCAGGTGGTCTTGGTGCCCAGCTCGTAAGCCCAGAGCTCCTCCTGTTCGATCTCGGCGTTCTGCGGCGTCGCAAACTGGGCAGTACCAAAGCCTGCCGGCTTCGTGCCCTTGGCCACCGAGCCGTAGAACATCACGACCTCCGTGAGGCGGTAGTCCAGCGCAGCCCGCGGGTTGAAGGTAGACGAGCGCTGGGTGGCGCTGGCGGGCAACCGGGGAGGCGCACCAAAACTGAAATCGATCGGAATGTTCAGGATGTACTGGGAGACCCGGTCAACGGCGGTGTTGGTGCTGACCTGGATCTTGTCGTAGATGTACCGGCCCTCGAGGGTCAGGCGGGCTGTCTCACTGAGGTCCAGACCCACGAGGCCGAAGACAGAATAGCTGCTCGTATCCCGATCGATGGTCTTGGCAGGCGACCCGGCCGCCGCGGATGCAGAGGAGCTGCAGGCCGCCTGGAAGGGGTTGCTGCCGCAGAGGCCGGGAACAAACACGATGCTGGCGTCGTTGTACCAGCCCGTGGAACTGTCGTTGTTGTGGGTGTTCTCCCAGAAACCGGAGATGCCGGCTAGCCAGAAGCCCGGCTCCCAGCCCGCGGACTCCAGGGTGAACTCCTGATCGTAGTACCGGGTGTCCGTCGCATCCCTGTATTCATTGGCGATGGAGAGACCAACGCCCTGAAACGTGGTCCCGATGCCGTCCTGGAAATCCGGATCCTCGTTCAATGTCGCTTCATTGCTGATGTAACTGCTCAGGGTCCTCAGGCGGACCGCTCCCAGCGCCCAGTCGACTTTCACGTAGGCCAGCAGGTTGTCGTCACTACTCCCCTGGAAGGACTCGTTGGTCCGCTCGGAGATCGAGAGGTTGACGCCATTCCCGGGCACGGAGCCAACCGTACCGAGCCACTGGCCATAGTCCATGTTGCCCAGCAGGGAAAACTCCGGCGTGGTGCCCGCAGGCAGCTCATTGCCCATCAGGTAAAAGGTGTTGGCATTGGCAACCTTCACCAGCGCCCGGGGATCGGAGTCCGTGGAGGTATAGCTGACACTGCCGGTCAGGGACAGGGTGTCCGTCGGCGTGTAGAGGGCCGCCAGCCGGAACCCGGAGGAGTTCTGGCCGTTGAGGTCAGAGTTCGCTTCCGGCACGTTCGGATTGTTGTTTTCGTAGGCGCCATCCGTGGAGAAGGTGCCCGCATTCAGGCTCAGCGCCAGCTTGCCGGGGATCACCGGCCCGGTGATGGAGCCCCGCAGATCGTAGGTGCTGTACTCGCCGAGGTCCGCGTAGGTGCGCACCTTCACCTCATCCATGGAGGGTTGGCGCGTGATGTAGCTGATGGCGCCGGCGAAAGCGTTACGGCCGTAGAGCGCCGATTGCGGGCCCTTCACCACCTCAACCCTCTCCAGATCCAGCAGGCGGGTGTTCAGCAAGGACGAGCCACCACCCGACGTCACGTTTTCTCCCGTGACGTCGACGCCGTCCACGAGTACTGCCCCGCTGGTGCGGCCCCGCTCGCTGCTGATGCCGCGGATGGCGATGCGGGTGTCGGCCGCCGAGAAGCCCTGGTCAAACTGGACGCCGGGAACCAGGTAAGCGACGTCCGCGGTGTCGGAGATGGCCAGCTTCTCGATCGTCCTGGCATCAAAGGCCGTGATGGCCACGGGGACTTCCTGCAGTTTTTCCTCCCGCCGGCGAGAGCTAACGATGATTTCCGTGACTTCCTGGGACCAGCCGTCGACGGGAAGCAGCGCGCCCGCTGGCGCGGCCAGGATCGCGAGCAGCAATGGCAGTTGCCCGTCCTGCTTGCCGGAAATCAGGCTCTTCTGTGTGGTCATAGGCACCCTCAGTGATCGAAGACCCGCACAGCGTACTCGTGACCCTACCCCGCCCCGGAAATCCTCAACCACAGGGTCTTCAGGTAGGCCGGCTCCTCCCGCGCCACCGGAAAATCCGGCGGCTGGGGCCCATAGTGCTCCTGAACGACGCTGCGCCCCGCATTCAGGATCGCGGCGTGCACCTGCCCGATGAAGGGCTCCGGCAGCAGCCGGGCTGTGTTGGTCGAGGCCAGCAGCACGCCATCCGGCCGCAGCAAGGGCAGCGCCAGGGAAACCAGGCTGCCGTAGTCGGTCTCGGACCGGAAGTCCCCGTGCTCCCGGGACCGGGAAAAGGTGGGCGGGTCGAGAATCAGCACGTCAAACAGCCGAGCCTTCTTCGCCAGGCGCTTCAGCCAGTCGAAGACCTCGCCATAAATGAAATCGTGCCCGGCCGGGTCCAGGCCGTTCAACTCGAAGTTGCGCCGCCCCCAGTCCAGGTACTTGCGGGACAGATCCAGGCTGGTCACGCGGGCGCCGCCCAGCGCGGCGCAAACACTGAAGCCGCAGGTGTAGGCGAAGCAATTCAGGACTTCCGGCACACCGGACGGCACCTCCGCGTAGAGCGGAAACCCCGCGGCCACATGGCCCCGCAGCAGACGCCGGCGGTTGTCCCGCTGGTCGAGGAACAGACCCACTGAGTAGCCTTCAGTCAGGCTGAGCTCAAAGGTCACGCCGTTCTCGCGCACCGGGAAGCGCTCCGGGGCCACGACGCCCGCCAGGAGTTGGGGGGATGCCGCGGCGACCGGAACCTTCCGGACCTGGCGGAGCAGCGGCTTGAAGTAGACCCCGTGAACGGCAGGCAGGCCCTCACCGGAACCGAGGAGAGCACTGGCCTCCGTGAGGGGTGGCGTGTTCTCGCCCGCCAGCAGCAGCCACCCGCCGAGACGGTCCCGATAGCGCCCCGGTTGACCGTCCGCCGCGCCCTGCACACACCGAAACGTATCGGTGGCCACCCGGTCGATGACGGCATCCCGCAATTGCCGGGCCGCCGGTGTGGAGAAGTCCGGCGGCACGGCCAGGCGCAGGGCGTCGCCGGATTCCGGCTGCTCAAATTCCAGTTCAGCCGCGTGCAGGTGCAGTCGGGCGGCGGCGCTGCCGCCGTAGAGCGCATCACCGAGAACAGGCAGGCCTTCGGCAGCCGCATGGACGCGAATCTGGTGGGTACGCCCCGTCACGGGCTCCGCCGCGAGCCAGGTGCGTTCCCCCTCCCGGCGCAGCACGCGGAACCGGGTTTCAGCCCGCTCGCCACCCGCGGTCAGGGGCAGGGACGCGTAGTGATCCCCGGCCCGCACGATCGACGAGACCACGGTGAACTCGTCGCGCTGCGCCGGCCGGTCGGTCACCAGAATGTAGCGCTTGTGGACTTCCCGCTCCATGAACTGGCGGGTCAGGGAACGATTGGCCCGGGTGGTCTTGCCAAACACCAGCAGCCCGCTGGTGTCCTTGTCGAGACGGTGGATGATGGCGAGCTGCGCCCACTTCGGTTCCCGGTGTTTCAGCCAATCGTAGATGCCCTCACCCGCATGGGGCCCGGGAGCATGGGTGTTCCAGCCGGGCGGCTTGTTCACTACCAGCAGATCGTCGTCTTCATGCACGACGCAGGGTGGCAGCGTCATACCGGACCGGGCTGGCGGACCTGCAGATAGAGGCTCTCAACCTTCTGCCGGGCCCAGGGTGTCCTGCGCAGAAACTTGAGGCTCGAAGCGACGCTCGGGTCGTTGGTGAAGCACCGGATCGGAATACGGCGGCCCAGTTCCTCCCAGCCCAGCAGGTCGACGAGCTCGCCGACAATGGCCTCGAGGGTAATGCCGTGCAGGGGGTTTTTCGGCTGTGGCCTCGTCGTCACTTCCCGCTGCCAGGTTGCCCGCTACCAGTTTGCCCGCTGCCAAGCTGATAGACGCGGAAGGCCTTGCCCTTGATCTTTCCGGCACGCAACCCGCGCAGCGCGGCGGCGGCCCGGTCACTGCGGATCGCCACGTAGGCGCGTTGCGGGCCGATGTCGATCTTGCCAACCGCGTCACCGGGCAGGCCGACGTCACCCGTCAGGGCGCCGAGCAGATCGCCAGCACGCAGCTTGTCCTGCCGGCCACCTTCGATGATCAGGGTCGTCATCAACGCGGGCGGTGGTGCGCGGTGGTCCTGGGCCGGCAGCTGGCCCCAGCGCACGGGAGCCCCGGCCTTCAGCTCCAGGCCGGCGATGCGGCCCCGCTCCCGGGGTGAACAGAGGGCGAGCGCGAGCCCCTTCTGGCCGGCACGACCGGTGCGGCCGATCCGGTGGAGATGAATATCGGGGTCCGTCGACAGCTCCCAGGACACGACGGCTGCCAGCCCCTTGATGTCGAGCCCGCGGGCGGCGACATCCGTCGCGACCAGCACCGCACAGCTCTGGTTGGCGAACCGCAGCAGTGCCTCGTCCCGCTCCCGCTGTTCCAGCTCACCGTGCAGCGCCAGCACGGAGAAGCCGCGTTTCGCGAGCTCGGCCGCCACGTCCCGGACGTCGTTACGGGTGTGGCAGAAGACCAGCGCTGATTCGGGCTGATAGTGCAGCAGCAGCGCGGCCAGGGCGTCGCTCCGGCTCCCCGACTCGACCTCGAAGAAGAGCTCCTCGAGCTCGGTGGGACTGACGGCGTTATCAACCGTCACCTCGACGGGACTGCTCTGCAGGCGGCGGCTCAAGGCACGGATCTCATCCGGGTAGGTCGCTGAAAACAGCAGCGTCTGGCGCACCTTCGGGGCCTGGTCGACGACGGCCGTGATGGCGTCGAGGAAGCCCATGTCGAGCATGCGGTCGGCCTCGTCGAGCACCAGCACCCGCAGCGCAGAGAACTCCAGCGTGCCGCGGCCCAGGTGATCGAGGAGGCGTCCCGGGGTGCCGACGATGACGTGGGGAGGGATCTGCAGCGACGGCGTCTGGGACCGCACGGGTACCCCGCCGCAGAGGGTGATGACCCGGAGGTTGGGAATGAAGCGGGCGAGGCGCCGCACCTCGGTGCTGACCTGATCGGCCAGCTCCCGGGTGGGACAGAGGACGAGGACCTGCACCCGGTCGAGATCCCTGTCGATGCGGGCCAGCAGCGCCAGGCCGAACGCCACGGTCTTGCCGCTGCCGGTACGCGCCTGGGCGATCACGTCCTTGCCCGCCAGCAGGCTCGGGAGTGCGTGAGCCTGCACCGGCGTCATCTGCGCAAAACCCAGCACGTCAATCGCCCGGGCGAGGGGTGGTGGCAGGCCCAGCGAGGCAAAGGTGCTGGCAGGCGGCTGGTCGTTCACCCGCAGACGCCGAGCAACGCATCCCCATAGCGGGCGGCGCGGCGCGCCCCGAGCTGGGGCACGGCGGCGAGATCCCCGGCACCGTGGAGGGTTAGATGCTCCAGGGCTCGCGCCGGCAACACGAGCTGCAGCGGCACCGTGCGCCCGTCTGCTTTGGTCCGGCGCTCCGCTTCGTCGCGCCGCCAGGTCTTGAGGCGCTGCTCCCGGGCCTGGGCCTCCGGCGTCAGACGCAGGAACGCCAGGCGGACCGGCACGGGATCGCCCGTGGCCAGGGCCATCGCCTCCAGCAGTGCGTTGCCGTAGCGGTCGACGATGTAGCCCTTGAGCCGGGATTTCCGGAGGTCCGCCAGCGTAACCGGTGGGTGTCGGGCAATCAGGCCCATCACCTCGTTGTTGATCATGCGCCCCGCCGGCAGGTTCTCGGCCTGGGCGGCGCCATCACGCCAGGCGTAGAGCCGGGCGAGGACCCGCAGGCCGTCCGGTCCCAAGGCATTGACGTCGCGGATCCTCCACATGCCCGCAGGATCGAACCCGCCGTTCCACCCCGACGCCGCGACCACCCGGTTCGCCTGGCCGACTTCATCCTCGATGTCGGCGGCGGCGACGGCGGCCTTGAGGGTCGCGGCGATACCCGGCAGGTAGACCACGTCGTCGATGGCGTAGGCCAGCGCCTCCGGGTGCAGCGGCCGGGTGGCCCAGTCGTAGGTGGCCCAGGCCTTGCCCAGCACGACGCCGGTCATGGCCTCGACAAGGCTGCCGTAGCCGGTCTTCGGCCAGCCCAGCAGGGACGCCGCCTGTTGGGTATCCCAGACCCCGCCCATCGCGATCGCGAAGTCGCGACGCATGCAGGCCGCGTCGTACTCGCCGCCGTGGAGGTACAGCGGCCGGTCGGTGCGTTCCAGCTCAGCGCGCAGGGGTTCGAGCACGGTCGATGGGGTCTGGCCGGCCACCACGCCCAGGGCCAGCGGGTCGATGACGAAGAACGCGCCACCGGCGTTGATCTGGATCAGGCAGACCTGCTCCCGATACACGAACATCGAGTTGGACTCGCTGTCGAGGGCCACCCAGGGGGCGACGCCGAGGGCTGTGGCCACGAGGGCCAGCTGGTCGGGGTGGTCGACGCGGAGGTGGTCGGGGAGTGACATGGCCGGCAGTATAAGGATCCCGGAGTCGAACGTGCATAATGCCGCGATCATTCGGGCGTTCACTTCAGGATCAGGGCCAACGAAATGGAACAGAAGCGGTTGCACGCACTGCTCGTCGAACTCGACCGGGAACTGAAGTCGGCGGGCTCTCTGGATGCCCGGTCCCAGGAACTCGTGGAGCAGGTGCTTACCGACGTCCGCCAGCTGAATGTGCCTGCGGGCCAGCCCGCTGGCCCGAGTGAACACCAGTCGGCGGAGGCCCGCCTGCGGGAACTGGTGCTGCGCTTCGAATCCGATCACCCCCGGCTGTCCGGGGCCGTGAGTCAGGTTGCTGACGCCCTGGGCAAAATGGGCATCTAGCTGCCCGATACCGACCGGTAGCCGGAGGTTATCGGGTAGCGCCAGTCCCGGCCGAAGGCGCGACTCGAGATGCGGACCCCGGGCGGCGCCTGACGACGCTTGTACTCGGCCCGCCGCACCATCTCCAGCACCCGCGCCGTCACCGCCGGCTCGAAGCCGCGAGCAGCGATCTCCTCCACGGACCGGTTTTCAAGAATCAGCGCGTCAAGAATCGGATCGAGGACGGCGTAAGGCGGCAGTGAATCGCTGTCCTTCTGGTCAGGGCGCAGTTCCGCGCTGGGTGGCCGGGTGATCACGCGCTCCGGAATCACGGTCGACAGGGAATTCCGATAGCGCGCCAGCTGGTACACCAGCGTCTTGGTGCAGTCCTTGATCGGGGCGAAGCCGCCGGCCATGTCCCCGTAGAGGGTGGCATAGCCCACCGCCATCTCGCTCTTGTTGCCGGTTGCCAGCACCATGCGCCCCGTCTTGTTCGAGATCGCCATGAGCAGGATGCCCCGGGCACGGGACTGCAGATTCTCTTCGGTCGTATCTTCCGGCAGCCCCGCGAACAGGCCCGCCAGCGCGGTGCGTGCGGCTTCGACGAGTCCGTCAATCGGCAGCACCTGGTAGTCGACGCCCATGTGCAACGCCTGGGCCGCGGCATCCTCGCGGCTCATGGCCGCCGTGTAGCGGTAGGGCATCATCACGGCGTGGACTGCCGCCGCACCGATCGCGTCCACCGCGATGGCCAGCGTCAGCGCTGAGTCTATGCCCCCGGACAGCCCCAGAACGACCCCGGGAAAGCTGTTATTCCGGACGTAGTCGCGCACTCCGGTGACCAGTGCCCCGTAGACGCTGGCCACGGCCTCCGGCAGCGGCGATAGCTGACCGGTCACACCGTCGGGCTCGACGCGGCCAGCCGTGCGCCGCAGTGTGACCACCGGTATACAGGGCTCGAGCGCCGGCGCACGAAACACCGTGCGGCCGCCACGCTCGACCACACAGGAGCCGCCATCGAAAACCAGTTCGTCCTGCCCGCCAACCATATTGAGATAGACGAGCGGCACGCCGGTTTCCCGGGCCCGGGCCGCCAGCACCTGTTCACGCTGGGCCTGCTTGCCGATCTCGAAGGGCGAGCCGTTGATCGCGAGGATGACCTCCGCACCGGCTGCAGTGGCCTGGGCCGATGGCTCTGGCTGCCACAGGTCTTCACAGATGCCGAGTCCGAGCCTCACGCCCCGGAACTCGACGACAGTGGGTCCTGTGCCCGGCGTGAAGTAACGCTCCTCGTCGAACACGCTGTAGTTCGGCAGGCAGCACTTGCGGTAGTTGGCGACCTGCTTCCCGGCGACGAGCAGCGCCACGGCGTTGTAGATGTGGTGGTCTGCGTACTCGGGGTAGCCGACGAGGGCCGCCACCTCCCCGGTACCTGCGGCGAGGCGCGCAAGCCCCTCCGTCACCTGCCGGCGCAGGCCGGCGTGATACAGCAGGTCTTCGGGCGGATACCCGCACAGGGCGAGTTCCGGGAACATCACCAGGTCGGCAGACCCGGCACTCTGCACCTGGCCGAGCAAAGCACCGATGCGGGCAGTATTCCCCGCCACATCCCCCACCAGGAAATGCTGCTGGGCCAGCGCGATGCGAAGCGTGTCGGTCAGCGCAGCAACTCCTGCATCGCGCTGCCGAGTTCGGCAGGCGAGCGGACCGTGCGCACACCGGCCTTCTCCAGGGCGGCAAACTTGGCGGCTGCCGTGCCCTCGCCGCCGGAAACGATGGCGCCGGCGTGACCCATGCGCTTGCCGGGCGGCGCGGTGACGCCCGCAATGTAAGCCACCACGGGCTTGGTCACGTGCTGCTGGATGTAGCGGGCCGCGGCCTCTTCATCGGTGCCGCCGATCTCACCGACCATGATGACGCCGTCGGTAGCCGGATCCTGCTGGAACAACTCCAGGCAATCAATGAAATCCATGCCGCGCACCGGATCACCGCCGATGCCGATGCAGGTGGTCTGGCCGAGGCCATTGCGGGTGGTCTGGTACACGGCCTCGTAGGTCAGCGTGCCCGAGCGGGACACGATGCCCACCCGGCCTGGCTGGTGGATGAAGCCGGGCATGATCCCGATCTTGCACTCGCCCGGCGTGATGATCCCGGGGCAGTTAGGGCCGATCAGCCGGCAGTCGTACTCCTTCAGTGCCGCCTTGACCCGCACCATGTCGAGCACCGGGATGCCCTCGGTGATGCAGACGACCAGTTTCACACCCGCGTCTGCGGCGGCTAGGATGGCATCGGCGGCGCCGGGGGCCGGGACGAAAATCACGCTGACGTCTGCGCCCGTGGCCTTCACGGCTTCCGGCATGGTGTTGTAGACGGGAATGCCGAGATGTTCAGTACCGCCCCGGCCTGGCGTACAGCCCGCCACGATCTGCGTGCCGTACTCGAGGCACTGCTGCGCGTGGAACGACCCCTGCTTGCCGGTGAGGCCCTGCCAGATAATCTTCGATGTCTTGTTGACCAGAACGCTCATGAAATTTCCTGTAGGAGCGCCTTCAGGCGCGATCAGCGTTGGGGGTCGCGGCTGAAGCCGCTCCTACGGCGGCGACGGCCTTGCGGGCTGCATCGGTGAGGTCATCGGCTGGCGTGATGGCCAGGCCGCTGTCCTTCAGCATCTTCCGGCCCTGATCCACGTTGGTGCCTTCGAGGCGCACCACCACAGGCACCGCCACGTTCACGTCCCGCACCGCGCTGATGATGCCCTCCGCGATCAGGTCGCAGCGGACGATTCCGCCAAAGATGTTCACCAGGATCACTTTCACCTGGGGATTGGAGAGGATCAGCTTGAAGGCAGCCGCGACCCGCTCCGGTGTGGCGCCACCGCCCACGTCGAGGAAGTTGGCGGGCGCGCCACCGTGGAGCTTGATTAGGTCCATGGTGGCCATCGCGAGGCCGGCGCCATTGACCATGCAGGCGATGTTGCCGTCGAGGGAAACATAGTTCAGGTCGTGCTCGGCGGCCCGGCGCTCCATGTCGTCTTCCTGACTGGGGTCACGCATGGTCTGCAGTTCCCGTTGCCGGAACAGCGCGTTCTCATCGATGTTGATCTTGCCGTCGAGGGCAACCAGGTCGCCGGCGACCGTCACGATCAGGGGATTGATCTCCAGCAGACTGGCGTCGCAGTCGTTGAACAGGCGGTAGAGCTTCATCGCCAGCGCCACGAACTGGATGACCTGCTCGTTGGTCAGGCCCAAGCCGTAACCCAGCTGCCGGGCCTGGTAGGCCTGCAGGCCGGCGGCGGGATTGACGGCGGTGGTGAGGATCTTTTCCGGCGTCGTCGCGGCAACTTCCTCGATGTCCATGCCGCCGGCTGCCGAGCCGATGAAGGCGATGCGCTCCTTGCTGCGATCGACCAGCAGGCTCAGGTAAAGCTCGCGGGCAATCTCGCTGCCGGACTCCACATAGACCTGGTTCACGGGCATGCCCTGGGGGCCGGTCTGCTTGGTGACGAGACGGGTGCCGAGCATGCTCCGGGCCAACTGGCCAACCTCTTCCGGGCTGCGGGCCAGCTTCACGCCGCCCGCCTTGCCCCGGCCGCCCGCGTGGACCTGGGCCTTGACCACCCAAATGCTCCCCGGATTATTGGCCCCAATCCGGCCTGCCGCTGCTGCCGCCTGGGCTGAGGTGGCCGCCACTTCGCCGGCGGGGACCGGGATGCCAAAGCGCCGAAACAGCTCTTTAGCCTGATATTCGTGGAGATTCATGCCGCTGTGCCCGGGATGGAAGGCGGCTATTGTGGGGGAATTGTGCGCTGAGTCAAAGTGGGAAGGCGGTCACGCATCCCGCCGTGCCGCCAGACATAATGCCCGTTGGCCTTCCCGGTCTGCACGCATGGCTACTGCCGAACAGACGCTCCACACACCGCTGCGCGCGGCCGCGGACGAGTTCACCCGGACCATCGGCAACGAGGTGTCCCGGCGGGTGCTGCGCTTCGTTGGGGTGTTCCGCGCGGTGATCAGCTCGAGCATGCTGATCATTGCCCTGGGCTACCCGGTGGCGCCGATCCTGGGCACCCGGGATCCGGAGCTCTTCCTGCTGGCGGCAGCGGCCTACTGCCTGCTGTCCCTGGGGATACTGGCCTGGCAGTGGCAACGGCCTGTGGTCCTGCCCCGGGTGGCCCTGCTGGAGCTGGGCGCCGACATTCTCGCGGTGACGGCGCTGATGCACGCGAGCGGCGGCATCCAGAGTGGCATCGGCGGCCTGCTCGTGGTCTTCGTCGGCGCGGCCAGTCTCACCCTCCGCGGACGGCAGGCCTTCTTTGGGGCGGCGGTGGCTGCCCTTGCCGTGCTCACGGAACAAGCCATCAACGTGCTGGATCAGACCGCACCCAGCGGGGAGTTCGTGGCTTCCGGGGTGCTGGGCGCCATCATCTTCATGATCGCCTCGGCCGCCTACCCGCTGGCCCGGCGGCTGGAGGAAAGCGAGGCCCTGGCCCGCCAGCGGGGCATCGACCTGGCCAATCTCGCCCAGCTCAATGAGTACGTCATCCAGAACCTGCGGGAGAGCATCGTGGTAGTGGATGAAGGGAACCGGATCCGGCTGATCAACCAGTCTGCCGCCGAACACGCGGGCATCCGCACCCGGGAGCCGGGGCAGGACCTGGGGCGGCTGGCACCCCATCTGAGCCGCATGCTCGCGGACTGGCGGCGCCAGGGCAATCCGCTGCTGCAGCCGCCTTCGTTCCTGTCTGCCGACGGAAGCACCCGCATCAACGCCTACCTCGCACCCCTTGGCGGCCGCGAGGACGGACCCGTGCTGATGTTCCTGGAAGATGCGGGGCTCCTGGCGCAAAAGGTCCAGCAGTCCAAGCTGGCGGCGCTGGGTCGACTGTCCGCCAGTATCGCCCACGAGATTCGCAACCCGGTGGGCGCGCTCAGTCATGCCAGCCAACTCCTGGAGGAATCTCCCGGCCTCAGCCCGGATGATCGCCGCCTGATCGACATCATTCAGACGAACTCCAGGCGGGTGAACGAGATCGTGGAGAACGTGCTCCAGCTCTCCCGGCGGGAAAATAGCCGCCCTGAGCTCATCTACCTTGGCAGCTGGACGCGGGAGTTTGCCGCCGAGTTCAGCTCGACCCTCGAACTCCACGAAGGCCAGGTCACTGTGCTGCATGAGGAAGACGTGGAAGTGCGCATGGACCCGAGCCACCTGCGCCAGATCGTCTGGAACCTGTGCGAAAACGCGGTGAAGTACGCCAGCAGCAACGGCGGCATTGCGGTGGAAATCAGCTTCGGCCGGCTGCCCGGCAATCGCCGTCCCTACCTGGAGGTGGCGGATTCCGGTCCCGGCATTCCCGAAGCGCTGCGCGAGCAGGTCTTCGAGCCCTTCGCCACGGGCCGGAATGGCGGCAGTGGTCTCGGCCTGTTCATCTCCCGGGAGCTTTGCGAGTGTAATCGGGCGGCACTGATCCACGAACCCCGGCCAGGCCAGGGCAGTATCTTCCGCATCGTGTTCGCTGACCCGGCGCGCTGGGAAAACTAGACCATGGCCCGGCCTGTTGCACTGGTGGTGGACGACGAGCCGGATATCCGGGAACTCCTGGCGATGACGCTGGAGCGCATGGATATCGAAGCCAGCACCTGCGGCGACGTGGCCACCGCCCGGGACCGGCTGGCCCGCCGGGAATTCCAGCTGTGCCTCACCGACATGCGCCTGCCAGATGGGGATGGCATCGAGCTGATTGAATGGATGCAGGGCCGGGGCCTCAAGACGCCGGTGGCCGTGATCACCGCCCACGGCAATGTGGAGACGGCCGTGCGCGCCCTGAAGGCGGGTGCCTTCGACTTCATCTCGAAGCCGCTGGACGTGAAAGTCCTGCGCAAACTGGTGGGGAGTGCACTCAAGGTGCCCCGCGCGGACGTGACGGGCGGCAAGGCGCAACTGCTCGGGGAGTCTCCGGTCATCGAACACCTGCGCCAAACCATCGGCAAGGTCGCCCGGAGCCAGGCACCCGTGCACATCACCGGCGAGTCGGGCACCGGCAAGGAGCTGGTTGCGCGCATGCTCCACGAACAGGGCGCCCGGGCGGAGGCGCCCTTCGTGCCCGTGAACTGCGGCGCCATCCCCAGTGAACTCATGGAGAGCGAATTCTTCGGCCACCGCAAGGGCTCGTTCACCGGCGCCGTCAACGACAAGACCGGCCTCTTCCAATCCGCCGAGGGCGGCACCCTGTTCATGGACGAGATCGCCGACCTGCCACTGCCCATGCAGGTGAAACTGCTGCGGGTGATCCAGGAAAAAACCCTGCGGCCCGTTGGCCAGACTGCCGAGGTACCGGTGGATGTGCGGATCCTGTCGGCCACCCACAAGGACCTGCGGGCCCTGGTGGCCAGCGGCCAGTTCCGGGAAGACCTCTATTACCGGATCAATGTGATCGAGCTCCGGGTGCCGCCGCTGCGGGACCGGGGCGCCGACATCGGGCTCCTGACGGAACACATCCTCCGGCGGCTGGGGGCCGGAACGTCCCAGCTCACCCCGGACGCCCGGGCCAAGCTCCTGGCCTACCGGTTCCCGGGCAATGTCCGGGAACTCGAGAACGTGCTGGAACGGGCCGTGGCCCTGTCCGGTGACCTGATCACCGCCGACGACATCCAGATCCACCAGCCCTCCCCAGGCGCGCCCGTAGGAGCGGCTTCAGCCGCGATCCCCGCGATCCCCGCGATCCCCGTTCGCGTCGGCGGGATCGCGGCGGTCGCCGCTCCTCCAGGCACCCCGCACCTGGGCGACCGGCTCGAGTCCCTGGAGCGGGAAACCATCGTCGCGGCCCTGAAAGAACACCGCTACAACAAGACCGCCACCGCCCGGACCCTGGGCCTGACGCTGCGCGCCCTGCGCTACCGGATGCAGAAGCTGGGCATCGATTAAAGGGGCGATTGACGCGGAAGGTCACAAAGTGACGCAAAGGGTCCAATCGGTGCCAGCCCTAGGGGTCGCTTATGTTGCGGCGCCCGACGGGTAATCGAAGCAGGCGGCAATTTTTCTAGCGGGATCAGAGAGATGGGCCCCAACGACCGGCGCTGGCATGGAACCTGCAAAGTCCCTCTCAGGCTTAGGCCTGTCCCATTCAACCCTTAAGGAGAGTGCACACATGATGAAGACAGTTCAAAAGGGCTTCACGCTCATCGAGTTGATGATCGTGGTGGCCATCATCGGCATCCTGGCCGCCATCGCCATTCCGGCCTACCAGGACTACACCATCCGCGCCCAGGTGACGGAAGGCCTGAGCTTGGCCTCCGCCGTCAAGACCTCCGTCGCCGAGGTCTATGCGGACGAAGGCGTCTGGCCGGCGCTGCTCCTCGATGCCGGCATTGCCAACTCCCCGGTCGGCAAGTACGTCACCGATATTGCCATCGCCGACGGCACGATCGTGATTACTTACGGAGACCAGGCCAACGCGGCCATACTCGGCCTCAAACTGTCTCTGAAGCCGTGGCTCAGCGCCAACAACGACGTGGTCTGGCAGTGCGGCCTTAAAGTGCCCACGGCCGCTGGCCTGGTCGACAGCTCCGGCGCCGCCGACACGGACCTGGACGATAAATACGTGCCCAGCAACTGCCGCGCCTAACAACACTAGACTTGATCCGGGAAGGCCCCTGCCGCAAGGCAGGGGCCTTTTCTTTGGGAGACCCGGTTGGGGGTGAAATCCTCAAAAGTCGGGCATTGGCCGGTTGCACCGACCGGCTAACAGCAGTAACACTACACTTACCCTAACGCAGTACTTAGGGCGCCGGACCACGGCTGGTGATCTGCGCGCTTCCAGGATGCAAGAAGCCTATGGCTGTTTCCGCCACCAATTCTGCCTTGAGCGGCCTTTCCAGGCGGCTCGTCCAGGATGGGCTGATCGCTGAGAATGAGGTGCTCCAGGCCCTTAAGGGGGCCCAGGCCCAGCGCATCACCCTGGTCGCCTACCTGGTCGGCCGCCAGTTGATCGGGGCCCAGCAGATCGCCGTGGCGGCCGCCTCCGAGTTTGGGGTGCCGCTGCTCGACCTGGACGCCGTGGACCTGGACATGGAGGCGGTCAAGTCCGTCGACCAGCGCCTCCTGGCCAAGCACCAGGTGATCCCGCTGGTCCTGCGGGGCAAGCGCCTGTTTCTCGGGGTTGCCGACCCCACCGACCTGCCGGCCATCGACGAGATCAAATTCCAGTCCGGGCTGCGCGTGGACCCGATCATCGTCGAGCAGGACAAGCTCGCGGCGATGGTCGCCAGGGCCCTAGAGGCCGTGGACACCTCCATGGGCTCCTTCAGCGAGGACGACTTCGACCTGGAGAGCCTGGAGGTCACCGGCGGCGACGATAGCGTCGGCGACGATGTCGCCAGGGACGACGTGGATGACGCGCCCGTGGTGCGCTTCGTCAACAAGATCATGCTGGACGCGATCAAGCGGGGCGCCTCCGATATTCACTTCGAGCCCTATGAAAAGACCTACCGCGTCCGCACCCGCCTGGACGGCGTGTTGAAGCAGGTCGCGTCGCCGCCCCTGGCGCTCTCCAACAAGGTAACGGCCCGCCTCAAGGTCATGTCCCGGCTGGATATCGCCGAGCGCCGGGTGCCCCAGGACGGCCGCATCAAGCTGCGCCTGTCGAAAAACCGGGCCATCGACTTCCGCGTGAACTCGTGCCCCACCCTCTTCGGCGAGAAAGTCGTGCTGCGTATCCTCGACCCGACCGCCGCCAAGCTCGGCATCGAGGTGCTGGGCTACGAGGACTTCCAGCGCAAGCTCTACCTGGACGCCCTCGCCAAGCCTTACGGCATGATCCTCGTCACCGGCCCCACGGGCAGCGGCAAGACGGTGTCCCTCTACACCGGCATCAATATCCTGAACACCGAAGACCGGAACATCTCCACCTGCGAAGACCCGGTCGAAATCAACGTGCCCGGCATCAACCAGGTCAACGTCAATCCCAAAGTCGGGCTGCATTTTGCGACGGCGCTGAAAGCCTTCCTCCGGCAGGACCCGGACGTGATCATGGTTGGCGAGATCCGGGATCTGGAAACTGCCGAGACCGCGATCAAGGCCGCCCAGACGGGCCACCTGGTGCTGTCCACCCTGCACACGAACGACGCGCCCCGCACCTTGAGCCGTCTCGTGGACATGGGCGTGAAGCCCTATGCCATCGCCACGTCCATCCACCTGATCATTGCCCAGCGGCTGGCAAGGCGGCTGTGTGAGCAGTGCAAGGAACTGCGGGACATCCCGGAGGAGGCGCTGCTGCTGGAAGGCTACTCCCGGGAAGACCTCCACGGCCTACGGATCTTCGGGCCGGTGGGCTGCAAGGCCTGCAATGACGGTTACAAGGGCCGGGTGGGCATTTACCAGGTGATGCCCGTCACAGAGGCGATTGGCCGCATCATTCTGGCCGGCGGCAACGCGGTTCAGATCGAGGAGCAGTCCATCAAGGACGGGGTCTGGACCCTGCGGCGCTCCGCACTGCATAAAGTTAAGATGGGCGTCACAAGTCTCGAGGAAATCAACCGCGTTACGCTTGAGTCTTGATATGGTGGGCTGGGCACAGGGCGCGTTGTCAGACCGCTTTGTCGGACCGCTTTGTAGGAGCGCCTTCGGGCGCGATGGCTAGCGATCGCGCCTAAAGGCGCTCCCACAAGGCGCTCGGATGGGGTAGGTTATTTTGGGGTTTGCGGATCATGGCTAACAGCATCGCCATCACTCAGAGTCCCTTCACCTGGGAAGGCACAGATACCAAGGGCAACAAGGTCCGGGGCAAGACCGTGGCCGCCAATGAGGCCGCCGTCCGCGCCCAGTTGCGCAAGCAGGGCGTCGTGCCGGTCCGGATCAGCAAGGAATTCACCCTTTTCAAGAGTGGCGGCAAGGTCACCCCCTACGACATTGCGATTTTCAGCCGGCAGCTGGCCACCATGCTCGGCGCCGGTATTCCGCTGGTCCAGGCCTTCGAGATCGTCGGCAGTGGGCACGACAACCCGGCGATGCAGAAGCTGATCCTGGGCATGAAGACGGATCTCGAATCCGGAACTGCCCTCGCGGAGGCCCTGGGCCGCCACCCCCTGTACTTCGATGACCTGTACGTGAACCTGGTGACTGCCGGCGAACAGGCCGGCGCCCTGGACACCCTCCTCGACAAGGTTGCCACGTACAAGGAGAAGACCGAGGACATCAAGAAGAAGATCAAGAAGGCGCTGTTCTATCCGGCCGCCGTCATGGTCGTGGCCGTACTCGTCACCATCATCCTGCTGATCTTCGTGATTCCCCAGTTCGAGTCGCTCTTCAAGGGCTTCGGCGCCGACCTGCCGGCGTTCACCCGCATGGTGATCGACCTGTCCGCCTTCGTGCAGACCAAGGGCTGGTTTCTGGCCCTCGTGATTGGTGGCGGGATCAGCTTTTATGTCTACACCCGGAAACGTTCGGAGAAGCTGCGGGAGTACGAAGACCGGGTCCTGCTCAAGCTGCCGATTGTGGGCAACATCATCGAGAAGGCAGCCGTGGCGCGCTTTGCCCGGACTCTCTCCACGATGTTCAGCGCCGGTGTGCCGCTCGTTGAAGCCCTGAAGTCCGTCGCCGGAGCCACCGGCAACATCGTCTATGAAAAAGCCGTGCTGGCGATGCGGGACGAAGTGTCCACGGGTCAGCGCCTGCAGCGGGCCATGGAGAACACCGGCATCTTCCCGAACATGGTGATCCAGATGATCGCGGTGGGCGAGGAATCCGGCTCCCTCGACCAGATGTCCGCCAAGGTCGCCGACTTCTACGAGGCTGATGTGGACAATGCCGTGGACAGCATGAGCAGCCTGCTCGAGCCGCTCATCATGGCCATTCTCGGCGTACTGGTCGGTGGACTCGTGATCGCCATGTACCTGCCGATCTTCAAGCTCGGTTCGGTCGTCTGATCGATCCGGCGAGCCTGCAGGCCACGCCCTTTTTGATGGCTGGCGTTGCGACGCTGCTTGGCCTGCTGGTGGGTAGCTTTCTCAACGTGGTCATCTATCGCCTGCCCGTGATGATGGACCGGGCCTGGCGCCGGGAGTGCGCCGCGCTGTCCGCGGCTCCCGGAGACACCATTCCAGAGGCCGAACCCTTCAACCTCGTCCGGCCACGCTCCGTGTGTCCCGCCTGCAGGACCCCGATCAAGGCCCGGCACAACGTCCCGGTGCTGGGCTGGCTCTGGCTGCGAGGCCGCTGCGCCGCCTGCAGCGCGCCCATCCCGGCCCGCTATCCGGTGGTGGAGGCCAGCACCGGCCTGGTGTCCGGGTATCTCGTCTGGCACTTCGGCTACACGCCGGAGGCCGTTGCGGCGCTGGGGCTGACCTGGGCGCTGATCGCGCTGACCGTCATCGATCTGGATCATCAGCTGTTGCCGGACTCGATCACGCTGCCGCTGCTCTGGGCTGGCCTGCTCTTCCACCTGCTGTTCGGGCCCCACCCGGACGGCAGCCCCTTTGCTCCCAGCCTCACAGATGGCGTGATCGGCGCCATGGCGGGCTACCTGAGCCTGTGGCTCGTCTATCAGGGCTTCCGGCTTGTTACGGGGAAGGAGGGCATGGGCTATGGTGACTTCAAGCTCTTCGCCGCCCTGCTCGCCTGGCTGGGCTATCAGATGTTTCTGCCGATCCTGCTGCTCTCGGCAGTGACCGGAGCGATTACCGGCATCAGTCTGCTGCTGCTTGGGCGGCACGGCCGCCAGGAACCGATCTCCTTCGGACCCTTTCTCGCCGCCGCCGGCTTCGTGGCCCTCGTCTGGGGCGAGCCCCTGCTGGTCGCTGTCCCCTTCCTCCGGGTCTTTAGCTAGAGCTGGGCCGGGAAGGCACCGCGGCGATATGGGTAGCACCCGGCCTGAGTTCCGCGAGTGGTCGGTTTACCGATTAGGCCTGACCGGAGGCATTGCCAGCGGCAAGAGCACCGTGGCCAGCCTGTTTGGCGCCCTGGGGGTACCCGTCATCGACACGGACCTGATCGCCCGGGAGGTGGTAGCGCCCGGAACCCCGGGCCTGTTGGCCCTGACCGGCGAATTTGGGACGGACCTGCTGCAGTCCGACGGCACTCTAGACCGGCGGCGGCTGCGGGACCTGGCTTTCGCCACGCCCCAGCGCCGCCAGCAGCTGGAGGCCATCCTCCACCCCCTGATCGGGGAGCGTATGGAGTCGCTCTGCGCCAGTGTCGGCGGTCCCTACCAGGTCCTGGTCATTCCCCTGTTGTTTGAGTCGGGTCTGGAGGCCCGCGTGGACCGGGTGCTCGTGGTGGACTGTTCAGAAAGTGTTCAGCGGAATCGCCTCAGGGTCCGGGACGGGGAATCCGCGGCCGGTGCCGACCGTCTTCTGGCAGCCCAGGCGAACCGTGCGACACGTCTCAGCCGGGGCGATGACGTGCTGGTCAATGAGGGCACCCGTGACGAACTCCAGCGCCGCGTTCAGGAACTGCATGGTAATTACCTCAACCTCGCGGCGCGCCTCCGGCGCGGCGCGGAACAGGGCAGGGATTGAAGGACGTCGAGTGACCGTCAACGGCTGCAAAAACTGCATTTGCCCTCCCCGGCGGGGAGGTGCAGAATGCCGGGAAAACAAGGGCTCAAGCTCGACAGTGGCCATTCATGGTTAGCATTCCCATAGCCGATTTGTTTACTGAGACTTCAACCTCCGCCGCCACCGGGCTCTACGAGCAGCCCCTCAGCGAGCGGATGCGGACGTTTCTGCGCCTGGAATTCCTCTATCAGCAGTTCTGCTTCAATCTTGAGCAGACCTCCGAATGGGGTAGCCGGGCCGCCATCACCAGCATGCTCGACATTGTCGCGATTCTTGGCCGGGGCGACGTCCGGGGCGACGTGCTCAAGGAACTGGAGCGCCAGATTGGCGTGTATGACCGCTATCAGCATATGGCAGGCATCGACGAAGCACGCCTCAAGCGCGTGCTGCGCAACCTGCAGGATCTGCGGCAGCGTCTCTTTGCTCTCGGCCCCCAGTTCATGCAGCCGATTCGCGACAGTGAGTTTCTGGCCGCCATCAAGCACCGCAGCGCCATCCCCGGCGGCACCTGCGAGTTCGACCTGCCTGATTACAGCCACTGGCTGATCCACGACTACGAGCAGCGCGTGGCCGACATCGACAGCTGGATGAAGAATCTGCGGCCACTCTGCGACAGCATCGCGGAGTTGCTGTGGCTACTCAGGGAAAGCGGTCGGACCTCGGACCAGGTGGCCACCAAAGGCACTTTCCAGCACGGCATGATTGGTGAGGGCGTTGCGGGCCTGCTGCGCGTCGCACTACAGCCGGGCGTCAACCTTTACCCGGAAATCAGCGGCAGCCATCACCGCTTCACCATCCGTTTCATGCAGTGGCCCGACGCGCTCCAGCGGCCCGCCCAGTCCACCCAGGACGTCAAATTCCGTCTTACGATCTGCTGATACCGGGTCTTCTGCGCAGTTCCGCCACTATGGGCTGATCGGCTTCCAGCAGACCGGCCGCCGGTAGTTCTGCCAGCGTCACCCAGCGCAGCGGCTGCCCCTCGACCCCCCGGGGTTCCCCCGCGTAGCGCCCCACCAAAAACACGTGGAGTTCCACGCTTAGCTCCGGGTATGTGTGCCGGTAGGTCATGAACGGGGTCGCCGCCTCAACCGTGACGCCCAGTTCCTCTGCGAGTTCCCGAATCAGCGCCTGCCCGGGCTGCTCACCAGAGTGCAGCTTCCCGCCGGGAAACTCCCAGAAGCCGCCCACATGGCCGCTCGCCGGGCGCTGGGCAATGAGGATGCGGCCCGCCGGGTCCCGGAGGATGCCGGCGGCGACGCGGATCAGTGGCGGTTCCGCCGGCGCGCGGTCAGTCAAGACGACCGTGGCATTGCTTGTACTTTTTGCCCGACCCGCAGGGACAGGGGTCATTGCGGCCCACCTTCTTTTCGGTCCGGACCCTTGGCACAGCGGGTTCCGCTGGCGGAGCCATCGGCCTGGCAGGCCGGGCCACGAGGGGCCGGCGCGCCGGCGCCGCACTGTCACCGGGTGCTTCGGTGCCTGGCTCTACCTCACTGGCAGCCGCCGTCATTGCCGAGGGCGCCTCATCGTGGCGGTATTGCAGCTGCTCGGCCATGCGGCGGCGCGTCTCCTCTGCCTCCACCTCGTCCGGGCTCCGGATGCGTGCCTTGGCAAGGATCGTAACCACGTCACGCTTGACCCGGTCCAGCATGGCGCCAAACATCTCGAACGCTTCGCGCTTGTACTCCTGCTTGGGATTCTTCTGCGCGTAGCCGCGGAGGTGGATTCCCTGACGCAGGTAATCCATGGCCGCCAGGTGCTCCTTCCAGTGCAGATCAACCTGCTGGAGCATCAACTGCTTCTCGAGCTGGCGGAGCTCGCCGATATCAACGGTTGAGAACTTCTTGAGATAGCCGGCTTCCAACTCGGCGAGGATCCGGGCCCGGATGCCCGCCTCGTCCAGTCCAGGCTCGTCATCCAGAAGGCGCTTCACGTCCAGAGTGGCAGCGAACTCAGTCTCCAGAGCGGTGGTGAGACCCGCCACTTCCCATTGCTCCTCAACGCTCTCCGGCGCAATGAACTCGCTGACCACGGCATTGACCACCTCGGCGCGGATGTCGGCCAGCGCCTCGGAAATGTCGTCGGTCTGCATCAGCTGGTTGCGCTGCTGGTAAATGACGCGCCGCTGATCATTGGCTACGTCGTCATACTCCAGGAGGGACTTGCGTGCATCGAAATTGTGGCCCTCCACCTTGCGCTGGGCTCTCTCGATCTGCCGCGTCAGCAGATTGCTCTCGATCGCCTCCCCTTCCCGCATGCCGACGCCCCGGAGCATGCCCTTGGTGCGCTCCGGATCCCCGAAGATGCGCATGAGGTTGTCTTCGATAGACATGTAGAAGCGGCTTGATCCCGGGTCGCCCTGCCGGCCAGCCCGGCCGCGCAGCTGATTGTCGATCCGGCGGGATTCGTGGCGCTCGGTACCAATGATGCGCAGGCCGCCTGCGGCGAGCACGCGGGCATGGTGCTCCTGCCACCCGACACGGTGCGCAGCGCGCTCACTATCGGTCGTGTCCGGACCCAGCTGGGCGACCTCCGCTTCCAGGTTGCCGCCCAGCACGATATCGGTGCCGCGGCCCGCCATATTGGTCGCGATGGTGACCGTGCCGGGCCGGCCAGCCTCAGCGACCACGTTGGCTTCGCGCTCGTGCTGCTTGGCATTCAGCACCTGGTGGACCACCCCGCCTTTCTGGAGGAGATCGGCGAGAAACTCGGAGGTCTCAATGGACGTCGTGCCCACCAGCACAGGCTGATTCCGCGTCTGACAATCCTTTATGTCCTCGATGATGGCCTGGAACTTGTCCTTCTGGGTGAGGTAAACGAGGTCAGCCTGGTCATTGCGGATCATATTCCGATGGGTGGGAATCACCACGACTTCGAGGCCATAGATCTGCTGGAACTCGAATGCTTCCGTATCGGCCGTACCGGTCATGCCTGCCAGCTTGTCGTAGAGCCGGAAGTAGTTCTGGAACGTGATCGAGGCCACCGTCTGGTTTTCCTCCCGGACCCGGACTTCCTCCTTGGCTTCGACAGCCTGGTGCAGTCCGTCGGACCAGCGTCTTCCCGGCATCGTCCGGCCCGTGAACTCATCCACAATGACGACTTCGCCATTGCGCACGATGTATTCGACGTCCTTGCGGAACAGCGCGTGGGCGCGCAGAGCGGCTGTGAGGTGGTGCATCAGGCGGATGTTCGCCGCGTCGTAGAGGCTGTCGTCTTCGGTGAGGAGCCCCTCCTTGACCATCAGCTCCTCCACCTTCTGGTGGCCCTCCTCCGTGAGGAGGATCTGGCGGGCCTTTTCGTCCACCGCGAAATCGCCAGGGCCGCCGTCGTCGTCGTCGGTGGCAACGCGCTCTTGCCGGACCAGTCCCGGTATCAGCTTGTTGATCCGCATGTACAGCTCGGAGCTGTCGTCTGCCGAACCGGAAATGATGAGGGGCGTACGGGCTTCGTCGATGAGAATCGAGTCCACTTCGTCGACGACCGCAAAGGCCAATGGCCGTTGGACCTGGTCTTCGCGACGAAACGCCAGGTTATCCCGGAGGTAGTCGAACCCGAACTCGTTATTGGTTCCGTACGTGATGTCAGCGGCATAGGCCGCCTGCTTCTCGGCGCCAGACTGGCCGTTGCGAATGACGGCGACTTCCAGGCCCAGGAAGCGGTAGACGGGGCCCATCCAGTCTGAGTCACGCTGGGCCAGATACTCGTTCACCGTAACGATGTGCACACCCTTGGCCGGCAGAGCGTTGAGGTACGCAGGCAGTGTGGCCACCAGGGTCTTGCCTTCACCCGTCCGCATCTCCGAGATTTTCCCCTGGTGCAGGGCGAGGCCACCGACGAGCTGCATGTCGAAATGGCGCAGCCCGAGCGTCCTGCGGGCAGCCTCCCGGACCACGGCGAAAGCCTCGGGAATCAGCGCATCCAGGGTGTTGCCGGCGGCAAGGCGCTGGCGAAATTCAGCGGTCTTGGCCCGCAGGGCGGTGTCGTCCAGCGCCTGGAGGCCGGGCTCCAGTTGATTGGCGGCCACGACGATCCGACCGTAACCACGCAAGAGACGCTGATTACGGCTACCAAAGAACCGGGCGAACCACTTTAACAAGGCGTATATCCTCCGCGACCGGTCGGCCACGAGGCGCTATTCTAGCAAAGCATTTCCCGGGCCTTCGGCGGTTTGGGGCCCGTCAGGCGTCCTGGGGTACGAAGCGGACGGGATTCTGGTGGCGGCCCCGGTAGAGCACTTCGAAATGCAGGTGGGTGCCGGTGGCCCGGCCCGTGGAACCCATCAGTGCGATGGTCTGGCCCGGCTTCACATAGTCGCCCGGCGTCACCAGGTTGTAGGCGTTGTGGCCATAGCGGGTCACCCAGCCATTGCCATGGTCAATCTCAATGAGATTGCCGTAGCCACGCTGGCGACCGGACCGGGTGACCACACCCGGCGCGACAGCCAGAATCGCACTGTTGTCCAGCCCGGCAAAGTCGAGGCCCCGATGCACTGCCGGCCGGCCTGTGAAGGGGTCCAGGCGCTGGCCATAGTGGCTGGACACCCAGCCACCGGCGACGGGGCGGAGCATTGCCAGCCTGGCGGCAGACGCCTGACGGGCCAGTTTGGGAGCACGCTCTTCAGCGCCGGCCTCTTCCGGACCGCCCATCGCTGGCGCAGCGGTGGCCGGCACCGCAGGTACCGGCGCGGCCTCCCAGGCGGGTACCTGAGCGAAGCGCACAACCACCGGCGCTGGAACGTCCCGCTGGGCATAGAGACCACCCAGACCAAAGCCCGACGTACCCAGCAACGCAGCGACACCCATCCCAAGCAGTGCGGGCATGAGTCGGGCAGTGAGCCAGGGAATCGGGTAACGCGCCGGTTGGTCCATATTGTTGTTTGCCTTCCTCCCGCTGCTGGTGCCAGGCCGGTACCTGTCCGGACACCGCGCTGGAGTGTGCCTAAACTATGCCCCACCGGTTTTGACTAAACAAGGAACGGTTCACACACCACAGCGCCCGGATGAGTACTGCGTCAAAAAATGGCCCGCGGGGCTTGAGTGAGCTGATTGCAGCCAATAGCCCACTGGGGGCACTGGCCCGGGCTGCGAGCAGTCGGATGGATCTGGCAACGTGCGTCCGGCAGCAGTTGTCACCCCCACTGGCCGCTGCGGTGAGCAACTGCAATTTGCGGTCGGATGGCACTCTGGTGGTGTCAGCCACCAGCCCGGAATGGGCCGCCCGACTCCGTTTTGAAGCGGACGGGATCCTGACCGGGTGCCGGAAGGAGTGGCCCACAGCGGCCCGCGTCGTGTTCCGGGTCGGTAGCGCCGTGTAGGAGCGCCGACCGGCGCGATTCAAGCGTGATCGCGCCGGTCGGCGCTCCTACACTCCGGCAGCCAGCGGCACCTGGTATGAAATTGGCGACTGCCTCTGATCTTCGAACGTAACGATCTCAAAGGCCGAAGAGTCCGCCCGCAACGCGAGCAGCAGCTGGTTATTGAGCCCGTGGCCGGACTTGCAGGCCGTCAGTTCGCCCACGAGGCTGTGGCCAAGCAGGTAAACGTCGCCGATGGCGTCGAGAATCTTGTGCTTGACGAACTCATCCTCGAAACGGAGGCCGTCTTCGTTCAGCACGCGGAAGTCGTCGAGCACCACTGCGTTATCCATGCTGCCGCCCAGAGTGAGTTGACGGGAGCGAAGCATTTCGATGTCGCGGGCAAAACCGAAGGTCCGCGCCCGGGAAACTTCCTTGAGAAACGCCGTCGTCGAAAAATCCACCGTGGCCGACTGCGCGTGCCGGCGGAAAACGGGATGGTCGAAATCGATGCGGAAGTTGACCTTGAAACCGGCAAAAGGCTTCAACTCGGCGAACTTGTCGCCGTCCTCAACCCGCACCGTCTTGCGGATCCGGATGAATTTCTTGGCCGACTTCTGCTCGGCCACGCCGGCCGACTGCAGCAGAAACACAAAGGGCGCGGCGCTGCCATCCATGATCGGGACTTCGCCGGCACTGAGGTCCACGTAGGCGTTATCGATGCCGAGGCCAGCGAAGGCGGCCATCAGGTGCTCGATGGTCGCAACCTTGACCTCGCCCTGGACCAACGTCGTGCCAAGCTGGGTTTCGCCGACCTTGGCGGCATCGGCGCGCACATCCACCGGTGGATCCAGATCCACGCGACGAAACACGATGCCGGAATTCTCTGCAGCCGGCCGCAGCGTCATATAGACCTTGCGGCCCGTGTGGAGGCCCACGCCGGACGCGCTAATGGAATTCTTGAGCGTGCGTTGTTTGACCATGATTTACCGCTCCAACTGCTCGTTACCGGCTGTCTCTGGCCCGCAACAGGGAAAAATGCGCGCATTCACCGGGCCCCATACGGGTCAACCGGCGGCAAAGCAATGCTATACAATTCACCCAAGGCCCTGAATAAACAGGCATAACGGACGAAATCTCCTGCTTGCTGCCAAGCAAAAACCCCATCGACCGTCGATAAACCCTAGCACAGGCAGGGAAAATTCAGCAACGGTAAAGGTCCGGCAACCGGGGGCCCCAGCTGCCGGACCAGTAACCAGACCGTCAGTCGGCCTGGCGCCGCAGGAAGGCCGGGACGTCGAGGAGGTCGAAGGAGGCCTCACCGCCTTCCGCCAGCTGATCACCCACGGCCCGCTGACGCTGCCAGGTCGGCTGGTCGTAGGCGCCATAGCCGGCGGGCTCCGTCGGCTGGTGGGACTGCTGGGCGGCCTGCTGCTGGTGCCCGTGGTGACTGGCTCCCGACCCCTGACCGCGGTGGCTCACAGGCATTGCCGGAGCAACGACCCGAATATGCGGCTGCTGCTTGACGACTGGCTGACCCAGGCCTGTCGCCACCACCGTCACCCGGATGGTATCGCCCATCTCGGGATCGATGACCGTACCAATGACCACCGTCGCGTCTTCCGAGGCGCACTGCTTGACAGTCTCGCCGACCTGGCGGAACTCGCCAATGCCGAGGTTCTCGCCCGCGGTGACGTTCACCAGGATGCCCCGCGCTCCGGACAGGTTGACGTCCTCCAGTAGCGGACTGGAGATGGCCGCCTCGGCCGCTTCCCGGGCCCGATCCGGACCCTTGGCAGTGCCGGAACCCATCATTGCCATGCCCATTTCGGACATCACGGTCCGCACGTCGGCAAAGTCCACATTGATCAGACCCGGGCGGGTAATCAGTTCGGCGATGCCCTGGACGGCCCCCTGCAGAACCTCGTTGGCTGCCTTGAAGGCGTCGAGCAGCGTGGTCTCAGGCCCGAGCACCGACAGCAGCTTTTCGTTGGGGATCGTGATCAGTGAGTCGACGTACTTGCCCAGCTCGGCAATACCCTGCTCGGCGATGGCCAGGCGCTTCTTGCCTTCCATGGCAAAGGGTTTCGTGACCACTGCCACCGTCAGGATGCCCAGTTCGCGAGCCACCTGGGCCACGACCGGCGCCGCGCCCGTGCCCGTGCCACCGCCAAGCCCGGCGGTGATGAACAGCATGTCGGCGCCCTCGATGACCTCGATGATCCGGTCCCGATCCTCCATTGCGGCCTGGCGGCCCACATCCGGATTGGCTCCGGCGCCGAGGCCCTTGGTGATGTTGCAGCCAATCTGCAGGGCAGTCCGGACATTTGACGTCCGCAGCGCCTGTGCGTCGGTGTTGCAACAGACAAAGTCCACACCATCTATCCCGGTGCCCACCATGTGCCGGACGGCGTTGCCGCCACCCCCGCCCACACCGAGGACCTTGATGACCGCGTTCTGACTGACTGCATCCATGAGTTCAAACATTATCCTGTCTCCATTAACTTTGAGGATTGGCGACAACAACAAATCGTCGTTAGAAATTTCCCTGAAACCAGCGCTTCATCTGACCCCAGACGTCCTTTAGACCCGGTCCGGCTGGCAACTCGCCGGACGCACGCACCGCTTTGCTTCTCCCGTAAACCAATAAGCCAACCCCGGTGGAGTGAATGGGGTTACGCACCACATCACCGAGTCCACGGACATGCTGGGGTACGCCCAGCCGGACCGGCATGTGAAAGACCTCTTCCGCGAGCTCAACAGCACCCTCCATCTTTGAGCTGCCGCCCGTAAGGACAATGCCGGCCGCGATCATGTCCTCGAACCCGCTGCGCCGAAGCTCGTCGCGGATCAGGCCGAACAGTTCCTCGTACCGGGGCTCAACGACTTCAGCGAGTGTCTGCCGGGCCAGGCGCCGGGGGGGCCGGTCGCCGACGCTGGGCACCTCGATGGTTTCGTCGAGGTTCGCCAGCTGGGAAAGCGCGCACGCATACTTGATCTTGATCTCCTCGGCGTACTGGGTCGGCGTCCGCAGGGAGATCGCGATATCGTTGGTGACCTGGTCGCCCGCAATGGGAATGACCGCGGTGTGCCGGATGGCACCGTTGTTGAACACGGCGATATCGGTAGTGCCACCGCCGATGTCCACGAGACAGATACCGAGCTCCTTCTCGTCATCCGTCAGCACCGCGTAGCTGGAGGCCAGTTGCTCCAGCACGATGTCCTCCACTTCGAGGCCACAGCGCTGGACGCACTTGACGATGTTCTGGGCAGCGCTGGCGGCGCCGGTGACCATATGGACCCGGGCTTCGAGCCGGACACCGGACATGCCGATGGGCTCACGGATGCCTTCCTGGCCGTCGATGATGAATTCCTGGGGCAGCACGTGCAGGATCTTCTGGTCGGCGGGAATAGCCACCGCCCGTGCCGCGTCGATCACGCGGTCCACGTCGCTCTGGGTCACCTCCCGGTCGCGAATGGCAACGATGCCATGGGAATTCAGGCTGCGGACGTGGCTGCCGGCGATCCCCGCATAGACCTGATGGATGTCGCAGCCTGCCATCAGCTCTGCTTCCTCAATGGCTCGCTGGATAGAGATGACGGTAGATTCGATATTGACGACTACGCCCTTCTTGAGTCCCTTGGACGGGTGGCTGCCGAAGCCAATGACCTCGATCTGATTGTCGTCCTGCAGCTCGCCAACGATCGCGACGACCTTCGAAGTGCCGATGTCGAGGCCGACGATTATTCCCCTGCCTTCCTTCTTAGGCACTGGGCAATAACTCCGTCGGTGGCAGTTCTTCATCGGGTGCAGCGTTCACTGCCCGCTGCGGCTTCCAGCCGATGGAAAAGCCGTTGGTGTAGCGCATGTCGACAAACTGCACATCTGTCGCTACCGGCGTCACAACGGTGTCCAGGGCTTCGTAGAACCTGCTGAGGCGCGCCTCCACATCCTGCGAACCGAGGCGCACGCCGATACCGTTACTGAGAAGGAGAGTCCAGGCGCCACGCCCATCCAGTTCGAGAGCAACAACCCCCAGACCGCGCTCGAGAAGCTGCTCCTGAATGGCGACGTAGTGCGCAGCGACATCCGCTTCCGAGCCTTCGGGCCCGTTCAAACGGGGCAGCTCGGCGGGAATGTGCGTCGTGTGCTTCACGAAGAGCCGCCCCTGGGGGTTCAGCAGGCCATCAGCACCCCAGCGCGCAGCAGGCGCTTCTTCGGTCACCGTCACATCGAGGGTGTCTGGCCATTGCCGGCTGACGCGGGCCGTTGCTACCCAGGGCAGTGCGGCTACCTGAGCCTGGATGGCGTCCAGGTCTGCCGCGAGGAATCCCTTGCCCATGTACTTGCGCAGCACCGACTCCAGCTGATCCGCAGAGACCCGCTCGAACTTGCCGTTGAACACCATGCGTTCCACCGGGCGATTGAGGACCCAGCGGCCGGCCGTGAAGAGTCCTGCCGTCACCACGAGCAGGCCGACCAGGCTGGAAAGCGCGACCCAGGGGATTCTGGGCAGCTTTATCCGGGGTTCCTCCCGGCGTTTCCGGTTGCCCCGCCCGAAGATCTTCATGCCGGAACTCCCGGCACGGCGGCGAGGCTGGTCTCGAGGATCTGCCAGACGAGATCGTCAAAGCCAGTGCCGGCAACCGCTGCTGCCATGGGCACGAGACTGTGACTGGTCATGCCAGGCACCGTATTGATCTCAAGGATCAGCGGACCGGCCTGGGTCGAGACCATGATGTCGACCCGGCCCCAGCCTCCGGCGCCCACGGCCTCGAAAGCAGCCCGGGCAATGTCTGCCAGTTCCCGCTCGCGCTCGGGTGGCAGACCACAGGGGCACAGATAGCGGGTCTCGGCGCTGAAGTACTTGGCCTGGTAATCATAGAACGTGCTGTCAGTCTGGATGCGAATCAGCGGCAGGACGCGGTCGTGGAGGATTGCTGCCGTGAACTCGGGGCCGGCCACCCACTCTTCCGCGAATACGTCGCAGTTGAACCCGGCGGCCAGGTCCCAGGCCGCCTGCATCTGGTCCGGACGCTCGACCTTGGTCATGCCGATGCTGGAGCCCTCATCCGAGGGCTTGACCATCAGGGGCAGACCAAGCTGCTCACCCGCCTCCGCGAGATCAGCCACATTCCGGATCACGGCGTAGCGGGGCGTTGGCAGGCCTGCGCCCTGCAACAGCCGCTTCGTCCGGAGCTTGTCCATGCTGATGGCGGACCCGAGCACACCGGAACCGGTGAACGGCAACCCGAGGAACGTGAGCAGGCCTTGCAGGGTGCCGTCTTCGCCGCCCCTGCCGTGCAGGGCAATCCACACCCGGTCGTAGCGGCCGGCAGTCAGGCGGGCCACCAGATCCCGCGCGGCATCCAGGCCTTCGGCCTGGATGCCCTTGCTGCGCAGGGCCTTGAGGACGGCATCGCCCGTCAGGAGTGAAATCTCCCGCTCGGCCGACTCTCCGCCCATCAGGACGACCACCCGGCCGAAAGCCGCCGGATCCGTTACCCGTGGATAGCGGGAGGTCGTCACGATGGACCCCCTTCCTGCCCGGCAGGGCCGGCAACGGGGCTCTTATCCAGCCCCAGGGGCTCGCCGAAAAACTGTACTTCGGTGTCGAGCCGCACGCCGTGGCAGGCTTCGACCGTAGCGCGGACCTGGTAGATCAGTGCCTCAATGTCGGCAGCGGTCGCGCCGCCCATGTTGATGATGAAATTGGCATGCTTCGGCGATACCTCGGCACCGCCGATACGGGCGCCCTTGAGGCCAGCGGCCTCGATGAGCCGGGCAGCATGGTCGCCCGGGGGGTTCTTGAAGACGGAACCGCAGCTCGGCAGACCCAGCGGCTGGCTCGCTTTGCGCTCAGAGACAAGTGTGCGGATGCGGTCCGCGGCCGCCGGGTAGTGTTCGTCGAACTTGAAGCGTGCAGCCAGGAACCACTCCTCTAGCGGACCGCGCACGTCCCGGTAACCGACCCGATAGTCCTCTCGCCCACGGGTGCGCACGGTCCCGCTGCGATCGACCACATCGACGTCGATGACTTTCGCCCAGGTTTCACCGCCAAACGCCCCCGCATTCATCCGGAGCGCCCCACCCACGGTGCCCGGGATTCCTGCAAAAAACTCGGCCGGCCCCAGTTCCCAGCGACTGCACTGCCGCGCCACCACCGTGCACGGCACCCCAGCCTCGGCCTCGATAACCCCGCCACCCAGATTGCGAAGCCCGTTCAGCGCCTGTCCCGTAGCAATGACCACGCCCCGAATGCCACCGTCCCGCACGAGGAGGTTGCTTCCGAGGCCGACCCAGTAGACCGGCGTGTCCGCATCGAGGCTGCCGAGAAATTTCAAAAGTTCATCGCGACAACGCGGCGAATAATACACGTCTGCGGGCCCGCCGACGCGCCATGTTGTGTGTTTCGACATCGGCTCGTTACGGAGCAACTTGCCGGCGGGTTCGTGAGTCGCCGTCATCACGCTGAAGCACCGGTACGCATGGCGACTGCACAGGCGTGTGCATCGCGGAGACCGAGTGCCGCGCTGCCGATGCTCCCGGCGCCGAGAGTCAGCACCACGTCGCCGGTCTGCACCACTCCGGTCAGAAGCCCCGGGAGCTCTTCCATCTGGGGCACAAACACGGGCTCGATCTGCCCGCGACTGCGAATCGCGCGGCAGATGGCACGGCCATCTGCGCCCGCAATGGGCGCCTCACCTGCGGCATAAATCTCCGTGACCAGCAACCGGTCGGCGGCCGACAGAGCTTCGGCAAAGTCGTCAAGGAGGTCCCGGGTCCGGGAGTAGCGGTGCGGCTGGAAGGCTACGACCAGCCGCCGGTCCGGCCAGGCCTGACGGACGGCCTCGATCGTGGCGGCAATCTCGGTCGGGTGGTGCCCGTAGTCGTCCACCAGGACGACCCGCTTGCCGGCGAGGGAGATCTCACCCAGCACCTGCAGGCGGCGGTCCACGCCCTCAAAGCTTGCCAGGGCCTGCTGGCAGGCTGCGTCGTCCAGCTCCAGATCCCGGGCTATGGCTACCGCAGCGAGGGCATTCAGCACATTGTGCCGGCCGGGCAGGTTGAGGATGACCGGGAGCGGCGCCGCACCGGGGCGCACGACGGTGAACCGCGACCGGAGCCCGTCCCGCACCCAGTCCTCGACCCGCACATCCGCCTCGGGCGAGAAACCGTAGGTCAGGGTAGCCCGGTGCAGAAGCGGGAGAATCTGGCGCACGCCCGGATCATCCAGGCAAACCACGGCCAGTCCGTAGAAGGGCAGGTTGTGGAGAAACTCCACAAAGGTGTGGCGGAGACGCTCCATATCGCCGCCGTAGGTGGCCAGATGGTCGTTGTCAATGTTGGTGACGACAGCAACCATGGGCTGCAGGTGGATGAAAGACGCATCACTCTCGTCCGCTTCAGCCACCAGGTAACGCCCCGCGCCCAGGCGGCCGTTGGAGTCGGCACTCTTCAGCCGGCCACCGATGACAAAGGTGGGATCCTGGCCCGCCTCGGCCAGGACGCTGGCGATCAGGCTGGTGGTCGTGGTCTTGCCGTGGCTGCCGGAAACCGCGATGGCATGCCGGAAGCGCATGAGCTCGCCCAGCATCTCGGCTCGCTGCACGACCGGCTTGCGCGCGGCCCGGGCCACCAGCACTTCCGGGTTGTCATCCGCCACCGCACTGGAGACGACCACCACGTCAGCCTCGCCGACGTTCTCACGCCGGTGACCGATGTGGACCAGGGCGCCAAGCCGGGTCAGGCGCCGCGTCACGGCGGACTCCTTCAGGTCTGAGCCCTGCACCGCATAGCCGAGGTTCAGCAGAACCTCAGCGATACCGCCCATACCAACGCCGCCGATGCCCACAAGATGGATCCGGTTGATCCGGCGCATCCGGTCACGCATTGAGGCTCCCTCCTGTCGACGCCGCAAGACAGGCAGCAACGATGGTCTCGGTCGCGTGGGGCATGGCCAGGGCACGGGCACGCTCGGCCCGCGCCAGGACCAGGTCACGGTTCCCGACATACGCCCGCAGTTCCGCGGCCAGCCGGCTGGGAGTCAGCTCGGACTGGGGCAGGAGCGTGGCGGCGTCGGCGTCGACCAGCCAGGCCGCATTGCGGGTCTGGTGATCGTCAACGGCGGCTGGAAATGGCACCAGCACGGCGGCTACGCCCGCCGCCGCGATCTCAGCAATAGTGAGTGCTCCCGAGCGGGCGAGGACTAAGTCCGCCCAGCCGTAGGCTTCTGCCATGTCGCTTATAAACGGGAGAACCTGGGCAGCCACGCCCGCAGCCCGGTAAGCCGCCTCCGCAACCGGGCGCGTGGCCTCGCCTGACTGATGCCGAATTTCGGGACGCTGGTCCAGCGGCAGCAGTGCGATCGCGGCCGCCACCGTTGCATTGAGTGCCCGGGCGCCTTGGCTGCCGCCCAGGACTAGCAGGCGCAGCGGCCCCGGCCGGCCAGCGAACCGGACGGCGGGCGGTGGCAAGGCGGCAATGTCGGCCCGCACGGGATTACCCGTCACGCGCGTCTTCACGCTGGGAGAAAAACTGCCCGGGAAGGCTTGGAGCACTTCCCGGGCAAAACCAGCCAGAAGACGATTGGTTAATCCGGCGACTGCATTCTGTTCGTGGATGACCAGGGGCCGGCGCAGCAGCCAGGCCGCCACGCCGCCCGGCCCCGCCGTGTAGCCGCCCATGCCCAGCACGACCTTGGGCCGGCACCGCCGAACCACACTCATGGCATCTGCCACGGCGACGAGGATCCGCACCGGCGCGAGCAGCCAGCTGAGTACGCCCTTGCCGCGCAGGCCCTGGACGCGCACCGTTTCCAGCAGAATGCCCTCGGGGGGCACGACCCGGGATTCGATGCCGCGTTCTGTGCCGAGCCACACCACCTGCTCGTTGCGCAGGCGCAGCGCACGGGCCACGGCCAGCGCCGGGAAGACGTGTCCACCAGTGCCGCCCGCCATGATGAGGACCGGGGCCTGGCTCATCGCGCGACCCGTCCGTTGACGCGCCGCCCGGTGGGACCCGCCAGGCCGCGATTCTCCAGATCGACTCGCAGGAGCAGGCCGAGTGCTGCCAGGGTGACGATCAGTGAGCTGCGGCCGAAACTGACCAGCGGCAAGGTCAGGCCCTTCGTCGGCAGCACACCCATGTTGACGCCCAGATTGATCAGGGCCTGGATGGCGAGCCAGATGCCGAGACCGAAGGCCACATAAGCCTGGAAGTTGGCGTCCCGGGCGGCAGCGGCGCGGGCGATGGCGAACGCACGCCAGATCAGGACCCCGTAGAGCGCGATCATCACCAGACTGCCTACCAGGCCAAACTCCTCGGCAATCACTGCGAAGATGAAGTCGGTGTGGGCCTCGGGCAGGTAGAAGAGCTTCTGCACGCTGGCGCCAAGGCCCAGTCCTGTCCATTCGCCGGTGCCGATGGCAATGAGGGACTGGGTGAGCTGGAAACCATCGCCATAGGGATCGGCCCAGGGGTTCCAGAACCCCATCACCCGCCGCATGCGGTAGGGAGAGAATCTGGCGAGTGCCACGAACGCGAGGACGACGGGCACGATGAGGGTCAGCACATCACGAACCCGGGCGCCGGCTATGAAGAGCACCGCAAAGGACATCCCGAGCAGCAACACGGCTGAGCCGAAGTCAGGCTGCATGAGCAGCAGGCCAGCGGCCGCGGTAACAATCAGCAGAGGCTTCACCAGGCCAAGCAGTCCGCTCCGCAGTTCCTGGTTCCGGCGCACCGCGTAGTCGGCGACGTAGATGAGCAGCATGAGCCGGGCGGGCTCGCTCACCTGGACAATATTGATTCCGGCCACGCTGAGCCAGCGGGTGCTGCCGTTGGCGGTGTGGCCAATACCGGGAATGAGCACGATCACGAGCAGTGCCAACGCCACGCCGGCGAGCCAGGAGCCGAGGCTTTGCCACAGCCGGGTGGGAATCTTGAGCAGGCAAAAGCCGGCGGCAAGCCCCAGGACGGCTGCTATCAGCTGGCGTTCAAGAAAGTAGAAGGCGTTGCCATGCTGACGATCAGCCAGCGCGATCGAGGCAGACGTCACCATCAGCAGCCCAACAGCCAGAAGGACTGCTGTGACCCCAATGAGTAACGCATCGGGACGGTCCTGGCCGGGTATTGCGAGCTGCCGCGTACTCATGGGATACCGCCGTTGGGGCTTGCGGCGAGGCTGCGGACGGCCAGCGCAAACGCTGTGCCCCGGGCGGCGTAATCGCGATACATGTCGAGGCTGCTGCAGGCCGGGGCCAGCAGCACTGTCCAGCCCGGCCGGGCCAGGGACGCCGCCTTGCTGACGGCCTGCTGTATATCGGCCACCAAGTGCACGGGGCACACGCCCGCCAGTTCGGCAGCCAGCAGCTCCCGATCCCGCCCGAGCAGCACCGCAACACACTCCCGGCCTCTCAACGCCGCCGCCAGGGTGTCGAAGCGCGCGCCCTTGCCGTCACCGCCCGCGATGAGCACCAGCGGGCCGGGAACGCTGCCCACACTGGTGACCGCTGCCCCGACGTTGGTGGCCTTGGAGTCGTCAATCCAGTTCACGCCCTGCCACCGGGCGACCATTGCCATGCGGTGCGGCAATGGCTGGTAGGCGCGCAACCCGGGCAACAGCTCATATATAGAGGTACCGCTGGCACTGCAGAGCGCGAGTGCGGCCAAGGCATTGGCGACATTGTGCCGGCCGGTAACCTGCAATTCGGCGACCGGCAGCAGCGGCTCCCGGCCCCGGGCCAGCCAGGGGTCGCCGTCCCGGACCAGCAGGCCGAGGTCCTGCCCCGCTGGGGCATCCAGGCCAAAACTCACGGTGGGGATTCCGGACTGGACCAGGGCAGCGAGCTCGGGGACGTCGCGGTTGATCACAGCGAGATGGCAGCGGGTGTAGATGCGCGCCTTGGCCCGCCGGTAGGCCGCCATGTCGCCGTGGATATCCAGATGATCCGGGGTGATGTTCAACACCACAGCGGCGGCAGCCGGCACCGGCGCGCTCCGTTCGAGCTGAAAGCTGGAGAGCTCCAGCACGTACTGCTCGACGATCGGGTCCAGGAGTTCCAGCGCGGGAGTTCCCAAATTGCCGCCCACGGCCGCCCGGACACCCGCGCCCCTGAGCATGGCACCGACCATGGAGGTCACCGTGCTCTTGCCGTTGGATCCGGTGATCGCCGTGATTGGCGCCGAGGCTTCGCCGGCGAACAGGTCGATGTCACTCAGGACCGGGATGCCCTGTTGCCGGGCATCAGCGAAGACTGGCAGGTGGAGGTCGACACCCGGAGAGACGAGGATCCGGTCGACGCCCGCAGGGACGGCGGCTGGCGGCCCTGCCGACAGAATCTCTGCTGCCGGCATCGCGGCGCGAATGGCGGCCAGCCCTGGCGGCAGCGCACGCGTATCCGCAAATACAGCCCTGACGCCCCGGGCCGCGAGAAACCGGGCACAGGACACGCCGGTGCCCCCCATACCCAACACCAGCGTAGCGCCACCGGACTGGTGGTTCGACGGCATTCGGGCTTCCCTGGGTGCAGCAGCCATCTTCATCGGATCTTCAGGCTCGACAGGCCTACGAGGACCAGGATCACCGTGATGATCCAGAAGCGCACGATCACCTTGGGCTCCGCCCAGCCCTTGAGTTCGAAGTGGTGATGAAGGGGCGCCATACGGAAGATGCGCTTACCGGTCATCTTGAAAGAGGCCACCTGCATCACTACCGACACGGTTTCCGCGACGAAGATCCCGCCCATGATCAGCAGGACAACTTCCTGGCGGACGACCACCGCCACCGCGCCAAGGGCTCCGCCGAGTGACAGGGCACCAATGTCGCCCATGAACACCTGGGCGGGGTACGTGTTGAACCACAGGAAGCCCAAGCCAGCGCCCGCAATGGCAGCGCAGAACACCAGCAGCTCGCCCGCCCCTGCCACGTAGGGCACACCGAGATAGCGGGCAAAGATGGCATTGCCCGCCACCCAGGCAAAGATTCCCAGCGCCCCGCCGACCAGAACTGTCGGCATGATGGCGAGGCCATCGAGGCCATCGGTCAGGTTTACTGCGTTACTGGTGCCGACAATGACGAGGCAGGCAAACGGAATAAACAGCCAGCCGAGGGGAATCACCACGTCCTTCAAATACGGTATGAGCAAGGCCGTCGACTGGGGCGAGTCGGCCCGCAGGTAGAGGATCACGCCAGCACCGAGCGCAACAAGCAGTTGCCAGAAGAGCTTCTGCCCTGCGGACAGGCCCTTGGGATTCTTCAGGACCAGCTTGCGGTAATCATCGGCGAAACCGATCAGGCCGTAAGCCACGGTGACGCCCACCACGACCCAGACAAAGACGCTCCGCAGGTCCACCCAGAGCAGCGTGCTGATCAGTATCGCGAGGAGAATCAGCGTGCCGCCCATGGTCGGGGTCCCGGCCTTCTGCAGGTGGCTCTGGGGGCCGTCGTCCCGGACGTTCTGGCCAATCTGCCGCAGCGTCAGTCGCCGGATCAGCGCAGGACCAAGCAGCAGTGCAATGGCCAGCGCAGTGAGCGCCGCGAGAATGGCGCGCAGGGTCAGATAGGTCAGCGCATTGAAGCCGGAGATCAGGGGCGTCAACGCCTCGGCAAGCCACAGGAGCATCAGTGCGCGCCTCCTTCGTCAGTCATTTCACCGTGCAGGGCCTTGACCAGGCGTTCGAGACCCGCACTCCGGGAGCCCTTGACGAGCAGGCGGACTTCGGGAGCGAGGTCCGGGCGAATCGCGTCTGCCATGGTGACTACGTCCGCCGCCCAATGAGACCGCGGACCGAAGGCTTCGGCCGCGTGCCGGGCCAGTGGGCCCACCGCGTAGAACCGGTCAATGCCGCAGCGGGCGGCCAGCGCACCGATGTCCCGATGCAGCTCGACCGCGGTGGGTCCCAGCTCAGCCATATCGCCCAGTACGAACCAGCGCTTCCCGGAGAGGCTGGCTAGGAACTGGATGGCGGCGCCGACGGAGCCGGGATTTGCGTTATAGCTGTCGTCGTAGATGGTGCTGCCACCCGGGCCGGGCTCCGGCCTTAGCCGGCCCTTCACGTTGACCATGCCAGCAAGCCCATCCCGGACGGCGTCCAGTGTGGCGCCAGCGGCAGTGGTGGCCGCAGCGGCGGCCAGCGCATTCTGGATGTTGTGCCCACCGGCCATTGGCAGGCGAATCACGACGTCGCCCACGGAAGACACCAGCCGGAAATGCTGGCCATCGCCGTTCGTCGCCGCGATCTCGATGGCGCGAAAGTCCGCCCCCGGGTCGAGGCCGAAGGACCGGTAGCGAACGTCCTGCCGCAGACCCCGCCAGTAGGCATGGAACGGGTCGTCCCGGTTCACGACTGCCAGGGCGCCAGGGTCCAGGCCGGCAAACAGTTCCCCCTTGCCCTCGGCAACGCCCCGGAGGGTCCCGCCGAACCCGACCAGGTGGGCAGGCCCGGCGTTGGTGAGGACCGCCACAGTGGGCCGGGCGATAGCCGTCAGCAGGGCAATATCGCCGGTTCCGCTGGCCCCCATCTCGATAACGGCAGCGCGGTGCGTCGCGTTCAGCCACAGCAGGGTGATGGGCACGCCAACGTGGTTGTTGAGATTGCCCCAGGTGACGAGCACCCCGCCGTCTTCACCGGGCTGGCGCACCTGGGCACGCATGATGGCGCCCATCATTTCCTTCAGCGTGGTCTTGCCGTTGCTGCCGGTGACGCCCAGGACCGGAATCGTGAAACGCTGGCGCCAGGCGGTGGCGAGATCCCGCAAGGCCTTGCCAGCATCGGCGACCACCACCTGGGGTATGGCCACCGAGTGGCTGGACTCCACGACGGCGGCAACGGCACCCTGCTCCGCCGCGGTGTGCACGAAAGCCGCAGCGTCGTAACGCACCCCCCGGAGCGCAATGAACAACTGGCCCGGCCCGATGCTGCGGGTATCTGTGCTGACAGAGTCGAAGCCCACGTTGGGCCCGACGAGTCTCCCGCCCGCGGCTTCCGCCACCCAGGCCAGCGTGGCCATCGTCATGCCTCCCCGGCCTTGAGTGCCGCACGGGCAACCTCTACATCCGAGAAGGGCCGGCGGTCGTCCCCCGTGATCTGCACAGTCTCGTGACCCTTGCCGGCAATCAGCACGGCATCACCCGGCCGGGCCAGACGAATCGCCCTCTGGATCGCGGCGGCGCGGTCCGGCACCACCTGGAGCCGATCCAGTGAAACGACACCCGCAAGAATGTCAGCGATGATCTGCTGGGGGTCTTCGGTGCGTGGGTTGTCATCCGTAATGATCACGTGGTCAGCGCCCATCGCAGCGGCCCCCATCTCTGCACGCTTGCCCCGATCCCGGTCACCGCCACACCCGAACACGCACCAAACGGCCCCGGAACAGTGCTCGCGGATGGCACCAATGGCCTTGCGCAGCGCATCCGGTGTGTGGGCGAAATCCACAAGGACCAGGGGCTGGTGCGCCATCGACGGGACGCGCTCCATGCGGCCAGGCGGCGCAACACACTGGCGAAGGGCGGCGGCGGCCTCCACGAGGGACCAGCCCTGGGCAAGCAGTATCCCCGCCGCGAGGAGGAGGTTTTCCGCGTTGAATCGTCCCCAGAGCGGGCTGTGCAGGCGCACGATATCCTCGCCAGCGCGCAGTTCGAGCACGAGCCCTTCGGGCACGACGGCTTGCAGGACGCCGGCGATCGTCGCACCCGCACGGCCCGCGAGAGTGACGCCCACCAGTCGCACGCCCGCCGGCAGCCGTCCTGCCAGGGCCTGGCCGAAAGTATCGTCGAGGTTGATAACGGCGGTCCGTGCGCCCAGGTCAAACAGCCGCGCCTTCGCGGCCCCGTAAGCAGCCAGATCCGCGTGATAGTCCAGGTGATCCCGCGTCAGGTTGGTGAACACCACCGTGGCGAACCGCACGCCGGCAACCCGCTCCTGATCCAGTGCGTGGGACGAAACTTCGGCAACCACATGCCCGGCGCCCGCGTCTGCGAGTTCCCGCAGCTGCCGGTGGAAGCTGATGCAGTCGGGCGTCGTCAGGACCGACGGGCTCAGCTGACCGTTCAGTCCGTGGCCCAGCGTGCCCAGATAGCCCGCGCTGCCACCAAGGTGACCGATGGCCTGGGTAACGAGCCAGCCCGTGGTGGTCTTGCCATTGGTACCAGTGATGCCGGTAACCTGGAGAGCCTCCGACGGCCGGGCGAAAAAGCGATTCGCCACTTCGCCGAGCTGCTCCCGCAGCCGGGGCACCGGCAGGCTGGCGATGCCAGCCGGCAACGCCGGCGCCCGGAGTGACTCGTCCGACTCCCACGCCACAGCAGCGACTCCGGCTCGCAGCGCATCACCCACAAAGTCGAGGCCGTGCTGGCGGGTGCCGCGACAGGCGATAAAGAGTCCGTGGCGGACAGCCGTCCGGCTGTCCATGGTGATGTCTGCCACGTCGAGGCTCGGCGCCTCGGCGCCGAGTCCCTTGAACAGTTTGTGCAGATCCATGGCGCTGATGCTGGCGAGGTTCATGGCACGCTGGCAGCCAGCCGGGTCAGCGGCCTGGATGCGGCGGCGTCCACGTCATCGGGCGGCACGGCCAGAATGCGCAGCGCGCCGGAAGCGATGGCCGAGAAGACCGGAGCGGCCACATCGCCCCCGTAGTAGACGCCCCCCTGGGGTTCGTCAACCACGACGACAATGACCAGGCGGGGCGCGGTCGCTGGCACGAGCCCGGCGAACACCGCGGTGTGCCGGTTGTCTACATAGCCGCCGGCGGACGACTTGCGTGCCGTGCCGGTCTTGCCCGCGACGCGGTAACCGGTGACCGTGGCCTTCAGGCCAGTACCCTCCTGGCTGACCACCTGCTCCAGCATGTCGATGACGTTCCGCGCGGTCTCGGGGCTGACGACCCGGCGGGCAATGGGCGGCTTCTCCACGCGCACGAGGGACACGGGCCGGTACAGCCCGTCACCCGCCAGCACCGCATAGGCCTGAGCCAGCTGCAAGGGCGTCATGGACAACCCATAGCCGAAGGCCATGGTGGCCTGGCCAATCGGTCGCCAGCCCTGGAAGGGCGGGAGCATTCCTGCCGACTCGCCGGGATACCCGCTCGAGGTCAGGCGCCCGGCGCCAAAGCGGCTCAGGGTGTTCCAGAGCATCTCCTTGTCCAGCTTCATGGACACCTGCACGGCGCCCACGTTGCTGGACTTCGCGAGGAGCGTTGCCAGGTTCACCACCCCATAGTTGTGCTTGTCCTCGATGGTCTTGGACCCGACCTTGATGAACCCGGGGTTCGTATCAATCAGGCTGCGGGGACTGAAGCGCCCGCTCTCGAGAGCGGCGGCCACGATCAGGGGCTTGAAGGTTGAACCCGGCTCGAGGATGTCGGTAAGAGCACGATTGCGAAACATCTTCGGGTTGATCTGGCCCCGATCATTGGGGTTGAATGTCGGCTGATTGACATCGGCCAGGACTTCGCCGGTCGCGACATCCAGCACTACCGCAGACCCGGAGGCGGCGCGGTACTTCTGCACCGCCGCTTTGAGCTCGCGATAGGCGAGGTACTGGATCCGGAGGTCGATTGACGTCACCAGATCCTGACCCGGGCTTGGCGGCACGATGCTCTCGACGTCCTCAATGACCCGCCCAAGACGATCCCGCAGCACCTTCTTCTTGCCGGGCACTCCGTGCAGCCAGGTGTCGAACGCAAGTTCGAGGCCCTCCTGGCCCTTGTCATCCACATTCGTGAAGCCGAGCAGGTGCCCGGTCACCTCGCCCGCCGGGTAGTAGCGCCGGTACTCACGCAGCAGGTGCACACCCGGCACGTCCATGGCCTCGATCTCTGCGGCAGCGGCGGGATTCATGTGCCGCCGGAGGTAGTAGAACTCCTTGCGGACGTTGCGCGTGAGGCGCGCCGTGAGTTCGTTGCTGTCGAGCTTGAGCGCTGTTGCCAGCCCCCGGATCCGGTCGGGTTCCTCCAGCAACTGGGGTGGGTTCACCCACACGCTGTCGACTGGCGTGCTGACCGCCAGGGGCTCGCCATTCCGGTCCTTGATGACGCCACGGGTTGCCGACAGGATGGCCACGCGCAGGTGGCGCGCGGCGGCCTGCTTGGTGAGGAACTCGGTATTGAAGACCTGCAGGTGGACGGCGCGGGCCACCAGTCCGCCGCTGGCGAGCAGCAGGAGAGCGCCCACGGTCCACAGGCGCCACATGAAGCTGTGATAGGCGGGCTTGTGTGGCCGGTCGGCGCTGCTCATCGCGCCACCAGCTCGACGTCGTCCGGGGTTGGGGTCCGCATGGCAAGTCGCTCCCGGGCGAGCCGCTCGACGCGGGCAGGGTTCGACTGGGTGCTCTGCTCGATCTGCAGGCGACCCCAGTCCACCTCCAGACGGTCCCGCTCGGCAACCAGAGCCTGCAACTCGACGAAGAGCTTCCGGGACTTGTGCTTCGCATAGACGCTGGCGAGTGAGGACACCAGTACTGCCAGGGCCAGGACAACCAAGATGCCTCGGGAACGCTGTGCTGGAGTCATCGCTGCTTCTCCGCGGCCCGCAGGACGGCGCTCCGCGACCGTGGATTGCGCGCCACCTCCGCCTCGTTCGCCCGCACCGCCCGCGTTGTGAGCAGAACCAGGTCCGGCAGGGCTGAGGCGGGGACTACCGGCAGGGTCCGCAGCGCCGGATCGACCCGGGCATGATCCCGCAGAAAGCGCTTCACCAGCCGGTCCTCAAGGGAATGGAAGCTGATGACGACGAGCCGGCCCCCGACAGCCAGACCGGACCGCGCGGCGGGCAGGACTGCTTCGAGTTCGTCCAGCTCCCGATTGATGTGGATGCGGATGGCCTGGAACGTGCGGGTGGCGGGGTGGCGTCCGGGCTCCCCCCGGACCACACCCTCGATGATTCCGGCGAGCTGGGTCGTCGTGCGGATGGGCTCGACTGCCCGCGCCTCCGCAATGGCCCGCGTAATCTTCCGTGCTGACCGCTCCTCGCCGAAGCGCCAGAGCACGGCAGCAATCTCGGCTTCGTCAGCGGCGTTGAGCCAGTCTGCTGCGGAGATCCCGTTCCCGGGATCCATGCGCATGTCGAGCGGTCCGGTCGCGCGGAACGCAAAACCCCGGGCCGGGTCTTCGAGCTGGGGCGACGAAACGCCAACGTCGAGCAGGATCCCGGCGAGACAGCCCGCAAGACCTTCCGCCGCAAGCACGTCGCCCAGGGCCGAATAGGCGCTGTGGACGATCCGGAAGCGGGAGTCCTCTGCCTGCAGTTCGCGAGCAACCGCCACGGCTTCCGGGTCGCGGTCGAGGGCGAGGAGCCGGCCCAGAGGGCCGAGTTGCCCGAGAATGGCGCGCGAATGTCCGCCGCGTCCGAAAGTGCCATCCACATAGAGGCCGTCGGGCCGAACGGCCAGAAATTGCAGCACCTCGTCCTTGAGGACAGGCACATGTAGAACCACCCCAGCACCCCGCGCCTTTCATAGAGGACGCGTTTATTGACGTATTCGGCGTAGTGCCCCGTGTCGTCGCTGTCGGGCCTCAGACCCTACAGCGACAGCGATTCGAGTTCAGCCGGCAGTCCCAACCCGCCACCGCCCTCGCCGTTCAGCCAGCTGTCGCGACGCTCGTTCCAGCGCTGCTCAGCCCATAACTCAAACTTGTTGCCCTGTCCGACCAGCATCACGTCCCGTTCGAGAGCCGCGAAATCGCGCAGCTCCCGGGGAATCAGTACGCGGCCACTGCCGTCCAGCTCCAGCTCGCTGGCATAGCCCACCATCAGCCGCTGGAGACGCCGGGTGCTCTGGTTGAAACTCGAGAGGCGCATCAACTTGCGCTCTATCTCTTCCCAGTCGGGCAGCGGGTACAGGAGCAGGCAGTGATCCTGGTCCACGGTGCAGATCAGCTGGCCGCTGCAGCGGGTAGCCAGCCGGTCCCGGTAGCGCACCGGAATGGCAAGCCGCCCCTTGGCGTCCAGGGTGATCTGGGTTGCCCCCCGAAACATGGTTTTTTAGGGCCTTTCAGCCCACGATCTCCCACTGAACACCACTTCCCGACACTATATGTTTCACCCGTACGAGCGTCAACACAACGGCTGGAAAAAAGTTGGGGCGACAGGTGCTTAGGGGTAGGAGGTGTTTCTGGACCGGGTCCGTCGTCGGATGACGACGGGCATTAAATCATCGGCTTAGAACCGCTTTCTCCAGCCCGGGTGCAGTGCACTCTTCGGCCCACTGGGGGGGCGTCTTCCCCGGGGCTGGGGATATCTCGCGAGGCAATCGCGCAAACCCGGGTCGGCGGCCCGCCCGTTCGGTATCGTCTGGGGGGTGCCTGGGCTTCAGCGCCGCATCATTCATCTGGACATGGACGCGTTCTACACGTCCGTGGAGCAGCGCGACGACCCTCGCCTCCGCGGGCGGCCCGTGGCTGTCGGGGGCTCGCCCCAGAGTCGCGGTGTGGTGGCAGCAGCAAGTTACGAAGCCCGGACCTTCGGCGTGCGCTCAGCCATGCCCATGGCCCGGGCGCTCCGGCAATGCCCGAACCTCGTTATCGTGCGACCGGATTTCCCCCGCTACCGGGAAGCCTCCCAGCGGGTGATGGCCATCCTCAGGTCCGCGACCCCCCTGGTGGAACCCCTCTCGCTGGACGAAGCCTACCTGGACGTCACCGAGAATCTCTGGGGCCAGCCGCTCGCCGCCGAGATCGCCAGGGAACTCAAGCGACGGATCCGCGACGAACTGTCCCTCACCGCCTCAGCCGGTGTCGCGCCCAACAAGTTCCTGGCCAAGATCGCCTCGGGCTGGAAGAAGCCCGACGGCCTGACGGTTGTCCCGCCGGACCGCGTCGAAGCCTTCCTGCAGAAACTGCCGGTGGAGGCGCTGTGGGGAGTGGGCCCGGTGACGGCCAGGAAGCTGCGTGCCATCGGCATCGAGCGGCTGGTAGACGTTCGGGCTGCCGACCCGGCGCTGCTGGCGGAAGCCGTCGGCAGTATCGCGGCCTGGCTGCGCCGGCTTAGCGAAGGCGACGACCCGCGGGAAGTGACGCCCGACCGGCCCTGGAAGTCTATTTCTGCAGAAACAACCTACCAGGACGACCTGCGAGATATCGCGGCCATACATGCCGAAGTGGAGCGACTCGCACAGCGGGTAGCCGCCTCACTCCACGGCAAGGAACTCAGGGCGCGCACGGTGACGATCAAAGTCCGGTACGAGGACTTCGTCACCGTCACGCGCAGTCATACCGACAACACGCTCCAGTGTGATGCGGCGGCGATTACCTGCCGTGCACTTATGCTCCTGGGGCGGACCGACGCGGCGTCGCGCTCGGTCCGCCTGCTCGGAGTGGGCACCCACGGACTGGTTGAACGCGGCGACCTCAGGCCGGTCACCGGCTGGCTGGCACTCGGGTTTCCCGCCGGCTAAAGCCGCTCCTGCAGTGGCATACCGAACATCCCTCGTCGGCAGATTCGACGCTCCTTTGGCGGCCTCGAACCGGCAGCAGGAAAGCAATGTAGAAGCGAGTCGGCCGATAAGCCGGGTTCTGTCGAGGGCAATCATTCCTCTGGGATCGTTGTCACCAACGACCTCAAGCGACCTACCCGGAAGCCCGCGGGGCGACGGTGCATTCCTTGCGGAACGCTGCTTCCCTATTTGGTCTTGCTCCGGGTGGGGTTTACCGTGCCGCGATGTGTTGCCACCCGCGCGGTGCGCTCTTACCGCACCTTTTCACCCTTACCGGGACCCCGGAGTGACCCGGGAATCCTTAGGCGGTTATTTTCTGTGGCACTTTCCGTAGGCTCGCGCCTCCCAGGCGTTACCTGGCACCCTGCCCGCCGGAGCCCGGACTTTCCTCCCGCGTGCGAGCACGCGAGCGATTGCCTGGCCGACTCGCCGGGGCACCATAATCCTTAAGGTCGGTCACCGCAAGGCAGCGGGCGCGTTGGCAATCAGCCGGGGCGCCGCGTATTCTGCAGCGCATTCAGCGGCTTCAGACCCATCGACGACAGCCAGAGGAGTGCCTTGTGCGCAGGACAGCCGCCGCTCGTATCGCACCATCACCAGGCGCCTCGCCAAGGTGGATTATTGCCCTGCTGGCCGCCGGGCTTCTGAGTGGCTGCTCACGGTCGGTCGTTGTCGACGGTTCATTCAACAAGGGCGCGGCGCGGGCGGCGGGTTACACCAACATCCTGGTCGTCGGCGTGAGTCCGGACGTCAATGGCCGCTGCGCCTTCGAGCAAGCGCTGGCTGCGGTCCTCAGGAGCGCAACAGTGAAGACAACGATGAGCTGCTCGGTAATGGACACCAAGGAGCCGCTCACCCGGGAGAGTGTGGAACGCGCTGTTGCAAGCCTCGGCGCGGACGCGGTGCTCGCGACAACCCTGGTCGGGTCCACACAGAAGGGGAAGGAAGGCGGCTCTGCCTATGCGCGGGGCGGCGGCTACTACAAAGCCACGGATTTTGGCTACGACTACGGCTTCTATGGCGCCTACGGTGTACCCATGGTGTATGGCGAGTTTCAGGTTGCGCCGTCCGTCTTCTCGATCACCGGCACGGCCCGGCTCTCAACGCGGCTGTTCAGCGCCGACGACGCTACGATCGTCTATACCCTGGTCACCAAAGCCAGGAACCTGTCATCCCGCGAAATGGCCATCGCAGAAATCGCACCGGCGATCGCCACCAGATTGTCCAGCGACGGCTTGATTCCCTAGCGCGCTCAGTCCTCGCCGGCAGCCTGGCCACTGGCCCGGCTACTGGCCAGGCGATAGGCCGTCTTCCGGGACGCCCCGGTCAACCGCGCGGCGAGGCTGGCGGCCTGGGATGCCGGCAGTTCCGCTGCCAGGATGCCAACCACGCGGGCTAGTTCGGCCTCGTCCGGAGCCCTTTCCACACCAGTGCCGGCCACCAGCCAGGTGCACTCCCCGCGCTCCCCTCCCGGGTCGGCAAGGACGGCAGCCCGGACCTCCTCCAGACTGCCCCGGTAGACGGTCTCGTGGAGCTTCGTCAACTCCCGGCCGACAGCAGCAGCGCGCTCCGGGCCGAACACGGCAATGGCGTCGGCCAAGGTGCCCCCCAGCCGATTGGTCGACTCATAGAACACGAGCGTTTCCCCGCGCGGGGCCAGCTCCTGCAGCCGGGCAGTACGCGCGACGGAACGGGCTGGAAGAAAGCCCTCGAAGTAGAACCGGTCGGTCGGCAAGCCGGCGACCGACAGAGCAGCAATAGCTGCGCAGGGGCCCGGCACGGGGCTGACCGGGAGATTGGCTGCCCGCAGGGCCGCGAGCAGCCGGTAGCCGGGGTCGCTGATCAGTGGCGTGCCCGCATCGGCAACCAGCGCCACACTGTCGCCCGCACGCAGTCGCGCCAGGATCTCGTCGACCCGACCCGCCTCATTGTGTTCGTGCAGGGACACCAGACGGGCGGTAATGCCAGCGTGGGTTAGCAATTGCCCAGTGTGCCGGGTATCCTCGGCGGCGACGAGTGCGACGCTGCCCAGAACCTCGCGCGCACGCGGACTCAGGTCTCCCATGTTGCCAATCGGCGTTGCCACGACATACAGCGTGCCTGGCCGCAACGGTGCGCCAGCACGACCGCCTCGCCGGTCGGCCTTGTCGCCGGCCTTAGGCTCGCTGCTGGCAATGTCACTCATGGGGTTCATTGTCGGAGCAGCAGGCCAGCCCCTGCAACCCACGACCTCCCCGGGGGCGCAGCCGACCGCTGCCGGTGCTCCTCTCGTGGCCCTGGTCGTGCCGTTATCCGGCCGTCAGGAGTCGCTGGGCATGGCTATACGGGACGGTTTTATCGCTGCCAGTTTCGAGGCGCCCGAGAGCAGGCGTTTCAATACCCTGATCATTGACGAAGCCCGGGTGAGCGGCGCAGAAGCCCACGCCCAGGCGCTGAATGCAGGGGCTAAGGCGCTCGTTGGGCCGTTGCTCAAGGAGTCTGTGGTCGCCATGGCACCGCTGGTGGGCGCCAGCGCCGGGCCCCTGCCAAGTCAGCTGGCAGGGCAGATGGCAGTCCTTGCTCTGAATAATCTGACCGACACGGATCCAGCGAACGGTGTTCTGTGGCAATTCGCTCTCGCGCCGGAAGACGAAGCCCGGGAAATTGCCGCCCGGGCCATCGCGCTCAGGCAACTGCGGGCCGTTGTGCTGATTCCCGCGACTGAGTGGGGCCAGCGGTTGCTCGCAGCGTTCTCTGCAGAGTTCGCCCTGCGCGGCGGAGTCGTGGTGGATACCCGGACGTACCTGCCCGGAGCGGCAGACTTCACGGTACCCATCCGCAGCCTTCTGCTGACGACCGCCGCGAGGCCGGCTGACCCGGGTCCTGCCGCAAATCCGGTTGAAAAACCCGGTTTGGCACCGGGACGGCGGCAGGACGTGGACCTTATTCTCGTCGTGGCCAATAGCATCAACGGCAGACAGATCCTGCCCCAGCTCAGGTTTTTTGGCGCCAGCGATCTCCCCACCTACAGCACATCCGCAATCTGGGAAGACGGTGGCGCAGACGACGATGATCTGAACGGCGTGATCTTTCCGGACAGTCCATGGGTCATTGCACCGAACAGCCGCCAGTTACTGGTGAAGAATGGCGTGGTCCGGCACTGGGGCCGGGCCTTGCTCAACGTGTCCCGGCTCTACGGACTGGGCTACGACGCCTACCAGTTGCTGCCCGAAATCCTTGGCCAGCCGTCGCCGGGTCCGTTCGCACTTGGCGAGATTCCCGGAGCGTCTGGCGTGCTCTATGCGGACGCAACGGGACGCATCCACCGGCGGCTCACCTTTGCGGAAATCCGGGGAGGACGGCCGATGGCCTTGCCGGCACCACTACTCGAGCCGTCCCGCCCGACACTCACTCCACCAGCGCCACCGGCTGGTCCCTGACCGGTCGGGTTCCGGGTCCGTTGCCCTGATGCCGGGGTCCCGGCATCTTCAGCACGGCGTGGCTGCTGAGGCCCTGGCCGCGCGCTACCTGGCAGACCAGGGGCTCTGCCTCGTCACCCGCAACTTCCGGGCCCGGTTCGGCGAACTCGACCTCGTCATGACGGAGCGGGACGTCCTCGTTATTGTCGAGGTGCGGGCCCGACGCAAGACCAACGTCACCATGCCTGGGGGCACCATCGATTTCCGGAAGCAGCGACGGCTGATCGGCGCAGCCCGGTACTTACTGCTGCGCAACCGGCAGTACGCCGCCTGGCCAGTGCGCTTCGACGTGGTAGAGGTCACCGGGGAACTGTCTGACCCGCGCATACGCTGGACCCGCGCCGCCTTCTCACTGGATGACGTGGCGGGCCGCTGAACACCGGCAGTATCATGGTCCTTTGACCAGACTGGAGGCGACCATGTCCCTGACGGATGCCATACGTGGCCATTTCGCCGAGAGCATTACCACGAAGCAGGCGGCAGCGGCCGTACTCGTCAACCCGATCGCTGCCGCCACGACACTGCTTAGCGAGTCACTGGGAGCCGGTGGCAAGATCCTGAGCTGTGGCAACGGCGGCTCCGCCGGCGACGCGCAGCACTTCTCTGCGGAACTGCTGAACCGCTTCGAGCGCGAGCGCCCCCCGCTCTCGGCCATCGCACTGTCGACGGATACGTCCACGCTGACTTCCATAGCCAACGACTATGCCTATGAGCAGGTCTTCTCCAAGCAGGTCACGGCCCTCGGCCGCGCTGGCGACGTGCTGTTGGCAATATCCACGTCGGGCAATTCACCGAACGTCGTGGCCGCCATTCGCGCCGCCCATGAGCGTGGCTTGCGGGTCGTCGCCCTGACGGGTCGTAACGGTGGACAGATCGCCGGAGCGCTGCGGTCCGGGGACGTGGAGATCCGGGTGCCGGCGGAGCGCACGGCCCGCATCCAGGAGGTGCACCTCGTCGTGATCCACTGCCTCTGCGACGGGATCGACCGGACGCTCTACGGACCGCCTACTTGACGATCTTCAGCGACGGCCGCCCGGCTGGTGGCGTCGTTGGGGCCGCCGGTGGCTCGGGTGCGGGTGCAGCGCCGGACGGGGCGTACTCGTCGACGGGAAACACCAGGCCCTCGCCCGTCTCCCGCGCGTAGATGCCAAGAACCGCAGCAAGAGGCGCGCGCACGGTGCGCGGCACGCCGCCAAAGCGGGCGTCGAAACTGATCTCGTCGTTGGTGAGCTCCAGGCGACTGGTGGCTGAATAGCTCACGTTCAGGATGATGCGGCCGTCCTGCACGTGCTGTTCAGGCACGGCAACCCCCGGCTGAGTCGCGTCCACGACCAGATGCGGCGTCTGGCCGTTATCCGTCATCCACTGGTGCAGAGCCCTCAGGAGGTAGGGCCGCTTCGGCGTGACTACTGGCGCATCTCCAGTTCGGCCTCAGTCAGGCTTTCCCGGAAGGCACGCCGGGCGAACATGCCATCCATGTACTTGCGGATCGGCTGGGCGCCATTGCCGTTAAGTTCGACACCATACAACGGCAGACGCCAGAGGAGTGCCGCGACACTGGCATCAGCCAGCGAGAAGTCCTCACTGAGGAAGAAGCGCTTGACGGCAAACAGCTCAGCGCTTGAAAGCAGGCTTTCCTGCAGAACCTTGCGGGCCTGGGCAGTCTGCTTGCGATCCGTTGCGGTCGCGCACTGGTGGGCCATTGCGAACCAGTCCTTCTCGACCCGATAGAGCGCCAGCCTGACCTGGGCCCGGCTTACGGGGTCGACTGGCATCAGGGGCGGGTGGGGAAAACGCTCGTCGATGTACTCGTTG
>ENA-ORBV01000371-ORBV01000371.1-microbial-mat-metagenome-genome-assembly--contig:-NODE-371-length-102932-cov-7.747120_pt1 | contig 102932 bp, 99 predicted proteins | sample MGYA00237777_ERZ505514 | MGnify/ENA primary metagenome ERZ505514 (study PRJEB26160, sample SAMN06269048) | microbial mat metagenome | isolation source: Oligotrophic lake microbial mat | place...
GCATTGATCCTCTCCAGAGTGCCAACGTTGATTGACGCTAGCCCTCGATTGCTTCGCTAACGCCGCTTTGCGGGCGTTTCGACGTCGAAGGGTCGATCTCGAACACCCAGCGCAGGAGGTCCGGCCCACTTCACCCAGCCGGAGCGCTTCCGCTCTGCGGAGCCTTGGTAGGAAGTGGCCGGGGCGTCGTCAACTCCGGTCGATAGGACACGGATCACCACCGTCCTGCCGCCGCTCGGCCGCAGGCTCGCGGACGCCCGCGCGGCGGCCAGAGAGCGGACCTCGAGCACGCGGCCGGTGCGGTGGAACGCGTCGTCGTGAGGCCCACAGGCCTTCCCGATCGCGGCCAGGTCGGCCTCGGACAGCGTGTCGAACTTCTTCTCGTCGTAGTAGGCGAGGCAAAGGATCGCATGGCTCCTCCTGTTTGCCGGTCAACGCCGGCGGCGCCAGATGGTCGTCATTCGGCGGAGCGCGCCGAGAGCGCGCTCGTGCAACCCGCGAGCTGATCAGGAGACCGGCGCCAGCGCGCGAGCGACGGCGGCAGTCGCTGCTGCGACGTCGGACTCAGACGCTGCGGATCGGCAGCGATTCGTCGGCTGAAGCAAGCTCGAGCAGCGCGCCATCCGCGGTGAGCAAGTGAAGACCCTCCACGACCGCCGTCGCGAGGAGCAATCGATCGAAGGGATCCGCGTGGCTCGTGGGAAGGTCCCCGCTCTTGATCGCGTGCTCGTCCTCGATGGGAAGGATGGCCGCACCGCCCTGCGTCATCTGATCACGGAAGCTCGCAGGCGACACCGGAAGCCGGCCGAGTCGGTACTTGATGGCGACCTCCCACACGCTTGCCACGGAAACGAGGCACTCCGAGGACGCGATCCGCCTGCGCGAGGCGGCGCTCAGCCGCTTCGCACCGATCAGCCACCAGAGAGCAACCTGCGTGTCGAGGAGCAGTCTCACCGCTTGCCGCGCAGCGACCGTGCGACGATCTCGTCGACCTCGGGCGTGAAGGCGGCATCGATCTGCGCCTGACTCAGCTTCAACGTGCGCCACGAGCCGAGGCGACGTCGCGGGGTCAGCGGCACGAGCTTCGCCATCGGCTTGCCGTTGCTCGCGATGACGATCTCGCGACCAGCGGCGGCCGCCTTCACGAGCCTCGACAGCTGGTTCTTCGCCTCGAGGATGTTGACCTGCATGGTGCGACACCCTAACAGGCTTGGCCAGGCTGGCCAAGGTGCGATGCGCCCGGGCGAGCGCGCGACCTTCGCCGCGCATCCGCCACGCGCGTGACTCGTTCGCGTCGCGACAGATCGCCATCGTGCGTTCCGCGAGGTCCCGTCCTCACCATCGCGGTTCGCGCCGAAAGTGCGATCACCCCGACTCTGACGGAGACCTGAGCGCGCGCGCCAGCGCCGCCGCGTCGAAGAAGGTGCGCGCCGTGAGACCGTCATCCCTCCGATCCGCCGCGTCAGCTCGCGGCGCGCACTTCGTCGTCGAGCACGGCGCGCGGATGGACCTGCACCGGAACGCCGTTCAGGATCGACTGCCCGACGATGCCCTCGACCACCGACTCGTCGGTCCAGTCGTTGGCGGACACGCCGGGTGTCTGCCCGGCGACCTTCTGCCAGCGCGCGGATGGCGCATGTCCCCAGCCGTGCGGCAGGCTCACCACGCCGGGCGCCATCTCGTCGCTGACGCGCAGGCGCACCTCGCCGCGGTGCACGCGGCTCGACAGCACGACGCGCTGACCGTCGGCCACGCCGCGCGCCGCGGCGTCGTCCGGGTGCATGAGCAGCAGACAGCGCTCCGACCCCGCCACCAGCGACGGCACGTTGTGCATCCACGAGTTGTTGGTGCGCTGCTCGCGGCGGCCGATCATCAGCAGCTGATCCTTCGGCGGCGGCGTCGCGAGCGCGCGCTCGAGCGCGTCCCACTCGCCGAGAATCAGCTTCGGCGCGAGGTCCACGCGCCCGCCCGGGTGCCGCACGCGGTGCGCGACGCCAGGCTCGAGCGGACCGAGATCGATGCCGCGCGGCGCGGCCTCGAGATCGCGCATGGTGATGCCCTTGCGCCACGGCAGGAAGTGGTCGCCGTAGCGGCCGGTGCGCAGCAGGAAGGACAGCGTCGGGCGCGGCGTCCACCGCAGGCCGAGGCGTTCGGCCACGTTCAGCACCGCGTCCACCGGTGCGATGCCGGTCGGGCCGCCGCCCAGGCGCCGCGCCAGCTCGAGCAGGATCTGCCAGTCCTGGCGTTCGTCGGGACCGGCCGCGACCACGGGCGGCGAGCGCCGCACGACGTTGCGCACCGAGAACAGCGGGAAGAGGACGTCGAAGTGCTCCTCGGCGAGCGTCCACGCGGGCGGCAGGATCACGTCCGCGTGGCGCGTGGTCTCGTTCACGTAGAGGTCCACCGACACCATGAAGTCCAGCGTGTCGAGCGCCGCGTCGAGGCGCCTGCCGTTCGGGACCGACAGCACCGGGTTGCCGGCGAAGGTGAGCAGCGCACGCACCTGACCGTCTCCGGGCGTCTCGATCTCCTCGGCGAACACCGCCGACGGAAGCTCGGCCATCGTCTCTGGCAGGTTCCGGATGCGGCTCCGGAAGCGCGCGTGGCCGTCGCCCGTCAAGCCCAGGACGCGGGTCGCGTCGATCGCCGGCGTCGGGAACATCGCACCGCCGACCTCGCCGAGCCGCCCGGCGACGACGTTGAGCAGGTCGGTCGCGTAGGTACCCAGCGTGCCGAAGTGCCCGTTGCACACGCCGATGCGCGAGTAGGCCACGCCCGACGGTGCGGTCGCGAACTCACGCGCGATCCGGGCGACGGTCTCGAGGGGAACGCCGGCCGCACGCGCGCAGGCATCGACGTCGAGGGCGCGCAGCCGGCGCTCGATCTCGTCCCAGCCCGAGACCTGCGTGCGGATGCGCTCGAGCGGCGCCAGCCCCTCGCGCACCAGCAGGGCGGACATCGCGAGCAGCAGGCCAGCATCGCTCCCCGGACGGACCGGCACGTGCTCGTCGGCCTCGCGCGCCGACTCGGTGCGACGCGGATCGATCATCACGACCTTGCCGCCGCGCTCGCGAATGCCACGCATGCGCGCGCGCACGTTCGGCGCGGTCATGGCACTGCCGTTCGACACCACCGGGTTCGCACCGACGCACAGCAGGTAGTGCGTCCGGTCCAGGTCGGGAATCGGCAGCACCAGCGAGCTGCCGTACAGGTAGTACGAGGTCGCGAAGCGTGGGCTCGTGTCCTGCGAGCTGGCGCCGAAGTTGTTGCGCGTGCCGAGCGCCTTGATCACCGCCGAGCGCAGCAGCAGCGCGCCGTGGTTGTGGATGATCGGGTTGCCCCAGTAGGTCGCGACAGAGTGCCGGCCGTGGCGCTCGCGCACGCGCGCCAGCCCCGACGCGGCCAGCTCGAGGGCTTCGGGCCACGAGACCGGATCGAAACCACCCTGGGCATTGCGCTTGACGGGCCCGCGCAGGCGGTCGGGGTCGTCGTGCACCTCCGACCGCGGCGCGACCGTGCGCCGCTTCCGCTTCGGCCATCTGGACGAGGCCGAGCGTGGCGTTCATGTCCTCGACCGGCACGCCGATCTGCGCGCACAGACCGGCCAGGTCGAGGTAGAAGCGCTCGCCGGTGATCGCGCCGCCGGCACAGGCGAACACCGAGACCGCGGGTAGCTCGGCGGTGCGTCCGGTCGGGGCAAGGCCGAGGAGCTCGCCGGCGAACGTCATGCGCGCCTGCCCCCAGCACGCGACCGAGCCAGACTCGGCGGCGATGCCGTCGATCGCGAAGCCGTAGTCCGGGAAGACGTCGAAGAAGAGCCCGAGCTGCGCGCGCGCCTCGTCCGCGCCCCGGGCGATCGCACCCATCGACGGCGTGTCGAGGACGAAGTCGGGGCTGCACACCGCGAGCGCGGCACCAATGTCCTGCTCGCGCTTCGCCGCTCCGTACGCGCGCACCAGCGAGCGCGCGGTCGCGGCCTCGAGGTCACGCAGATCGCGCGGGTCGAGGTCGGTCGCGAGCGGCGAGCCGGAGGGACGGAGCTTCGCGCCGTGCTCGGCGATGTAGGCGGCAAGGCGCGCGCCGGTACCGGGCTCGGGGGTGTCGACGAGCTTCGCGATGCGGCCGTCCTGGTAGGTCGCGACGTGGGCGCCGACCGAGACGAAGTCCGGCAACCCGGCGCGGCGGGGATGCGCACGTCGAAGCGGCGGTCGATGGTGCGCGTGCTGCCCGCCAGTGCCGCGACGGCGCCCTTGCGGCCGGAGCCACCGAGGCCGAACGGGCCGGCGTCGACGGCGTCGTAGTCCGCGTCGGCGGTGAAGTGCTCTCCGAGCTGCGACCAGTCGTCCCCAAGCCAGGCCAGCTCGAACGCCTGCATGTAGCCGAAGAAACCCTCGAGATCGGTGCGTGCCATGCCGTCCTCCGTGCCGCCGGTGCGGCGGTCGTGGAGAGAGGATCGCCGGAAGACCATTCCCCATGGAAGAGCCACGAATCTGCTTTTTGTTGGTACCAGTTGGTTGGCCCGGGCCGGCGGGGGCACCTCCCCCGTCGCCGAGTTTCTCTATCGGCGCGAGACCGAGCCGCGCGAGACCACCAACGTCGCGCACCGCTCTCCGCACGAGCTGCAGCGGCACAAGAAGTTCGAGCGCGCGTGGTTCCAGTCCGGCGGCCACGAGGTCGAGCAGGACGTGCGCAGCGAGTACGAGATGACCAAGCGGCTACGCGCGCTCGGCTACCTCGACTGACGCTTCACCCGACAGGAGGCTGTCGCACCCGCTTGAACGTGGTCGCTCGTCGCGATGGCGCGTTCGCTCCGGGTCGGCGAGTTAACGCGCATCTGCGATCCGACGCTCTGCATCTCGCGCTCGCGGGGGGTGCCTCAGCGGGCGCCTTCGTGACCTACGACCGCCATCTCCGCGACGCAGCGATCAGGATCGCGGCCTTCGACGTCTACCCCTGAGGCGACTCGAACTTCGTCACGCTGGCGACGGAAGATCTGACCGCCTTGGCCGGCCGGGCGACGAGGAGCAGCCCGCAGCGAAGTCCTCTCGCGGCGGCGCTTCTGGTAGCAGACGGTGGCATGCTGCTGGTCCGACTCGACGGCGACGGTCCCCTGCACCGGCAGACCTACCGCGCGCTGCGCGACGCGATCCTCGCCGGCCGTCTGCGTCCGGGCGAACGGCGGACGGCGGATCGTCGAGCGCATCGCGCCGAGCCGCGCGACCTGGAGCCTGCCGCGCGAGTCGCTGCCGTACGACTTCCGCTACGGCGAGCCGGCGTACGCGGACCTGCCGCTCGCCGCGTGGGCACGCCTGCTCGGCCGCCGTGCGCGGCGGCTGTCGGTGCGACGCCTCGCCTACCAGCCGCCGGGCGGCGCCGAGGAGCTGCGCGACGCGCTCGCCGGCTACCTATCGCGCGCGCGCGGCGTCGTGTGCGCGCCCGAGCAGATCCTGATCGTGCACGGCTCGCAGCAGGCGATCGACCTGACGACACGGCTGCTGGTCGATGCGGGCGACCGCGTCGTCATCGAGGAGCCGCACTACACCGGCTTCTCCTTCTGCTTGACGGCGGTCGGCGCCGAGGTGGTCCACGTGCCGGTCGACGAGCACGGCCTGCGCGTCGAGCGTCTCGACGGCATCGCGCAGGCGCGCCTCGCCTGCGTCACGCCGTCGCATCGAGGACGACTACGACGGCGAGTTCCGCTTCGCGAGCCACCAGCTCGAGTGCCTGCAGGCGCTCGACCGGCACGGGCAGGTGCTCTACTCCGGCACCGCGTCGAAGGTGCTCTTTCCAGCGCTACGCGTCGATCGAGCAGCTCGCGTTCGCCGATCTGATCTGCGAGGGTCACCTCGAGCGCCACGTCCGCCGCATCCGGACGCGCCACGCGGCGCGGCGTGCGGCACTGCTCGACGCGGCCGGACGCGAGCTCGGCTAGCGCGCGATCGTGCTCGGCGAGAACGCCGGCCTGCACGTGCTGCTCCGCTTCACCTCGCTGTCACGCCGCGACACCAGCCGGCTCCGCGCCGCCTGTCGCGAGCGCGGCGTCGGCGTCTACCCGGCCGCGCACTTCTACGCCAAGCCGCCGCCGCACGCCGAGCTGCTGCTGGGCTACGGCGGGCTCACCGAGCGCGCGATCCGCGAGGGCATCCGGCGTCTCGGGCAGGCGCTCGACGCGCTCTCGTGAGCGTCACGCCACGACTTGCGGCCGCCTTTCGATTCGAGGCGACCGCGCTGTGGGCGCCGTTCGTGGTCTACTAGGTGACGCCGATCGTCGCGGCGGCCGAAGGCGCCGGCGGCATCGCGCGCGCCGGCGACGGGACGATTGACGCTGCACGCGTAGTGCGCTTCAAGCGATGCCGTCGAGCGTCGGTGTCGGGTTGGGTGAGTCGTCGGGGAGGGGGAGCACCATGCGAGGATCCGCGTTGCTGCGCACGTTCGGGGCACTTGCCGTGGCGACGTGCGTGCTCTCGGCGCCAGCTCCCGCCCACGCGCAGCAGTCCGGCTCGACGCTGTCGCCCGACTTCCAGAGCTACATGGTCAACAAGGACGTCGGGCCCGAGCGCTGGACGATCAACCTGAACCTGTACTCCGGCAACCCGGCGAGCGTCATCAGCATCACCGGCAACATCTTCCGCGCCGACGGCGGGCCGGCGAGCTTCGTGACCTGCCTCGAGCGTGCCGACTCGAGCGGCGACCTGCGCAACCCGACCAGCACCTTCCGCCTGGCATGCAGCGGTGCGGGTGCCTGCTCGAGCACGGCCGAGACCTGCGCGCGGACGTCGTGGACGCTGATCGCCGAGGACGTGCGCGTGCCGGCGAGCTTCTTCCTGCCGCCGGGTGGCAACGGCGTCGCGAGCACGGCCGCGGCCGCCTCGTTCCTCGACGAGCTGATCGCGCGGCTCGCCGCCGCCATCACCGGTCTCCGTGACTCGACGCTCGCACGCGGCGGGCTCGAGCTCGTACGACCGGACAGCGCGTTCGCGCAGGCGAACGGCGGCCGCGGGGCGACGCTCACCGTGGACCGCCTGAGCCATCTGGTCACCAAGGACATCGGCAGCGAGCGCTGGGCGATCGCCTACAGCTACCAGCCCTTCGAGAGCGATCAGGGCGCGGTCGAGACCCGTTTTCTCAACGTGACCGGCAACGTCTACCAGAGCGACGGCAGCCCGCCGAGCTTCGTCTACTGCACGCAGCGCGCCGACTCGACCGGCACGCTGGCCGACCCGGACAGCGAGTTCCGCTTCATCTGCGAGGGCAGCGGCGCCTGCGCGACCACCGCACGCGACTGCGCGCAGAACGCTTGGCGGCCGATCTCGAACGACGTACGCCTGCAGGCGAGCTTCTTCCTGCCACCGCTCGGTTTGCCCGCGGCACCGCAGTCCGATCCCGAGATCGTCGTCATCGGCAGGACGTCCGACCCGCCGTCGTTGATCGCACCCGGCTCCGCGGCCGGCAGCGCCAGCGTCAAACGGGATCGCGCTGCGGGTGCGTGCACGGCGGGCGCCGAGTGCATCGTGCCGCTGATCGGCGGCTGTCAGGACGTCGCCGGATTCGTCATCGACGACCCGACGCTCGGCTGTCGCTGCGTCGTCGCGGTCGTGCCGCCGAGCTGCATCCATTGCGGCGACGGAGCGAGCGGCCAGTGCGGTGGCGAGTGCGAGTTCCCGGTTGCCGACGCGACCGCGCGCGGCATCTGCCTGCCGTACGATTCTCAGGTCGACGCCTGCGCCTGCTACGCGATCGGCGCCGGGCAGGAGCTCGCGACGCAGGGCTGCGGCGGCGCCGTCGAGCTGCTCTGCGAGGGCGACCGTTGCTGCGCGAACGATCCACGCGGCGCGTGCGATCCGCTCGATGGCGAGATCGCGTGCCCCGGCGTGTGCGTGACCGCGCACGGCTGCGATCCCGAGGTGGAGGAGTGCGGCATCTGCATGTCGCCACCCGAGGCGCCCACGCCGACCCCGGTGCCGACACCCACGCCTGACCCGACCGCCGCACCGACCGCCAGCCCCTCGCCCACGCCGACTCCGCGGCCGTCGCCATCGCCGATCCCGACCGCCACGCCGGACCAGATCTGCCTCGGCGCGGGCGAGCCGTGCAGCCTGGTGCGGCCGCCGGCGTGCTGCGGCGGCCTCGCCTGCAACCTGACTCCCGGGGTGGGCAGCTTCTGCATCCCGGCGAACGGGACGAGCGGGACGGAGGGGAATTGACGATCCGGACGAAGTAGGGTCAAAGCGCGAGTGGCGGGCGCGGGCGATGCACGTCCGAACTACCCTCGCCGTTGGGAGGAACACCCCATGCTCCACAGTGCGCTGTTTCGCGTGTTGGGATCGATCCCTTTCGTGGTGCTCGCGCTGCTGGCACCGAGCGCCGCGTCGGCACAGCTACCTTCCGGCTCGACCCTCTCGCCCGACCTGCAGAGCTACATGGTCAACAAGGACCTCGGCACCGAGCGCTGGACCATCAACTTGAATCTGTACTCGACGGACCCGTCGAGCATCATCAGCGTCACCGGTAACATCTTTCGCAGCGACGGCGGTCCGGCGAGCTTCGTGACCTGCCTGGTGCGCACCGACTCGCCGGGCAGCCTGCTCGACGCGAGCAGCGTCTTCCGCCTGTCCTGCAGCGGCGCCGACGCTTGCCCGACCACCGCCGACCTGTGCGCGCGCGACGGCTGGACGCCGATCGCCGACGACGTCCTGGTCCCGGCGAGCTTCTTCCTGCCGCCGGGCGGCAACGGCGGCGAGCAGGCGGCGCGCGTCGAGTCGTTCCTCGATGCGCTGATCACGCGCCTCTCCGCGGCACTACGCCCGCGCGCGCGGCGGGCTCGATCTCGCGGGGCCGCGCAGCGCGTTCGCGCAGGGCACGGGCGGGCGCGGTGCGACCTTGACCCTCGACCGGTTGAACCACCTGGTCACCAAGGACGTCGGCAGCGAGCGCTGGTCGATCTCGTACAGCCTCGAGCCGTTCGAGACCGGCGCGGCCGGTGTCGAGAACCGCTTCCTGAACGTGACCGGCAACGTCTACGAGCCCGACGGCAGCCCGCCGAGCTTCGTCTATTGCACGCAGCGTGAGGACTCGACCGGCACGCTGTCGGATCCGTCGAGCGAGTTCGTCTTCCGCTGCGAGGGCACCAACGTGTGCACCGGCACCGCCATCGAGTGCGCGCAGACCACGTGGGGCCTGATCTCGAACGACATCCGCCTGCAGGCGAGCTTCTTCCTGCCGCCGAACGGCCTGCCGGCCGCACCGCAGTCCGATCCCGAGATCGTCGTCATCGGGCGCACGTCGGATCCGCCGTCGGTCGGCATCGAGCTCCGTGCCGGCACCCAGGCGTTCCGCGTCGACCGGCCGGCGGGCGGCTGCCCGGTGGGCGACGAGTGCGTCGTCGAGCGCATCGGCGGTTGCCAGACCGAGGCCGGCGAGATCGTCGAGGTCGACGGCGGGGAGTGTGCCTGCGTGGTCGAGGACGTGCGGTCAGCGTGCATCGGATGCGGCGACGGCGCAGTCGGCCAGTGCGGCGGCGAGTGCGCGTACGCGGTGAACGATGCGACCGCCCGCGGCATCTGTCTTCCCTACGACCTCGAAGGGAGCGACTGTACCTGCCACGCGATCGGCGCCGGTCAGGAGCTCGCGACCCAGGGCTGCGGCGGTACGCTCGGCCTGTCATGCCCCGGCAACCGCTGCTGCGCGAACGACCCGCGCGGCTCGTGTGACCCGCTGGACGGCGAGATCGCGTGTCCGGGTGTCTGCGTCTTCGCGGCCGGCTGCGACCCCGACGAGCGGCAGTGCGGCATCTGCATGTCACCGGTAGGCGTGCCGACCGCGACGCCGCCGCCGACAGCGACGCCCACCCCGACGCCGGAAGTCACCGCCACCGCGCAGCCGACGCCGACACCCACGCCTACCCCAGTACGAACCCCCGCCCCGACCCCGACGCCGTGCCTCGGAGTCGGCGCACTGTGCGCCGGCGCTCCGGCGCTGTGCTGTCAGGGCACGGTGTGCGAGCGGGTGGAGCAGCTCGAGAGCGACCGCTGCGTCCCGATCATCCCGTGACGACGGTCGCCCCACGCTGAAACGACGGCGGCTATCTCTTGGTGTCGACCACCTGCACCTGCGTGAACTCGTTGTAACCCCACTTGCCGTTCTCGACGCCGATGCCGCTCCACTTGTGGCCACCGAACGGCTGCAGCGGCGAGAGGTCGATGTGCTGGTTCACCCACACGGTGCCGGACTCGAGCTCGCGGGCGATCTCCTCGCCACGCTCGACGTTCGACGACCACACCGAGCCGCCGAGCCCGAAGTGCGAGCGGTTCGCCTGCTCGAGCGCGTCGGACAGGTGCTTGTACTTGATGACCGGCAGCGCGGTGCCGAACTGCTCCTCGTCGACCAGCTTGACGCCCTCGCCGACGCCGGTGACGATCGTCGGCGGCAGGAAGTAGCCCTTGCTGCCGAGCTGCTCGCCGCCGACCTCGATCTTGCCGCCGGACTTCCTGGCGTCCTCGACGAGGCCCATCACCTTCTTGAACTGCATCTCGTTGTTGATCGGGCCGAGCTCGGTGTCCATCTCCATGCCGTTGCCGACCTTGGTGCGCTTCGCACGGTCGACGAGCTTGGCGACGATCGAGTCATGGAGCTGCTCGGGCACGTACAGGCGCTTGATCGCGGCGCACACCTGGCCCGAGTTCTGGAAGGCGCCCCAGAACAGGCTCTCCGCGACCTCGTCCGGGTTGACGTCGTCGAGCACGATCGCGGCGTCGTTGCCGCCGAGCTCGAGGGTGACGCGCTTCAGGTCGTCGGCCGCAGCCATCATGACCTTCTTGCCGGTCGCGACGCTGCCGGTGAACGAGATCTTGCGGACCTCGGGGTGCCTGGTGATCTCGGCGCCGAGATCGTTGCCGCCCGAGATCACGTTCAGCACACCGGCCGGCAGGACCTCGCGCAGCGCCTCCGCAGCCATCAAGGTCGACAGCGGCGTGAACGGCGACGGCTTCGCGACCACGGTGTTGCCGGCGAGGAACGCCGGGGCGAGCTTCCACGACAGCAGGATCACCGGGAAGTTCCACGGCGTGATCGCGGCGACCACCCCGAGCGGCTTGCGCACCACCTGGATCTTCTTCGCGCCGTCGTCCTGCAGCACCTCGGGCTCGATCTCGAGGCCCGCGAAGTACGAGAACCACATCGAGGCGCCGAAGATCTCCATCATCGCCTGCTGGACGGGCTTGCCCTGCTCCTGCGAGAGGATCGGCGCGATGTCGTTGGCCTTCGCCTGCAGCGCTGCGGCGCATTCGTTCAGCTTCTGACGGCGGAACGCTTCGTCCTTGCGCCAGGTCTTGAACGCGCGCGCGGCCGCGTCGACCGCTTCGCCGACGTGCTGCTTGGTCGCGCGTGCGCAGGTCGCGAACGGCTCGCCGAAGGCGGGGTTGATGACTGGATCCTGCTCGCTCGTGTTGACCGAACGGCCATCGATGAGCATCCCGTAGCTCTGCATCGCTTATCTCCTTCAAACAGACGAAAGTGCTTGGACGGACGGCGGGTTCTCCGGCATCCTATGGCGAAGCCTGGTTCTCCCCGCAACCGAACATGCACTTACTGCTGCGCCACCGCCCCTCGGCGGGCGCCCTCGCGGCGCTGATCGCGACGCTGGCACTCGCTGCCGCGGTGCCGGCCCGAGCGGCGACCACCATCGGCTGCGACCAGGCCGCGGCACCGATCGAGATCGCGAGCAGCGGCGCCTACCAGCTCGATCCGTCGTGCGTCTACAAGCGCGGCATCGAGATCACGGCATCGGACGTGACGCTCGACTGCCGCCGGGCGGCGATCGACGACGTCGACGACGTCAACGGAACCGGCATCCACGTCATCGCGCCGACCGACGTGGCGCTGGCGAACATCAAGATCAAGAACTGCTCCATCCGGGGCTTCCTGAACAACTTCCGGGTTTCGCGCGACGGCTACAGGGAGCTCGCGCAGGGTCACGAGTACGACGTCACGTACGCGAACATCGTGCTCGAGAACAGCAAGCTCCACGAGTCGCGCGGCAGCGGCATCTTCGTGAACGGCTACGTGACCGGCGTCACGCTGCGCAACCTCGAGATCGCGCACTCGGGCAGCGTCGGCATCTATCTCGAGGCCGGCTCGAAGGGCACGCTGGTCGAGCGCAACCACATCCACGACAACGGCTACGGCGAGGTCACGCCCGAGGGCATTCCGATCGTCGTCGGCGGTATCGAGATCCGCTATCTGCACACCGGCCGCGAAGGCATCGCCGTCGACGGCTCGCGCGACAACCGCATCGTGCGCAACCGCATCGAGAACAACTCGGCGGGCGGCATCTTCCTCTACAAGAACTGCGGCGAGTACTTCACCGAGCGGCCGAACCAGTGGTGGACCCGCCGCTACGGCGCCGACGGCAACGTGATCGAGAGCAACAAGATCACTGGCGCGTACACCGGCGTCTGGATCGGCTCGCGCATGGCCGAGAACACGCTGTTCATGGACTGTAGCGACCCCGCCTATCTCGCCGGGCCGGTCGCCCGCTATCACCTGGACCACGCGAAGAACAACGTCGTCAAGCGCAACACCTTCGTCGACGTCGACCACGGCATCCGGGTCGAGGACGACGGCAACCGCATCGAGTCCAACCGCTTCCGGAGCTCGGACGCGGCCGACCAGGCGATCCTGGTCGGGACGCTGCGCCGCACCACGGTCTTCGGCGAGCCGGTCACCGATACGGTCGTCGCCGGCAACTCGGCCCAGATCCGCGGCAACGCCGCACCGTACGGCTGGATCCACGGCCACGAAGGTACCGTCTTCGAGCGCAATCGCAGCGGCGGCCGGCTCGCCGGCTTGCTGCCCGGCACCCAGCCGCCGATCAACTTCCACCTCTTCGTCAAGCAGCTCCTGCCGGCACCCTGAGCCGCCGGCGGCTCAGAGTCTGTGAACTCTCAGTCCCAGATCGGCGGACGCCGCGCCGACCACGGCATCGCCTCCTCGAGTTGCGCCGCCAGCCGGAACAGCGTTGCCTCGTCGGCGTAGCGGGCGGCGAACATCATGCCGATCGGTAGCCCGTCCGCCGACTGGCCGAGCGGCAACGAGATCGCCGGCTGACCGGTGAAGTTGAACGGCGGCGTGAAGCCGAACGTCGTCGCCTGGCGGTGGTTGAGCTCCTTCGGCTCGAGGGTGACCGGATCGATGTAACCCACCTCGGGCGGCGGTGTGACCATGGTCGGGCAGAGGAAGACATCGTGCTCGTCCCACTGCGCCAGCAGCTCGCAGACCAGGTCCTTCAGCGCGTGCTCCGCCTGCACGAAGATCTCGGCCGACACTCGCTTGCCGTGGCCCCAGATCCAGCGCGTCAGCTTCTCGATGTCGCCCTCCTCGGGCGCGCGCCCGAGCACGAGCGCGCTGTCGGCCATCATCCCGGCGAAGTTGCCCGCGCTCCAAGCGCCCTGCGCGCGGTAGAGCTTGCGCCAGTCCATGCGCAGCGGCTTCTCGACCACCTCGTGCCCGAGCTCACCGAGGACGCGCACGGTGTCCGCGAGCGTCCTGGCGACGTCGGGATGGAGCGGCGTCCCGGCCGGCGGCTCGGCGTGGAACGCGACCCTGAGGCGGGTCGGCCTCGCGGTCAGCTCCTCGACGTACGGGCGCGCCTTCGGCGGCGGCGCGAAGAATGCGTGCGGGCGCGGGCGCCCGGTCCAGTCGAGCATGGCGGCGGAGTCGCGCACGGTGCGCGAGACGATGTGATTGACGGAGAACGCGATGCCGCCGTTTTCCGGCGAGCGGATCGGGTTGCGATCGCGGGTCGTCTTGAGCCCGACCAGACCGCAGCACGCGGCCGGGATCCGGATCGACCCCAGGCCGTCGGAGGCGTGCGCCATCGGGACGATGCCGGCCGCGACCGCCGAGGCCGCCCCGCCGCTCGAGCCACCCGAGATCCGGCCCGGGTTCCACGGATTGCGGCATGGGCCGAGGTACGCGCTCTCGGTGGTCCCGGTGATGCCGAACTCGGGGGTGTTGGTCTTGCCGAGGAGAACCATGCCGCTGGCGCGGTAGCGGCGGACCAGCTCGTCGTCGTGCTCGCTGATGCGGCGCCCGAACCAGCGCGAGCCGTTGGTCATCGGCCAGCCGGCCACCGGACAGAACAGGTCCTTGACGAGGAACGGAACTCCCGGGAACGGCCCGTCGGGGAGCGCGGTCGCCGCGGTGCGGCGCGCATCGTCGAAGCCCTCGAAGACCACCGCGTTGAGCTTGCCGTTGTGCCGTCCGATGCGCTCGATCGCGGCCTCGACCAGTTCGGCCGGGGTGACGTCCTTGCGGCGCACCAGCTCGGCGAGCCCGAGTCCGTCGAAGTCCGAGTATTCGCTGAAAGCCATGCGGTCGTCTCCTCTCGACAGGGCCCTCGCTTCATAGGCGGCAGCTCGTACGCAGGTCAATCTGCTGCGGCCGCAAAGATCATCCGCCCATTGATTGAGCACTCACGAGCCTATCTTTTGGGCATCCGATCGAATTCGCCCCGCTGATCGCCTGCATTTTCTGCGATGATCCGTGGCTCACGCCTTGCTCCCGCCGTGTGCGCCGATCGATCGCGACCGCCGAGCAGCGGTCCCGATCGGCCAACGACAGGAGGGAAGCGCGATGAGGAGCATCGGGAGCAGGAATCGTTTTGTCGGGAGAGTGGCCGCCGCGGCCATGCCCGTTGCGTGGTCGCTCGGCGCCGCCGCAGCCTGGGCACAGGACGCCGCCGCGGCACCGCCCGCGATCGACACTGGCGACACGGCGTGGGTGATGACGTCGACCGCGTTCGTCCTGTTCATGACGCTGCCGGGACTGGCACTGTTCTACGGCGGCCTGGTGCGCGCCAAGAACATCCTGAACGTCCTCATGCAGTGCTTCATCTCCGCCGGCGTCGTCGGCGTGCTGTGGATCCTGGTCGGCTACAGCCTGGCCTTCGGCACCGGCAACGCATTCATCGGTGACTTCTCGAAGGTCATGCTGAACGGCGTCACGCTCGACTCGGTGGTCGCCAACTTCGCGAGCCCGCCGCGCAACATCCCGGAATACGTCTTCATCATGTTCCAGGGCATGTTCGCGATCATCACGCCCGCACTGATGCTGGGCGCGGTCGCCGAGCGCATGAAGTTCAGCGCCTGGATCGCCTTCATCACCATCTGGGTGCTGGTCGTGTACTGCCCGATCGCGCACATGGTGTGGGCCTCGGAGGGCTGGATCTTCAAGTCCGGCGCGATCGACTTCGCCGGCGGTCTCGTCGTGCACATGTCGAGCGGCTTCTCGGCGATCCTCGCCGCGGTGGTGCTCGGCAAGCGGCGCGGCTTCGGCAAGGAGCCGATGCCGCCGCACAGCCTGCCGCTGTGCCTCATCGGCGCCGGCATGCTGTGGATGGGCTGGTTCGGCTTCAACGCCGGCAGCGCGCTCAGCGCGAGCCCGCTCGCCACGCTCGCGTTCCTCAACACCAGCACCGCCGCCTCGATGGCGGTCGTGGTCTGGGCGGCGATCGAGTGGATCCACCGCGGCAAGCCGACGGCACTCGGCGGCGCCACCGCGGCGGTCGCGGGCCTGGTCGCGATCACCCCTGCCTGCGGCAACGTGGACCCGATGGGCGCGATCGCGATCGGCACCGGTGTCGCGATCATCTCCTACGCGGCGTGCACCTTCCTGAAGCCAGCGCTCGGCTACGACGACTCGCTCGACGTGTTCGGCGTGCACGCGCTCGGCGGCGCCTGGGGTGCTCTGGCCGCGGGCATCTTCGCGGTGACGCTGGGCTCGGGCATCGAGAGCAACAGCCAGCAGATCATGGTGCAGCTCGAGGGCATCGCCTTCACGGCGATCTTCTCGCCGATCGCGACCTTCATCATCCTGATGGTCTTGAAGATCTTCTTCGGCTCGCTGCGGGTCGACGAGGAGGACGAGATCGAGGGCCTCGACCTGTCGCAACACAGCGAGAGCGCGTACGGCTTCTCGAGCGGCGCATCGTTCTCGCCGGAGCTGGGCCACATCGGCCACGCCGAAGCCGCGCACAAGCGATAGCGGCCGGCTTCCGGACCTGACGCGACCGCGACACCAGCGGTGGCTGCGGCCCCTTCCGCCTCGCGGCGGGAGGGGCCGCGCGCGTTTGGTCAGGGACGCACGTCGACCCAGGCCTGCTGTTCGAGGCGCTGCGTGATGCGCCAACCGTCCTTGGTGCGCAGCAGCTCGTCGACGTAGTAGCCGCCGACGAAGAACAGCGAGACGCCGCCCTCGGGCTTCGGACGACCCATCGGATTGTAGAAGTACGCGCGGCTGGTCGCGCGATCGCCGGTCACCGCGATCTCGAAGTTGGTCACCGAGTGCTGGCTCATCGGGAAGTTCGGCAGGACCTGCGCAAGCCAGGCACGAACCTCGGGGTACGGCCCCTTCACCCCGCCCGAGCTGGTGTAGTCTACGTGCGCGTCGGGCACGAAGACGGTGTCGAGCAGGTCCCAGTCCTTGGTGTCGATCGCCCTGCAGTAGCGCACCAGCAGGTCCTGGATCGCGAGGCGGTCGACGATGGCGGCGAGCGTCGTTGCGTCGGAAGACATGGCACGTGGGCTATCTCCCGCACGCCTTGGCGGCAAACATGGACAGGGCCGCGCAGCTGGATCCTACAGGTTGAGCTGCTTCGGCGGGCGTACCACGATGTCGGCGATGTTGACGTCGATCGGCTGCGTCACCGCGTAGAAGACCGCGTCGGCGACGCTCTCGGGGCTGCCGAGCAGCTGGCGCATGGTCGGCTGCAGCTTCTCGAGCACCTCGTCGGGGATGCGCTCGCCGCGCTTCAGCTCCACCTGCACACCGCTCGCCCCGACCAGGCCCGCCACCAGCGCGGGATCGAAGTTGCGCGCGAAGTTGGTCGCGATGGCACCGGGCATGACGTTCACGACGCGGATCGAGTCCTCCTCGAGCTCGCGGCGGAGCGTCGCCGAGATGCAGTTCACCGCGTGCTTGGTCGAGCCGTAGACGCCCGAGTCGGGACGCAGCGCCGCGATCGACGACACGTTGACGATGTGTCCTTCCGCCTTGCAGGCGCGCATCGCGCGCACCGCCGCCTGGCAGCCGACGAGCAGCGCCAGCACGTTGGTCTCGAGCATGGTGCGCCACTGCTCGGCATCGCCGTCGACGATCGACTGCGGATAAGACACGCCGGCGTTGTTCACCATGACGTCGAGGCGCCCGGTGTCGCGCATCGCCGCGTCGACCAGCTCCCGCACCTGCGCCGCGTCGCGCACGTCGCCGACGATGGACACCGCGCGGCCGCCGGACTTCTCGATGCGCGCCGTCGATTCCTGCATCGCCTCGCGCGTCCGCCCCGACAGGAAGACGTAGGCGCCGGCGGCGCCGAGCCGCTCGGCGATCGCGCGCCCGATCCCACTCGAAGCACCGGTGACGATCACGGTCTTGCCTTCAAGAAGCTTGTCCTTGCTCACGACGATCTCCTTCGCTTTCAAGATGACACTTTACATCTCATCTGTCAGATTTCGCAGCCAGCATGCTGCTCTCCGCACTGCACGTCTATCCGGTGAAGTCCTGCCGCGGCATCGCTCCCGCGCGCTGGCGCCTCGACGCGTACGGTCTCGGCGGCGACCGGAGCTGGATGGTGGTCGACGCCGCCGGACGGTACCTGACGCAGCGCGAGCTGCCGCGCCTGGCGCTCGTCGGAACGCGGCTCGACGGCGAGCGCTCGATCCTGAGCGCACCCGGCCGCGCGCCGCTCGAGCTACCGCCCGCCGGCACCCGCCTGGGCGATGTCGCGATCGAGGTCTGGCGGCACAGCGGTCCCGCGATCGACGGCGGCGACGACGCCGCGCGCTGGATCTCGGCCCATCTCGGCGTGCCGGCTCGCCTGGTGGCGGTGCCGCGCGGCCACGCACGGCCGGTCAATCGCGAATGGTTTCCCGGCGACGCGCAGACGACCTTCTCCGACGGCTATCCCCTCCTCCTGATCTCCGAGGGCTCGCTCGACGACCTCAACACGCGCTTGCCAAAGCCGCTGCCGATGGAGCGCTTCCGGCCGAACCTGGTGGTGCGCGGCGCCGAGCCCTACGCGGAGGATCTCTGGAAGCGGATCCGCGTCGGCGACGTGGAGCTCGCGGTGGTCAAGCCATGCTCGCGTTGCGCGATCACCACCACCGACCAGGCGACCGGCGCGCGCGACGGTGTCGAGCCGCTGCGCACGCTGGCGCGCTACCGCAAGACCGAGCTCGGCGTCGTGTTCGGGCAGAACGTGGTGCACCTCGCGACCGGGACGCTCGAGGTCGGCGCGCCGGTCGAGGTGCTCGAGACGCGGCTTGCGTTGCGTGTCCGTCCGGAACAGGACTGAGCCCGCACCACCACGACGAGGGAGAGAGCATGGGCAAGTTCGGCCACGACGCCGGTCGGCGTTGAGAGCTACGGACACGAGCCTGGTCGTCGCCGCGTTCGCCACGTGGCACGAGAAGCACGATACAGCACGCAGGATGCTCGACGGAGGCTTGCGGCTCGTCGAGCATTGCGCGCTCGAAACCTACTCCGTGCTCACACGTCTTCCGCAACCACACCGCGCTCCGGCGTCGATCGTGCAACAGTTCCTCGCGACGGAGTTCACTTCACCTTTCCTCCGATTACAAGCGCGCGCGTATCGGGACTTCGTCCTCGGCCTGGCAGCGCGAGGGGTCTCCGGAGGGAGCGCGTACGATGCGCTCGTTGCCGCGACCGCCAGCGCGCACGGCGCAGAGCTCGTGACCTGCGACCGCCGGGCGTCCCCGATCTACGAGCAGTACGGCGTTCGGATCCGGATCCTCTGATTCGTGTCGTCGCCACGCGTGCCAGCCGATGCGCCGCACACGCCGTGCGCCGGGTCTGGCCCCTTCACCGTCGATCCGCGAGCCCGGCCGATGACCGCGGGGCGCGTGCCCGCTCGACCTCCTCGCGTACCGCCGGCGGTAGATCCGGGATCGCAGCGAGCCGATCCCACGCACTTCCCGCCAGCGCCGGATCACCGCTCACCTGCGCGGCGAGTGCGAGGCCACGCAGCGCGCGCAACGACTTCGGCTGCGCATCCGCCTCGGCGCGGAACAGTGCGACCGCCGTCGCGGCATCGCCGAGCACGAGCGCGCTCTGCGCGAGATCGAGGCGCCCAGCACTCCGCTCGGGCTCCGCGGTCAGTGCAGCGAACGCGAGCGCGCCGGTGATCGCACGCCGGCCACGCGCGAGCACCGCTTCGGTCGCGACGCTCGACCCGTTCGATCCCTTCGCCGCGCCCGGCGCGGTACGCACGACCTCGGCCGCGCTGGTCGCCTCCTCGCGCAGATCATCGGCGATCGCCGCGGCCACGGCCGGGCGAAGCTCCGCCGGCAGCACGTCGAGCATCGCGGGATCGGGGTTGCCGTCGCCGTCGATCTCCAGCAGGACGCGCGCGCGCAGCGCTGCCGGCAGAAGCGCGCTCGCGTCCGGAAAGCGCTTCGGAAACTCGCGCAGGCGCTCGAGCGCGGCGCGCTGCTGCCCCGCCTCGAGCGGCGCCGGCGGTGGAGAGCCACTCGGCGGCGTGGTGCGCACGGTGGCGTCGAGGACAACGATCGTCGCCCGCGCGTCCGCCGGCCACTTGTCGCGCGCCATTGCTGCGCCGAGATCGCCCAGCAGCGCGTCGCGCGGCTCAAGACCGGGATCGCGCGCGTAGCGCAGCACGCGGGCCTGAAGTGCAGCGACGCCCGCGGCAGCCTGCCACGAGGGTGCGTCGATCGCCACAAAGCCCACGATCGCACCGTCGAGATCACCGGCTCCTCGGGCCGCCTCGGCCTTCCGGTAGGCGGCTTCCGCGCGATCGTCGGCGGTCGCGCCGCTCGCGCGTCCGACCAGCTCCGCAACGCCCGCCAGTGCCGCGAGCGACGCGGCGTCCGGCACCGCCTGCCATGCACCGTATGCCGCGCGGAGATCGATCAACGCGAGCTCGCGCGTCTCCGGGCGTCCGTCCTTGCGCAGACGGGCGACGGCGCTGCGCGCCTCCGCCCAGCTTCCGGCTGCGAGCGCGGAGCGGGCGAGGCCGTCGAGCGCAGCCGGATCGGCCTTCGCGCCACCGCGCGCGACGGCTTGACGGTAGAGGGCGAGCGCGCCGGCCGCGTCGTCGCGGCGCGCCGCAGCGTCCGCGCGCAGCAAGAGCACGCTCGCGTCCACGTCGGCCCCGGATGGCAGGAGCTCCTCGTGGCCCTGCACGAGTGCGAGCGCGTTCGCGCGCCACGGATCACCGGCGGCGAGGAGGTCGGCGACCAGCGGCGCGAGATCCGGAACGTTCGCTGCCTTCGCGCCGGTACCGAGGACCAGCTTCAGGCGTAGCAGCTTCGCGCGCAGCGTCAGGTCGCGCGTCATGCCGCCGGCGGCGAGCTGCCTGGTGACGACGTCGAGCGCCTGCGTCCGCTCGCCGGCATCGGCGAGGTTCTCCGCCAGCGCCAGCCGCGCACGCGGCGCGACGGTGCGCTCGCTCGCGGCCGCGCGCAGATCGGCGAGGCCTTCGACACGGTCACCGGCCGCGATGCGCGCGAGACCACGTCCGTAGCGTGCCTCCGCCGCGAGGGCGGGATCGGGCGCATCGACGAACGAGCCAAAGCCCTCCGCCGCGGCGCGCGCCAGCCTAACGCGCTCGGGATCGCCGGCCAGCGCACGCTCGAGCTGGATCGCCGCGATGCGGAAGCGCAGCTCGAGAAGAAGTGCCTCGGTCGCCTGCCACTCGTGACCGGCGACGACGGCCGCCATGTCGGCGTCGCGCTCGGCAGCGTCTTCGCGCTGTGCGGCCAGCCCACGCGAGGCGTCGGCGGCGAGCGCGGAGGCGCGCCGGTCGAGCTCGGCGAGCGCCTTCGCATCGCGGCGTGCCGCCTGTGTGAGCGCGGTCCAGCGGCCCTCGATCGACGCCAGCTCGCGCTCGCCCTCGGCGGCGCCGAACGCGAGCGCGACGCTCGCGCCACCGACGACGAGCGCGAGCGCCAGCACCGCAGCGAGCAGCGCTGCCAGCGCGCGTCGTCGCATGTGCGCTCCTAGTTCCCTTCGGTGGCGAGCGCGAACGAGCTCGCGCCGGCCTGCTTGGCGAGGCCGAGCAGGCGCACCACATCGTTCAGCGAGGCTTCCTGGTCGCCCGCGAGCACCACCGACTTGCTGTCGCTCGCGTCGAGAGCGTCGCGCAGCGCCGCGACCACCTCGGCGTCGCCGGTGCCGACGGCCCGCCCGGCGACCGCGATCTGACGATCGCCGCCGAGCGACATCGTGATGGCGGCGCTCGGATCGGCGTCCGCCTTCGCCTTCGGCAGCTGCACCTGCGAGGACGACTGCACCGCCGCCGACGCGCCGACCATGAAGATGATCAGCAGGACGAGGAACACGTCGGTGAGCGGCGTGACGTTGATCTCGGCCACGACACCGCGGCGCTTGCGCGTCTGCATGCCCATGTCAGGCCGCCAGCGCTTCGGCCGCGGCCTCGCCGACGTGACCGGTCTGGATGCGCAGCGTGGCCTCGATGCGCTCCAGGCGAGCCTCGAAGTAGTTGTAGAAGGCGACCGCGACCACAGCGACGCCGAGCCCGAGTGCGGTCGCCACCAGCGCCTCGGAGATGCCGGCCGCGATCACGGCGAATCCCCCAGTACCGGTCTCGCCGATGAAGTGGAACGACTTCATGATGCCGATCACGGTACCGAAGAGTCCGACGAAGGGCGCGATGGTGCCGATCGTCGCCAGCACCCAGAGGCGCTCGCGCAGGCCGTCGAGCGCCTCGAAGATGCGCGCGTCGGCGATGCGTGCGACGTCCTCGGAGGTGGCGCCGCGTGCCGTCGCGCGCGCCACCGGCACCAGCACCAGGGCCGCAGTTCGGTTGCCTGCCGGGGCGCGATCGATCTCCGCTCCGTCGCTGCCGCCGCGCGCCAGCATCTCGGCCAGCCGCGTACCGGCCTGCGTCGCGGCGCGCTCGGTGCCGCGCAGCGCGAGCAGGCGGTCGATCACCACCGCCAGCGCGAGGATCGAGCCGATCACCAGCGGATAGGTCGCGATGCCGCCCGCGACGATCAACGCGAACAGGTCGAATCCCTGTTGCTCCATTGTACCTACTCCTTGTGGCTCGCCGATCAGTCCGCGGGGCGTGGCAGGCCCGCGAGCTGCTCGACCTCTTTCTTCCAGCGTGTTCCGAACGTCAGGATCAGCAGGTTCTCGACCAGGCGGTCGTTCTGGCGGAACTCGATCAGCTCGCCGCCGCCCGCGCCGACGATCTCACGGAACACGCCGCGCACCTCGTCGTAGAACCCGGGCATCGTCGCGAGCTCCTGCGTCGTCGCTTCGCGTCCGTAGGTCGAGCGGATGAAGCCGCGCGTGTACTCCTCGTGCATCACGTGCGACAGGTCGACCGCGCTCACCGCCCCACCGGCGGCGCGCACGCGCTGCGCGGTCGCGACGGTCGCCGCGCGCTCGTCGTCGTGCGGCGGCGAGCTCGCGACGAAGACCAGCAAGCGCTTCGCATCCGGCCGCCAGTTCATCCTCTCGACCGCCGCCTCGAGGCCGAGGTTCAGGCTCTCCGGCCAGTCGCCGCCGCCCTCGGCGCGCACGGTGCGCAGAAAGCCGTCGAGGTTCTTGCGGCTCGCGGTGAGCGGCACGATCTCGACCGGGATCTCGTCGCTGCGGTCGCGGTAGATGACGAAGCCGATGCGCGCGATCGGCACCAGCCCCTGGATGCTCGCGACCAGCGCCGCGAGATCGCGGCGCACCAGCGCGATCACGTCGCCCATGCTCGCGGTGCCGTCGACGACGAAGACGACGTCGAGGCCCTTCGCGCGCAGCTCGCTCACGTAGCGTCCGAAGTTGCCGAGCGAGATGCCGAAGCCGCCACCCCCGCCCGCGCCGCCGAGACCGCCGACCACGACCGCACCGGCCGAGCCGGTGGCGGCAACGTCGGAGCGCGGTGCCGCTGCCGACGCCGGAGGCAGGGCAGCCTGCTTGGGCATCGCTACGGGCAGATCACCGGCGAGCGCGATGCGCGCCTGCATGGGTGTGTTCGGCGCCGCGACCGCGGCGAGGCGCTCCTCGATCCGGCCGCGCTTGGGCGGGGCCGGCTTCGCCTCGACGTCCTCGAGCACGAAGATCTGACGCTTCTTGCCCTTGCCGATGCCGACGCCGCCCCCCTGCCCGATCCCGACATCCGGTCCAGATCCGATCCCGAAGCCGCCGCCCAGGCCCATGACGTCGAAGTAGAGCAGCAGGCCGAGCAGCCCGTGCAGCACCGCCGACACGACGACGCAGCGGGCAAAGCGGTGCTGGCTCATGCGGGATCCACGGGGAGATTCTCGAGGGAGAGCGGTCGCGCGCCGGCGCGAGCGCGACGTGCATCTCCCGAGAGTTCTGGTCCCGTGGCGCGGAAGTCAAGGCCGCCACACGCGGCGGCGGTACGAACGGACGGGGGATCTGCCTCAGCGGGCCTGCTGCTCGACCAGCCCCCGGACCTTCGGGTTCTCGAGCAGCGCCTGGAGCTTCGGGTCGGACATCAGCGCGCTGAGGTCACCCGCCTCGATGGCGCGCATGGTCGCAGGATCGTTCAGGATCGCCTGGACCTCGGCGTCGTCCTGCAGCGACAGGACCCGCTCGCGACTCTCCGGGTCGGCGAGCAGCGCGCCCTGCATGTTCGTGATCGCGTTGTCCGCTCCACCCGCCAGCGAGGCACCGCCGTCAGACTGAGCCAGGGCCGCAGGACCGGGCGACAACGCGGCGAGCACGGCGAACGCGGCAAACATCGAACGGCGGCCCGGGCGGTTCATGCCACTCCTACGACCGTCCCGCGCGCCGACTTGAGCCGCTCCGAGCAACGATTTTCCTTGCTCGACACGTCGCCCGCGCCCTGTACGAGACCCCTACCCACTCGACGAGGCGAGCGAGAGGTCCTGTCATGCCCTTCCGCGCTCGAACGAGCCCCCACCTCCTGGTGCGGGTGCTGATCCTCGATTTTATGGTCTTGACGGCTGTCGTCGCGGGCACGGCGCCCGCGCGCGCGATGGCTGCCCGGCCGCCAGCAACGTGCTCAGTGGCTACGACATAGGCTTGATCGGCGCGGCGCTCGACGTGAAGCCGAACGCCGCGGCGGTGCAGGATGCCGGTTGTGAGACACGACATTGACATCTGATGCATGATGCGTGATGCTCAGCGAGTCGTGCGTACGACTCTCGACATTGATGCGGATGTCCTGCAGGCCGCCAAGGACATCGCGGTACGTCGTCGAACGACGGCCGGGCGCATACTCTCGGAGCTCGCGCGCAGCGCGCTCGAGCCAGTCAGTCGCGGGGAACAAACCAGAAACGGAGTTCCCCTGCTGCCCGGCAGGGCCGGCGAAGGGATCGTCACCGCCGATCTCGTGAACCGCCTGAGAGACGAGGCTTGAGTCCCGCGTGGTCAGCCTGCTCGACGTGAACGTGCTGATCGCGCTCTTCGACCCCACGCATGTGCATCACGAGGCCGCACACGCGTGGTTCGGAGAGAACGCTGCGCGCGGCTGGGCAACCTGTGCGCTCACGGAGAACGCCGTCTTGCGCATCTTCACCAACCCGTCCTATCCGGGGCGTCGAACCACCTTGCGTGACGCAACCTCACGCCTGCGTCAGTTCTGCACGAGCGCCCAGCACGCCTTCTGGGCGAGCTCCGTGAGCCTTCTCGATGCGACGCGGTTTCGGCTGAATCACGTCCAGGGCCAACAGCAGATCACCGACGTCTACCTGCTCGGCCTGGCCGTCGACGCGGGCGGTCGGCTGGCGACCTTCGACGGCGCCATCCCGCTTCGCTCCGTCGCCGGCGCCTCGGCTTCGAGCCTGACCGTCGTCGGCGCTTGACGGCGTAAGCCTACTCCTCGGCGCGCACCGGAAAGCGGTCGAAGTAGAACGCGAAGCGGCGCCGGACGTCGTCGGGATCGACGCCGAAATCAGCGCGCAGGTCGTAGTGCACGCGACCGAACTTGCCGCGCGCGTTGTCCGCCATGAAGGCGTCGAGCTGGGCGCGTGCGGCGCGCGTCATCGGCAAGTCGGCGAGGTCGTAGATGCGCTCGACCATGCGCACGTCGTCGGCCATGAACTGGTGGAACAGCACGTCCATGCTCTGCGCCGCCGGCAGCAGATCGCGGTCGCGCACGCAGGCGCGCAGCAGGCGCTCGATGCGGTCGATCCAGTAGACTGCGATGTCCTCGAGGTCGATGCGCGTGCGCCGGATGCGCGCGCCGTAGCCGAGCATGGTGATCGCCGACTGGATCACGTGCACCGGGTCGCGGTGCGTGAGCACGACGGTCGCGTCGGGGAAGATCTCGTGCAGCGGACCGAGCTGCTCCATGTGCTGCGGGCTCTTCAGCACCCAGCGCCGCGGGCCACGCAGCCAGGTGAGCGCCTGCAGCGCGCGGCGCAGGTACGCGTAGCTCGGCCGCAGATCGCAGGAGAGGTAGTAGTCGCGCCAGCGCGGCACGCGCGCGTACCACTCGAGGTTGTAGGTGCCGAAGTCGAGCTCCTGGACCTCGATCTCCTCGTGCACGTGCTCGGGCGTCATGTGGTGCATGGCGCGCAGGTGCGGCAGCATGCGGTCGGCGCGCTGGTATCCTCGACGGCAGCGCGCGAGGCGCGGGTCGACGCCGTCGGGCCCCGGAACGTCGCCGGGCACAGGAAACGGCTCCAGGCTCTCCCAGTAGGGCAGCGAGCGCAGCCGCGTGTCGGCCGAGATCAGGTTCACCAGGTGCGTCGTGCCCGAGCGCGGCAGCCCGGCGATGATGATCGGCTTCTCCAGCGTGACGTCGAGGATCTCGGGATGACGCTTGACGAGGTCCTCGAGCCGCAGCCGGTTCGCGAGCACGCGCGCACAGTTGGCGAACACGGTGGCGCGGCCGAGCGGGCCGAGCTCCGCGTCCTCGTCCGCCGACGCGAGCCACTCGCGCAGGCGCGGGCGAAAGCCGTCGTCGCCGAAGTCGTCGAGACCGGTCTGGCGGCGTGCAGCCTCGAGGACCACCTCCTCGCGCAGCACGATCGTCGCCTGGCCCGCGGTGGCGATCGCGGCGCGTTGCGCGTCGTTCAGCTCGGGGCGAGCGAGATCGGCGATGCGGATGTCGTCAAGGGCCGTGGCCGACATCGTCTTCACTCGCGGTAGATCGTATCGGGGCTCCAGTAGGCGCGCATCGACGTGACGAGCCCGTCGTCGTCGAAGGTCATCACGTCGAGCGTCTCGACGCGCATGCTGTCGTCCACCTTCGGCCGCGCGACCATCGCGCCCGCTGCTTCCCGACCGGCGACGCGCACCCGGCCCTCGAGCTCGAGCCGGACGGCGCCGGCGGACGCGCGGTAGAACTCGCGGATCGCGGCGCGCCCACGGTGTGGCTCGGAGCCGACCGGGTCCTCGACGGTGGCATCCTCCGTGTAGAGCAGCGCGATCGCCTCGAAATCACCCTGCGTCACGTGCTCGCAGTAGCGCTGAAAGACGTTCCGGACGTGCTCGGCGGTGATGGTCATGCGATCGAGTAGCCTCCGTCGACGGGCAGGGTCTGGCCGGTGATGTACGACGCGGCCGGGCTCGCCAGGAACAGCACCGCGGGCGCCACCTCCTCGGGCGTGCCCCAGCGCGCGAATGGCATGCGCTCGAAGTCCTTACGCGTGTATGCGGGCTCGGCCTGGATGCGCGACGTCATCCGCGTGCGGATCAACCCGGGTGCGACCGCGTTGACGCGGATGCCGTCCTTGGCCCACGCCGCGGCGAGCGTCTTGGTCATCTGCACGATGCCCGCCTTCGCGGCGCCGTAGCCCGGCACCGCCACGAGCCCGAAGAACGACGCCAGGGACGCGATGTGCAGCACGCTGCCGCCGCCCTCGAGCGCGCTCTTCGCGAGCGCGTCGTGGCACGCCGCCGCCATGCGGTAGGCGCCGAACAGGTTGATGCGCACCGACTGCTCGAACACGTCGGGCTCGTACTCGCTGCGCCCGCCGGGCAGGTTCGCGCCGGCGTTGTTGACCAGCACGTCGAGCGTGTCGAAGGTGCCCGCGAGCGCGGTGATCGCGGCCGCGTCCTGCACGTCGAGCGTGCGGTAGTCGAGCCCGGACAGGTCGACGTCGTAGTCCGCCGGCGACGCCTTGCGGCCGGTGACGGTCACCTGCGCGTCCGCGCCGGCGAAGGCACGCGCGATCGCGTGTCCGATGCCGCTGGTGCCACCCGTGACCAGCACGCGCGTGCCCGAGAAGTCGAAGCGGACGCGGCTCACGCCCACACCTTCTCCCAGCGTCCGGTCTCCGCCGAACGATAGAGCGCCAGCGCCACGCGCAGCTCGCCGATCGCCGTCTCCGGACCCGCCGCCAGTGCCTTGCCGTCGAGGACCGCCGCCTCGAAGTCGGCGAACTGTCCGGGGTAGGACTTCAGATAGCCGCCCTCCTCCCCGACCTGCGTGCCCTCGGGGTTCTCCTCGGTCCACAGCACGACGCGACCCGGACGCTCGACGGTGATCTCACCTCGCGATCCGGTCAAGCGGAACATCGGCTCGGGAACGAACGGCGGATCCTTCATGATCCCGTCGAGCACCGCGACCACGCCCGAGCGGAAGCGCAGCAGCGCGCGCGCCAGGGACTCGCCCTGCATCGCCGCGTACGGCCGTCCGAGCGCGCCGACGACCTCGTCGACCTCGCCGAGCCACATGCGCAGCGGGCGGATCCAGTGCGAGCCGGTGTCGAGCACGATGCCGCCGCCGGCGACCGCGTTGTCGAGCCGCCAGGCATTCGGTCCACCGTAGAACTGCGCCATCGGCGGAATCGCGAAGCTGGCGCGCGCGGTGATCACGTCGCCGATCGCCGCCTGGTCGAGCAGGTGCCTGGCCGCCAGCACCTCGGGCCAGTACTGCGTGTTCTCGGCGACCTGAAAGACGGTGCCGGCGCGGCGGCCCGCGGCGAGGATGCGCTCGCAGGCGTCGAGATCGGTCGCGAGCGGCTTCTCGAGCAGCACGTGCTTGCCCGCGGCGAAGCAGCGCACGGCGGCGTCCTCGTGCAGGTGGTGCGGCAGCATCAGGTCGACTGCGTCGAAGCCGCCAGCGGCGAGGGCTTCCTCGAGGCTCGCGAAGGCCCGCGCCCCGGTCTCGCGCGCGAGCGCCTCGGCGCGCGCCGCGTCGGTGTCGACCACCGCCGTGATCGCGGTGCGCGGGGCGCCGCTGCGAATCGCCGGCAGGTGCACGCGCGAGATCGCCCCGCAGCCGACGAGCGCCAAGTCGAGGGTGAGGGACATGGACGCTCATCCCCGATCGGCAGCCCTGCGGTCAAGCGGTCGTCAGAGGCGGACCAGCCGACCCCGGCCGGGATTCTCGACCAGAGGGCTTCGCTGCTAGAGTCCGGCGCCGCCGTGCCGTCGCCCCCGATCTCGCCCGTCCTCACCCGTGCGCTCGCCAGCGAGCGCGTGCGCAGCGTGCGCCTGATCAACTGGTGCCGCTTCATCGGTGTCTCGATCGCGCTGGCGATCCCGCTCGCCGACATGCCGATCTGCTTCCTCCGGCGCTCGGTGTGGTCGCGGACGTCGACCAGACCGTCGCGACCTTCGCCGCCTTCACCCTGGTCTTCTCGGGTATCCTGAGCGCCTTCGCCGGCGACCGCGTCTTCGCGCTGGTGGAGTCCGCGGTGCGCGAGCAGCGCCGCAGCGAGCGGCTCGGACGCTACTTCTCGCCAGGCGTGGTCGCGCTGCTCGACGAGCAGGACGCGGAAGCGAGCGGCACGAGCACCACGGTCACCCTGTACACGGCGATCGGTCATGCGGTGAACGTCGCGTCGCGGATCGAGCAGCAGACCAAGACGCTCGGGCTACCGATCCTGGTCTCGGAGGACAGCCAGCGTGCGATCGCAGGCGCGCTCGCACTGCGCGACGTGGGCGAGGTCCAGGTGAAGGGAATCACCGGCCCCCTCCGCGTGTTCACCCCGCTCGACGCTCCGCTGTCCAAGGGAACGTGAAGTTCGCCGAGAAGCCCTACCCACTCTGGTGTATGGTCGGCCGATGACGAGCGACAATCATCTGAAGCCGATCCCGTCCGCGGCGGCCACCGAGGCGCAGGCGGCGAAGAAGCCGCCCCTGCTCTTCGAGTGCAAGCTGTGCGGCAAGGTCTTCGACGGCGAGCAGCGCCACCCCGCCTGCCCGGAGTGCGACTCGAACGACGTCGAACAGGTCGGCTGAGCGCGCTCGCCGGACGCGCGCTCACCGGCCGAGTGCGGCGGTGGTGCGCGCGATCTGGTGGCGGAGCCAGCCGGTCTCCCAGAAGTTGACGCCGCCGCGCTCGGCAAGGAGGTGCTGGTGCGCCGCGAGGTATGCCTCGAGGCCGGCGCGCGACGCCGGGTCCGCAGCGAGCGCCATCTCCGCGAGGTGGATCGCCGCGACGGCCTCGCCGCGCTCGAGCCGGACGCGCGCCCGCGCCGCGACCACGTCCGCGCCGCCGGCCAGCGCGACCACGTCCGCGTACACCTCGCTCACCGGCACCGGGTAGAGCTCGGTCGTCGAGCGCTGGTGGAACCAGCCGGCGTAGCCCTCCCAGATCGCGCGTACGCTCCACGCGACACAGCCGTAGCCCTGGCCGACCTCGAGCTCCGGCGGTAGCTGGATCTCGCGCATCAGCGCGAACACGTCGCTTCCTGCGTTCATGCCGGCGACGGTCGCGTCGTGTACGTACTTGACCGCGTCGCGTACGCGCTCGAGCTCGCGACGGATGAGTGCGGCACCGCGGATCGGCGCGAAGTGACCGGTCAGCAGCAGCTCGGGTTCGAGCGCGATCACCCGGTTCACCGCTTCGATGAACGGTAGTGCGAAGCGGTAGCGGTCGCCGCGCAGCGTGACCAGGTTCGGAAAGTGGCCGAACAGAGCGCTGAACACGTTGCCAACGAAGGCGATGCGCGGCTCCGGCAGCCAGATGCACATCGAGTCGGTGGTCTCGCCGCCGGGCGTCGCGTGCAGCTCGAAGCGCAGCCCGCCGAGCGAGAAGTCGTGCCGGTCGGCGAAGGTGAGCGTCGGCTCGGGACGCGCCTGGACGTGCAGGTTCTTCTCGGCGCGATCGACCGCGATCGGGAAGAATGGCGCCGCGTGCGCGGCCCGGAAGGGATGGATGCGCGCGTCGTCGGCCTGGCAGGTCGCGTTGTTGGCCTGCGCGACGATCTCGGTGCCGGGCTCGCGGAACAGCTCGACCCCGCCGACGTGGTCGACGTGCGACTGTGTGAGCAGGATGTAGCGCACCGGCCCGGGATCGACGGCGTCGAACAGACGCTTGTGCAGGGGCCCCTCGAAGCCCATGCCGGTGTTGATCACGACGCGACCTTCGCGCGTGACGACCAGGTAGGCGTTGGACAGGCCTTCCGAGAGCCATACCGCGTCGGCGACCTGGGTCGCGATGGTCTGGCGCGCGGGCCGGATGTCGAAGCCGCCGGGGCGCGAGCGGTAGAGGGGCTCGGGCATGCGCCCCCATACGACGGTGTGGCGCCGCACGCGAGGCCTTCTCCTCGCGCCGGCTCGGCAGGCCTCTGGGCACCGGCGCCGAAGCGGACGACGACCAGGAAGCCGTCGTAGGCGCGCACCAGCGGCTGGATGCCGTCGAGGTAGCTCGCGAGCCGGTGTGCGGATTGCGATGCACCGGTGGCGAGCACGGGCGTGACCGGTAGTCCGCCGAGAGGATCGGGCGCGCGCCCGCGCGACGGGCCGACCAGCACCGCGGCCTGTGTGAAGATGTCGTACGAGAGCGCATCGTCCGCGATCGCGAGCGCGCCGTAGCGCTCGGGGTCCCATTCACCGACCGCCGGGACGCTGTCAACGCAGCGCGTGGGCGTCGTCCGCGGCGCTATCGTCGTCGCACGACTGAAGCCGCGTGCGGCGGCGCTCGCTCGGCGCCGCGCGCTCCACGCCGTCGTCGGAGTCGCCGTCGAGGGCAGCGACCAGGAACCCGGTCAGATCGAGCGCGTTCTCGTCGAGCACCACCGTTCCGGCATCGGCACGTACGACGACGGCGAACCCACGCTCGCGGGCGATACGCGCAACCGCCGGTACGATGATGCGCTCGAGCCGTTCGAGCAGGTCCATCCGCGCGCCGGCGAGCGCACGCGCCCCCTCCGTGCGCACGACGAGGAGCGCGATCGTACGCTGCGCGAGCCGCGCCTCGAGGTCGCGACGCTCCGCCTCCGGCACGGCACGATCGCGCAGCACCGCGGCGCGGAGAGCGTGCACCTCACGCCGCAGCGGCGCGGCTTCGGATTCGTAGCGATCGGTGAGCTGCACGAGCTGGTCGCGCTCGGGCGCGAACGAGCTGGTCGCCCGCAGCACCGCGTCGACGTCGTAGTAGGCGACGCGCGCACCGCGCAGCGCGCGCGCGTCCGCAGTCTCGGCGGCAACGCCCCCTGGCGTCGCCAGCACGGCCGTCACTGCCAGGAGAAGGAGAAGCTGCCGTGGGATCGAGCGCATCGTCGCCATGCCGTTCCAATCGGCGGATCACACGGCGGACTGGAGACGCGAGAGCCATGCCGATCGCCATGGTGCCACGTCACTACGGCGGCGCGGCTGGCACGCCGGCGGGTGCCCGTGTATCGCTCGGTACAGCTGGAGGTCTGCATGGCGATCCGCTTTCCCCAGCTCGGCTTCTACACGCTCCCCGGTCGCGTCTCCGACCCGAAGCCGATGCTGCACGAGGTCAAGGACGCCGAAGCGGTCGGCCTCGGCTCGGTGTGGATCTCCGAGCGCCAGGACGTGAAGGAAGCGGCGACCCTGAGCGGTGCCGCCGGCGCCCTGACCAGCGAGCTCGCGATCGGGGTCGGCGTCACCAACCCGAACACCCGGCACATCATGCTCACCGCGGCGATCGGCTCGACCATGAGCGCGCTCACCGGCGGCCGCTTCGTGCTCGGGCTCGGCCGCGGCTTCGATCTGCGCTCGGACATGTGGGGCGTGCCGCGCGTCACCGGCAAGATGCTCGCCGACACCGCCGGTCTGCTGCGCCGGCTCTGGGCCGGCGAGAAGGTCTTCGGCCACGACGGCCCGGCCGGCAAGTTTGCCTACCTGAGCCTCGATACCGTGGTCGAGCAGCCACCGCCGCTCTTCCTCGCGGCACTCGGGCCGCGCACGCAGGAGCTCGCCGGCCAGCACTTCGACGGCGTGCTGCTGCACTCGCACTGGACGGACCGCGCGGTGGCGGAGTGCGTCGCGCGGGTGCGCAAGGGCGCCGAGCGTGCCGGACGCGATCCCGAGCGCGCCCAGGTGTGGTCGTGCCTGGTGACGGCGTGCGCGCTGCCCGAGTCGGTCGAGCTGCGCCACGTCGTGCGCCGCATGACGACGTACATGCAGATCCCCGGCTACGGCGAGCTGATCGTCGACGCGAACGGCTGGGACCGCGGCGTGCTCGAGAAGCTGCGCAACCACCCGCTGCTGCAGGGGCGCTTCGCCGATGCGACCGAGTTCAGCGACGACGAGCTGCGCCAGATCCGTGACGTCTACCCGCGCGAGTGGCTCGAGCAGAGCAACGCCGTCGGCTCGGCCGAGCACTGCGCGCGCCGGATCCTCGATCAATTCGCGGCGGGTGCGGCCGGCGTGGTCCTGCACGCGAGCGCGCCGCGCGAGATGACGGCCTTGCTCGCGGCGTACGCGGCGGTGCGCGACGCCGGACGCTTCTCCGGCCGGTCGGCAGTACCGGGCCGCTGACGCCACGGACCGCGGCGGGGGCGCCCGAGCAACTGCACGGGCCCGCGAATCGGCAATTGCGGCGGCGCGCGGTGCCGCGATACAAGGGCCGTTCTTCGTCTGCGAGGGAGGTCCTCTTGTCGCTCCACCTGCTGCGCGCGCTCCGTCCCACAATCTGTCTGCTGCTCGCGGCCGGCGCGCTGGGCGCGGCCGCGCCGGCGCGCGCGGAGCGCATGGCGAGCGTGTTCGGCGGACGCATCCCGTGCGTCGAGCAGAGCGGCATCCAGTTCTGCGAGGGTAGCGTCGCGAGCCGGGTCGAGTCGTTCGATGGCGTGCCCCTCGACGTCAACCTCACACTTCCGGCCGCAGGCGTCGTCGGGCCCTACGCGTTGATCGTCCAGCTACACGGCTGGAGCCAGGGCAAGTCGGGCGGTGCCTTCGTTTCGCGTGCCCAGGACGGCTACGCGGTCCTCACCTACTCGGCACGCGGCTTCCACGGCTCCTGCGGGTCGGCCGCGTAGAGGCCGCGGACCCGGATTGATGGGCTACCTGCCCGCGCTCGACGGCCTGCGCGGCGCTTGCCTGCTCGCCGTCCTGCTCTTCCACTCGGGCTTCGCCTGGATGTCGGGCGGCTTCCTCGGCGTGTCGACGTTCTTCACGCTGTCGGGCTACCTGATCACCACCCTGCTGCTCGCCGAGCGCGCCGCGCACGGCCGGATCTCGCTGCGCCGCTTCTGGGAGCGCCGCCTGCGGCGCCTGCTGCCGGCGGCCCTGCTCACCATCGCGCTGCTGGTCGCGAGCGCACGCTTCTGGCTGCCGCCGGCGCAGCGCGAGCACCTCGCAGAGGATGCCCTGGCGACGCTGTTCTACGTCGTCAACTGGCGCTTCATGAGCCCGCAGTACGCCTACAACCTGATCTTCACCGACCCCTCGCCGTTCCAGCACTTCTGGTCGCTGGCCATCGAAGGCCAGTTCTATCTGGTCTTCCCGCTGCTGGTGGGGCTCGTGGTCCGGCTCGGCGGTGGAACGCGCGCGCTGGCGCTGCTGTGCACGCTGCTGACCCTCGCCTCGATGGCGGTCGCGCTCGCGCGCCCCTCGCTCGCCGACGCGCAGCACCGCCTCTACTACGGCGCCGACGCGCGGGCCGGCGAGCTGCTGATCGGGGCGCTGCTGGCGATCGCGCAACGCTCGGGTGTGCGCTTCGACGCGGGCGCGACGGCGCACGCGCTGCGCTTCGCAGGTCCTGCCGCGGCGCTGCTGCTGCTCGTCGCCTGGAGCCGTGCCAGCGTGGGCGACGCCTGGCTCTACCGCGGCGGCTTCGTCGCCTACGGCGTCCTCTCGGCGGTCGTCATCGCCGCCGCGACGCAGCCCGCCGGCATCGTCCGCGACGTGCTCGCGGTGTCCTGGCTGCGCTGGATCGGCACGGTCTCCTACGGCGCCTATCTCTTCCACTGGCCGCTGTTCCTCTTCTTGACGCCTGCGCGGACGGCGCTCGCACCGCTGCCACTGCTGGCGCTGCGGCTCGCGACGACGTTCGCCCTCGCGGCGCTCTCGTACCGTCTGGTCGAGCGGCCGGTCCGGAACACCGGCCTGCTACCCGGAAAGCGCTTCGCCTGGGCGACGACGGGCGCGCTGGTCCTGGTCAGTGTGCTGGTGATCGCGACCGATCCGATCGTGATCGCCGTGCGCGCGCTCGGCGCCGCCTACGCGGCACGCCAGCTCATCCTCGGCGAGGACCCACCCGCGGCCGAGAAGCTGCGCTTCGCGATGTTCGGCGACTCGACGGCGCTGTCGCTTTGGAACGGGCTCGGGCCATGGCTTCGCGGCGACGGCGCCAGCGCCGTCGCGAACGGCCACCTGAAGCTCGGCTGCGGCCTGTTCGCGTTCGGCCAGATGGAGAACCGCGGCCAGTGGGTGGCCGAGAACGCGGAGTGCCACGGCATGGCGGAGCGCTGGAAGAGCGTCGCTCTCGCAAACCGGCCGGACGTCGCCGTCGTGCTGGTCGGCCCATGGGAGGCGCGCAACCGGCGCCGCACGCCGGCCTCGCCGGCGCTGCGACTCGGCGATCCCGGGCTCGACGCGGCCACCCGCGACGCGATCGCGGCGGCGGTCGATGCCCTCGCCGCCACCGGCACCGCGGTGGTCTGGCTGACCTCACCGCACATCGAGGTCCCGCCGCTGAACGGCCGCACCTTCGCCACCGACCGCGCGACCTCCGAGCCGGAGCGCATCGACCGGTTCAACGAGCTGGTGGCCGAGGTCGCGCGTACGCGTCCGAACGAGATGCGCGTCGTCGACCTGGGCGGCTACCTGCGCGGGCGCGCGAACGGCGAGTTCGACCCGACCATCCGCGCCGACGACGTGCACTTCTCGATCCCGGGCGCCACCGAGGTCGCCCGTGCCTGGCTCGGCACCGAGATCCTGCGCGCCGCGCGCGAGCTGCGACCCGAGTAGGCGCCGCGCACGAGGAGTGGGGACCCGCCGGGCTCTGCCCGATGGGGCGAGGGGACGGGTCCCCTCGTTGAATCAATCGCAGCTGCCCGGCAGGCTCGCGATCCAGTCGTTGAGAACGGCGATCGCCTGGCCGTGCGCAAGCTGGCGGCCGAGCTCCGGCATCGCGACGCCGGGCTCGGTCGACTCCATGCGCTAGGTCAGGATCGAGCGCTCCGGACGGCCCGGCCGCGCTCGTCGAGCATATAGCTGAACGTCTTGACGATCGCGCTGCCGACGGGGAAGTCGAACGCCAGCGCTCGACCCTCCAGACCGGTCGGTCGGTCGTAGCAAGGTTCGAGGTGGGGTGGCAACGTAGATTCGGCGGTCGGCTCGTTCGCGTGGCGCGAAATGGCTATTGGATGCGAACACATGCCGGAAAACCGAGAGATTTTGTTCCTGCCCTGCGCCGCCGGGGTCGAGGAACTGCTGGCCGAGGAGGTCCACCGCATCGCCGGCAGCGGGGTCGAGCTCTACGTGCGGCGTGGCGGCGTGACCGCTTTCGCCGAGCTGCGCCGTGCGGTCGAGCTGGTGCTGCTCTTCAACCTCGAGAGCCGGCTCGCGCAGCGCGTGCTGTGGTGCGTCGCCGAGAACGCCTATCGCGACGAGGAGGACATCTACGAGCTCACGCGGCGGGTGCGCTGGGCGGACTGGATCACCCCCCGCCAGACGCTGCGCGTTGACGTGACGGCGCAGCGCTCGCCGCTGCGCAGCCTCAAGTTCGCCGCCCTGCGCGTCAAGGACGCGGTCTGCGACCAGATGCGCATGAGCGCCGGTGAGCGCCCGAACGTCGACACGCGGCACCCCGACCTGCCGCTGGTGCTGCACCTCGGCGAGGCGCAGCTCGCGCTCTACGTCGACACGTCGGGCGAAGCGCTGTTCAAGCGCGGCTGGCGCGAGGACGCCGGTGAGGCGCCGCTGAAAGAAACGCTCGCGGCGGCGATGCTGGCCGCCGCCGGCTGGAGCGGGCGCGAGCAGGACGGTCCGCTGCTCGATCCGTGCTGCGGCGCGGGCACGATCGCCATCGAAGCGGCCCAGATCGCGTGCGGCATCGCACCCGGCGCGCAGCGCCGCTTCGCGTTCGAGCGCCTGCTGCCGTTCCGCGACGCGGAGACCACCTGGCAGCGGCTGTGCGAAGCGGCCGCCGCACGCGTGCACGCACCGCTGGCGCCACTCTTCGCCAGCGACGTGTCCTTTCGCATGACCGACTTCGCGCAGCGCAACGCCGAGCGTGCCGGCGTCCGGCACGCGATCGACTTCAAGACCGCCGATGCCCTGCAGCGGCCGGCGCCGGCACCGTCGGGCACGCTGCTGCTCAACCCGCCCTACGGCGAGCGCATCGGCGCCAAGGGCTCGCACGGCGGAGCGCGCGCGACGACGCGCGGCAGCGACGCGGCCGGCACCCCGACCGAGTTCTTCGCCGAGCTCGCGACGCACTGGAAGCGCGCCTACAGCGGCTGGACCGGCTGGATCCTGAGCCCGGACCTCAAGCTGCCGAGCGTGATGCGGCTGAAGGAGAGCCGGCGGGTGCCGCTGTGGAACGGACCGATCGAGTGCCGGCTGTTCCGCTTCGACATGGTCGCGGGCTCGGCGCGCGGCTCGAGCCTGCCGGGCGCCGGTGGCGGGCCAAAGGTGACCGGGTTACCGTGACAAGTCGAGATGCTCGTCGTAGCAGCCGCCCTGACCCTGGCGGCGATCCGCAGCCACGACGCGCAGCAGGGCCCGTGACGGCGTCGGTGAAGCGCCCGGGTCCGGCGACGCGCGGCTTGCGCGAGTGATCGCGCTCTATTCCGGCTTGGCCTGCACCGAGATGATGTAGCGCGCGATCTGCGCGACCCCGACGCGCGCGGACGAGTTCGGGTTCGCACCCGACTGCGCACGACGGACGCTCGCGAGCGGGTCCCGACTGGCAAACGCGGCACGGATCGGCGACCCTGGTGGATGGAGCTCGACCTGATCAACCACCTCGTGGCGGCCCACCCCGAGGCATCGCGGCGCAGCGTCAAGCAGTGGCTCGCGGCCGGGCGGGTGCGCGTCAACGGCGACGTCGTGCGCCGCGGCACCACCCAGCTCGCGGCCGGCGACCGGGTCGTCCTCGGCGCAGCGCCGCCGCCGGCACTCCCCGAGCAGCTCCGGATCGTGCACGAGAACGACCGCCTGCTGGTGGTCGACAAGCCCGCCGGGCTGCTGACGATCGCGACCGCGAAGGAGCACGACCGTACGGCGTATCGCCTGCTGTCGTCGCACCTCGCGGAGCGCGCCACGGCGCGCGAGGGCGAGAAGCCGCTCTTCATCGTGCACCGGCTCGACCGCGAGACCTCCGGACTGCTGGTGTTCGCCAAGACCGAAGCCGTCAAGCGCGTGCTGCAGGAGCAGTTCGTGCAGCACACGGTCGAGCGGATCTACGTCGCCGTGGTGGAGGGACGCGTCCGCGACGACAGCGGGACGTTGCGCATGCGGCTCCACGAGGACAGCGGCCTGCGCGTGCGCGTCGCGCACGGTCAGGATGGCCGCTCCGCGACGACGCACTACCGCGTGCTGGCGCGCGGCGCCGACAACACGCGGCTCGAGGTCCGGCTCGAGACCGGACGACGCGGCCAGATCCGCGCGCACCTCGCCGGATTCGGGCATCCGATCATCGGCGACGCGGCCTACGGCAGCAAGCGCGATCCGCTGCGGCGCATCTGCCTGCACGCGAGCCGACTGGGCTTCGTCGACGGGGGCGTGGCGGTCCGGTTCGAGAGCCCCACGCCGGCTGGATTCACCAGGCGGATGGAGCAGCCGCGGCCGGCTACGCCTGCTGCGCCAGCGGCGCCGCGGAAGTCGCGGCCCGAGCGGACGCGGCCTCGTGCACGATGAATTGCGGCGCGACCGCGCCCGCGGCGCGATAGCTCGTGACGAAGAGCTGCAGCTTCGGCGAGTCGGCGACGAAACGGCTCTGCGCGATCATCACCGTCGCGAGGCTCGCGTCGGTCATCTGGACACCGCCGCGGCGCAACGCGTCCAGGCCATCGAGCGCAAAATTCCACCGCACCGACGCGATCTCGTTGTTGACCGCGGTGAAGTCGAGCCACATCCGCACCTGCGGTGCGATCTCCCCTTCCGGAACGTCCTCGAGACGCTCGAAGAAGTGCACCTCGCGCGGGCCGCCGTGCGTCGACATCCAGAGCTTCCGCAGGTCGCGCATGCTCGGCAGCGCGTCCTCGCGTGACACCAGGTGCAGGACGGCGCCATCGGGGAGTGTACGATAGGCCGCCCAGAAGCCGGCCTTGAACGCGTCCTGGTGGATGAAGTTCACCGGCTTGTCGCCGGCGACCACGTGCAGGACGGGCGGGAAGCCGGCCGAGAGATAACGCTCGCCGGCCGTCCAGAGCTGGTAGATGCCGTAGGGCAAACCGCTTCGCGCGACCAGCCACTCGGCGTCGCGCTTGGTGCGCGTGTAGTCGGTCGGATCGCTGCCCGGCTCCTCGTGCAGCGCTTCGGGGATCGGCCGGTCGCTGAAGCCCGCGCTGTAAGCGGTCGAGAGATAGACGAAGCGCCCGATATCGAGCGCCTGGTCCCGATCCGAAACGGCGAAGGAGCCCCGGCAAACCCACCCGCCTCGCATCGCTCGAGAGACGACACCGCGACACGCACCGACGACGCAGGCGTCGTCTTGTCCGTCCTCGTGCTGGATGAGGAACGCGGCGGCGACCAGCGCGACCGTGACTTTCGCCGAACCTGACCCGTCAGGATCGAACGGACCCGCGCCCCGGCTACAACCCGCGCCAATCCGCGTAGGCGATGCGCTCGAGCTGCTCGGCCGACAGCGGTCCCAGCGGCTCCGGGCGCGGCCGCGCGACCACGATCGCGTTGTGCGTCGGGATCGCGCCGGCGCGTAGCAGCTCCTGCTCGAGCAGCACGATGAGCTGCGCGATCGTCTGGTCCTTGGGATCGTTCGGGAAGTCCCAGTTGAGCAGGATGCGGTTGAACAGCGGGCGCATGATCGTGCCACCGTAGTTCCAGCGCTCGATCACGTCGAAGTAGCGGTAGGTGAGCGGCAGGATCTCGGCGGCGTGCACACCCTCGGTGGGATCGCGCTCCATCTGGACCTCGATCGGACAGGCCTCGACCGACTCGCGCACCGCGCCGCTCTCGAAGTCACGGCGCAGCTCCGGCGCGAGGCACGCGTTGATGCGCCCGAGCAGCGCCTCGAGCTCGGGCGGATACTGCTGCAGGTCGGGCCCGACGTACTCGTCGAATAGCAGCAGGCCGCCCGGACGGAGCACGCGGTGCATCAGGCGGAAGGTCGGCTCGAGCTCGACGAAGTGATGCAGCGCCGCCTCGACGAACACGGCGTCGAACGAAGCGTCGGGGATGCCGGCGGTCAGCGCGTCCCCGCAGCGGATCTCGATGCGCTCGGCCCAGCGCGTCGCCGCGAGCCGCTCGCGCGCCGACGCGACCGCGACCTCGGAGGTTTCGTAGGCGACGATGATGCCGGCGAAGTCGCGTTCGAGAATCTGCTCCTCGATGAACGCGGGGCCGCAGCCGAGCGCCAACATGCGCTCGGGGCGCGGCCGAAGATATTGCTTGCCAATCTCGTCGAGCCAGTACTTCGCGCAGTCACCGGTGAGCGGCCGCGAGACGGAGTGGTTGTAGAGGAACCAGTGCCGCGTGTAGTCGACCGGGTCGAGCGCCGTCTCCTCGCGCGCCTGGTTCTCGACGTCGCAGGCGTGCTTCTCGTTCCAGAACGCCCGCGCGCGATCCCCGTCGTCAGCCAGCGGCGCGGCAGCCGGCTCGGGAGCGAGCTCGGGCTCGACCACGACAGCCTGGACGGTCCTCGCGCCTGGCTCGCGCGCTACTGCCACCGGCTCCGTGCGGCGACCGAGAATCTTGTCGCGCAGCGTGCCCATCAGGCCGCGGCGCGCCGGGTGTCCGCCGGCCAAGCTCACGGCCCCGGATCCGCGCGCGGTACCTCGACGAGGTAGACCTCGCCCGGCCGCAGGGCGAGCTCGAACTCGTCTTCGACCAGCGTCTCGACGCGGCGCAGAGGTGGCAGGTTCGCGATCGCCGCGAGCGCCACGCGCTCGGGCGCGCCCAGCATCTGCCCGGAAAGCTCGGCGAACACCTGGTCGTCATAACCGAGCAGCACGACCTTGCAACGCACACCGGCGCATTCGGGCAAGCGAACGCGCACCCGCGCCAGCGCGGTGTCCGCCGCGAGACGCGGATCGCTCGCCGGGAAGCGTGGCAGGTGCCAGACGGCGAGGCGCACGGCGTCCGTGCCGGTCGCAGGCGACCACAGATACCCGACGCGGTCCGCGCTCGCCGAGCCGAGCCGTACCCGCAGGTCGCGCGGTGCTCCGGCACCCCCCTCGAGCGGGTGACGCACGACCGAGAGCGCGCCGTCCGCGGCGCGCCGCGCGTCGAACGCCCCGCTCGCCAGCGACAGGAACGCGTACGAGCCGTAGGGCCGCATCATCGCGTTGTGCAGCCACGGGCTGCCGACGGTGATGCGCTGCTCGACCAGCAGCGCCAGCATCTCCGCGTGCCACGCAGCCGACCAGCGCGAGCCCTCGAAGGCGGGCACACCCGCGGCCGCGAACTCCGCGGCGATCAGCGGATGGATGCCGACCTCGTCGAAGCGCAGCGGCAGCTCGAGACCCGGCAGCGCCACGGGGAGCAACCGACGCACGTAGTCGATCTTGTAGGAGGTGAAGTGGTCGATCGCGAGCTGCGGCGTCTCGTAGAGGTTGAACGCGAACGCCGGCCACGGCGGTAGCGGCTCGCCAGCGTCAAGGAACGCCGCGCGCAGCAGGCGCAGGTACTCGGGCAGGTTGTCGGCCGCGGGCACGGCCGGATCGGGCTCGACGACGAACGGTCCGAGGTGGACCTGGCCGGGCTTCACCCAGGGCTTCATCGCCTGCCACGTCCACAGGTACTGCCGCGCGTACTGCGCCGCGTCGCCTTGATACCCGAAATGGCGCACCGAGCCGTCGCCCGCGACCCAGATGCTGTTGGGCTCGCTGAAGAACGAGAACTGCGCGCGCGCGAACCATGGCTGGCGCGACAGATGGTGGAATACCTCGCCGACGTAGACCTTCCACCCGGCCTCGTCGGCCACCGGCATCTCGTTGAAGTGGTAGGTGTGGTAGTGACCCTGGCCGCCGGTGAAGAACTCCGGCGCGCCGGCGAGGTTGACGTGCATGCGCACGCCGGTGGCGGCGATGCGGGCATGGAGCGCGTCGAAGCGCTGCCAAGCGAAGCGCGCTGCGATCGGCTTCGACTCCCAGCCCGGACCGTCGCGGAAGAACTCGTAGTACTCCGCCCAGCGGCGCTCCTCGCGCGAGTCGCGCGTCGGGTTGTGCCCCATCTGCGCGTCGTAGTCGCGCGCCAGCGTCGGGCCCCAGCTCGCGCCCAGCGATGCAAACAGGCGTAGCGCGCCGAACCACGGGAACATGCGCTCGACCCACGCCGGGTTCAGGCTGGCGACCTTGTCCTCGTTGAAGCCCGAGTACGCCTTGAAGACGTTCGCCTCGGACCACGGCACCGCGCGCGGTGCGCCCGCGCGCGCCGCTTCGCTCACGCGCAGGTCGATGCGCAGCGGCGGCTGCTGCGCGACGATCACCCGCGGGTCGCCCCACAGCAGCCAGTCGCCGCTGCGATCGCCGGTCTCGCGCGCGGCGAGCGTGAGCCACACCGACCGACCGCGGTACGCGGACAGGTCGAAGCGCACCGCGCGCCAGCCGGCCTGTGCCTGCTCGCGCGTGAGACGCTCGTAGCGCAGCGCCACGTCGCCCGGATCGGCGCTCGCGTCACCGACACCGACGGCAAACTCGACACCGTCGCTACCAGCGGCCGCCGAGCTCTCGAGCGTGACCCACGCGACCAGCTCGACCTGCGGCGCGTCGGCGAGCTCGACGCGATAGCGCGCGACGCTCGCCGCGCCGCCCTGCGACGGCAGCAGCAGCAGCACGCGGTGTCCGTCGCCGCCGTGCACGACGATCTTCTCCAGCGGACCGAACCCGGCGCCCTGCTCGAGCGGGTGCAGCGCCTGACAGACGGTCGCCGCGCGCCAGTGGAACTGCAGGTCGAGGTCCTGTCCCTGGTCGGCGGTCGGACCCGACAGGATGGCAGCCGTGGCCGGCTCGGCACACGTGGGCGCAACGCCCGGAGTCGCGGCCGGAGTCGCGGCCGGGACCGGCGCCGTGCCGCTCGGGACCGGCGGGCGCCCGGAATCACCGCTGCAGCCAGACGCAAGGGCGCACGCGATGCAGAGCAGCCACGCGACTCGGCACACCCACGTCGGCGAGCGCACGGTCATCGTCCCGGTCGGCACCACGACGACCGAGCATAGGACGCTCGAGGCCGAATCACGACCGCGACGCTCTCTGGACGCGGTCTCCCGGCGCAGCTATGGTCCAGGGCATGCTGCACCTCTGTTACCTTGACGTTTTTGTCCCGGTAGAAACCGGGACACCCTCTTGAGTCGCGACGATCTCGCACGGGTAGACGGGGTCGTGATGGGGGTTCTAGGCGGGGGCCAGTACTCCGTCGACCTCACCAACGGCGCCAAGATCACGGCCAGGCGGTCGGGCCGGCTGCGCAAGTTCCACATCAAGGTCATGCCGGGCGACCCGGTGACGGTGGGGATCTCACCCTACGACGTCAGCCACGGCCTGATCATGACGCGCAAGAAGATCGTCACCTGACCCGCCGCGTCTTGCCAGATCCCGGCAAGACGAGTATCGCTCTGAGTATACTGCAGAATATACTCGGAGGACGACGATGGGTAGGCCGCTCATGCTCCAGGAGGCGGACGCGACTCGCATCGAGACGCTGAAGCGGCGACTCGGGGCGCGCACCAAGATCGAGGTGGTGCGCAGCGCACTCGATCTTCTCGAGCGCGACGCCGACCGGGTCGATCGCGTCGCCCGCTGGCGCAGGGCGGCGCAGATGGTCGCGCCCGAGAGCCGCAGGGTCTTGCGGGACTTCCGCGGTCACAGCCGCCTGGCGCGTCTCGATTGATCCCCGGCCTGCCGAAGAGGTGGCACGTCTACGTCGTCGACCTGGAACCACGCGTCGGAACCAAGCCGGGCAAGCAGCGACCCTGCGTCGCGATCCAGCCGAGCGAGTTCGCGGAGGCGGGACTCGGCAGCACGGTGGTCCTCCCGCTCACCACGAAAGTGCTCGAGGGCGACGCGTTTCCGCTGCGGGTCCGGATTCCGGCCGGCGTCTGCCAGCTCACGAAGGACAGCGATGTCCTGATCGATCAGATCCTGGCGTGGGACAACGAGCTGTTCCGCGACGAGCTCGGTAGCTTGCCCGAGCCACTCCAGGACGAGATCCGGCGCGCACTGATCGACTTCTTCGATCTGGGTTGAGCGCAGCGCGTTCGATCGACCCGAGCAATCAGCCGAGCGGACCGAGACTCGCGGGCAGCCGCTCGAGGCTGCGCAGCGCGCTGCGGGCGGCGAAGTACCCGCCCATGCCGTGCACGCCGGGTCCGGGTGGCGTCGATCCGGAGCAGATGAACAGCCGCGGATTCGGCGTCGAGTAGGGATCGAGGCGAGCGACCGGGCGGGCGAAGAACTGCCCCAGGTCCGCGACGCCTCCGGTGATCACGCCGCCCAGGTAGTTCGGGTTCTCGGCCTGCAGATCGGCGGGACGCATGACGTGGCGCGCCAGCACGCGATCGCGGAAGCCGGGCGCGAAGCGCTCGATCTGCTTCTCGATCACCTCGCCGAGATCGACCGTCGAGCCGGCGGGCACGTGGCAGTAGGCGTAGCCGGTGTGCTTGCCGGCGGGCGCGCGCGTCGGATCGAACTGGCTCTGCTGGACGACCATGACGAACGGCCGCTCCGGGTGCTCGCCGCGCCAGACCGCCGCCTCCGCCGCCGCGATCTCGTCGAGCGTGCCGCCGACGTGCACGGTGGACGCATCGAGGATGCGTGGATCGCGCCACGGGATCGGCCCGTCGAGCGCCAGGTCGAGCTTGAACACGCCCGGCCCGTAGCGATAGCGGCGCAGGCGGCGAACGTAGCCCGCGGGCAGGATCGGCTCGCCGATGTCGGCGAGCTGGGCTGGGCTGGTGTCGAGGAGCACCACGCGCGACGGTGGTAGGTCCCCGAGCGAGCGCACGTGGCGGCCGGTCTCGATCTGGCCGCCGAGCTCGCGCAGATATCCCGCAAGCGCGTCCGCGATGGCGCGCGAGCCGCCCGCGACCACCGGCCAGTCGGTGACGTGGCCGGTGAGCGCGAAGATCATGCCCACCGCTGCGGTGAGCAGGCGGTCGAAGGGCAGCATCGAGTGCGCCGCGCAGCCGGCCAGCAGCGCGCGCGCACGCGGCCCGCGAAAGCGGGCACGAAAGAAGACGTTCGCCGGCAGGAGGCCCTGCAGCCCGAAGCGCGCCATCCGGATCGGATGCCTGGGGATGCGCAGCGGCCCGAGCAGATCCGCGAGCAGCTCGTGCGGCTCGTGCAGGAACGGCGCGAACAGACGCGCCCAGGAGCGCGCGTCCTCGCCGAGCTCGCGCGCCGTGTCGGCGAGCGATCGCCTGAGCAGGACGGCCGGCTGATCGTCGAGCGGGTGCGCGACCGATGCGTTCGGGTAGACCCAGCGCAGCCCGTGGCGTTCGAGCGGCAAGGTCCGGAAGAACGGCGACAGCACGCCCGTCGGATGACAACCCGAGCAGACGTCGTGCAGGAAGCCCGGCAAGGTCAGCTCCGCGGTGCGCAGCCCGCCGCCGATCGACTCGCGCGCTTCCAGCACGCGCACCGAAGCGCCAGCACGCGCCAGCTCGATCGCTGCGGCGAGTCCGTTCGGGCCCGAGCCGACGACGACCGCGTCCTCCAAGGTCAGACCTCGCCGTAGTTCCAGCCCATCACCGATCCCGCGACAAGAAGGCCGCGTAGGTGCTGAGCACGTGCCACTCGAACACCGCCGCGATCGGCAGATTGCTCAGGATGAAGCCGTGCAGCAGCAGCACGAAGAGCATGCCCAGGTAGAGCAGCGGACCGTCGTGCGTGACGAACAGCAAGGTCAACGGTGCGGCGAACTCGAGGAACGTTCCGGCGTGCGCCATCGCCTTGGCGAGCGGCTACGGCGTCAAGTCGTCGGGGTAGGACACGAACAGGCGCCGGCGCAGCGCGGGGCTCTTCAGCAGCGGGTTGTTCGCGGTCATGATCGGCACCACGTAGCCGAACGCGACGTCGGCGAAGACCCACGTCGTGAAGCCCGTGAAGGTACCGAGCCCGGGCGTGAAGCGGCAGAAGTACATCCAGCCGAGCACCAGCAGGACCAGCTTCACCGCGTGGAACGCGTACGCCGCGAGCGGGTAGTTGAGGCCCTGCAGCACCTACATGTTGGTGCCGATGCGCACGCGCTCGGTGAAATCCTTCTTCGCCCATTCGGTGGGGTCGAATTCCGTGGCTGCCGGTTGCGTCGTCATGCCGTCGCACCCTGCGCGCTACTTCCCGCCCAGAAGAGCATCGCGCACGCCGAAGTACGCCGGCTTCGGAGCGTAGTCGTCGTCGAACAGCAGCGGCGCGCCGTCGAGACCGAGCACCGCCTCGATGCTGGTCGGGTAGCGATCGGTGAACAGCCAAACCGTCACTGCCTTGCACGCCGGCACGGCGACGCAGCCGCGCACAGCCGCCGCGTAGAGCTCGCGCTGACGCTCGAGCTTTGCCGCGCGATCGCCGGCGAGGCGCCAGGTGTGCACGTTCAGCTCGGTGATCTCCACGTCCACACCGAGCGCCGCGAAGCGGCCCAGCGTCGCCGCGATCTCCTCCTCGGTCGGCAGGTCGAGGTCGCCGGGCAACGTCGTGGGGAGGAATGCGAGATGGCCCTGGAAGCCGACGCCGTGCAGCGGCACCCCCGCGTCGCGCAGCTCGCGGACGAGCCGGAAGTAGCGCTCCTGCTTGGGCCCCGGCTTGAGGACGAAGACGTCGTTCACGAACAGGTGCGCCGCGGGATCCGCTGCGTGCGCGAGCTCGAGCGCCTCGGCGATGTAGCCCGGACCGAGCTGCTGCAGGAAGACGTGATCGCGCAGGCCGTCGGTGCGGCCCGTCTCCCCGACGGAGGTGAGCGGCTCGTTCACCACGTCCCAGCGGTCGACGCGGCCGGCGTAGCGGCCCACCACCGTGCGAATGTGGTCGGCCATGAGCGCGCGCAGCTCTGCCGCGCTCTGGGCGGCATTCACGTAGCCCGGGTTCGCCGGATCGGACGCGCCTCCCCAGACCAGGGTGTGGCCGCGCACCCGCATGCGGTGCGCCGCCGCGAAATCGACGGTGGCGTCGGCCCCGGTGAAGTCGTAGCGCCCCGGCTCGGGATGGATGCGACCCCACTTCATCGCCTTGTAGGGCGTGATGGAGTCGAACTCGCGGGCGAGCACCGGACCGTACTCCGGGTCGTCGAACAGATGATCGTCGTGCGCGGCCGAGCCGATCGACAGCCCGCGTCCGGCGGCGATCGCGCGCAGCCCGCCGGACGATTCCCCGGCGTCACCGCAGCCCATTGCAGCAACGAGAATCGCACCGAGCGTGCACCACGCGAGCCTCCTGGTCGGCATCTTCACGGGACGCGCACTATCACAGCGTCCCCGACAGATCGTAACGACCGCTTCAGTCGATGATAGTCTCCGGCGGCTCGACCAGGAACGCGCGCGAGGTGCTGCCCGCGCGGCCGCCGACGCACTCGAGGCCGTAGGGGCGGGCCTCGCAGTCGAGCGGCGTGCCGATGCGATCGATGCCCCGGCCGGGGCCGCGCGGGTCGTTGGTCATCGTGACGCGCAGCGGCGGCACGAAGGGCGCGTCGAGGTTGCGCTGCACCAGGCGGATCTTGAGCAGGTAGGCCTGGACGCCCGGGATGTCCGACGGCAGCGGCTTGATCTCCGCGACGTGGCGCGGCGACTGCTTGCTCCGGCAGCGTACGATGCCGCGCGTCGTGAGCTTGCACTCGCCCTCGACCCACTCGACCGTCTGATCGAGCTGCAGCGAGTCGGTCAGGTGGATCGTCAAGCCGTCGGGCACGGCAATGGAGTCGTCCTCGCCTTCGAGCAGCAGCTCGCCCTCGAGAACGATGCGGCCGTTCGGGCGCGGCTCGGAGGTCGAGCGCCGGATCTGCAGCCTGGTCGGCCGCAGCGTGCCGTCGAGGTCGTCACACGCGTTGCCGAGACCGTCACCGTCGAGGTCGCGCTGGTCCGGATCCGGCACCGTCGGGCAGAGGTCGATCTGCTCGGGCACGCCGTCGCCGTCGCTGTCGATCGTGGGCGGGGTGAGGCGGACGGCGAGCCCCGCACGCAGGACCGGCTGGTCGAAGCCGAGCACCAGCGCGTCGCTGCCGTCGGCGTTCTCGATCCCGATCGTCGCCGAGCGGCCATCGGCGGATCCGTCGCCGTAGCGATACTGGAAGACCAGGCTGCTGTCGCGCTCGTGGAACAGCACCTCGAAGTCGACCAGCGCGTAGTCCGCGTACGCGCGGACACCCTCGTACTCGAACACGAAGGTGCGATCCGGACGCGTGCCGACCGTCGCCACGCGCCACGTTCCGTTGTAGAGGTCGTCCCAGAACGGATAGATGGCCCTGTTCGGCGCGGCCGGGCTCGGCAGCGGGACGTTGTAGTACTCTGGGTAGCGGTAGCTGAAGCTGAAGAAGCCCGTCACCGACGGATAGATCACCGTGTGCCGCTGGCCGTAGAAGAAGAACGGGAACGGTAGCTGCACCGCAGGAGCCGGGTAGGTGTACGACACCAGCTCGGTACCCTCGATCCACTCGAACGGCTGCTCGGCGCAGGAGTGCCCGAACACGTCCTCGATCGGTCGCAGCTTCACGTCGACGATCTCGTCGCTGCTCTCGACCACGACCAGCCGGGTGCGCGGCTTGTGGCAGATCTTGCCGTCGACCTCGACCTGGTAACGACCGGCGGGGACGATCGGGAACGCGTACGCTCCCGCCGCGTCGGTCTGCTGCGCAGCGAACGGCGAGCCGAGCAGCCGCACGGTGGCCGCGGCGATCGGGCTCAGATCGTCGGCGTCCTGGACGATGCCTGCGACCACGTGGCGCGGCAGCGAGGTCAGCCGGATGTTGCGCCGCAAGATCCCATCGGGGACGGCGGTCACCGTCAGCGTGCCCGGCTCGTAGCCGAAGGCGGTGAACGCGACGTCGTAGATCTCCGACGAGCTGCCGAGCGGCACGGCGAGGCTCATCGCGTACGAGCCGTCGCCGGCGCTGCTCGCGGTGAGCGTGCGGCCGTCGCTGCGCCTGGTCGCCGTGATCGCGGCGTCCGCGATCGGTCCGCCGGCCGAAGCGCCGCGGACGAAGCCCTCGAGCCGCGCGCGCTCGCCGCAGAACTCGACGCACGCCCGGAACGCATCGAGGCGCCCGTCGCCGTAGACATTGTTCGGATCGCCGTCGTCGTCCCCGCCGCAGGAGAGGTCGACGATGTCGCTCGCCGTCGAGGTCAGCGCCGCGGACGTCGCGGCGATGTCGCGCACCAGCGTGGGGTTCGCCGACCACAGCAAGGCGACCACGCCCGCGACGTGCGGCGACGCCATCGAGGTACCGCTGTTGCTCTCGTAGCCGCCAGAGGGCACGCTCGAGCGGACATCCACGCCGGGGGCCACGACCTCGGGCTTGCCACCACCGCTCAGCAGCGACGGGCCGCGGCTGCTGAAGTACGCGATCGACTCGGAGATGTCGGTCGCGCCGACGGCGAACGCCTGCGGGTAGCCGGCGGGCGAGCCGGTCGACTGGCAGGAGGGTCCGTCGTTGCCGGCCGAGAAGACCGGGAAGATCCCGGCCGCCCGCCAGGCGTCTACCACGCCGGCGAAGAACGGGTCGTTGCCGAAGTAGCCCCAGGAGTTGCTGACGACGTGCGGGCGCCGGCTGGGATCGGGTGCCGTACCGTCAAGGGCAGTCGGGGCGAGCATGAACTGCCCGCTGGAGAGGAAGCACTCGGTGGTCGCGAAATAGCCGCACCCCGCCGAGATCCAGCGCGCGCCGGGGGCGACGCCGATGTCGTCGGGCAGCGGGCCGGGCCCGTCGCCGCCGACGATCGTGCCCATGGTGTGCGTGCCGTGGCCGAACTCGTCGCACGGCGACGGGCAGCCGCCGGGCGGGTACCACCAGTTGTAGTCGTGCTCGAACACGCCGCCACCGAGGTTACCGCGGTAGCTGCGCGCCAGCGCGGGGTGCTCGAGCTCGACCCCGGAGTCGATGGTGCCGACGACGATGCCCTCGCCCGCCACGCCGAACTCGTTCCACACGCGATCGGCGCCGATGCGGGAGATGTTCCACTCGACCGAGCCGAAGCGCGGCAGTACGTTGCCGGGCTGCGGGTCCGGAAATGTGTAGACGCGGTCTTGCAGCACGCGCACGACGTCGGGGCGCGCGGCCAGCTCGCGCGCCAGGTCGAGATCTCCGACCACGCGCAGCGCGTTGACGATGTAGAACGACCGGTGCGCGATGCCTCGCGCGGCGAGCGTGGCGACGAGGTCTGTCTGGCTCGACTGCGCCACCGCGCGCAGCTCCTGGAAGACCGCCTGGCCGCGCGCCTCGCGATCGCCGGCCGCGCCGGCGGCAGCGAGCTCGGCGCGCGCGGCCATGAGGACGAAGAACGGCGTCGCGCCGCCGGACGCGAGACTCGACAGCAGCTCCGGGTCGATCTTGCCGGCACTCGCCGGCGCGGCGAATCCCGCGCTGGGCGATGCTGCGAGCCAGGCGAGGATGCAAGCAGCAGAGGTCGCTGCGCGAAGCGAAGCAAGAGCGCGTTGGATCAAGGGTTCCCTCCCCGGTTTCGAGTCGCGGCCGCGCCTTCTCCGGCACGACCCGAGGATCCAGGTCAAGAAGAGAAAGGCAGCTGACGTCCCCGGGCCCGCGCTCCCGCTCACAGAACGACGCCGACGGTGAAGCCCACCACGAGCGCGTCCGCGATGTCGCTGCCTGGAGGCGGATATTTCGTCGGGTTCGTCCGCTAATCACCGTCGCCTGGGATGCCGACGACAGAAAGACGCGGGCCCTGCTCCCGCGGAGGTTCCTGTGAGGCAGAGTCGACGCGAGTTCCTCAAATCCGCCGCCGCGACCGGAATCGCCGTCGTGGTGTCGCGGGTGGCGGTGCTCGACTCGCCCTCGTTACAACAAGTCGCTGGCCAGATCGGCGAGCTGCGAGCGCTCGCCCTTCACCAGGCTGATGTGCGCGTACAGCTCCTGCCCGACCATCCGGCTGATCAGGTAGCTGAGCCCGTTCGACGAGTCGTCGAGATAGGGCTGGTCGATCTGGTGGATGTCGCCGGTGAAGACGATCTTGGTGCCCTCGCCGGCGCGCGTGATGATCGTCTTGATCTCGTGCGGCGTCAGGTTCTGCGCCTCGTCGACGATGAAGAACACGTGCTGCAGGGTCCGGCCGCGGATGTAGGAGAGCGGCGTGATGACCAGCTTGCCGCCGTCGAGCATGTCCTTGATGCGCTGCCCGTTCTGGTCCGACTCCTTGAACATGTGGCGAATGACGGTGAGGTTGTCGAACAGCGGCTGCATGTACGGGTCGAGCTTGGCCGAGATGTCACCCGGCAGGTAGCCGAGGTCGCGGTTGCTGAGCGCGACCACCGGGCGCGCGAGCAGGATCTGACGGTAGCGCGCGCGCGCGTGCAGCGCCGCCGCCAGCGCGAGCAGGGTCTTGCCGGTACCGGCCCTGCCCGCCAGTGTGACCAGCTTGACGTCGTCGTTCGCCAGCATGTCGAGCGCGAACGACTGCTCCGCGTTGCGCGGCTGCACGCCATACGCCGGCGTCCTCTCCACCCGCGCGAACGCCTGCTGCCCGGCGCGGAAGCTCGCCAGCACCGACTTCGAGCCGTTGCGCAGAACGAAGTTCTCGTTCGGCAGCGGGCTTTCGACGTACGGCACCTCGCCGATCGGCACGATGCCGCCGTTCGCGTAGAAGCTGCCGATCAGCTCGGACGGCATGTTCTCGACGATCCGCTTGCCGGTGTAGAGCCGATCGACGCGCTCGACCTTGTCGCTGGTGTAGTCCTGCGCGACCAGGCCGAAGGACTTGGCCTTGAGGCGTAGGTTGGTGTCCTTCGACACCAGGATCACGGTGCGCCCCGGCTGCGCGTCGCGCAGCCAGAGCGCGGTCGAGAGGATGCGATGGTCGGGCGAGTCGCTCAGGAACGCGGCGCGCAGCTTGTCGGACGCGGCGGTCTCCAGGATGACCTGCACCCGCCCGAGCTCCTCGCCGAGCGGCGCCCCTTCCGGCGCCAGGACGTCGCCCGTGATGCCGTCGAGGCGGCGCAGGAACTCGCGCGCCTGGGCGTTCAGGTCGCCGCTGCCACGCTTGAACCGGTCGAGCTCCTCGAGGACCGTGATCGGGATCGCGATGTCGTGCTCGCGGAAGCTCTGGATGCAGCGGGCGTCGTGCAGAATGACGTTGGTGTCGAGGACGAAGAGCTTTGCCGCTCTGTCCCGAGCCCCGTTCGACCCACCGCCGGCGCGCGTGCCGACGTCGCCGTCCTCACCGCCCATCCGAGCAACGTTGTAGCGCCTCATGCGGACGACAAGCAATGGTCCGCAGCGACGATGAAAGAATTTTGCTTCGCGGCTAGGGGGCGGTCGCAGAGACGGTACGCGTGGGCTCCGGGCAAGCCACCGGTCCACGGCGCGTTGGCCGCGGACCGGCGCCTCTTCCCGGTCATGTGATCAGGACTTGGCCGCTTCGTGCTGGGCGTTGGCCTTTGCCTTCGCCGCGTCGTGGTCCGCCTTCGCGCGATCCTTGCAGGCCTCCTGCATGTCGCCGCTCACCGCCTCGCACTTCTCCTTGGCGATCTTGAGCTGTCCGTCGGCCATGGCGACCGCGGTCTTGTAGTCGCCGTCGGCCTTGGCCTGCCTCATGTCCGCGGCCTCGCCGGCGACGTCACCGGCCTCGTTGCGAACGGCCTTCGCCGTGTCGCTGCGCTTCTCGGCGACGTCGACCGCCGCGTCGTGCCGCGCCTCGGCGACGTCCTTGCGAACGTCCGCGGGCGAATCCGCCTGGCTGCACGCGCTGAGCGCACCGAGGGCCAGCGCTCCGGCCAACATCGTGAATCCATGCTTCATGATCGCTCCTCCGTTTCGGGGGCGCGACCATGCGCCCGCTGGAACCTCGACAGAGCAATCGATGGTCCAACGGCCGTCACCAGCACCCACCGGATCAATCCGGCCCGTAGCGTGTAAAAGTTGCGGCTCGCTGGACGGAAATCCCGGTAAAGTGTCGCTTCGCTCCGCTTGCAGCAACCATCCATCGGGCAGTACTGAAGGCGTGGTCATTCCTGGCGGCGCGAGCTCGAGCGGCTACATCGAGCGAATTCTCGAGTCACGGGTCTACGACGTGGCGATCGAGTCACCGCTGGAGCATGCCGCGCGCCTGTCACGTCGGCTCGGCAACGACGTGCTGCTCAAGCGCGAGGATCTCCAGGCGGTCTTCTCGTTCAAGCTGCGCGGCGCGTACAACAAGATCGCGCACCTCGCCGACAGCGACGCGCAGCGCGGGGTGATCTGCGCGTCGGCCGGCAATCACGCGCAGGGCGTCGCGCTCGCGGCACGCAAGCGCGGCATTCGCGCCGTCATCGTGATGCCGGGCACCACCCCGGAGATCAAGGTCCGGGCCGTCGTCGACCTCGGTGGCGAGGTCGTGCTGCACGGCGACGACTACGACGCTGCGTACGTCCGCGCGCTCGAGCTGGCGCGCGAGCGCAACCTCGTCTTCGTGCACCCGTTCGACGACCCGGACGTGATCGCCGGGCAAGGTACGGTTGGTCTGGAGATCCTGCGACAGAGCGGCGGCGACGTCGACGCGATCTTCGTTCCGGTCGGCGGCGGTGGCCTCATCGCGGGCATCGCCGTGTGCGTGAAGCACCTGTACCCACAGGTCAAGATCATCGGCGTCGAGCCCGCGGACGCGGCCGCCATGTACGCGTCCCTGCGCGCGGGCGAGCGCGTCACCCTCGATCGCGTCGGCATCTTCGCCGACGGGGTGGCCGTCAAGCGCGTTGGCGAGGAGACGTTCGCCCTCTGCCGCCAGCATGTGGACGAGATCGTTCTCGTCGACACCGACGAGATCTGCGCCGCCATCCAGGACGTGTTCGAGGACACCCGCTCGATCGTCGAGCCGGCCGGCGCGCTCGCGGTGGCCGGCCTGAAGAAGTGGCTCGAGCGCGAACGCTGCACCGGCAAGCGGCTGGTCGCCGTCAATAGCGGCGCGAACATGAACTTCGATCGGCTGCGCCACGTCGCAGAGCGCGCGGATCTGGGCGCCGAGCGCGAGGCGCTGCTCGCGGTCGAGATCCCGGAGCACCCGGGAAGCTTCCTGCGCTTCGGCGAGCTCCTCGGCAAGCGCAGCGTGACCGAGTTCAACTATCGCTACGAGTCCGAGCGCGCCGCGCAGATCTTCGTCGGCCTCGCCCTCTCGCGGGGCCGCGCCGAGCGCGACGGCGTGATCGCGACGCTGCGCGACGCCGGCTACCGCGTCGAGGACATGACGGACAACGAGATGGCGAAGCTGCACGTCCGCTACATGGTGGGCGGCCACGTTCGTGGCATCGAGAACGAGCTGGTGTACCGGTTCGAGTTTCCCGAGCGCCCGGGCGCCCTGCTCAGGTTCCTGCAGGCCATCGGCTCACGCTGGAACATCACCCTGTTCCACTATCGCAACCACGGCTCGGATCATGGCCGCGTGGTGGCGGGCATCCAAGTGCCGCCGGACGAGCGCGCGGACTTCGTCGAGCACCTTCGCGAGTTGCACTACGCCTACACGGAAGAGACCGCGAACCCGGCGTACAGGATCTTCCTCGGCGCCTGACAGCCGACGCGGCGATCCCGCGCGCCGTCAGGCCGGGCAGTCTCCGATCGCGTAGACCGTCCCCTCGTTCGTGCCGACGTACAGCCGGCCTTCCGCCAGGATCGGCGAGGACTCGAACGGGCTGCCGAACTCGCTACGCCAGAACGAGGTGCCGTCCTTCTGCAGGGCGATCAAGCTCCTGCCCAGCGTCAAGTAGATTCGGCCCCGCGAGTCGATGACGACGGGGTTGTTGTTGTCGAAGCGGCCGGGACCGAGATCGCTGCGCTGCCACTGCACGCGCCCGGCGAGGCTCAGGCCGTAGAGCGTGCTCCCCGTGGTATTCGAGACGCCGATCACGATCGTGCCGCGCTGCAGGTCGAGGGCCGGGGGAATCTCGATGTCTTCGGCTGCGCCGCGGGTGTCGAACAGCAGCGTCGCAACCGGTGCGCCGGCGGGCGATGCGGGCGGGTCGATGGCAAAGAGCCCATCGGCGATGCCGACGTAGATCCGACCCGTGATCGGGTTGACCACCGGCGCCTGGTTCGGCAGGCGTCCGACGCTGCGCTTGGGCTGGAGCTGGATCCGCCAGCGCTCGGCCCCGGTCGACGGATCGAGCGCGATCAGGATCCCGCCGCCGAACAGCACGTAGAGCTCGTCGCCATCGGGGCTGAGAGCAGGCGAGGCGTTGCGGATCCCGCCACCGAGCGGCTTGACGCACCACTTCGGCTGACGCTCCGGGCCCGGGCACATCGCCATCAGCGTGCCGGCGCCGAGCGAGTCGGATCCCATGAAGACCAGACCTTCGTCACTGATGATCGGCGGCGCGGTGATGTCGCCGTCGGTGCAGACCTTCTGTCGCCACGCGACCGTCGCGTCCGCGCTGCCCGCAGGCGGGACGTCGATTGCCCACAGGTCGTTGTCGCGCGTGCCGATGTAGGCGAGGTTGCCGTTGCCGACGACCGGGGACGAACGGTCGGCGAGCTTCCCGGTCTCGTCGGTCTCGCACCAGTACACCGAACCGTCCGCGGGATTCAGCGCGCACAGCGGCGCCTTCCCGACCGGGACGAACAGGGTGTCCCCCTCGCCGGGGTTTCCCGAGGCCAGGATCGGCGCGCTGACGATTCCGCCCTGGAGCTTCCGGCTCCAGATGCGTCGGTCGCAGGCCGGTCCACGGAACGGGCTCACCCCGGTGTGCTGCACGTTGCCCTGGAAGACCGGCCACGACCCTGCGGCGATCCCGAGCGGCGGTGTCGCGGGCGGGCAGACCGGATTCGCCTCCAGGCAAACGTTGCTCTGGAGCGCCCGGTTGCAGCGCTCGGCGGCGGAGGCCTCGCCGAGCCCGACCGCGCAGCCGAGCAGCACGGTCAGGAGCGCCGTGCGCGCGGGGCGGCTCGACAGGTGTAGGGCCTGCGAGCCCGCGGTCGAATTGGTCATCTGGGAGTCTCCGTTCGGTATCGTTACGCGCAAGGTTGCCGTCTCGGATCCCTCTGGTCAATCCACTTCCTGAAGATCCGTCCGCGAACAGGTGTGCAACGGGGCGCGCGCTGGTTTAGCCTTCAGGCGGACCGTGGCAAACGGGCCGGTCGCCTGGGTACGATCCTCGGCCCTCGGCACGAGCCCCGACACGACGAAGACGGATACCCGACATGTCTATGGAACATTTCGACGTGCTCATCGTGGGCGCCGGGCTGTCCGGCGTAGGCGCCGGCGTCCACCTGCACGAGGAGTGCCCCGGCAAGAGCTATGCGATCCTCGAGGGTCGCCCGTCCATGGGCGGCACCTGGGATCTCTTCCGCTATCCCGGGATCCGCTCCGACAGCGACATGCACACGCTCGGCTACCGCTTCAAACCCTGGCGCGAGGCGAAAGCGATCGCCGACGGCTCCTCGATCCTGAGGTACGTGAAGGAGACCGCCGCCGAGTACGGCGTGGATCGGCACATCCGCTACCAGCACCTGGCGACCAAGGCCGTCTGGTCGAGCGCGGACGCCACCTGGACCGTCGAAGCGCTGCGCAAGGACAGCGGCGAGACCGTCCGCTTCACCTGCAACTTCCTCTTCATGTGCGCGGGCTACTACAGCTACCGCCAGGGCTTCACGCCCGAATTTCAGGGCATCGAGCGCTTCAAGGGCACGATCATCCATCCCCAGCAGTGGCCCGAGGACCTCGACTACCGGAACAAGAAGGTCGTCGTGATCGGCTCCGGCGCGACGGCGATGACGCTCGTACCCGCGATGGCGAAGGACGTCGCGCACATCGTCATGCTGCAGCGCTCACCGACCTACGTCGTCTCGCGTCCCGACAAGGACGCGATCGCGAACGCACTACGCAAGGTGCTGCCCGCACGCTGGGCGTACGCGATCACGCGATGGAAGAACGTCGGCATGCAGCAGTTCCTCTACCGCCGCACGCGCACCCATCCCGACAAGGTCAAGCAGAAGCTGCTCGAGCTGGTGCGCAAGGAGCTCGGACCGGACTACGACGTCGAGACCCACTTCACGCCGCGCTACAACCCGTGGGACCAGCGGCTCTGCCTGGTGCCGAACAGCGATCTGTTCGCGGCGATCCGCTCCGGCAAGGCGTCGGTCGTCACCGACCAGATCGAGCGCTTCACCGAGACCGGGATCGAGCTCACCTCGGGCAAGACACTCGACGCCGATATCGTCGTCACCGCGACCGGCCTCAACCTCGTCGTGCTCGGCGAGATGCAGTTCGTCGTCGACGGCGAGCCGGTCGATTTCGGACAGACCTGGACCTACAAGGGGATGATGTACTCGGGCGTGCCGAACCTGGTCTGCACGTTCGGCTACATCAACGCCTCGTGGACCCTGCGCGCCGATCTCACCTCGGAGTACGTCTGCCGGCTGGTCAATCACATGGACGCGACCGGCACCAGCAAGGTCACGCCGCACCTGCGCGCGACGGACACGGACATGCCGCCCCGTCCCTGGATCGACGGGTTCTCCTCCGGCTACATGCAGCGCATGATGCACCTCTTCCCCAAGCAGGGCGACCGCACGCCCTGGATCAACCCGCAGAACTACACCAAGGACAAGAAGATGATCCGCTTCGGCGAGCTCGAGGACGGCGCGCTGCTGTTCGAGAGGCGCGCGGCGGCGCCCGAAGCTGCCGAACCGGCCGAGCGCGCGCTGCGCGCGGCCGGGTAGCGAGCCCTCGGAATTCGGGTCAGGCGAGCGCTGCCAGCCCCTCGAGGACTGGCCAGACTTCCGCGCCGTTGTCGAAACGCTGGCGGCGATCGCCGCGGTACAGGATCCAGCGCCGCAGCCTCCGACCACGCGGGACCAGCTCACCGAGTGAGGCCAGACCCCGGGTGTCGGCTCGCGAGACCGTGCGACCAGCCTTGATCTCGATGGCGATCAGCTCGTCGGCGGTCTCGATGATCAGGTCCACCTCGGCTCCACCCTCGCTGCGGTAGGAGGAGAAGCGCCAGCCCTTGCGCAGGGCATCGTTCATGTAGACGAGCTGCAGGATCACCCACTGCTCGAACACCGCACCGAGCTGGTCCGGTGAGGCACCCCGGCGATGGATGCCGAGCAGCGCATTGCGGACGCCGACGTCGAACAGCAGCACCCGTTCCCGATGCTGCACACGGCGCGTGGTGCGGACGCGAGGGACGAACGCCGGGATGCGAACAGCGACCAAGGTGTCTTCGAGCACCTGGATGAAGCGACGGATGGTCTCCTTCGGGATCTCGGTGTCGGAGCTGATCTTGGAGTAGTTGAGCCATTGCCCGCTCACGACGGCCATCACGTCAAGGAACCTCGCGTAGCTGCCTAGGTCGCGTGCGGCCCCCTCCGCCTGGATCTCCTCGCGCAGGTAGACCTCCGCGTAGGTACCGAGCAGCTCGGTGGACTCTTCGTCTCCCCAGTAGATCCCGGGTAGCATGCCCAGCCGCAGCGCCCGATCGAGATCGACACGCTCGATCTCGAGGACGGAGAGCGGGTGCAAGCGCTCCAGGACGACGCGGCCCGGCAGAAGGTTGGCGCCGCCGCGCTTGAGGCGCCGCGCGCTCGACCCCGTGAGGACGAAGCGCAGCCGGCCACGAGCACGGTCGAGCAACGACTGGACGGTGTTGAGCAGCGCGGGAACGCGCTGGATCTCGTCGATCACGATCACGGCCGGGGTGGCGAGCGCCTCGACCTGTCGTCGCAGCAGACCCGGGTCCTTGGCGAAGCTCAGGAACTCGCGCTCGTCTGCCAGGTCGACGTAGAGCGCCGGCGCGAGCGCCCGACAGAGCGTCGACTTGCCCACCTGACGCGGCCCGAGCAGCAGCACGCTCGCTTTGCCTGCCGCCAGGCGGCGGGCGATCAGCCTGTCCCGCATGTAGGTTATTTACCTCGTAGATGACCTACACACAAGACGCGGGGGGCGCCGCTCTTCCGACCTTTGATCGCCCGCGGGCGGTCGTGCTCGAGTGCACCGGATGCGCGCTCGAGCCCCGTTCAGGGAGGACTGCCCGAGTCGCGAGCAGCGGCGCTGAACGCCAAGTTTCTGATCGACGTCGCCGACAGCCAGCGTCCCGACGGGCTCACGCAGATGTTCGCGCCCGGCAACCACGGCGTCGACGGCCTGCTCATTCCCGACTGGACCTTGCAGTGGGTGCTCGACGCCCGCAACCACCTCCTCTGGTCGGGCGACCTCGCGACGGTCGAGGCGATCTTTCCCGCGATCGAGCGTGCGCTCGCCTGGTTCACCGTCCAGCTCGACGAGCACGGCCTCGTCGCCGACCTGCCCTACTGGCACTTCATGGACTGGGCCGGCGTCGGCCGCGCCGGCCCAGGCGTGCACGCTCAACGCGCAGCTCGCCGGTTGCCTGCAAGCCGCGGCCGAGCTGGCGACCGCCCTCGAGCGCCCGCGCGTGACGCGTCGCTACCCGCGCGCACGCGGTTGCGGTGAACCCCCGTCAGACCGGCGCGGGCGGCCATGCGGCCGTCATCGCGACCCGGACCGACGCCACGAGGTCCGCGACCACGCCGCTGGAGAACTCACTGAGGGTGAGCCGGTAGACGACGGTGCGCTTGCCTTCGTCGGGTGGCGACGCCCAGACCAGGAATCCGTCGAAGCCGCCCGTCGTCACGGGCTCCACGGAAACGCGCAACCCCGGATACGCTTCCTGCAGCGTCCCTTGCAGCGCGCGGCGGCGGTCGGTGGTGCTCTCCGGGTGTTCGCCCATGCCGTTCGGATACCCGGTGGCGAGGCGTAACGCACCCTCGGGGCGCCTTCGCGAGCATCACTCCAGTCCATCGACAATCCGAGCGCCGGTCCGAGCGCGCGGCCGTCGCCGCTCCAGGCGATATATCGAAACGGCCTCGAGCGCTCCGACGCCGGCCGGCCGGTCACGTGAAAAACGTAGTGATTCCGGGCCTGCGCGGACGGCACGCCTCCTGCGATGAGCCCCGCCCAGGAGGACCGACGATGCCCCGCACAGACCATGAATTCACCCGCCTCGCGCAGCCGACCCTTGCCGCACCGAGCCCGATGCCGGCCGGAAGAAAGGCCGCGCGCTGGGTGCGCATCGTCCTCGCCGTGATCCTCCTGGTGGCAGCCGCCCCGAGCCCGAGCGACGCGCGCTTCGACCGCGGCAACGTCGGCCTGCCGGGCGACAACCCCAGCCTCGAGCCCGGCGATCCGCTGCCGCCTCCGCCCGTGTTGCCCCCGCTCCAGATCCGATCCTACGGCCTCAACTTCATCGAGATCTACGTGAAGCCGCCCGCGGGTCTGACGAGTCAGCTCCTGAAGGAAGACGCGAACGGCTCCTTCGTGCCGTTCAGGACGCTCACCCCGGGCGTCGAGGCCACGATCCGTGACGATAACCTCGGTCTCGGACGGGAGTACTGTTACCGCATGATCATCCTCGGCGGCGGCGCGCGCCCGGACGAGACCTACACGCGCTGCATGACGACCGAGTGGCGCGTCGGCTTCGAGGGTCTCGGGATCAGCCCGGACGAGAGCGCCGAGGTGCTGCGCCTGTTCGACTGGCGCGACACCCAGCGGCTCGCCCAGGGCAGCGAGGAGGAGCCGGCGCTCTACCACATGAACGTGCTCATCGAGGGCGCCGATCCGCTCGCGGAGCAGGGGCTCCGCGTCATGGGCATGCACGTCCAGCCGCAGCCGATCTTCTCCGAGGAGCTTGCCGGCTGGGATGACAGCCAGTCGACCGCCCGCGCCTGCACGCCGGGGATCGAGGACCTCGCGCCGGTCGCGATGACGGCGGCGACCCGGGGCAAGAAGAACCTGCCGGGCGTTCGCACCGGCAGCTGCGTGCCGGTGGGACGCTGGGTCTTCGCGGTCGTTCCCGGCAGCATCTACAACGAGGTCCGCACGCGGATGCTCGAGCAGATCGCGCGCGGTGAGGCCCCCGGGCTGCGCGCGATGGTCTTCCGCCGCGTCCCGGTGGCCGAGGCGCTCGCACCGGGCGTCAGCCGGCACGTGCTGAACTACGTCTTCCTCGGGCAGCAGGGCTTCACCTTCAACGCGATCCAGCGCTGTTCCAACCTCCCGGACGGTACGCGCGTCTGCCAGACCCAGCAGGAGATCCTGGGCTGGATCTTGCGCAAGATCGTCTACTGGGCGGTCGAGATCGGCGACGCCGTGGTCCAGGCCGTGCGCAGCGTGATCGGACGCGTCGCGCGGCTCATCAAGGGCGAGCTGCGGCTCGACCTGAACTTCAACCTGCTCAACACCGACGCCGGCTTCGGCACCAACGAGCGCATGCGCAGCGGCTGGAGCGGCCAGCCGCTCTACCTCGCCGGCCTCAAGGTCGAGGTCCGTCAAGGACTCGCTGCCTTCTACGCGGAAACCGACTCGCAGGGCTTCGTGACCCTGACCGTCGCGAAGAACTCCGACACCAAGGTCTGCATCCAGGTCGAGAACGACACCGTCGAGATCACCGAGTACCTGATCGAGAAGACGATCTGCGTCGCCAACCTCGGCAAGCTGTCGGACTACACGAAGCAGACGATCGACGTCCGCCATCCGTACTTCAACACGCTCGCGGCGATGACCGACGCACGCCGCTACCTGTACGCCAGGGCTGGCATCGACATGCCGAAGGTCACCGTACTGGTCGGCGGCCAGGCCGACCAGCTCGCGGCGGCCGGGCGCTCGTTCGCGCCCTGCATGGGCCGCGTGCCGGGCCTGATCGGCCTGGGTGCGGACATCGTCGGTGCACTGGGCTCGCTGCTGAATCCTGCCTTCCTGGTGGCGACGACCGCGCTGGAGTTCTTCTACTCGGTCGACATCGTGCTGCGCTCCGACGACGACGACTCGCGCGGCGTCCCGGTGCACGAGTACGGCCACGTCGTGATGTGCGAGATGCTGCTCAACCAGGGCATCGACGCCTTCGAGATGGCGTGGACCGACGTGATCCTCGCCACCTCGGACCAGTCCGCGGGCAGCGAGGCGAGCTACCTGAACGAGGCCTGGGCCGACTTCCTGACCGAGCAGGTCCTCGGTGGGACCAACTACTTCGCCCCGAACTCGGCACTGGTCTCGATGGGCATCAACTACTGCCCGGCGGCATCGACCTGCTACGACCAGAACTTCAGCGACCAGAGCACCTTCAAGGGCCAGGTGGCGCGCGTCGTCGCCACCCTGCACGACGCCTTCGACGGCAATCCGCAGGGCGTCGGCGCGAACGACGGCTCGCACTGGGCGCAGTCCGGAACGGGCACGCCGTTCACCTACGTCGGGCAGAACGACTCCGACAGCGGCGACGAAGCCGTGCGGCTCCCCGGCACGGCGCTGGCAACCCTCTTCGAGCACTGGGACGACCGCGGCCAGCTCCTGAACGAGGACAACTTCCTCGGCGGCCTCGCCGACCTGATGAAGGCCCAGGGCGTCGCCGAGAGCGACGTCTGCGCGCTGTTCGCGCTGCACGATCCGGGCGCCAGCTGCCCGGGCTACGTGGCGCGGCGCGCGTGGCTGCCGTGGATCGACGACACCGGTTCTGCCGGCATGCTCGACGCGCTCGCGGCCGCTCCGGCGCCCGCCCCGGTTCCGGGTGCGGCTCCGGCAGGCGATGCAGCGCTGATCGTCGCCATCGCCGACCTCGATCCCCCGGTGGAGAAGCCCCGGCGCGGCGACGACGAGAAGTGCACCAAGTGCGCTCCCCTGGTGGTGTTCGACGGCACGCAGAAGGTTCGCGTCGAGGGCCTCGGCAAGGAGCAGCGTGAGTCGGCGTTCGCCTTCCGGCTCGGCGAGGGCTCGTTCAAGGGCATCGATCCGCTGGGCCAGCTGATCGACGGCACCTGGAGCGCGCTCGACAAGGGTGGCGCGAAGCTTCGCCTGCGTCCCGGCGCCGAGGCCAAGGATGCCCTGGTGAACCTGCTCGCGGAGTCGGTGCAGTCGCTCGGCGTGGATCCCGATTCGGTCCGCATGTCGGGCCGTCCCAAGATCACGCTCAAGCTCGAGAAGGGCGGCACGATCACGGCGCGGATCGCGCTCCGCTTCAAGGTCGACGTCGACGGGCAGACGCTGCGCGGCACCTACGTCGCGAGCCTCGTCGGGGCGTAGGTGCCGCTATGGCAACTCACTGCTGGGTTGCTTTCACGGCCGTGCCGCCGCAGCGTTGTTGATCGCCGTCTTGCCAACTATGGAACCCGATCACGGCATCCACGTCATTCCCGAATCGAGAGGCGGCCTCTTGCCGGATCCGGTCTGGATCGCAAGGCAAGGTCGTGATCACCCCCTTCTCTGGCCATTCGACTTGCCCAAGCACGCGGTAACGCCCGCCGAACATGTCACCGGGTGCGACCATGATCCTTGAAGCTTCTTCATCGGGCGGCGTCACGGCCTCCGGTGCCACAGGGACAGCTGGGTCGCTGGTCTCAGCTCGCCCGTTGTATTCCCCGATGAAGACGCGGTACGCCGCATCCTCAGATACGTTGATCGTATTCTCTTCCAACATCTCGTTGGTGTTGCCGCCTACGAACCCAAACCGTCCCGTGCTGGTGCAGTTGAATTCTCCGACGAGCGGACGATCTGGGGCGGTGACTCGTCCCTCGATGCTCACAACGACGGCGCCTGCGCCCATTCCGACTGCCCACCTCAGCGCGCGGCTGCCCGAGTCGATCGCCAGAATCCGGCCCTCAACGACCACGGCCGACGGATCTACGGGAACGCTGGAACGAATCGCCGTGGCCCGAACTTCATTGGACCGGAGCGATTCCGCGATGGATTCGGCAACCTTCATTCCGAAGGGGGCGACCGGTTGTTCGAGTCCAGTCGCGAGTGTCCTGGACGTATCGAACTCACGCACTTGAACGGACTGGCGCATGATCCACGCTTCGTTCTCAGGCACATCGGGTTGAACTGCGGATCTCGCGCACGCCGACAGTGCGATAAGGAGAGGGAGTGTCACGACTTCGCGGGTCCAGGTCACAAGAGCCTCCAAAATGATACGGCTGCGGGTCTCTCAAATTTGTTCCACGACAGCAAGATGCGAGGGTCGAAGCAAGCCACTGGCGTGCTCGCCTCGCGCGAGTTGTACACGGGAGAGTCCAGCACCCGGCGACTTGGTAGGAACGCTCATCTCAGGGACGTTTCACCAGTGGTCATTCCGCACGGGTTCTTCCTCTCGTGGACCGAGCACTCGTGGGTCCAGATGCTCGCGGTCCTGGGTCACGACCCGATGAAGAACAGCCCAGCTCGAGAAGGGCGGCACGATCACGGCGCGGATCGCGGTCCGTCGCGAGCCTCGTCGGGGCGTAGCGAGCGGCGGCAGGCTGGATGGGTCGCGCTCGACCGGGCGGCCCATCCAGCCTGCGCCAAGAGCTGCTACTTCGTGGGAGCCGCGCTCACGGAGCGGAAGACGCGATTCCAGTCGCGCTTCATGTCCACCACGGTCCAGCCGCGCTTCCGCGCCTCGTCGAGCGCGGTGGTCAGCTTGCCGCTGCTCTTCGTGACGGCATCGTAAGCGTACTCGCGCTCCGCGTCCGTGTGGTGAACGATCAGGCCGAAGCTCGGCCGCGGGTTGTCGATCGTCGTGTACTGCAGCATCGCCTGGTCGCCGTCGCTGTTGCCGAAGGCCGCGATCGGCCGGCGGCCGATGAACTGCCAGATGCCGACGGGCTTGCCCTCCTTGTCGTCCACGAACATGGCATCGAGGGTCTTCACAAGCACCGGCCCGCCTTCGCGGAGCTCGTACTTCGTGCGGCCCGTGGAGCCGACGACCTGCTCGGGCGGGATGCCGTAGACGCGCTCCGACCAGACGCGCATGAAGTCGGCGCCACCGCCCGAGACGATGAACGTCTTGAAGCCGTTCGCGCGACGTAGGCGAGCTGGAACGGCACCGGATTCTCCGGCCAGAGCGTGCCGTCGTTGTCGAACACCGCGATGCGTTCCGGCACGGGAACGAAATCCGACGAGCCTTCCTTCGTCACCTTCTCGACGAACTGGATGATCGCCTGCTTGGGCGCGGTGTCGTTCCAGGATGGCAGCGGGTCGGCGGCCAGGGCAGCCGTCGCCAGCAGGGTCGTCGCGAGCGCCGTGACGAGTCGCTTCATCGGAGAGTACCTATTCGCCCCCAACGGTCATGCCCTTGATCTGCTTCTCCAGCGTATCGAGGCTCCAGTCGCCGGGCGTCTGACTGGGCGGATACTCCTTCATGGTCAGGAGGAACTGGCTGGCCACGGCCTGCAAGGGCACCAGCACGAACGCCCGGTCGATCATCCAGTCGTGGTAGGTGTTGGAATTCTCCTGGGACTTCTCGAACGGGTCGCGGCGCAGGTTGAAGAGCAGCGGCAGCCGCAGGTGGACGAAGGGCTCGCGCCACACGTCGAGGCGGTGGGCGCGGTTCTCGAGATAGATCGCCTTCCAGTCGCCAACCCGGATCGCAACGACTTCGCCGCCGTCGTTCACGTAGATGAACTCCGTACGCGGCGAGTCCTTCACCTTGCCGCCGAGGTAATCGAGGAGGTTGTAGCCATCGATGTGGTTCTTGTAGGTGCGGCCGTTGAAGGTGGCGCCCTTGAGCAGCTGCTCCTTCACGTCGGGCGCACCAGCGGCGGCGGCGAAGGTCGGCAGCCAGTCCTCGTGCGAGACGATGCCGTTGAGCGTCGTGCCCGCCCGGAAGTGGCCGGGCCACTTGATGAAGGCCGGCACGCGATACGCACCTTCCCAGTTCGAGTTTTTCTCGCCGCGGAACGGCGTGGTGCCGGCGTCGGGCCACGTGTTGTAGTGCGGGCCGTTGTCGGTCGAGTACTGGACGATGGTGTTGTCGGCGACACCGAGGTCGTCGATCAGCTTGAGCAGCTCGCCGACGTGCATGTCGTGCTCGACCATGCCGTCGCCGTACTCGTCCTGGCCGGAGAGGCCGATGTGCTCGGGCTTCACGTGGGTGCGGAAGTGCATGCGGGTGCCGTTCCACCAGCAGAAGAAGGGCTTCCCCGCCTTGACCTCGCGGGTGATGAACTCCTTGGCGGCGGCCAGGGACTCGTCGTCGATGGTCTCCATGCGCTTCTTGGTGAGGGGACCGAGATTCTCGATGGTCTGGCCGCCCTTGCCGTCGGCCTTGGACTTGATGACTCCGCGGGGCCGAACTGCTCGAGGAAGGTCTTGCCGCTGGGCAGCTTCATGTCCCTCGGGTAGTCGCGGTTCTCGGGCTCCTCCTCGGCATTGAGGTGGTAGAGGCTGCCGAGGAACTCGTCGAAGCCGTGCATGGTGGGCAGGTGCTCGTCGCGGTCGCCCTGGTGGTTCTTGCCGAACTGGCCGGTGGCATAACCCTGGCTCTTGAGGATCGTCGCCATCGTCACCTCCGTCTTCTGCCAGCCCTCCTTCGCGCCGGGCATGCCGACCTTCGTCATGCCGGAGCGCACGGGCACCGACCCGCTGAGGAAGGCCGCACGCCCCGCCGTGCAGCTTTGCTGGGCATAGTAGTCAGTGGAGCCTACGCCCTCGGCGGCGATGCGATCAATGTTCGGCGTCCGGTAGCCCATCATGCCCCGATTGTTGTGGCTGATGTTCCAGGTGCCGATGTCGTCACCCCAGATCACCAGGATGTTGGGCTTCTCCTCGGCACCGGCAGGCGCGGCGGCGCCCAGCGACGCGGCGACGACCACCATGGCCGCGAGGACGGTCAGAACGGAGGAACGGAATCGCGAATGCATGACAGCTCCCTTCGAGTGGAGATTTCCTCGACAGCATGGCTCCACGATAGGAGCCGTACGACACAGGTTCTCGCCGCTTCGCCAGCCGAGGCGTCTTCCGCGCGGCTAGCCGCGCAGAGAACGATCCACGTGCTCGGCCAGCCGGATGGCGAGCGCCACGATGGTCAGCGTCGGGTTCGCGCTGCCCGACGTGGGAAACACCGAGCTGCCTGCCACGTACAGATTGACGACCCCGTGCACGCGGCCGTCGGCATCGACGACGCCGCGGCGCGGATCGGGATGCATGCGCGTCGTTCCCATGTGGTGCCGGGCCCCCCGCAGACCGGACGGCCATGGATCGCTCTCTCGGCCCTGCGCGCTGTGCAGACGACCGACGGCCGCACGCCGCAGCTCCTCGTCCAGGATCTCGTGCGCGCGGTGCATGGTGTGCTTGTCGATGGCCGTCAAGGACCACGCGAGCGAGACCCGAGGGCACCCGAGCCGATCGCGCTCGTGCCCGAGAACGACGCGGCTCGCCGGGTTCGGCGCCTGCTCCATGACGTTCTTGGGCGGACGGCCGCACCGGCAGATCACTGGCAGACCGGTTTCGCTTTGGCTACCTGGCAGCCATGAACGCAACCAAGACCGGTACTCTCGTGCAGGTGCGGCAGATGCGCTCGATCCTGGCCGCGGCCCTCGTGCTCGTCGCCGTACGCGGGGCGGCCGCGGAGCAATTCTCCGACAGCGACGAGGCCAAGGAGCCGCAGTACAAGACCGGCTGCGTCATCACCGACTACGCCGACATGACGAGCGGCGACGGCGTGAACTGGGTCTGGATCGCGCCGGGCACCAAGCTCGGCGGCGCCGGCAACGTCGAGATCGCGCCCGTCAAGAATATCAGCGACGTGACCGATGCCGCGCTGGCGGGCAACGTCGAGAGCAACTTCAAGCAGGCGCTCGAGCGGGTCGGCAAGATTGCCGGACCGGGCGGCCTCAAGATCACGTCGTGCATCTACTGGGTGGAGCGGGCCAATACCGGCAAGATGTTCATCCCCTTCGCCGGCGGACACCTGGCGCAGGCGGGAATCGGCATCGAGCTGATCGTCGTGGACGCGTCCGGCGCCACCGTCGCCAAGATCCGCCACGACGGACGTAGCGGCTCGGCGCCGTCGGATGCGTCGGCCGCGGTCGTCGACGACGTCGCCAACTTCGCCCGCGAGCACTGATCAAGCTCTCATCGCCGGAGACGATCACGAAGCTCACGGCCGGTCGAGGGCCAGGAACCAGCGTAAGCCTTCGTCGACTTCATCCATCACGGCGACCGGGAGCGTGCGGACGAGGCGATCGAGGTCCGCCTTGTTCACCGTTGCGAGCTGCGATGCGTTGGCCACGGAGTCCTTCGACAGACCGGTCTGCCGGCGCCGCAGGAGTGTGTTGCCGGGCGCCTTTGCAAGGCGCGGGTTGCTCGTCAGGACACACACGACCACCGTCTCGATACGGCTGTCGCTGACCTGGTCGCGCTGGATGACGAGAGCCGGGTGGTGGTAGGCGGGTTCCGAGCCCCTCGGGTCGCCGAAGTCGACCCACCAGATCTGACCGCGTCGGATCACCAGCGCGGATTCTTCCGGACCACGGCTGCGGTGCGTCGGCGGAACGCGGCCGCTGCGGGATCACTCCCGGGCTGCTCGCTCGATTCGATGGCCCGATTCCAGGCCTCGGTCGCGCTCTCCGGCTGGATCCGTCGGGCCAGATACTGGCGAGCCGCCACCGTCAGCACGCCGCTGCGCGTCAGTCGGTGGCGCTTCGCGTAATCGTCGAGGGCGCGGAAGACGTCGTCGGGAAGCGAGATCGCGGTCTTCACCGCGTGAGTATAACCGGTATGACCCGGCCGAGACAAGCCGGGACGCGACGAGCCGCCCGTCCCGCTCCTGGCCCCTCGACGATTCTGGCGAGGTAGCGCCCGCTACTCGAAAAGTAGCGGCATTCCGCCAGAGCACCACGCTCACTCGACGCACGACGCGCACGAGCCGGCAGGAAGGACTTCGACCATTTGCGGCGGCACTCGTCACGGCACCGCCCGTCCCGATGGTGAGCAGCGACGCCAGGTCGTAGGTCTTCCGGCGCATCTCCTCGATCAGGGGACGGGCGAACGCGTCGCCGACCATCGACATGAGGTTGACCCGCTCGCGCGCGACCGTCTCCAGGATGGTGCGCGCATCGAACGGCGCAGCGTCGTCGTGCAGGACGATCGTCCCGCCGGAGTGGATCCCCGCGAACGCGGTCCACTGCGCGGCTGCGTGCATCAGCGGTGGTGCCGCCCGTGTAGACGAGGCAGAGGTCGTCGGGGGATGGCAGCGGAAGGTCCGCAGCCACGGGCTCGCGCGCGGCGTCCGCGAAGCTCGTGCTGCCTGCGAGCGGCGACGCTCCCGAGCCGTCGTCGACATCGACCAGCAGCAGCTCGCGCCCCTTCGCAGCCGCGGCGACGAGCGGCGCGAGTGCGCGGTGGTACACGACCGCGTCGGCGTCGAGCATGTCGAGCAGGCTGCGCACCTCCTCGGGTCGGTAGTGCTGGTTGACGTTGAACGGCACGGTCCGGGCGCGGAAGCAGCCCAGCATCGCCTCGATGTACTCGGGGCAGTTGTAGAGCAGCAGCGCGACGGTCGCCTGGCCGCACTCCCAGCGCTCGAGCTCGCTGCGCTCGCGGCGGACGCCGAGGCCGTGGCGCCGGAGGAAGGAGGCGAGGCTCCGGGTTCGCGTCGCCACCTGCCCGTAGCTGCGCCGCGTGTCCTTCCAGACCAGCATGTCGCGATCGGGCGCCGCGGCCGCGCGGACCTCGAACGCGGCGGGCAGGGACCATTCCATCGGCGGCATCGGTGCTCTCTCGCTGCCGCTGTATCCCGCGTACGCAGAAAAGTCTTGATGTTTCGGCGAACGCAGCAAGTCGCCGCGGGCGCCCATCACACGGCGCCGGTTGCACCTCGGCGAGCGCGCCCTGCAAAGCCCTCGCTGCCCTACAGCCCTACGATCGCGAGCCGTTGATGTCATGCGACTCAGTTCGGCTGACATCGTACTCAGCCCTGGGACGAAGGATTGGACTGGTCTTGACGTCAAGGCGAATGTGTAAGAGATGGTCCGCGTGCACAAGGTCTACCATGGGATCGATTTCGCCAACAGCCACGAGAATCATTCCCAATGTTGGCTACTTGACGATGGAAACGCCCTTACCGCAACCTTCTCAGAGCCATCGCAACGTCCCGAACGGACGGCAGTCGACTGCCCGTTCGGAACGAGTAGCGGCTTCGACGCGCTACTTCGAGGGTATCTGCCGCCGGATGCACACAGAGATGGGTTCAAGACGCGAGCTACCGAGCGCTACATCCGAGCGCTCGTCGGTCAGTATAGAACAATGCAGGATTGGAGAAATCGAACCACAGAGCGCAATCCGACAGGCACGTTCTACTTCAGCCCCAGCGCGCACGTAAAAGGCACCGTCGGTATGGTGATCGTGCCCGGACTTCTAGCATGGCTCGGTGGGCAGTCAGTCGAAGTCTCGGTTGAAGCACGCCTATTCGGTCTAAGGGCGGCTCGACTAGGCGATGGGCCGATCGTTGAGGCACACCCGCGTATGTTCTTGTACTCCGTCATTGAACGCCTTCATGCCATGAACGGACTTTCGATGGCCGTCTTGCGAGCGATCGCGGGGTACAAGGGGAAGACCGATGCCGACTTGGGCAAACGCAACCGTAGGACTGCCTATCAGCTGGTCTCGACCAATCGCGCGTGGCAGCCAGCGGACCAACAAAGAAGGCTGGCGGTGCCCGGCGTGTCGGCGCTAGTGCAAGACGACCATATCTTCGATGCGTGGTTGGCGGCCCTCACGGCCTGGAGTCACGACCTGGACCAAACCCTGACGTGGACGGAAGCAGGGCTTCCTGAGGATCTTGTTGCGGTAGAGGGACACATGCTCATCCTTCGCCCCGCAGAGATGCAGCTCTGACTGACCTACCGCCAGGCCGTCGCGGGCGGTCGAGCATCTTCTCCGTGATGAGAACCCTATTGTTGGTGGCAGGATACGGCGGTGCGTACGTCTTCGTGTCGGTTGTCGGCGTCGCGATGAACGGACTGTGCGCGGAGCACCCCGTCAGGACGATCGTCACTCACAACAGGATGCAAATGGTCACTCGTTTTGGCACAGCTTCACCTCGTTGACGCTCCGCGCGCTGGCGGCCGGGATCACGCCCGCCGCGCTCTATCGCAGCCGGATTGTCAGGGTCAAACAATCCGCGCGCGGCTTGAACACGGCACCACCAAGATCAGGCGACGGCATGCATGCGGAAGCGGTCGCGCGCGGCGTACACCGAGCCCTCCTCGCTCACCCAGCGACACGAGCAGACGGCACGGAGATGGCGAGGTCTGCCGTGGACGTGGTCGAGGTGATGCACGGGACCGTTGGGAATCTCGGGTAGTGCCCCGGCGTTCGGGATGTTGCCCGGCAGTGCTCGTGCCACGAATTCTTCCCAACCGTCGGTCACGAGGTGCCGAACGTCGAACCATTCCCTGCTGTTCTTGTTCTTCACCCACCACGGCGTGAGCACGCAGTGCAGCCGGTACTCGATCCACCTGGCGTGCTCGAACGGGATCTCTGCAAGCCGTTCCAGCGGCCGAAAGTTGCCGGTCGCGAACGTGAGCATGCGTTTGTGCGCATGCCGAGCCGGCCGTGCGAGGCCGATCTTGACCGGCGTCGACAGGCCGACCTCCCCGACGACGTAGATCACGCCCGTGTCGTCGCCGAGGTCCTCACGGCGGGCCGGAACTGCGCCCTCTGCCGTTCGCACAACGACGACGTCGCCGCCGTCGGTCAATCCTCGTCCGGCTCGGCGCCGGATCGCTCTCTCGCCGTCGACCGCCATCGTGAGGCCTACTTCGCGTCGACGATCTGCTTGGGGTCGCGCGCGATGATCCGCGGCTTCCCCTTGTAAGTCTCGATCTGGCTCGATCGCGCGCGCGACGCCGTTGGCGTCCATGTCGTCGAGCAGCTCCGGCAGCTCCGGGCTCTTCAGGAAGGACGCGCCCGCCTTGAAGGTGTCCTCCTTGACGCGAACCATCCACTCCGGCGGCTCCATGTCGCCCATGTCGACGTTCACGAGACAGTCGATCGCTCTCGTCTTGACCTCGCCCCTCGCTGCCTGGACAAAAACATCTAAATGAATAGACTACGCCGAATCGGCCGACAAGAGGCGCCGCCGATCCCGACGATCGCGCGCTGATCTTGACCGGAGCCGGCGGCAACTTCTCCGCCGGCGCCGATCTTTCCGGCAACGATTCAGGGAAGGGTCTGACCGGGCGCTGGCGGCTGCAGCCGATCGTCCAGGAGATGCGCGCGGTGGGGGAGATCATCATGCGCCTGCACCGCGTGCCGAAGCCCACGCTCGCCAAGGTCGACGGCGTGGCCGTGGGTGTGGCGCTAGGTCTCGTGCTGGCGTGCGACCTCGTGGTCGCGAGCGACCGCGCGCGCTTCTCCGAGATCTTCCCCAAGCAAGGGCTCGCGCTCGACGGCGGCAACTCGTGGCTGCTGCCAAGACGCGTCGGCCTCAACAAGGCGAAGGAGCTCGCGTTCTTCGGCGACATGATCGGCGCGCGCGAGGCCGAGGCGATGGGGCTGGTCAACAAGGCCGTGCCCGTCGATGAGCTGGACGCGCTGGCGTTGGAATGGGGTCAGCGCCTCGCCGCGGGCCCCACGCTCGCCCTGAGCTTGTCGCAGCGGCTGCTCGACGCGAGCTCGTCGGTGACGTTCGAGCAGTCGCTCGAGGACGAGGCGCGCTGTCAGCACATCACGTATACGAGCGAGGATGTGCACGAGGGGATCACGGCGTTTCTGGAGCGGCGGGAGGCGAAGTTTCGCGGGTGCTGACAGGGGCGGCTCACGCCACCGCCGCCGCGAACCGGGCGAACAGGTCTCCCGGCAGCTCGTGCTCCAGATGCCAGCGGATCGACATCGGGCGCTCGCCTTCGTGGGAGACGTAGGTCGCCGGACCGAGGAACCAGAACGCGCGCTCGTCGGTGTCGAGTCGTCCGAAGAGCATGACGGACGAACCGCGGCGCGCATGCTCGCGGTAGCGCTGGCCCATCTTGCTGTTCTCGCGCGTGGCCGACTGGCTCTGCCAGTGCACGAGAGCAGGGCTGATGGCGTAGTCCTCGTAGCGGGTCGTCGGGGAGAATCCGCCACTTGTCTTGTCGAGCGTAAACACGAACAGGTCGGCCCGAGCGTCGGAGGCCCAGTACACGCCCTCCCGCCACTCATGGACCTTGGCGGTCTCGCCGACGCCAAACGCGGCGAGGATCTCCAGGCGGCTGTAGCGCGCGTGCACGCGAAGGGGGACGTCGTGGTGCCGGCCCGCTTCGTCTAGCGGCGGTGCGAGGTGCGCGATTCGGGTGCGCAGGACAGAGAAGAGCTCGGAAAGCTCGGCCCGAACCTGCGGGTGCCGCCACAGCACCGCCAGCCCATCGGCCAGCGAGTCTTCCTTGGTCAGGGCCTGATTCGCGACCGATGCGACGAGCATGCGCGCGAGCCGTCGATCGCGCTCCGACATCGCGTCCATCCTTGGTGGCTCGCTCGCTCCGAGCCACGTCGTGTAAGTGTCGAGTCGTTCGACGTCGTCCACGTGCAGCACGCGGCCGCACGCTCTACGGAGTAACCTCTCGTCCGGGCCGCTGGCGGCGACGTGAAGCCCGGAAGCTTCGCGCAGGTCCGACCAGGACCGGTTGCTGCCGTAGACATCGTCGAGCTCGAAACCGGTTTCCTCCAGAAGTCGCGCGAGTGTCACCTCGCCGAAGGCCGCCGCGACCGAGCGCACCTCGTCGATCTTCGCGCTCCACTGCGAGGGCAGTGAATCGCGGATGCTGCGCAGCACGATCTGCGCGGCGACCGGGTCGAGCTCCATGTGGCAACCCGCCGGCAGGAACGGGAAGCCCTGCTCCACCTGCCGCGTCAGGTCCTTCCGGGTGCCGCCGAGCAGGGCGCGCAGGCGGCGGTCGAAGCGGAACTCGCGCCGGTGCTGGCCGACGAAGTCGAGCACCGTGCAGACACGCTTGCCGTCCGCGCGCCGCAGGCCGCGCCCCAGCTGCTGCAGGAAGAGCGTTGGACTGTCCGTCGGTCGCAGCAGGAGTAACGTGTCGACCAGCGGGACGTCGACACCCTCGTTGAAGAGGTCCACCGAGAAGAGCACCCGGAGCTTGCCGTCGCGGAGAGCGCCGAGTGCCGTCGCGCGCTCCTGCGCCGTACTGTCCGCCCACACTGCCGCCGCGGGGATGCCCTCCGCTGCGAAGCAGCGCGCCATGAAGCGGGCATGCTCGACGCTCACGCAGAAGCCCAGCGCGCGCATCGACGCCGGGTCCTCCGCGCGCCGCAGCACCTGGTCGATCACACGCCGCGCCCAGACGTCGTCGGCGGTGTAGAGGTTGGTCAGCCCGGCGACGTCGTAGCCGCGACCGCGCTTCCACGGGACGTCGGAGAGATCGAGCCCGTCGTGCACGCCGAAGTAGACGAAGGGCGAGAGGTGGTGCTGGTCGATCGCGTCCCACAGACGCAGCTCGGCGGCGATGCGGTCGTCGAAGTGGGACAGGATCGGCAGACCGTCGCTGCGCTCCGGCGTCGCGGTGAGCCCCAGCAGCTCCTGTGCCTGCACGTGCTCGAGGAGGGCTTCGTAGGACGGTGCGGCAGCGTGATGGAACTCGTCCACCACGACCACGTCGAAGTGCGCAGGGTCGAGGTGCGCGAGCCCCTGCGCGGCGAGGGTCTGGATGGAAGCGAAGACGTGCTCGAACCGCTCGGGACGCGCCCCGCCAACCCACATCTCACCGAACGCTCCGTCGCGCAGGACGTGTCGGAAGACGCGGCGGCTCTGGTCCAGGATCTCCTCGCGGTGCGCGACGAAGAGAAGCCGGCTGCGTGCGAGCTTCGCGCGCAGCCGGCCGTAGTCCACCGCCGCCATGACCGTCTTGCCGGTACCGGTCGCCGAGACGAGCAGGTTGCGATGGTGGCCGAGACTGCGCGCGAGCTCGATCTCCTCGAGGAGCCGGCTCTGGAAGGGCTCGAGCCGGACCTCGAGCGGGCTCAGGAGCATGTGGAGGTCGCGGTTTCCTTCGAGCCGGGTGCGCTCGAGGAACTCCGCGCGATCGTACGGCTCGAACTCGGGAGCCTCCCAGTAGCTCTCGAAGGTCGCGGCGATCTTGGCGACCGCGACCCCGTTGCGTGCGGCGGAGAGGCGCACGTTCCACTCGAGCCCGCTCACCTGCGCGGAGTGCGTCAGGTTCGACGACCCGACGTAGGCCGTCGACTGGCCCGAGCGACGGTGAAAGTGCCACGCCTTGGCGTGCAGCCGCGTGCTCGTGATGTCGTAGGAGACCCGCACCTCGGCGCCGAGCGTCGCGAGCACGTCGAGCGCCCCCGCTTCCGTCGAGCGCGTGTACGTCGTCGTCAGAACGCGCAGTCGACGGCCGGCCTCGCAGTGTCGGCGCAGCGCCTCGACCAGAGGTGCGATGCCGGTTCGGCGGATGAACGCCATCACAACGTCGATGCCGTCTGCCGAACCAATCTCCGCCAGGATCTGACTCCCCACGCGCGGTTCGCCCGGCGCATTGGTCAGGACCGTCGTGTCGAGCAAGGGGATCAGCGGCGGCTCGATTCGCTCCGGCGTTCCGTCGGGACGCCGCGCGGCGACCGCGCGCAGCATCTCGGCGGGTGAGAGGAGGCGATCCGCGTCGCCGTCGAAGTTCGCAACCACTCCGCCCAGCGTCTCGAGAAGCCGTCGCGCGAGATCGACCCCAACCCGCAGTCGCTCTTTCTCGTCCGAGATACCGGCCAGAGCGCGCTCGATGGCGCGTGCGAGATGCAGCGAGATCCGATCCGGTGCCTCGGCGGCCCGCAGCTCAGAGCGCTCGGGGGCCAACTCCGACGCCAGGTCTGCCAGCTCTGCCGCCAGACCTTCGGTGATCAGGGCCTCGTATAGGCCACGCGTCAAGGATGTCGGCATTGAGAGGAGCGTGCGCGGCGATCGAACGCCGGTCGGGGTTCAAGCTAGATAGAGCGTCGCGAATCGGGAGTCCACCGCTCACACCCCCGCTGCAACGCTGTCACTTCCACGGCTTCGCAGAGCGCTTCGAAGCCGGCGTCGACGTCCGTCCCCGCGTCGCCGGCGAGGCGGCCGAGTTCGGTGGCGAATCGGTTCGGATGTGCGTTTCGCAAGCGACCCCAGCAGTCGAAGATGGCGGGCTTTCGCTCGCGCAGAAGGGAGCGCGAAGGAAGCAGATCACTCTTGCGCGCGTTCACATGCGGCGCGGTAGGCACGAGGTTCCAGAGATCGTTGCTTCGCCAGAGATCGAACGGGATCGCGTGGTCGACGGCGAAGCGATCATCGAGCTGGCGGCCGCTCCATACGCAGCGGAGCTCGCCAGGGGGCACCGCTGCGTAGACGATGCGGGCGATCTGCGTGTCGCGCCCAGGGGCCGGTGGCGTCAACAGGACGGCGAGGGCCTGCTGCAAGACTGTGTCGCTGGACACCGCGTTGGCGTCGGCGGCAGCGAGACGCGCTGTGAGCTCGGCCCACCGGACCAGCAGCGAGTCGCGAATCCAGTGACCCATGAGAGCGATCTCGCGCCACAGCGCCTCGTCGACGATGACCTCGCTCTTGGCTGCGTCCCAGCCGAACGTCGGCGCGCCTCCGGTTGACCGTCCGGCGTAGTGCACGGGGCCCGTGCGGATCGCGGTTCGGAGCTTGGCGAGAAGGCGCTGGAGTACTCCGGCCTCGCCCCCGGAGCCCCTCGCCGCGAGACGAACGCTGTGCCAGTCGACGAGGAAGGCCGGCAATCCACCAGCCTTCGCATAGCGTGCGCGAAGCGCCTCCAACTCGGCTGCGAAGCCGAGCTTGTGCTCGCCGGCCGCAGCTTCGCCATTCGATCCGCGTCGCCTTCGAAGCTCGCGATCACTCCGCGCAGCGTGTCGAGGAGGCGGCGGACGACGTCGACCGCAATCCGCAGACGCTCGTCGTCGTCGGAGATTCCGGCGAGGGCGCGCTCGACGGCGCGCGCGAGATGGAGCGCAACGCGGTCGGGCGCATCGACGGCGCGCAGCGCGGAGCGCTCGGGCGTGAGTGTCGATGTCAGCTCGGCGAGATCCCGCGCGAGGTTTTCGGTGATGAGGGCTTCGTAGATCCCGCGCGTCAGGGATGTCGGCATGGATGGGCTGGCAGCGGAGCGGCGGGCCGCCACCTTCTCATCGCAGTCCTCTCGCGTCGGCCCGTGCCGCCGGCGGGCACGGGATCAACCGATCAGGTCGCGTGCGCAGCGCAGAAACGCGCGCAGCTCGGGAGGCCCGCTGGAGGCCGCTTCGTGGACGCGCGCCATGTCGAGCTTCTCGTACGCGTGCGCGATGAGGTTCCGGAATCCCGCGGCCTTGGCGAGATGCGTCGCGAGAGAGCGGTCGACATCGCCGGCAGCCGCCAGCTTCTCGAACGCGTCGGCATACGAGGACGGCGTCCCCAGGTTGCGCTGCACGCACAGGGCGAGCGCCAGGTCGATGACGATCTGCGCTGCCTGCCAGAGGTGCAGGATGACGGCGTCCGAGGCGTCGGTCCCGGGCTGGAGATCTTCGGCACCTTGCGGCAATCGTTGCGCCACGCGCGCGAGGTGGCGTTCGACCGCCGCCACACGCTCCGCGAGGATCTGGCGGTCGAGCGAGGGCATCAGAGACGCTCGAGCACCGCGTCGTACGCGGCGCGCAGGACGGGCTCCGCGTCGCACCAGAACGACGCCGCGTCGATGCGGAACCGCTCGATCGCGTCGGCGTCGCCGCAGACCGCGATGCCGTCCCGCGCGGCGCGAAACCGCAGGAGGCCGCTCGCCGCCGACAGGTCTACGAGGTCCACGCGATCCGTTCCGAGCAGGCGCATCAGCTCCGCGACGAACGCCGCCGGGTCGAACGACGCATCCGCGAGGTACGCGAAATCCCAGTCTGCCGTGGGTGCTGCGTCGCCACGTGCCCGCGAGCCGAACAGGAGAAGCGCGCGCAGCCCGGGACGGTCCGCAGCCAGGGCGGCGATGCGGTCGAGCTCGGCAGCGACGCTCACCCCGGCACGACTAGCAGAGCTCGGAAGCCGGCGGAAACGCGCCGGGCCGGTGCGTGCGCAACGGGCTCGCCTCGACCGCTCGATCGATTCCACCCCGCGGCCGTCGAGCATCCCGCGCCGCAGCGGTTCCGCGCCCGCGAGCCGGATCGCCTGCGCCCGCAGGTGCTCAATCGAGCCAGAGGTGCGTCAAGTCCAGAACGATCGCCCCGAACGGCAGCCCATTGCGTCCGGACTCGCTCGAGACTAGAAATCGTCTCAGTCGAGACCAACGAGGTGAGCCGATGGTCGGTGCTAAAAAGATCGCGCAAGTCATGGGCGGAGAGCGAGTGCTCGGCCGCCGCATCCGGTCCATCTCGGACCTCATCGATTGTGTCGCCGCGGGACTCCCCCCGGCCGCGCTCGAATCGTGCGTCGAGCGCGTCTTGTCCGACCGGCGCGAGCGCACCGCCGCACTCCATCGCGTCGTCCCCAAGGCGACGCTCGGCCGGAGTCGCCGCAGGCTCGGGGCGCACGCCAGCGAGAGGATCGCGCGACTCGCGCGCCTGATCGCGACTGCGGAACTCGTGTGGGGTGATGCCGAAGACGCCCACGAGTGGCTGCGTCGCCCGCATCCCGAGCTGAACGGCAGCTCGCCGCTCGAGGCCGCCACGACGGAGCTCGGCGCCCTCGAGGCCGAGTCTGTCCTCTGGAAGCTCGCGCATGGCATCCCGGCGTAAGACCGGGTTTCGCGCATACCGCATCTGCAAGAACTTCTTCCCCGTGCTGTCCGGCGACGGCGCGGCGCGATACCCGGGAAGGTGGAACTCGCTCGGCCGTCCGCTCGTGTACGCCTGCGAGACCTTCTCGGGGGCGATGCTCGAGATCCTCGTCCATGCGAACATCGGACGCCCCCCGCGCGACCTGCACTTCGCGGCGATCGTCATTCCACCGAGCGTCGCGATCGAGGAGCTGTCCACGCCGGATGTCGAGGACCGGAGCGACGTCGAGACCACGCGACTGCTGGGCGACGCGTGGTACGCCAGGGGGCGCACCGCGGTGCTCCTGGTCCCATCCGCCGTCACGCGGGTCGAGCGCAACGCGCTGATCAACCCGGCACACCCGGACTTCGCTCGCATCAGGGCAAGCGCGCCGAAGCCGGTGGTCTGGGATCGGAGGCTGTTCCGCGGGTGAGGGAACTGCAGAACCTTCTTATCCTACGGCCGCAGCAACCACGGCCGCCCCGCGAGCTTGCGCCCGAGCCTGCCGGGAACATCCCTCAACCGCACCGCATCCAGATCCGCCTTGACGAAAGCCACCACGTACGGCGGAAAGCCGGCGAGTCGTTGCGCCACACCCGCGCGCCCGCCGCCGTTCGCACCCTGCTCGATGTAACTCTTCATCCGGTAGCTCTTCCAGAACTGGAAGCGCGGCAGCGCAGCGAAAAAGCGCGGCGGCCGTGGCGTGAGCGCGAGCTCGTAGTGGAGCTCGTCGGCCGGCGAGCGCGCCTGCGCCCACTCGGCGAGCAGGGCGTCCGGCACCGCGAAACCGAAGTGGCGTAGACAGCGGAACGCATCGCGCAGGTGGAGCCGGGCGTGGTAGCGCTCGGCGAGAGCAGCGATCCGCGCCCAGTCGAGGTCGCAGCGGCGCGCGATCATGAAGGCGTCGGTGATCCAGCGGATCAGTGGGAGCGGCGCCCAGCTGTAGGCGTTCTGGCTCTGGCGCGCGCCATGCATGCAGGTATGGAAGAGCTCGTCGCTCGGCGCCAGGGCCCAGGCCGTGCGGCCCTGGTGATCGATGCGCCTCGCATCCTGCCAGAACGGCCGATCGGCATCGGCCGTGCGCTGCGGCCAGAGCGCGTTCCAGTGCAGGTCGAGGTTGGTCTGGTCGCGGATGAAGGAGACGGCGTGCGCGTAGCCGACGAGATCCTTCGCGGGCGTTTGCTTGACGGGTCGCCAGCCGTCGCTCGCGAGCACGGCGAAGGCGAGCTCCGCGTCGTCATGCGGCACCAGGATGTCGATGTCGACCATGGGCCTGGTCGCGGCAGCTGGGTAGTAGCGAGCCGCAAGCGAGGTGCCCTTGAGGAGCATCGCCTCGATCCCTGCGGCCCCGAGCGCATCGAGGACGCCGCCCGCCGTGCGCAGGAGGAGCTGGTTGCGGTACCACGCTTGCCGGTAGACGCCCTTTGCGATCTCGAGCGTGCGGTCTCGCGGTACGAGGCCCTGCAGGCGGTACCAGGCCAGCGGAAGATGGCGGAACGACTCCTCGTCGATGCGGTCGAGGTCCGTGGTGGCGCACCAGCGTTGCCAGGCGGCGATCGCGGCGCCCTCCTCCGCGAGGCACGCGTTCAGCAGGAGCTCCTGCGCCGGCGTGGGAAGAGAGCGCACGCCGTCGATCGACGAGCTCGTGAACCGGGTCACGCGAGGCGCTCCGCGCGAGCGCCGTGCGACGAGAGGCTGCGCGCGAAGTCGCTCACGCGTCCGGGGATCGCGGCGATGGTCTCTCCGACCCCGACGCTGTGGACGGGCACCTTGGACACGATCTCCTTGACGCCCGCGCACGACGCCTGGGCCGCTCCGGGGAGCTGGAAGGCGGTGTTCGGCGCCATGGCGAGGAAGCCCTGGCGTGGCGAGAGACGGACCGCGGGGCCCGCGTCGCGCCGCGGGATCGCCACGCCGGCGAGAGGTGCGTCGCGCACGACGCCGCGCGCGAGGTGACGGTCGAACAGGTAGACCGACTTCTCCCAGCCCGGTCCCGAGCCTTGCACCAGCGCCGGCGCCAGCGCCGGGAAGCGAGCCGTGTCCGGCGGGTCGAGCTTGGCGGAGCAGAAGAGGGAATGGACGATGGGGGGATCGCCGGGTTCGATGACGCACATGTCGTCGCCGAGAAAACCGAGACCCGCATCCAGGCAGGCGAGCGCCGTGGTCGACTTGCCGGTGCCCGACCGGCCGCCGATCAGCAGCGCTCCGCCCGCCGTCGCGACCGCGGCGGCATGCACCACCGCGAAGCCGCGCGCGGCAAAAGCCCAGCTCAGGATCGGCAGCAGCGGCAAGGCGACGAGGTGATACGGCAGCTCACCCGCCTCGCCGAGCCAGACCGCCGCGCGGCCGTGCTCGCGGTCCCACAGGAAGAGCGTCCGGAAGCCCTCGTGGAGAAGCCCGCGACCTGCAGCGCCGTCGTAGGACCAGCGCTCGACGCGATAGCCCATCGGTGGAGCGCTGGTCGCGGCGGGGAAGAGGTCGCGCAGCGGATTGCCCGGCACGTCGCGATCGAGGACGAGGACCGTCAGGTCGGGTGCCGAGGCGCAGTCCTCCGCCACGGCGTGGTGGGCGAGCGCACGCAGCGAGCTGTCGGCGAGGTGCCGCGTCGAGAGCCGCATCCGGAGATTGACGCCGGCGATCGCGAGCCTTTGCTCGCAGGCGCCCGCGGGCATCGCGAACGTCTCCAGCGCGCCCAGCGCCGACGCGAAGACCGCACCGGTCATGGGCGCTCGCCAGGCTTCGCCGCGGGCTGCTGCGGCGCGGTCGCGGTCACGCCCGCGGCGCGGCGACGCGCGACCGCTCGACCGAGGACGCGCAGCAGCCTCGACTGATCCACCGCGACGTCGTTCGTCATGTTGGCGTCGTGCCGGCGGTAGTGGAGCGTGATCGCTTCGACGTGGGTCTCACGAACGCCGCTCTCCTTCGCGCGCAGCAGCCAGTCGACGTCGTCACCACCCGCGACGCTCTCGTCGAACGGCCCGACGATCGTGAACGCGGCGCGCCGGATCAGCGCCGTGGCGACGTTGGGTGCGCGCCACGACTCGTTCACCAGCTCCCAGCGCGTCGTCTGGTCGTTGCGCACCATACGCTGCAAGCGACCCTGCACGATCCCGCAGTCGGGATTCTCCGCGAGTGCGAGCAGGAGCCGGGCGAGGCGCCCGCGCGGCCAGACGTCGTCGGCGTCGAGGAAGGCGATCAGATCGCTCCGCGACTCGCGGACCGCGGCGTTGCGCGCCGCGGCGAGGCCGCCGTTCTGCTGGCGCACGCAGCGCACCCGCGGGCCGAAGCCGCGCGCGATCGCGCCACTTCCATCGGTCGAGCCATCGTCGATCACCACGACCTCGTCCACCGCGGGCTCCTGCGAGAGGATGCTCTCGAGTGCTTCCGCGAGGAAGGCAGCGCCGTTCCATACCGGAACGAGCGCCGCCACGGTGGGCCGAGCGTCAGCCGGCATTCGCGGCTCTGCGGCGCCGGTCGAGCGTGCTCTTGATCGCGCGCAGGTAGTCGGCGTTGGAGCGCGTCAGCACCGTGTTGCCGCCGTGGATGCGGCGTCGCGCCACGATCTGGGGAAGCATCAGGCTCGCGAGCCCGAGGTCGTGCGCACGGGCCATCCACTCGACGAACTCGCCGACGCGAAGCTCCTCGTCGAAGGGTCCGATGCGCTCGACCGCGATGCGGCGAGCGAGCAGCGTGATGGCCATCAGTCCCGGCACCGGATCGGTCCCGACCCGCAGCGAGCCTGCCAGCTCGTCGGCGCGGTCGGGCGAGAGGAACTCGACGAGGTGCCCGAACACGAGCTGCACCTCGTCGCGCTCGCCCATTGCCCGCACCTGGAGCTCGAGCTTGTCACGCTCCCAGACGTCGTCCGAGTCGATGAAGGCGATCAGCTCGCCGGTCGCGGCTTCGAGCCCGCGATTGCGCGCCGCACCGATGCCGGCGTTCTCCTGGCGGATGACGTGCAGGCACGGCCGGGCGAAGCTCTCGACGACGGCGATCGACTCGTCCGTGGATCCGTCGTCGACGACGATCAGCTCGTCCGGGGGAAGCGTCTGTGCGAGCACGCTCGCGATGGTTTCGCCGACGTACGCGGCGCGGTTGTAGACCGGGAGCACGACCGAGACGCGTGCCGCTCGCCCGAGAGACGTGGTCACTCGGGCTTCCGCGGCCAGCCGGAGTCGCTAACCTCGTGGATCGGATCGAGCAGCAGCAGCTCCTCCATGTCGGTGAACTTCTCGAAGTCGGGCGACGAGAACGCCGCGACGGGATTACCCGGGGTCTCGGGGTCGGTGGCCGGCGCCGGGACCGTGTCTTCCGCCGCGCGCCGGATCAGCTGCTCCTCCTCGAGACGCCGGACGAAGCCCTCGACCTCCGGCCGGATGGTCGCCGGGTCGATCGCGAAGCGCCGCGCCACCCATTCGGTGGCCACCGCGATCGGGCTGCCCGTGCACACGCGCTGCCAGATCTCCGACGCGCTCGGGTTGAAGCTGTAGTAGTGGCCGCTCTCGAAGTTCAGGACGATGGTCTCGCCGTCGATCACCTCACTGATCACGGACGGCTCGTTGACGCAGTAGCTGTCGCCTTCCATGCCTCCCCCTCGCGAGCTGACGCCGAGATCACCCACGACCCTCGTCGGTCGCTCGTCAGCATACTCGGACCACGCGCTCAAATCGATCGCCAGCTGCTCAGGTCGCGATCGAGGAGCGTCTCGAGCCGCCGGGTTTCCTCGGCGAAGCGCGGCAGCAACCGCGCACGGACCTGTGGCGCGAGGCCGGGGGGTGGTCGCATGATGAGGTTGCCGAGCTGGGTCACGAGGCGCGGCGGCAGACTTCGCTGCAGGAACCGGCGCAGGCGGAACGGACGGCCAAATGCCTCGCGCACGAGCGTGCTGCGCGGCAGCATGGAGCGGTTGTGCCGGATGCCGACGTCGGGCGTGAAGCTTGGATCGACCCCCAGGAAGTCGTGGACGGTGCGCATCGTCCCCGCCGGGTCGGCCGCGAAGTCCTCGAACAGCAAGACCAGAATCTGCTCGCGCGCGAACCTGGTCCAGAACTCGCGCAGCCCGTCGTGGTAGAAGCTCGCGCGCGTGTAGGTGCGGCGCATGCTGCGATCGTGCAGCCAGCGCTCGTCCTCTGCCGCCACGGCGGCCTCGAAATCGGCGACCACCTCGAAGCCCATCTTGCGCGCCAGCGCGTAGTGCGAGTAGGCGCGCTCGATCGGGTCGCGCAGGATGCAGATCAGCTTCGCCTCCGGGATCGCCTGCTGCATCCGCGCAGCACTCCGCGGGTAGAACAGGTAGGTCGGCGACGCCTCGCCCACCGCGCGCGCCTGGCCGGCCCTGCGAAACAAGCGCTCGTACTCCTCGCGGGTGCGCGCGCGGTACGCCGACGCGGCGAGCGGAACCTCGCTCGGCGGCAAGTCCCCGAGCGAGAAGAAGTCGGTCTCCTTCTCCGGGCTCATGAAGACCTCCGGATGCTCGCGCAGGTACGCGTAGAGGGAGGTGGTGGCGCAGCGCGCCGCACCGATGATCACGAAGTCGGGCAGCCGGCTCATCGTTCGGGTGGACCGGTAGCGCGTGCGAGCGCTGGCTGCACGGAGGGGTGCGCGACGCGCGCCGTCGTCGATCAGGTGATGCACCCTGCGCCGTCACATGGCATGATCGCTTCCGTGTCGACGGAGCCTGCTCGTCCGTCCCCACGTCGACGCAGGTCGTCGTCAGCCCCGAAAGGGAAGCCGTCACGATCGCGTACCACCTGCTTGGCCCCACGGGCACAGGAACCTTCGGCGACATCACCAGAAACCTCGGCTTCGAGGGGATCCGTGTCGCGCGAGATCCCGAGGACGCCATCGCCGAGCTCACCGGAAAGATCCGAACCCTGATCCTGGTCACGGACGAAGCGAGCGAACACGTGGCCGTACTCTCGATGCCGCAGATGTGCATCCTCCGGGAGAGGTTCACGGCGCACCCGAGAGGGCTCGTCGTTCGCGTGCTGGAGCGGGATTGCGCGATTCACTGAGCCGGGATCTCGCTGTTCTCGAATCCGTCAATCCACACACCGAAGCTGGCCGCACCGGTTGAGCGTCGCTGCGCGCGGCCACCTTATGTATCCGGCGCAATGGTGCGTCCGCCCGAGAGGCACTAGATCCGTCCACCATGATGACGGTGGACGACGGGCACGAGGCCGCCGCGGGAGCCTCACTCGCCGCGATCGAATTTCACTACGACGTCGGCGCGCCGTTCTACCGGCTGTGGCTCGGCAGCGAGCTGACCTACTCGTGCGCCATGTTCGAGGACGGCGACGACCTCGAGACGGCACAGCACCGCAAGGTCGACTACCACGCGCGGCAATCCGGAGCCGTCGGCGCGCGCCGCGTGCTCGACGTCGGATGCGGCTGGGGAGCGACCATGCAGCGTCTCGCCGACGTCCACGGGGTCGGGAGTGTGACCGGCCTGACGCTGAGCCGGGACCAGGCGAGCTGGATCGAGTCGCGCCGCCATCCGCAGGTCACGGCTCTGCGTCAGAGCTGGCAGCAGCACGAGCCCGGCGAGAGGTACGACGCGATCGTCTCGATCGGCGCGTTCGAGCACTTCGTCGGCAGGGATCTCCCGCGCGAGCGAAAGGTCGCGGCCTATCGACACTTCTTCACGCGCTGTCGGGACTGGCTCCGCGAGGGCGGTGCGATGTCGCTGCAGACGATCGCGTACGGAACGCTGCGCCCCGAGCACGTCTCGGCATTCATCACGACCGACGTCTTTCCCGAGTCCGATCTACCGTCGCTCGGCGAGATCGTCGAAGCGGTGGACGGACTGTTCGAGATCACCTGCCTGCGCAACGACCGGTGCGACTACGCGCGGACGTGCCGCGAGTGGGCCAGCCGGCTGGCGGCGCAAGAAGAGGCTGCCGAACGGATCGTCGGCGACGCGCTAGTGCGGAACTACGCGCGCTTCCTCCGCATGTCTGCCGCCGGCTTCGAGGCCGGAGGCCTCGTGCTTCTCCGCATCACGCTGCGCAGGATCGACGCTCACCCGTGACGGGTGACGAACGTTTGGAGGGTCCATGGCCGACAAGATCGTGGTCGAAGGTCCGGACGAGCTCGCCGGGATGCCCGAGGAGTACCGGCACGTCCTGCTCCACCAGATGCTCGCCCATACCGAAGGAGAGCTGATGGGCGTCGCCGAGTACCTGCGCATCTCGGAGATCGCGCCGAACGCGCACGAGAAGATGTACTGCTTCGAGGGCGCGCGCGACGAGATGTCGCACTACATCGTCAGCGCGGAGGTGCTCGCGGCCACCGGCGTCGACACCGCGTACATGCTCGAGCGCGGCGTCGCGCGCATCGCCTACCCGCAGGACTGGCTCGCCGGCAAGACCACGTGGGCCGAGCGCGGGATCACCTCCTGGCTCGCAGAATGGGGCGCGCTCGAGATCATCGATGAGATGGCGGAGAGCAGCTACCGCCCCTGGGCCGCGATCATGCCGGGGATCGTCGCGGACGAGACGCGCCACACCGCGCACGGTCGCCGCATCACGGAAGACGCGCTGCGGACCGCGGAGGGCCGCGACGCCGTCCAGCGCGCGCTCGAGCGCATGTGGCCCGAGGTGCTGGACATGTTTGGGCGCAGCGAGTCCGAGCGCTCTGCGCGGGCCGTCAGGTGGGGGATCCGCCTGCGGGGAAACGAGGCCGCCCGGCAGCAGTTCGCAGCCCGAGCGCGCGGCGCGCTGCGGGATCTCGACCTCGATCCGCCCGACGACCGCCTGAACCGGAAGTTCCGGTAGAGGACGCAGCGTGGTGGAAACGGAGCTCCACATACGGTGCGCCGACGGTCGCTTGCTTGCGGCCTCGCTGCACGGCGGTCGCGAGCAAGCACGGCCGGTCGCTGTGATCGCCGGGGCCACCGGCGTGTGCCGGCGTCTCTATGCCAGGTACGCGAGCTACCTCGTCACCCGTGGCATCACCGCGATCACCTTCGACTACCGCGGCGTCGGTGGATCGCGCAGCGGACCGATCCGCCACGACCCGGCGCGGCTCGGCGACTGGGGTCGACTCGATCTTTCCGCGAGCCTCGACTGGGCGCGGAACGAGCTTCGGCCGCGCCAGCTGTGCGTCGTCGCGCACAGCGTCGGCGGCCAGCTTCTGCCGCTCGTCGCCGCGCCGGACCGCGTGGACGCCGTCGTCTGCGTGGCAGCGCAGGAGGGTTACTGGGGCCACTGGCCCATGCCTCTGCGGGCCGCGTTCTGGCTGCTGTGCTGGGTCGTCATGCCTTCCCTGGTCGGGCTCGCGGGGTTCCTGCCCGCCCGGATCCTGCGTCTGGGCGAGGATCTCCCTCCGCGCGTCGGGCTCGAGTGGGCGCGCTGGGCGCGGACGCGCGACTACCTGCAGCGCGACCCGTTCTTCGACCGGCTCGCGGCACCCGTCCTCGCGTACAGCTTCTCCGACGACATGCTGGCCCCGAGCCGCGCCGTGGACCGCCTGCTGTCGAGCCAGCCTCGACTTGCGGTCCTGCGGCGTCACGTCTCGCCGCGCGACCTCGGGCTTCCCCGCGTCGGACACTTCGGCTTCTTTCGCAACGACCTCAGCGGATCGTTGTGGGCGGAGTCGGGCGACTGGCTGCTCGACGTCCTCCGACGGAGCGACGCGGCGAGGGGCTCGTCGTGAGCGGAACGGAGCACGCCGCGTCTGCTGCACCTCGTCGACGCGCCTCGACGCTGCCGCACGGCGCGACGAAGCGCCACGACGCTCGCGCGCGCAGGATCGAGCGCATCGTCCTGCTCGCCATCACCGGCATCCCGCTGATCGGCGCCGCGAGCGGCCTGTGGCTGCTGGCGGCCGGGAAGCTCCGCGCGATGGACCATGCGATCTTCGCGGGAATGTACTTCTTGACGGGCTTCGGCATCACCGTCGGATACCATCGCCTGTTCGCACACCGCGCCTTTCGCACGAGCCCGATCCTGCGCGCTGCGCTGGCGGTCGCGGGAGCCATGGCGATCCAGGGTCCCGTGATGCGCTGGGTTGCCGACCATCGCCGTCACCACGGCTGGACCGACCGCCCCGGTGATCCACACTCGCCCCATCCGAGCTCGCCCGCCGAGGGCCGCTCGGCGAGCGGACTCTGGCATGCCCACCTGGGCTGGTTCTTCGCCGAAGAGAAGACGGTGGTGCGGACGTTCGCAGCGGATCTCCTGCGTGATCCCGTGGTGGCCACCGTCGATCGGCTGTACCTGGTGTGGACGCTGCTGTCGCTCGCGATCCCGACAGCACTCGGCTTCGCCGTCGACGGGGCCGCGGGCGCGTCCCGCGCCTTCCTGTGGGGCGGCTTGACGCGCGTGTTCGTCGTCCAGCACGTCACATGGAGCATCAACTCGATCGGCCACACCTTCGGCGTGCGCCGCTTCGCGACCCCCGACGCGAGCCGCAACAACTGGCTGCTCGGCTGGCTGGCGCTGGGCGAAGGCTGGCACAACAACCACCACGCGTTTCCTCGTTCGGCGATCCAGGGTCTGCGCTGGAACGAGGTGGACCTGAGCGGCTTGCTGCTCCGCGCGCTCGAGCGAGTGGGACTCGTCTGGGACCTGCACCGCCCAGGAGCCGCAACGATCCTGGCAGGAGGCGATGATGATCGAGGACCATGATGGTTCGCACGTCGGAGCGACGCCGATCGACGAGGTCGGCAGGACAGCGTTCATCACCGCGCAGTGGCGTCTCGAGGAGAGCCGCCGGCCCGGCCGCCTGTTCGACGACTCGCTGGCAGCTTGCTTCGTCGACGGTGCGACCGAACGGCTGGCCGCGGCGCTCCGGACGGTGCTTCCCGAAGCGCCGCGGATGATCGTGCTGCGCACGCGCTACATCGATGACTACCTGACGGCCGCGAGCCGGCGCGTCGCACAGGTCGTCGTCCTCGGTGCGGGCTTCGACACGCGACGTCTTCGTTGCGACACGGGCGACGTCGCGTGGTTCGAGATCGATCGGCAGCCGGTCCTCGACTTCAAGCGTGCCTGCCTGCACCGACATGGCCACGAGGCGGAAGCGCAGCATCTCTCCTGCGACTACGTCAGGGACGACTTCATCGACGCACTGATCTCGACCGGCTTCGACCCGCGACTTCCGAGCTACGTCATCTGGGAGGGCAACACGTTCTTCCTCCCGCTGGACGAGGTCGTCCTGGTCCTGCTCCAGCTTCGCAAGCGGCTCGGCCGCTTCGAGATCTCCTTTGACTACATGTCGGACCAGGTGATCTCGCGCTCGACCGGCGACGCTCGCATCAGTGCGTTCGCGGAGACGTACGCAGACCTCGGAGCCGGATTCGTCAGCGGCCTGACGGACGTGCATGCGTTCGCGCGGGATCTCGGGCTCGAGGTCGCCGACCATCGCGCAGCGAGCGAGCTGGCGCGCCGACATCTGCTGGCGGATGCGTGCGAGCTCCGGCTGCTCGAGCACTACTTCCTCGTCACGCTGCGCTGGTCGGGCTCCTGACGCGCCGTCGTCGAGCCCGCGTCCTGGTGAGATCGAACGAACGGTGCATTCCGCATGCCCTCCTCTTGCCCGCGGTGTCTCGAGCGCCCGGCGCTCCGGCTGCTGTTCGCCTGCATGCTCCATCTGCTGCTCGACCGACTCGCGTTCGCGGACGGCTTTCTGCGCGACGGCATGGGGCCGATCCCTGCCGGACGTGGCGCCACCAACGTCGCACACGCCGACAACGGCAGCGTCCTGCTCGACAACCCGGCGGCGCTCGCGAACATCGAGCCGGCCGCGCTGGCCGACCTCCATCTCGGTCAATACCTCTTCGCGTTCCACTACTCGGATGCGGAGAACGCCGCCGCCGACGGCACGGGCACACTGCTGCCGATCGCCGACATCGCGTACCTCGCTCGATCGACGACGAACGACCGCCTCGGCTACGGCTTCGGCCTGTTCGTCCCCGCGGGCTTCGGAGCCAGCTACGACCTGAGCACGCCCCCCGTGTTCGGGCCGGGAAGGCACGCGTACCGATCGTTCGCCGCCTTCGCGAAGCTCGTCGCCGGCGTCGGCTATCGCGTGACCGATCGCCTCAGTGTGGGTGCGCATCTCGGCGTCGCAGGAGCCTACGTCCGGTTCCAGCTGCCGTACTGGGTCCAGACCGGGCAGCTCCAGGGCGTGCCGGCCGACGTGAGCACCCGAGGCATCGGCTTTGCACCCGCCTGGGCGATCGGGATGCAATACGTCGTGCGACCCGGGACCGTTATCGGCGCGAGCTACACGGCGCCGAACGAGTTCGGGGCGAACGTCGGCGGCCGGGCACAGGTCGATCTCGGCGGCGCCCGGGACGAGTTCGACTCCTCGATCGAGATCAGCCTACCGAGAGCGGTCGCGGTCGGCATCCGGCACGACCTCGGCTCGCGCAGCCGTCTGTCCGCCGAGATCACCTGGAGAGACTGGTCCGACGCGTTCGATCACATTCGCTTCGCGCTGACGCGCGGGAAAGGCGCTCTCGGCGTGACGAAGGTCCGCGACCAAGTCGCGGTCGACTGGCAGGACACGTACACGATCGGGCTCGGCTACGAGCTATTCTTGACGCCCGAGCACACCGTTCGCCTCGGATACACTCATCATCCGAGCCCCGTTCCGGATGCGACCCTCATGCCCGTGATCCCGGTGATCCTCGAGCACGTCCTGGCAGCGGGGTTCGGCTGGCGCATGGGGGACGTGCAACTCGATCTGTCGTACCAGTACACCTTCGGGCCGACGCGTCAGGTCGAGCAGAGCGGCCTGGTGGGGGGAGATTTCGACGGCAGCAGCTTGGCGGTGCGCGGGCACGCATGGTTCGTCGGGATCACGCGGCAGTGGCGTCCGTGATGCACGGGGGCACGAGGGCGCAAGACGACCCTCCTCTGGCCCCACTCGATGTGCTGCAGCGACGCACATGGAACGCATCGGTGTGCGGCAGCTGCAGCAAAATGCGTCGCGTGCACTGCGCCGCGTGCGTCGCGGCGAGCGGATCGAGATCACGGAGCGCGGACGACCCGTCGCCGTCCTGGCGCCCCTCGATTCAGCCGACGTGCGCGAAGCGCTCGAGGCCGCGGGTCGCTTGACGCGCGCCGAGGAGGACCTGCTCGATCTTCCGCCCCCCGTCCGCGTGGCGTCGAGCAGAGAGACTCCGTCGCAGCGCCTGCGGCTCCTGCGCAGGGCCGAGCGCTGAGCCGTCCGCGGCGGTCTACCTCGACTCCCCGGCCCTCGTGAAGCTCGTCGTGCTCGAGCCCGAGTCGCGAGCGCTGCGGGCGTACCTGCGGAGCGAGCCGGACCGCATCTCCTGCGGGGTGGCGCGCACGGGCCGGTCGCCGTAGGCGCAGCAAGGCGCGTGCTGCGCGGCATCGTCACCTACGATCGACGGATGGCGGAGGCTGCTGCGGCGCTGGGATTTCCCACCAGCGCACCGGCCTCACGCGACAGCCGCGAAGGGGTGTACTTCCCCCACGCTCCTTTTGACTCTAAGATCACGCCGGATGCTCAGAGACGCGTTCGGTCGCCTGCGCCCCGTTCGTTGGGGCATGATCAACTTGGGGGGGTATCTCACCGTCCTGCAGCTACGTGTGCTCAACCGCCTGCGTATCGAGGGAGTCCAGCATCTCAAGCGCTTGCCGTCCCGCGGCGTCCTGCTGGTTGCCAACCACCTGACGCACTACATGGACTCCGTCGTGGTGTTTCACTCCGTGAGCTATCTGCGACGGCCGTACCTCGTCTGGCCGCGCACCGATCTCTACATCGTGGCGGCAATCGAAACGATGAAAAACCGCGGATGGCTTCCACGGCTGATGTCGTACAATGGTACGATCTGCGTCAAGCGCACCTGGAAAGAGGGCGACCAGTCGATCGAGCGCAAGGTCGATCCCGAGGACATCAAGAACATCCACACGGGGTTGAATGGTGGGTGGGTGCTGACCTTCCCGCAGGGCACGACAACACCAGGAGCCCCGGGGCGCATCGGCTGCGCCCAGATCATCAAGCAGTTCCGACCCGTGGTCGTACCGGTGCAGCTCCGCGGCTTGAGGGAGGCGTTCGACCAGACGGGGCTCAAGCTGCGCAAGACCCGGATCGAGCTCAGCGTCCGATATGGCAGCCCGCTCTCGATCGACTACGACCAACCTGCGGCGGCCATCCTCGACACCGTCATGGCGGCGATCGGAGAGGCGTGACGACCCACCGAGACGGCACGCTGAGTGACCGGTTCTTCTGTGACCGAGCCTCCTGCGCGATCGGTTAGATGCAACCTGCGAAGACGTGATCCAGCGGCTCGTGCCAAGCCGGCTTGGCGGACTGCCGGACGCGTCGATGTTGGTGACGTGATGGAAGTCGAGCAGCGTGGGACCGTCCGGCACCTCGCCCCCCGAAGAGCCTGTCCCGATCCAACGTCGTTCGCCGTGGTCGGGAGCGGGGAGCCTCACGAGTCGACGAGAGCATGGCGCCTCATCGCCCTTTCGTTCGTCGCCGGCGCCCTCTCGATCGTCCTGCTGCTGACCGCTGGCTACTTCGCCATCCGCCGGTTCGAAGCCAGCGGTCGCCTGCCGGACCGCCTGGGCTGGCGTTCAAGGTCGCGAACATCCAGGACGACAGCTTCTTCCGCTACGACAACTCCCGACCGCCCGAGTACCTCGCGCTCCCGGTGCGAGACGACTATCGCCGGCATGCGTTCCCCGGCCGGAACCTCTTCGTCAACGCGTTCCAGCAGCAGTTCCCGCTTCTCCTTGGCCACGCGGACTTTGACTGGATGAACATCCAGCCCGAGATGAGCGTGCTCACACAGCGCGATACCTTGCTCGAGTTCGCGCGCGAGCAGACCGCGAGCGTCGAGATCGAGGACGTCCAGTCGACCAGTGGCGGACTCCGAGCGGTCGTTCGAGTCGACAACCTGGCCGGCCACAATCTCCCCAGCGGAGTCCGCTTTCGCCGGCTCTTCATCGAGTTCTCCGTCCTGGACCACGACGGCAACGCTCTGTGGACGTCGGGGCGACAGCAACGCCTACGGCACGTATGTCGCCTCGGGGGGAGCCTCGCCAGCCGCGTCCAGTCTGCACGTCGTCCTCGGATCGAATGACCTGATGGTGCGGTTCGAACTCGACGCTGGGGTAGTGCTCGGACACGAGAGGCGTGCCGTTTGCGCCGAGCAGCGAACACGACCTTCATGCGCTCGAGGTCCGGCCAGCTCGGGTCGTCGCGCTGCTCGTTGGGTTAGTAGCAGGTGGTAGCTGATGAAGTCGGGCTGGATTCTCTGGGCCGCCGAGAACTCGATGAATGCCTGCATGAGCGGCACCGCCTCACCGGGCTTGATGCTTTCCGGGCCAGCCACGGGCTCGGGACCGCCGACGCGCGCCGCGGGATCGACGCTGCGCGCCCCCGCGACGAAGTGACGCCAGGTCTCGAGGAAGTTGGCCTGGGTGTCGGTCCAGAAGCACCGGGCGTCGGGCTTCAAGGCGCTTGCGGTTGTGGCTGTGGCTGCGATTTTTTCGCGCGTCGTGGTTGTTCCGCCGCAAGTGCGCAGTACGTGGTAGGGTGTCCGAGATGAAACTGCTCCTCGACGATCCGCACGAAGAGGCGCTGCTGAAGGCGGGGGCCCTGCAGAGCGCGATTTTCAACAGCGCCAACTTCTCGAGCATCGCCACCGACGCGAAGGGTGTCATCCAGATCTTCAACGTCGGCGCCGAGCGGATGCTTGGCTACACGGCGGCCGAGGTGATGAACAAAATCACGCCGGCCGACATCTCCGATCCGCAGGAAGTGATCGCGCGCGCCAAGACGCTCAGCATCGAGCTCGAAACCCCGATCACGCCGGGCTTCGAGGCGTTGGTGTTCAAGGCGTCGCGCGGGATCGAGGACATCTATGAGCTGACCTACATCCGGAAGGATGGGAGCCGGTTCCCGGCGGTGGTGTCCGTCACGGCGCTGCGCGACGCACAGAACGTCATCATCGGCTATCTGCTGATCGGCACCGACAACACCGCGCGCCAGCAGGTCGAAGCCGAGAAGAAGAAGCTCGATCAGCGCCTGCGCGACCAGCAGTTCTACACGCGCTCGCTGATCGAATCCAACATCGACGCGATCATGACCACCGACCCCGCCGGCATCATCACGGATGTCAACAAGCAGATGGAAGCGCTCACCGGCTGGACGCGCGACGAGCTGATCGGCGCGCCCTTCAAGGGCTTCTTCACCGATCCGGAGCGGGCCGAAGCAGGGATCAAGCTCGCGCTGAGCGAAAAGAAGGTCACCGACTACGAGCTGACAGCGTGCGCCCGAGACGGGAAGAAAACGGTGGTGTCCTACAACGCCACCACCTTCTACGACCGGGACCGCACGCTGCAGGGCGTCTTCGCCGCGGCGCGCGACGTCACGGAGCGCAAGCGGGTGGAGGTGGAACTGAAGCAGGCCAAGGCCGTGGCCGAGAGTGCGAGCCGGACCAAGTCGGATTTTCTGGCGAGTATGAGTCATGAAATCCGGACGCCGATGAACGCCATCATGGGCATCGCGGACCTGCTCGCGAAGACGACTCTCTCCCCGGAGCAAGCAAAATATGTGCAGATCTTCCGCCGCGCCGGCGACAACCTGCTGAATCTCATCAACGACATCCTCGATCTCTCCAAGGTCGAAGCCTCGCAGCTCGAACTGGAACAGACCGGGTTCTCGTTGAACGACCTGCTGGAGAAGGTAACGGAGATGGTGGAGGTCAGGGCTCAGGGGAAAGGGCTGGCCCTGGTGTGCGAGATCGCGCCAACCGTGCCCGCCACCCTGGTCGGGGACCCGACACGGCTGCGGCAGGTGCTGCTCAATTTGATGGGCAACGCGATTAAGTTCACGGAATCCGGCGAAGTGTCCCTACGAGTCACGCCGGATGTGAACTCCTCCGTCCCGACCGCATTGCGGTTCACGGTCTCGGACACCGGCGTCGGAATCCCGGGTGAGAAATTGGGCCGGGTGTTCGAGCGATTCACGCAAGCCGACTCATCCACCACTCGCAGGTTCGGGGGATCGGGGCTGGGCCTCACCATTTCCAAGCGCCTGGTGGAGCTGATGGGCGGACGCATCTGGTGCGAAAGCACAGTCGGAAAGGGCAGCGTTTTTTCTTTCGTTGTGCCGTTCGAGAGCTGGGTCGGGACTCCCACGCGGCTGGCCGTGCTGGGCGACACAGGTCCCGAGCCGCCGTTGCGGGCGCTGCGTATTCTTCTGGTGGAGGACTCGCCCGACAACTGCACCATCACGGTGGCCTACCTTGAGGACACGCCGTACCAGGTCGAAATCGCCGAAACCGGGGCGAGCGCCTGTAAAATGTTCGCAGTCGGCCACTACGACCTCGTCCTGATGGACAGGCAAATGCCGGTGATGGACGGCCTGACCGCGACGCGGAAGATTCGAGAGTGGGAACGGGCGAACAGTCGGCCGCCAACGCCAGTCATCGCACTGACGGCCTCTGCCTTGAAGGGGGATCGAGAACAGTGTCTGGCGGCGGGGTGCACGGCGTTTTTGACGAAACCAATCAAACAAGAGGTGCTGCTGCAAGCGATCAAGGACCATTCCATGGTCGCGCCGCCATCATCGCAAGTTTCGACAGTGGAGAACATCCAGAACATCCAGAAGGATCCGAGCCTTGTGCTTGCGCATCCTAAATTGGCAGCGCGGGTCCCCTCGTTTCTGAAGAACCGCAGGCAGGATGTCATCACGATGCTGGACGCCTTGGCTCGGGGTGAATTTGAGACCGTGAAGCGCCTGGGGCACTCTATGAGGGGCAGCGGGGCCAGCTTTGGATTCCAGAACATTACTGACATTGGCGCCTCCCTCGAGCAGGCGGCCGGGAGCGCCGACGCCGACGCGTCGCACAGGTGGGTAAGCGAATTGTCCACGTTCCTGGACCGTGTCGAGCTCGCGCAGAGCGAAGGCCTCGGGCACGGCGCCGAGCTCACCGCGCGACTTCCGCCCCCCCCAGATGTGCTGGCCGATGCGCGCAGGATCGTGCTCGTGGATGACAGCGACGACCTGCGCGAGGTCTTTCGCGAAGTGCTCGAGATGTGCGGGCATGACGTGAAGGAAGCGGGGGACGGGATCGAAGGACTGGCGCTCATCATCGCCGAAAAGCCCGACGTCGCGCTCGTCGACATCGGCCTCACCGGAATGGACGGCTACGAAGTCGCGCGGCGGGTGCGCGCGGCGCTCGGACATTCGGTGTACCTCGTGGCGCTGACGGGATACGGGAATGAGAGCGATCGCCTGCAGGCGCTATCCGCCGGCTTCGACACGCACATGACCAAACCCGTCGACATTGAGCTGGTCGACCGGATGCTCCAGACTTGCCGGGTCAGCTCTTCGTCCACGTTGACCGCCGGTTCCTGATGGTCAAGTAGCGGGCCCGATCGCCCCGCCCACGGCCCGCGATCCGATGAGGACTCCGGCGACCACTTTGCGATCACCATCTGCTTCATCGCGCGGGGACCTCGCGGTGAAACGGGACGGCGAGCAACGGCGGTGACGCGAAGGCCGTGCAATCGATCCCACACAGACGACAGCGTGCCGAAGTTTCGGTGCAGGTGCGCTCGGTCACGCGAGTGATGGATCCCGTGAACGCGCGGCAACCCCCAGCGAGACGACCTGGATCGCGCGGAACGGAACCGATAACAGAAGCCAGTGCCAGTGCCACAGGGTGTCGTCGAGATTCACGCCGACCCGACGCAAACCGGGATCGGCAAATGTGCGAAGCGGCCACTTGCGCTCACAAAAATAGAGGGCGACGAACACGATGGCCGCGAGTGCAAACCGGAGGATGCTCATCGATTACCTGACATTTTGGTAGATCCTCGCGAGTCGCTTCGGTGAGATCCCGAGCCGATACAGCGACGGAAACAGATTCACGGCGAGCGTGTAGAACACCGGCCTCGCCAGGAACCGTCGTCCCGACACCTGCACGTTGGCTGACACCGTACAGATCCGCCCGATGCGGCGCAGGCGTCGCGATAACTCGAGATCTTCCATCAACGGTTGATCGGGAAAGCCTCCGACGCGGTGAAACGCCGTTGTGCGGACGAACATGGCTTGGTCGCCGTAGGGAAGCGACGTGTACCGCGAGCGCAGATCCGCGGCATGCAGAAGCGGCGCGAACCATCGCGTCTCGCCTGGATCGGCGACCGTCCAGGTGCGAAACGCACCCGCGACAACCGCGGGATCGGTGAACGCTTGCTTGACGTGTGCGATCGCATCCCGCGGCAAGCTGGTGTCGGCATGAAGAAACAACAGGATCTCGCCCGCCGCAATCGCGGCGCCGGCATTCATCTGGATGGCGCGACCACGCGAGGCGAGTACAACGTGGACCGGCTTCTGGCGCGCAATTTCCAGTGTGCGGTCGCGACTCCCACCATCGACCACGATGATCTCTTTGCGTCCGGGTAGCGCGAGCACATCGTCGATCGCTTGTCCGATCCGAAGCGCCTCGTCGAGCACCGGCATGATGATCGAGACGCGAGGGACGCCGAGCACAGCGCGCGTCGCAGGCGCAAAGATCCCGCCGGTGTCGAGCAAGGTGTGGAGCCGCGACAGATCGTCGGCGCGATCGACATCGAACCACCGTCCGAGCTCGACCACGGAGAGGCCCCATGCGCGCAGGCGTGCGCTGGTCTCGGCGTAGGTTGTCGGCGCGCTCCACGGAAGGTCGGCGAGCAAGCCGGGGGGACAGCGCCGGAGACCGAGCAGGTAGAATCCCCCGTCGTCCGTGGGACCGATCACCGCATCCGCCGTTGTCAGCGCCGCCCGAGCCTCGTCGAATACCCGGGCTCGGAGTCCGGGCGAGTCGGTGCCGACCGCGATCGCGATCGGCGCATCGGTGAGGGCTCGCGCGAGCACGCGTTCCATGCGCGCGCCCAGATCGCCGTCGCCCTGCGGCCAGACCGGCACGCCGACCTCGGCCTCAAGCCCGCGCTCGAGCGCACCGGTCGTTGCCACGATTGTCTCCGCCCACCCGATCGCGCGCATCGCAGTACCCGTGTCGACGAGGAATGCCCGCGCAAGCTCGGTCGCGCGCGTGGCGCCGATCTCCGCGGCCAGGCGCGTTTTGACAAAACCTTGCACCGGTGGCTTGGCGAAGATGCAGATCCGCGCGCCACTCATCGCCGCCACCTCAGCATCATCATGTCGACCTAGGCCGTCGCGCCGCCACAGCTTGATCCCGCGCCTGCGGTGCACCCGAAGCAATGCCGGTCGACCGCGATCGCGCGCCCGGCGAGCGCGTCGAGATCGACGTCGTGGATCGTGCGCCGGTGGGTCGTGATTGGCAGCTCAAGCATTTGATTGAAGTCGCAGTCGTAGAGGGTTCCATCCCAACCAACCGACAACGTGGTTCGACACATGACGCCCTCGACCGCAGCGGGGTTGAACGCGGTCACGAGTCGATCCATGTAAGACGCAAGGTTGCCCTTCGACTCGAGCCATTCGAGGTACCGGCTGATCGGCATATTTGTAATACAGAACAAGGCATCGAACTCGATGCCGTGCAAGCGGCGCAGCTCGCGTTTCCACTCGGCTTCGATTGATCGCTGGCTCGCCGGGAGGAACGCGCCAACCGGGTTCGAGACCAGCACCAGGCGGCGCTTCGGATCGCCCTGCCCGTAGCCCACCTCGTTCAATCGACGGAGCGCGCGCAACGAGCTCGCGAACACGCCATCACCACGCTGCGCATCGGTGCTGGGTCCACGATAGTGCGGAAGCGAGCAGACCACCTCGACGTCATGATCCGCGAAGAACTGCGGCAGGTCGCGATACGGCCGAGTCTCAAGGATCGTGAGATTGCAGCGATCCATCACATGCCGGCCCCGTCGATGGACCTGCTCGACGATCCAGCGAAACTCGGGATGTAGTTCCGGCGCGCCACCCGTGATATCGACCGTCGCGATCGCGCTGCGATCGAGGAGTTCGAGGCAGCGCACCACCACCTCATGCGCCATGACTTCGGTGCGGTCGGGTCCGGCATCGACGTGGCAGTGTCGGCAAGTTTGATTGCAACGCTTTCCCAGGTTGAGCTGCAGCACCTTGACGCCCTCGGCCCGCAGCGGATGATGCCCGGCCTCGGCCAAGCATGCGTCGAGCTCGCGTGGCAAAGCGAGCGCGTGCAAGCGATCAAGCTGCGTGGATGCGGACGCCAGCGGCGATCTCCGCTCCTGCAACGTGGGCAGGTGGCGCGGCACTTACATCCCGATCTTGTCGGTAGTATTTCGCATCTGTACGCCGTGAACGAGCGAGGCGCCTCCGCGGATCGCAGCGGCGACGTGCACCGCTTCGGTCATCTGGTCGAGATCAGAGCCCTTCTCAAGCGCGTCCCTCGTGTAAGAATCGATGCAGTAGGGGCACTGGACCGCGTGAGCGACCGCAAGCGCGATCAGCGACTTTTCACGCGCCGATAGCGCGCCGTCTGTGAACACCGCACCGTACCAGGCAAAAAACTTCTCCGCGAGGGGACCGACGTTGTTGCCGATCTCGCCAAACCGTCCGAGATCGTCGCGGTGATAATAGTGGTCGTGCTTGTCCATCGTCACTTTCTTTCTAGCTCGGTTTTTGCGCTTCGTTTAGGGCGAAACGTCGCGTCGCGGTTGAGTCCTTGGTCGTCTTGGATCTGCGGGGAAGAGCCTTCGGGTGCGTGGCCGAGACTCATCCGCACCTGTCGCCACTTCAGCTTCAGATCGGCGAGGTGATGGCTCGGCGCTCGGTAGCCCGCAGCCCGGTATTCGCCCGCCTCAACCTTGCCTTTGTTGCGGACGTGCTCCGTGATAGCGGACGTCCACCCATCAAAGGCGGCCAGAAACGCGGCATCGCCGGCGAGATCCTCCGCCTGCGCTTCACTATACGGTTTGCCCTCGCCAAAGTATTCGTGGGTCCAGAGCGCGTCGGGCACCTCGATGCCGCCATATCGGCACTGCCAGACGAGAGGCTCGTACGCTCGGCGATCATCTTTCATCTCGGCGGTGGGATCGAAGTACGCCGGGTGGCGCAACAAGCGTGGCCGTCCGTCCGCGTCCAGCTCGTCACCGCCACCGTCTCCGTAACTGAAGAACGCAGCCGTGCGACCCTCGAGATGATTCTTGCTGATGGCGCGCCACTCGGCAGTTTTGTCGAGCGCCATCGCGAGCTCGGGGTTCTTGTGAGCAATGAGATCTTCGCGGGGATTGCCACCGTTCGCGCAGATCAAGCGATCGAACATTAGTTTGAGATTGCTCGTCGGTCCGTACCAGTTTACCGGGCCGATAATCGCCCATGCGTCCGCACGTTCGAGGCGCGCATACATGTCGAGGTCCCACATGAGGTCGGGCTCGTCGCTATTTCCGCTTTCGTAGCAGTTGCAGGGCCACACGCACAGCGCCATCGAGGTAGATACGCACCCGTTGCAACTCTGAATACGTGAACGGCCGTAGACGTTTCCAATGTCCTCGATGTCTACCTCCCAGTCGCCAGGCAATTGATCCGCCATGCGCAACATCAGCATGCGCGCCTTGGAGTCAACGCCCGGGCAGTTGTATTGACGCCGGTTCGACCCGGCGATCACGAAGACACGCAGCGGTTTGGAGGGATTCGTCTTCGGCATCATCTAGTGTCACAGTTCGCGAGCTGGTCGAACGTGTCAGCGGGAACCGTCTTGTCGACAAACCGTAGGCGCACATACTTGCGCGGCATTGCGAACTCATGCGGCACATCGTGACGGTGCAGAAGGATGCGCTTCCAAGCACCGCACTTTCCCCAGACGATCAACCCGGTACCGACCGCTTCAGGAGGTCCGTGTGCTGCGATTGTCACCGCCGCCGCCTCCTTGGTTTCCTCAGGCCAGCCCTGCATATTCTTGTCGATCCAGTCCTTGTTGATTTGCATGGCCTCCGACTCCCGCTGATTAATATCGTTCGCTGACGCCAGTGGTACCAGCGTAAACGCGCCACATGCTGCCAAGAAAGCTTTCATGACCGCGCCTCCTCCAATGTTCCTCTGACCTCGATGATCTTTCCCATGGGACTGCTGCTTTCAACTGTGAGTTAATGGCGGTGTCCGCCGACTGGCACTAACCGACATTACCCAGTGCAAGAGCCATACCTGGGTTGTCGAGGAGGCAGAAGAGCTGATTTCCAGGCCTTACGTGGGAAAACCCAATCTCGACGTCACGCGCGCGCCACGTCGTGCCGGGACGTCGATCCGAATATGCAACCTCTTTCCTTGTTTCGTGCGTTCCGCGAAAGCGTTAGCCCGGCTCTGTGCGCAGCAGGCGCCTAGCACGCTTCTTGCTTTAACTGCAGTCGTACGCATGGCGGTTAGACCACCAAAGGAGAAACGATGATCTCACTCACGAAAGAATCGCTCACCGAGCTTCTGTCCCCTCGGCCACCCTGTCTCTCGCTCTACCAACCAACGCACCGACGGCACCCAGAAAACCGGCAGGACCCGATCCGGTTCCGAAACCTCGTGAAGCAGCTCGAAGCATCTCTCCTGCAGGCCTATCCCACGAGCGAGGCTCGATTGCTTCTGAAGCCTTTCGAGGCACTTGAGCACGACCACGACTTCTGGAATCAAACGCTCGACGGGCTGGCGGTGCTGGGCGCACCCAACCTCTTTCGAGTGTTCCGCCTGGCGCGTCCTGTCACCGAATTGGTTGTTGTGGCGGACGGCTTTCACATCAAGCCGTTGTGGCAGTTCCTCCAGTCGGTCGACCGCTATCAGGTGCTTGGGTTGAGCCTCGACAAGATCCGTCTTTTCGAAGGAGATCGCGACGCCCTTGAGGAGGTCGAGTTGGCCGATGGCGTGCCGCGCACGATCACCGACGCGCTCGGCGAGGAGCTAACGGAGCCGCACCAGACGGTCGCATCCTACGGGGGATTGGGTGGGGCGAACCCTGCGATGCACCACGGCCACGGCGGAAAGGCCGACGAAGCGGACATCGACGCGGATAGATTCTTCCGCTCGATTGACCGCGCAGTGCTGGAGCACCATTCGCGCCCCACGGGCCTGCCTCTCATCTTGGCCGCGCTACCGGAGCATCACCATCGTTTTCACGAAGTCAGTCAGAATCCCCATCTGCTGACCAAGGGAATTACGGTCAATCCTGACGCGGTGACAAACGACGCCCTGCGAAGCCTCGCCTGGCAGGTTGTTGAACCGCAATACGAAGCGCGACTCGCAAAGCTCGAGAATGATTTCGTGCGGGCCAGAGCGACCGGGCACGGCACCGACAACCTGCCGCAGATCGCCGGAGCCGCAGCCTCGGGGCGCGTCGCCACGCTACTCATCGAGGCTGATCGTGAGATCGTAGGACACCTCGACGGCGTGACCGGGAAGGTCATTGGCGGCGCGCTGAACAACCCACGAGTCGATGACCTGCTCGATGACTTGGGCGAGCTGGTTGGCAAGATGGGTGGCGAGGTCTTGGTCATCCCGGCGGCGAGAATGCCCACACGTGCCGGCGCGGCCGCAATTTATCGATACTAAGCCAACCAAGAACAAGAGGAGATTCACGCATGCAAATCCAAGTCAACACCGACAAGAACATCGAAGGGCGCGAGGAGATCGTGGCTCAGGTTGAAGCGACCGTCGCGAGCTCTCTTGGTCGTTTCAGTAAACGTATCACTCGCGTGGAGATTCACCTCAGCGACGAGAACGGCGACAAGAATGGCCAGACCGACAAACGCTGCATGATGGAAGCCCGCCTAGAGGGGCGGCAGCCCACGGCGGTAACCTGCGAGGCGGCAACCATTGCCCAGGCAGTCGCCGGTGCGGCAGACAAGATGAAACACTGCCTGACGAGCACAGTGGAGCGGCTCGAGGCGCATCGATAACCGCTATGGCGCTGCTCTGAAGAAACCCTTTCCGGCGTCGTCCAGCACGGGATAGCAGCCCGCATAAAGGGCGGGGTTCATGCAGCGGGTAGGTTCGCGTGGCGATTGGGGCTACGCGAACCCGAGAAATACGCTACGCTCGACCTCGGTGGCGCGTCTGGTCGTCCCGACAGTACGAAAGATGACGAACACGATCGAGCATTCAGAGCGCGACTCCCCAGATCCGCTCACGTCGTTGAACGTGGGTGGACCGATCGTGGTGGAACCCCACCTGTTCTCGCCCAGTCTTCTCTCCGCGCTGCTCCGGTTCAAGGACGGCGACTTCAGCCTGCGCATGCCCTCGGATCTGACCGGGCTCGAGGGCAAGATCGCCGATGTCTTCAACGAGATCCTCTCCGTCAGCGCCCGCCGCGCGACCGAGATCACGCGCATCTGCCGGGTCGTCGGCAAGGAGGGCAAACTCAAGCAGCGGATGAACGTGCCCGGCGCGCTCGGCGGTTGGGCCGACGAGACCCAGGCGCTCAACACCCTCATCGACGACCTCGTCTGGCCCACCACCGAGGTCACGCGTGCGATCGGTGCCGTCGCCAAGGGCGATCTCGGCCAGGAGATCGCGCTCGACATCGACGGTCGACCACTGGAGGGCGAGTTCCGCCACTCGGCCCAGCTCGTCAACAAGATGATCGATCAGCTCTCGATCTTCACCTCCGAGGTGACCCGCGTCGCCCGCGAGGTCGGAACCGAAGGGAAGCTCGGCGGTCAGGCACAGGTCAAGGGTGTCTCCGGGGTGTGGAAGGATCTGACCGACTCGGTCAACCAGATGGCCGGCAACTTGACCGCCCAGGTGCGCAACATTGTCGGCGTGACGATCGCGGTCGCCAGCGGCGATCTCTCGAAGAAGATCACCGTCGACGTCCGCGGCGAGATCCTCCAGCTCAAGGAGGCGGTCAACACGATGGTCGAGCAGCTCAACGGCTTCGCCTCGGAGGTGAGCCGTGTCGCCCGCGAGGTGGGCACCGATGGAAAGCTCGGTGGTCAGGCGATCGTTCCCGGCGTCGCCGGTACCTGGAAGGATCTGACCGACAACGTCAACTCGATGGCCTCGAACTTGACCGGACAGGTCCGCAACATCGTCGAGGTCACGACCGCGGTCGCCCGCGGCGATCTCTCGCGTAAGATCACGGTCGACGTCAAGGGCGAGATCCTCGAGCTGAAGAACACCATCAACA
>ENA-ORBV01000372-ORBV01000372.1-microbial-mat-metagenome-genome-assembly--contig:-NODE-372-length-102849-cov-9.265637_pt1 | contig 102849 bp, 85 predicted proteins | sample MGYA00237777_ERZ505514 | MGnify/ENA primary metagenome ERZ505514 (study PRJEB26160, sample SAMN06269048) | microbial mat metagenome | isolation source: Oligotrophic lake microbial mat | place...
GAAATGGAGTGGCATTAGCGCCTTCAGTGCAGTCTTCGGCTTTATCGTTGCCTTTAGCCTCTGGTGGATTTATTTTGACAACGTGGATAGTTCAGCCATTCGAGCGCCAAAAGTATCGGGTCGCCTGCGAGTGTTTCAATTTTGGTTTTATTCCCATCTGCCCCTGGTAATTGGGCTGGCAGCCGCAGGCATCGGCGTGGAGCATGTGATTTTGAGCAAAGATGGAACCCTTTTAACGGATTCAGAGCGCTGGTTGATCTGTGGCTCGGTGGCGCTATGCTTTGTGGCGCTATGCTTTGTGGCGCTGGCAGTGCTGCACCGTACCGGAATCATTTTTAAGTGCAAAGCCAGAACCAAGCATCGATTGGCTGCTGCTGGAGTATTGTTTATCGTAGCGATCGCGGGTGCAAGTCTACCGCCTGTGGTGATTATCGCCATTATTGCCGCAGTTTGCGTGGTTGAAGTTGGGCTTGACCTTTATCAGGGTCGCCCAGTGACAACGCCTCAAAATGCTTAGGAGAAGTGCAGGGTAAAGGGTAGGAAGTGAGGAATATGAAGTACGGGTGCAAAGTACGGGGTGCAAGGTGCGGAGTGCAGAGTTAGAAACTGACCTTGACGGAGAAGACTTCTATAATGAGCCAGCCACTGAGATAAAGTCGGTTTCGCTCCGTATCCGAAACTCGGTTAGTAAAGTGTTTAGGATCGCTGAATGATGCAACCATACAGGCTATCTCTGAAGCTCTAGCAATTGTGCTTGCTATCTAGCACTACAGGTCAGCTTTCAGGCGATCGCACTTACGCCAACCACGCCGAGGCGATCGCGGTTGTCAATCGGTTAGTGTCTTTAGTTTTTCGCCATCAACTAGAGCATCATCAGACGATTTTTGAAACCCTTATCTGGCGGATGCCCTGAAATTCGATTTTTTATTCTCTGGAAAGTGGCGAAAACTTCGTGACACTACCTAAATTGAAGGCGCGATCGTTGAGATGCTTTTTTTCACAACCTGTTAACTTTGGCAGTCGGGCATTGCATGACAAACTCCCATCGCTGGAACAAAAAATTCATACAAGTTTACCAAGCACAGAGAATTAACCATTTTTAACAAAAATTTTGAAAAGGCTAAGACATCAGTTTTTGCAAGATTGAATTTTCACAAAGATTTAACATTAGGACTTCCGCACTCGCCCCCTAAATCCCCCAATTCTGGGGGACTTTGATCTCTAGCTCCCCCAGAATTGGGGGTTAGGGGGCAAATTTCGGTTGATTTGCGTGAGTCCTGAACATAAATCTGTGAATGCCTTACCTCACTTCTAGAAGTGAGGTAAGTTTGGAGACTCTATACCTAAGCTTTAGTAATTTGCTTGAGCAAAACAACTCTAAAACGGTTCCAAACACTCTGCATCAACCCAAAAACTGGTGTATCTCAGCAAAGGCAACAATCAGCAGATTATTTAAGTTTGATCCGTTTTTTATAAAAAGCAAGCTCTAAAAAGACTCTTAAACTCAAAAAATGCTCAAAGCAGGCATAGGATGTCATGAGAGGCTTCTTTAATACGCATCACTTTTATAGCTACCATTTACACCCCTACTATCTTCTAAGTCGGCTTCCTTTAACTGCAAAGTTCGACAATAATGCTTGCAGTGACTTAAGAAACTTACATTGCGATAAGCCCCTCTAACGCAGACTTTATTACCACCTTTGAGAAAAAATTAGGAGACAAATGATATGAAACTTGCTGTTTATGGAAAAGGTGGCATTGGAAAATCGACAACAAGTTGCAATATCTCTGTAGCACTTGCCAAACGGGGTAAAAAGGTTTTGCAGATCGGCTGTGATCCAAAGCACGACAGCACCTTCACCCTAACGGGCTTCCTCATTCCAACCATTATTGATACGCTGCAAGAAAAGGATTATCACTATGAAGATGTCTGGCCCGAAGATGTCATCTATAAAGGATACGGCGGAGTGGACTGTGTAGAAGCAGGCGGACCGCCAGCGGGCGCAGGTTGCGGCGGGTATGTTGTGGGTGAAACGGTCAAGCTGTTAAAAGAACTGAACGCCTTCGATGAATACGACGTAATTTTGTTTGATGTTCTGGGTGACGTGGTTTGCGGCGGTTTTGCTGCTCCGCTAAACTATGCCGATTACTGCATGATTGTGACGGACAATGGCTTCGATGCCCTGTTTGCCGCCAATCGAATCGCGGCATCGGTTCGCGAAAAAGCCCGGACTCATCCCCTGCGGCTTGCCGGTCTGATTGGCAACAGAACCTCAAAGCGTGATCTGATTGAGAAATATATTGAAGCGGTTCCCATGCCAGTGCTTGAAGTGTTGCCATTAATCGAAGATATTCGGGTGTCGCGGGTGAAGGGCAAAACCTTGTTTGAGATGGCTGAAACCGATCCTTCTTTGAACTATGTCTGTGACTACTATCTGAATATTGCAGATCAGATTTTGGCAAGACCCGAAGGCGTTGTGCCCAATGATACTCCCGATCGCGAATTGTTTTCGCTGCTATCTGATTTCTACCTCAACCCGCCGGAGCCTAAAGTGAAATCTGAGGAAGAAGTATTGGATCTGATGATGGTTTGAGGATGTGAAAAGAGTTTTGATTTTTGAAGATTAAGTTTCAAGTTGTCCGACAATGGGGTGGAACTTAAGCTTCAAGCTCATTAACTCTTGTTTTAAGGTGCCGTGTGGATACTCAGCAATTTCGTCAATCTGTAAAGCAGCAATGGCTCGACTACTACGTTGAAAATCGTGTTTGGATTGCCCGGTTGCAGGTCTGGGTTAATTGTGACGGGCACCGCCGTCCTTCTTCAAGCTTCATACTGGCAACCTTGGCTGTATTGGAACCCCAGCTTAATCAGTTGCTCCCTTTAATTGTTGACTTAAGCAGTAATCCAGACCGAATTGTAGCGGCGCTCGATCTCAACTTTAATCCAGATGAACATCTAAAAGTGGCATCTAAACTTAGTGCAAAAGCTTTGGACAACGGCAGCGCTAACAAGACAACCGCCAATGATGCGCTCAAATTTCTTCCGGCAGCCTCATCCTATGAAACTGATCTGCCAGCAAGCCAAGTGTCTCATTTAATATCCAAAATTGATGAATCGTGTGAGGGCGGTCGCTCTGGGCGATCGCAATCCGCTAAATCTCAGACCCCAAAGCTCTCAGTTGCTGAGTGAACGACGAGCGAATGAACAGGAGAAAGACTTATTTAGCTGCTCAAATCACTCAAACAAATTTGCTCATCTAAACAGACTCTTAGTCTACTGAGACAGGACTTACGCAAATCAGCCAAAATGTGCCCCCCAACCCCCAATTCTGGGGGAGTTAGAGATCAAAGTCCCCCAGAATTGGGGGATTTAGGGGGCGAGTGCGTAAGTCCTATGAGAAATCATTTTTTAAGTTAAAGACTTTGCCAATTAGTTCAGGAGAATACTGTAATGACCCTTGCCGATACCCAACCCCAAGCGCTGACGTTTGAATGTGAAACAGGCAACTACCACACGTTTTGCCCCATTAGCTGCGTTGCTTGGCTATATCAAAAAATTGAAGATAGTTTCTTTCTGGTGATTGGAACGAAAACATGCGGATATTTTCTGCAAAATGCGATGGGGGTGATGATTTTTGCTGAACCTCGCTATGCGATGGCAGAACTGGAAGAGGGCGATATTTCCGCCCAGTTGAATGATTATGAGGAGCTAAAACGGCTCTGCTTACAAATTAAGCGCGATCGCAATCCTAGTGTGATTGTCTGGATTGGCACCTGCACCACCGAAATCATCAAAATGGATTTGGAAGGCATGGCTCCCAAGTTAGAGTCTGAGCTGAGTATTCCCATTGTGGTGGCTCGTGCTAATGGTCTCGATTATGCTTTTACCCAAGGCGAAGATACTGTGCTGGCGGCAATGGTGCATCGCTGCCCAGAAAAAGCGCTAGAGACGGAGAAAGAGGAGCGGAATGCGATCGCAAAACTGCTCAACTTCGGACGCAAAAAAGAAGACATTGCCACCGACGAAGCTGAATATGTTGATCATCCCCCCCTTGTCCTGTTCGGCTCCCTGCCTGACCCCGTTGTCACTCAGCTAACCTTGGAACTTAAAAAACAAGGCATCAAGGTTTCCGGCTGGTTGCCCTCCAAACGCTACACCGAACTGCCCATCATTCAAGAAGGCTATTACGTCGCAGGCGTAAACCCCTTCCTCTCTCGCACCGCCACTACCTTCATGCGTCGCCGCAAATGCAAACTAATTGGTGCCCCCTTTCCGATCGGTCCCGATGGCACCCGCGCCTGGGTCGAAAAAATCTGCTCTGTTTTCAACATCGAGCCTAAAGGCTTAGATGAAAGAGAAGCGCTGATTTGGCAAAATCTGGAAGAATACACCAGCTTAATTCGCGGAAAATCTGTATTTTTTATGGGTGATAATCTGCTAGAAATTTCCCTTGCCCGCTTCCTTATCCGCTGCGGCATGACCTGCCACGAAATTGGCATCCCCTACATGGATAAGCGCTATCAAGCCGCAGAACTTGCCCTCTTAGAACAAACCTGCCGAGAAATGAAAGTCCCTATTCCTACAATTGTGGAAAAGCCAGATAACTACAACCAACTCCAACGGATCAAAACACTACAACCCGATTTAGTCATCACCGGCATGGCTCATGCAAACCCGTTAGAAGCTCGTGGCATCAACACAAAGTGGTCTGTTGAATTTACCTTTGCCCAAATTCACGGCTTTGCCAATGCACGAGATATTCTTGAACTTGTAACCCGCCCTCTTCGCCGTAACGACTCTCTCAAAAATTTGGGTTGGGACAAACTGGTTAAAGATGAGTTCACCTCTCCAAGAGTGTAAAGACATCGGGCATTGCTGAGTCCGGGATGAAATTTGTAGGGGCAATCCTTTATGGTTGCCCTCAACCTTGCTAGGGTAAGCACAAGACACTACACCTACAGTCAAAACCTACAGTCAAAACCTATAGTCAAAAATCGTACTTGCATTCAGCAACGCCAAAAATCGCACTCTTCTTTAACGATCAACAGTCACAGAAAGTCGTGTTTAGCCAACTGACTGTCGATGACTCACACCTCAATTGCCTTATCTAAACTTGCCAACTTTAGTACCCAATCAGTTGATGTTTAAGATGTTGTCGCCATCTGTCCGTTTAGTTGGGCAGTCGTAGCTTGTTTTGACTGCACAGAAACGGTTGCCAAGCCACCCGCCGCCAACATAAATATTGGGTTAGTCATCGCATTTAACACTGAGTCAAACATATAAAGGGCAATACATACCGCCAAAGCTGCAGCCGGAGCCACCATTGGGTGTAGCCATAGCCGTGCAGGATAACGGATGCAAAAACTAATGACGGGCAACAAAATGGATGCTGTTAATGCGGCTAACCCATAGGCACCCTGAAGTCCAAATACAATAATCCATAAACTGTCAGTAATGGAAATATCCTTTCCATACTCATCAAATACTCGGTTTCTGGCAAACCCTCCCCACCCAAACATCACACTTTCACGCGCTCTTGCACCCAATATTTCTTCATTGTCAAACCTGAATTTGACTGAGGCAACCCGTTCTGCATCAAACGTTTGAGACAAGGTATCAACAACTTGTTTGTTAGGAAAGGTGCCCGTAACTCCCATATATAGATACCAGCAAATTCCTAAAATGAGTATCCAAAGTAAAATAGCGGTGCGAAACTGCCAAGCCACAAAAAGAATGGCTAGCCCTAGCAAAAATAGGGTGTACGCTCCTGTGGATCGCGCAATAATAAAGGTAATTAACAAAAGCGCCATTAGCAAGCCCATCGGCTGGTTCAATATTCGTTTGACTCCTGTTCGCCATAATGTAATGCCCATAAGGCAGGCAGTCATCAACCACACACCCAGCATTAACCCATGTTCCAGAAAGACTTGCGGTCTATATCCGCCATAGCGAATAGACTGAGATGCATCTCGCCCTGTGTTCATTCCATAAACCAGAATATGAAGACTGGAAAAGGTGCGGCTTTCATACCAACAGAAAGGAATATAAATTAATCCGCCGATAAATAGCCCAATAGCTAATTGACGCAATCCAGCAAAACTATTCAGATAAATGCGCCCCAAAAAGTAGGGAACCCCCCACGTTACAATTTGCACCTGGGTGGTCGAAAAGCCATCATAGGCACCCAAGTCGTTCACGACAGAACTAATGAATGGGCTAGTACACCACATTACGATAGGAATATCAATCCAGCTAAATTTGAAGGAACTGATTCGCTTGGGATCAAATATAAATGTCGCTATTAAAATTCCATAACAAGCGGCTGACATTTTTGTGTAAGCCGGAATTCCAGGGATTTTGAACGTTGCAACAGGCAGGAAGAGCCAAGCAAATATGAAGCTCATAATCATTGCCTGTCGGGCTGGATATCGCCTGAAGATATACAACACGGCTGGAATCCAAGAAAACATCATCAATGAAACAAACGCATTACCACCCATAAATTAGGCTCGGCTGAGAGGGATAGATTAGACAAGTAAGAAGCATAAGTCCGGGGTAACTTTGCGTTATGAAAATGGCATTATGGCGTTAGGACAGTGGGCATCAATTTATAGAGCTATGGAGACAGTTTAGAATCAGTCAGGGGCTATAAATGGCGATCGCCCCGTGGAAAGCCCCGTGGAAAGCCGCCAATGGTTTTATCAAAAAAATAAAGGGCGACAGAGTTATCAACTCGAATTTAACAGAACCACTCAAGAGCGTGTATAGCTATCCCAAAAAAATATGTTCTTTGATGCAGGTTGATTGGGAGCATATCAGTTGGGAAGACTCCAGAACTGCCCCCAGCTTCGGCTCTCCTGCTTCGCACGCGAACAACTATTGTCGGGTGAGCAACTCTCTAAATCATCCAGTGGGTGGTATTTTTTGTCCAATCTAAACTGAGAGACTGTATGAAGTTTCTTAGGGCTGTGCTGGGTGTTTACCATTCAAAATGTATTAATTCCGACTGGGCAAGACTATCAAACAGTCAGCATTCACATTTTTGAGGGACGGATTGCTGCGATCGCCCCTCAATTAGACGTTGTAGGGACGGCGATCGACGGGCGCAACAAGCTCTTGCTACCCGGTTTTGTCAATGCCCATACCCACTCTTCAGAAATGTGGCAGCGCGGCATGATTCCGCCCTACCCCTTAGAGCTTTGGCTAGCAGAACTTTACGACTTTACGCCCCTTGATCCGGAGCAGATTTACCTGAGCGCGTTGGGAACTGCGGTTGAAACCTTGCTCACCGGTGGAACGACCGTCGTGGATCACCTAGTGCTAATTCCGGGTCGAGAGCTGGAAACCATCGCGGCGGCTGTCCGAGCTTACAAAGAAATTGGCATTCGCGCGTTTGTCGGTCCACTCATTCAGGATGAGGCGTTGGAGTCGGGGATTCCCTGTGGAGACACAAAGCAAGAACACCAAACCTATTTGCGATCGACCGAGGCAACTTTAGAGTTTTTGCGGGAGGCGATCGCCCAGTTTCATCGACCGACCGAAGGGATTTCCATCATGGTTGCGCCCACGGGCATTCAGTTGTGTTCCGATGCTTTGTTTACAGGCTGTGTCGAGTTGAGCGATCGCCATAGTCTTTGTCGTCACGCTCACTTGCTAGAAACAAAAGCGCAGAAACTCTTGGCGCATGAAAAGTACGGCTGTAGTGCGGTAGAACATCTGAAGCAACTAGACTTTCTCAGTCCCCAAACATCCCTTGCTCACTGTGTTTGGCTGGATGAACACGACATTGATATTCTGGGAACTACCCACTCTACGGTTGTCCACAATCCCTTAAGCAATCTGCGGTTAGGCAGCGGCGTTGCTCCGATTTTAAAATATCGCCAAGCGGGGATCAATCTTGCCTTTGGCTGCGATGGTGCCGCCAGCAATGATTCTCAAGATCTATTAGAAGCAATCAAAATGGGCACTATTTTGCACAACGTCACCGATTTAGATTACACCCACTGGATTACGCCTCGCCAAGCGATAGAACTAGCATCCTTGGGAGGAGCGACCGGGCTGGGCATGGCAAGCGAAATAGGTTCCATAGAAGTGGGCAAACAGGCAGATTTGGTGCTGTATGACCTGATGAATCTATCGCTGTTGCCCCGCACCGATCCGATTGGGCTGCTGGTGTTGGGGCGACCCACTCAAGTCGTAGACAGCGTTTGGGTGAAGGGCGATCGCGTGATTGCAGACGGTCAACCCACGCGGATTAATTTGGATGATTTGCGATCGCAATTATTTAACCGCAGTCAATGGTCAGTAAACCGCAAATCCACCACCGTTCAGCAAAGCGAAGCCCGCTATCGCGCGGTGATGCAGCTACCTGCTTTAGAGTAGGCTCAGTGGGTAAACTATGTGATTGATGTAAAAAGTACGAGATGCGGCGTGCAGAGTGTCTGTTGGCTGTAGGTTTTTGGGAGTGCATTGGCGATGACCAGTGAAATTAGCCGCCGTTTATCTATTGCAGAACTGAGTGAACGGATTCTTGAAATGGCAAAAACAGGAGTGTATCGCACTTCCATTTTTGAGGCATTTCAACCCGTTGCTACCCAGCGTCAGATTAGTCTTGCAATCCGCCACGCTAAACGGTTTGGCTTACATTCTGTAGCAAAATTGCGAGATGCAGAATTGGGAACTTACTATCAGCTAGATGCTGTGAAATATCAGTCGTTGCAGCACACTATGCAGTCTGTTGTGCCGCTGGAGTCAGAAGAAGCGGTACTAAAGCGCATGACAGATGCGGTGGCAACCGTCAAACTGCTGGTGACCGTGGCAGGCATCGGCGCGATCGCGCTCCTCAGCAGCGGATTTATGTGTCTGCTTTTGGGCAAAGCATCTTTAGGCGGTGGATTGCTAACTGGAGGCACAACCGCGATCGCTCTATGGTTGCTGCAAAAAAGTCTAGCAAAAAAAATTGTCTGATCAAGATCCTGCTGATTCTGTTTTGGCACTTCAGAAAAGTCGGTTCATACGAGAAAGATATCCGCCCAAAAGACATGCGGTACTATGAGTTGTCTGACTTATCACATTGCCTGTATGCCTATTATTGTCACGCTTGAGGAAATCAATTACTTTCGGACAGACCTGTCAGAATATCCCGACGCGCTGATTGCTCTAGATGTTTTGGAAGACTGTGAAGGCGACTTAGACGATGCTGCGATCGCCCTTGCCATTCAATGCGGTCAACAACCAGACACTTCCGATCGCTGGATTGACGGACTCGCCAAACGCTGGCGACATATTATTTGCCAGCCCGAACTGAAAGAACCCCTTGAAGATGGACTCAGTGGCAATGTCCTAGCAGCTTTAACCACAAATACCGATCTGCCGATTAAGCTAGCAACGCCCGTTGCAATTTATGTGATCAAGATTGGCGCAAACAATTTTTGCAAGCCGCTAGCAGAAAAGCTATAGGCAGTAAGGGTGAATTTAAACTGAAAACCCTCACCCTCTGCCACTCGCCCAGAACGCCAGAGGGATTTAGGGTGAAAGCTACAACGGTGTAATGCACCCAATTGAATTTCGAGTCCTTTTTCTTTAGGACTTATGCACTCGCCCCCTAAATCCCCCAATTCTGGGGGACTTTGATCTCTAGCTCCCTCAGAATTGGGGGTTGGGGGGCAAATTTCGGTTGATTTGTGTAAGTCCTTTTTCTTCAAAAAATCACTGTGTCGCAGCAATCACTCTGACTAGAACGAATTAAGCGCTGCAACCAGCAAGTGTCTCAGGTTCCTTGTTCTAAGGAGACTGAGTATATCTATAAATTAAAGTTGGGGTGCAATATGAATAAAAGTTGAATGCATAGAAAGCGAAAGATTAGGAACTAGCTTAAGAAAAATCCGTTTGGCAAAAGAATAATTGAGGGTTTGGCACCCACCTCCCCAGCTTTTTTTCCTTAGAAACAAAGCAAGAGACCGAGGTTGCCGCCTCAGAGTAAAGCTTTATGGAAGTTGCGGACTTGTTTCTAACCCCCACTGGTGCTTTAAGAAGTGCTTATACATATTTTCACGAACAATCATTTGTTCGTATAGCTTGATGAGAAAATCCTGAGCTTGTTCACGACTCATTCTTTCCACTTGATTTTCAAAGGAACGAACGCTGAACTGTTGCTCAAGAGAGAGATCCATAGGCTGACTCATAATTTACACTCCAGTATTAGAGAATACACAGTCACAAAGCCGCAACTCGCCAAAAGATAAGCATTGACTTGTGAGTATCGACTTAATCAATGAGCAACAAGTTCAATTTAGAATCCAAATTGAATTTGTGTTCAACTGATTATTACAGAATATAACAAATGTTTGACAAAGTGCATACACCCCTTGAGGAGTATTTTTGATCAGTCTTCCTGTACATTTAGAGATCACAGGGTGAAAGCCTTACCTTTTTGGGCATTTTGGCAAGGGCAGGATAGCTCAATCCGCAATTTTCCTTTTTCCTCCTAAACAATTGGAAAGAGTTTAGAGCTTTCAAGCTGTCGATTATGTGAATTAGCGAACAAAGTTGAAGATTTATAAAAAATTTAGGCGTTTGTGGCTAAACCAGCTTGGCCAAAGGGGAACTATAAAGGGGAAGTTACCGATTGAGTCAAGATAGTAAATTGCTTTCAAAGGCTGACGATGAATGCTATGCAAGAGTTGCCCTATTAGATCTCTCTACTAGACATATAGTGATCGATTGTGTTTGTTCAGATGAAGTTGGAGCGATCGCCTGGATGCCCAAAGTTATTCGCTATTCCATGAGTTAGCAACATTCACCTCTTGCCACCTTGCCTGGGGGATGCTGAGGGGCAGTGTGCGGGAGCCATTCAAAATCTGGTTGAAGCAGGATTAGGACTGGCACTTATACAAAGCTTAGTTCAACCGCTCAATGGCACAATAGCGGCAACAAGTTTTCCAATGGCAAAGGATTCTTTGTGGGAAAATTGTTCTACATTAATTCTGCCAAAATCTTTACAAGTTGAAATTTAGCAGTATCAATGGAGATTCGGCTTGTGTTTTATTTCACGTTCAGTTGTCGGCTAGGTTTGCATGATTCATGGTAATCCTTGAGCCTACTATCCTAAAGCCACCCCGGTGGCAGCGTACCCGATATTCACCATTAGTGCGCCAAATGGATGTTGCCATGTCGTCAGCGCAACTCATGATTTACCTATGGTGGGATCAGACTTTTCCTCGACAATCTGATCGCTACCGCAACCGTCGCGCTCAATGGTTGGTTGGCACTCTGTTAGATCTCGGACCCACTTTTATTAAGTTAGGGCAGGCTTTATCTACCCGTGCTGATCTTTTGCCGGTGGAGTATGTAGAGGCGTTGACTACGCTACAAGATAAGGTGCCAGAGTTTAGTGCTGAGGAGGCGATCGCCACGGTGGAAGCAGAGTTAGGCGCTTCTATTTATTCGCTTTATCGGCAGTTTGATTTGATACCCATTGCGGCGGCTAGTTTGGGACAGGTGCATAAAGCCCGGTTACATACTGGCGAAGAGGTGGTCGTCAAAGTCCAGCGCCCAGGATTAGAACGACTATTTGATTTAGACCTTAAGGTGTTGCGGCGGCTGGTGCGTTTTTGCGATCGCACCTTTCCGTGGGTTCGACAATATCAGTTAGAAGCGATTTACCGAGAATTTGCTGAGGTTTTATATAAAGAGATTGACTACATCCAAGAGGCAATCAATGCCGATCGCTTTCGGTTCAACTTTCGGCAGCATCCTCGCATTCTGGTGCCCAAGATTTATCCCAAATACACGACCCGCAAAGTGTTGACGATGGACTATCTGCCAGGGATAAAGATTAGCGATCGCCAAAGCCTAGAAGCCTGCGGAATTAATTTGAAAGAAATTAACCAGCTAGGCATTTGTAGCTACCTCAAGCAGTTGTTGCAAGATGGCTTTTTTCAGGCAGATCCTCATCCCGGCAATATGGCAGTCAGCCCAGATGGATGCTTAATTTTTTATGACTTTGGCATGATGGCAGAGGTGCAGCCGATCAACAAAGACCAAATGGTCAAAACTTTTTTTGCCGTATTGCGGAAAGATACCGACGAGGTGATCGACACGCTAACGGATATGGGGTTGATCGAACCAGTTGCCGACATGGTGCCTGTTCGCCGAGTCACGAGCTTTTTGTTAGAGCAATTCACCGACAAGCCCGTAGAACTGCAAGCCTTTACCCAAATGCGAACCGAACTCTATGCCTTGTATGAGCAGCAGCCTTTTCGCCTGCCGCCTAAAATGACGTTCATTTTGAAGGCACTCACCACCTTAGATGGAGTCGCTCGTACCCTTGACCCCGAATACAGCTTAATAATCGCAGCGAAGCCTTTTGTGAAAAGTCTTGCAGCTAGTAATCAGGGAAATAGCGGCATTGGCGAGCTAGTGCGTCAAGCTCAGAAGTTTGTTGTGTTCAAGCTGCGTCAGCCCAGTTCTGCCGACCTTTTGCTACGCCAAGTGGAAGAACAACGAGAACAAGAAGAATTTCAAAGACGGATGCAAGCGTTAGCCAGCGATCGCGCTGCAAAACACCTCAGTCTTTCAATCCGCTGTCTTATCTATGCTTGCATCACCGGATTCGCCCTACTATCGGCAACTATATTGCTGGTCAATGGCTATGCCAATTGGGCGATCGCGATATTTGCGCTAGCTAGTTTTGAAGGAGTTATCTTACTTCGCGCGCTGTTTAAACTAATCATTCAAGATCAGTTTAGCCAAATAGTCGGAAAATAAAGTACGACTCTACGCTGCTAACTTCTATACCCCTATTCCCTATTCCCTGCTCCATGTTCAAAGTTGTTATTCCCGGTTTTTCTCAAGAGTTTGAGCGATGGACAGAAGCACTCAATGCTGGTAAATCTCTCATGCCAAACTGCAAGTGGACAGAAACCGTCAAGATTTATCTGTGTAGTGAACTCGTATGGCTCTACAGCCGGGAGTATAAATATCCGCAATACATTGGCGCTGGCAACTACAACTTGCTAGCCAAACTTTTTATTCAAGAAACGTTGGAAGACGCTGCAAAAACAAAAAACGGTGAACAAGCAGATTCCAATGAAAGCTTGTCCCCCGATTAATTTATAGGCAGCTTAGGATAATCGATTTAATGCCATCAAACATTCCGGCTGTACGGGCGTAGCATTCGGTAGATGATTCTGATTGAGCTGCAAGGATTTTTGCCCGAATGCTACGCCCCTACCAAATCTCGAACTTGTTTAATTTTCATTCCTTAATCAAACAAGCGCTTGATCTGAATCAGCATCTTTCTTATCGACAATCACCACAAAGTTTGCTTCGGGAGACTGCTGTTTGAAAAACAGAAGATGACCGTCTGCATCAGAACGGCTGCGATAGCGGGCAACAATCACCAATTGCTTATTGGGCATCAGTTGGGCGATCGCCCAACGATTGAGGCGCTGTTTGTAAGACTTTGGTTCAAGGTCAGACGCAGGGCTGTTGATCTCGGCGTTAGATGTCATAAAAGTTGCGTCTTCTGTAAAGAATATAAGCGTTAGCAAATCTGTTGACGGAAGTATGCAAGCGCCATACATTCACAATTCAGCAAAAAGAATCAAAATCAGCCAACTGTCAAGATTATTTATCAAATCTGAACAATCGAATAATGTGGGGCTTTGGGCAGCAAGGGAAATAAAGCGAATAAGCAGGGCTTTTACTTAGGAAGAGAAAGGGATTTCTATACCCACTGAACCCCCATCAAAGCATCCTTCCCTACTGACTAAGTATAAAGTTTTTGTAAGCAACGCAACTTAATTCAGGTTGAATTCTGCTAGAGCAGGGAGAAAATTTCGATTTTCATGCATGGAGCGACTCAGTTTAATTAAAGCAAAACGCTTTAATGGGCTGAGGTTGGACCATTGAGTGAGTGTTAGTTTTGCTCCCACTTCGTCTGCTTTCTCTTGAACGCTGGCAGGAATTTGATTTGCATTTAACCAAGGTGGCTCTGAATCAATTGGCAAATCAGCGGCGGCAGTTCCCGTTCGCTCTTGCACAAGGCGATGTAAGAACTCCCGATAGTGCTGAATTTCGGCATCCGCTTCACAGGGCAAGGCAACAATTTCAGCGCGATCGCTCGGCTCAAACTGATGCCAATGCTGCAACTTCAGCTTTACGCCACAGGTATCAAGCTTGAACCGAACCTGCATCGGGATGCAGCGCAGTGATTCCACAAAATCAGATTCAAAGGCAAAAAAATCGCTCATGATTGCGTCCCCTTAGTTGATTTCATCTTGGCGTTCAGGTTTTGTCTAGTGCCCTCTCTCACAAGAAAGGAGCTTGCTGAATCATCTCTCTCACCTTTTTTGCGGTCGCGGGAGCTAAAAGCACGCCATTCCGGTAGTGTCCGCTAGCAAGGATGACGTTGCTATAGCCCGTTAGCAGTTCGACGATGGGAGCAGGGCGACCTTCAGGACGGGGACGCAACCCAGACCACTGTTTAATGATCGTAGCGTTTTCCAGGGCGGGAACCAGCGCGATCGCCTGATGCATCATCGCTTTTAGCATATCTGCACTAGGCTGTAGAGCCGCAAAATCTTGTATCTCTGCATCGCCAAACTCTACAGTTGCGCCGATCCAATAATCCCCATTGGGCAAAGGCACCAGATTTACATCATTCCCAGTGATCACGGGCTGGTGTTCAGGCAATCCTAAATGGCACTCTAGCGCGATCTGCACGGCTTGACCGAGTACGGGACGAATATCTACAGGTTGTTGAAGACTGGCAGTGAGGCTGGATGAGCCTAATCCGGCTGCAATGATCAACCAGTCTAAATTGATGGTTCCAGTGGTGGTGTGCAGGCGATAGAGTTTCCCACTATTCTCCTGAATCGAAGAAGATTCTAACACCACAGGCGTATTGAACTGAAAAGCGACTCCGTTACGTTCGGCGGCGGCGACTAGCCCTAATGTGAGAGCCGTTGGATCAACTTGACGATCGCAGGGTGAATAAACAGCACCGATCACCTGCTCTAAGCTGAGATGCGGATAGGTTGCTGACAGATCAGCGCGATCGCAGAGTTCTAACTGCAATCCTTGAGAGCGGCGAATGGCTGCTAGCGATCGCCAGCGATCGAGATCTTCTCCAGCAAAACAAAGCCGCAAAATTCCTTGGCGATTGTAAGGAATCTTACGGTTTGTTAGAACTTCTAGCTGAGGAATCCATTGGTCATAGGTTTGAATGCCCATCAGCCGCATTTTTAAGTTATTACCCTTGGGCTTTTGGCTAATGGCTGCCATTAAAACCCCAAGAGCAGCACCCGTAGAAGCTTGGGCAGGCGCTTGTCGATCGAACACGCTAATTTCCAACTGGGGAATTTGGCTCAATTCGTAGGCGATCGCGGCACCCACAATCCCACATCCAACAATGACAACTTTCACATCAAGTTAGCTACTCAACCGCTGGCGCAGTTTGAAAGCCCTCTGGTGGTGCTTGCTCATCCAAGGGAACGTCTGGCATCTCCGGCTCAACATCAGGTTGCGTGGGCGCTAGCAACTCCTGCAAAAAGCTAGTTTCAGGTACTACAACTGGCTCCGGTGGTTTTGGTTTAGGGCGAGCAGCTTCGGGCACCAACGCTAAAAACGCATCAAAGTCTTTCACGGCTGCGTTATATTCGCGCTGGGCAACAGCCGCATTTGAGTTTTGCGCGGCAAGATCAAGCGCACTTAAATCGTTAAAAACTTCTTTAGCCAGCTTTCGGGCAGCCGGTTGAGCATCGGGCAGCAGGTTACGAGAAACGTTCTGCATTTTGACCCGCAACTCACCCAAAGGACCATGAATTAAGTTTCGGGCAAAAGTCCAATCTCGCTGCTGAACGAGCGTACCCAACTCAGGCAGGCGATCGCGCATGACCTCCAACTCCGTCGCATATCCCTGAATTTGTTCTAACTGATCAGGTACATAAATTAAAGGCTTCTTAACTTTGGCAGCCTCAACTCGCCCTACCCCAATTGCTAAAACGATTAACAAAACCAAAGCGGCTGACACTATCGAGCGAATCTTCACCATGACTTGTTGACCCAATCTTGCCGAATGAATGACCTGCCTACTTGATAGAGTCAAAGTAATCCACATAAATTATCGCTTAAAGACTCTACGTCAAGAAGTGTATATCAAAACCGCTTCCCCTGCCTTAGCTCCCTTGCCGCTAGACTTATGTTAGACTCCACGGGTCTTTGGGTTTGTTGCTGAGGTTAGATATGGTGAAGGTGGTTGGTCGTCAGTCGTTGGGTCGTCAATTGGTGTATGACATTGGGGTCGAGCGTGACCATAATTTTGTGCTAGCAAATGGATTGGTGGCATCCAATTGTTTTAATAAATCCCACTCGACGGCGTATGGCTATGTCACCTATCAAACTGCTTACCTGAAGGCAAACTACCCCGTTGAATATATGGCGGCGCTGTTGACGGCAAACAGTGGCGATCAAGATAAAGCTCAAAAATATATTGCAACCTGTTTTGCAATGGGCATTCAAGTGCAACCGCCAGATGTGAACCTCTCTGGGGTTGATTTTACGCCGACCGGAGATGCCATCTTGTTTGGGCTGGGCGGGGTTCGCAATGTGGGTTTGGGGGCGATCGAAAGTTTGTTGGCATCGCGAGAATCGGAGGGATTGTTTAAGTCGCTGCCTGATTTGTGCGATCGCGTGGATTCTCGTGCCGTCAACCGGAGAGCCTTGGAAGCGCTGATTCACTGCGGTGCCCTCGATCAGCTAGACCCGGATCAAAACCGCAACCAGTTGATTCACGATCTAGAACTCATTTTGGATTGGGCACAGTCACGATCGCGCGATCGCGCCAGTGGACAAGGCAACCTGTTTGACATGCTGGGCAGCACATCATCAACAGTCAACGCTTTTGAATCGGCTCCCAAAGCCAATCCCGTTCCAGACTTTGCTCAACAAGAACGGCTGCGATTAGAAAAAGAGATCATCGGCTTCTACATTTCTGATCATCCACTGAAACCGCTGCAAGCCGCTGCCCGGATGTTGGCACCCATTAACCTGAGCGACTTGCAAGACTATGCCGAAGGTTCCTCGGTCAGCGCGATCGTTATGTTAACCAGCCTTAAACCGGTGACCACCAAAAAGGGCGATCGCATGGCAATTATCACGATCGAAGATCTGACGGGGAACGCCGAATCAGTAGTTTTCCCAAAATCTTACGAGCGCATTAGCGAAAAGCTGATCGTGGATGCGCGTTTGATGGTGTGGGGCAAAATTGATCGACGGGATGATCAAGCGCAATTTATCGTAGAAGACGTGGAACCCATTGAAGCGGTTCGTATGGTGATGGTGGAGCTAGAGCCTAAAGTTGCCAGCGATATTGAACAACAGCATCGCCTCCGCACGGTGTTGTTGCAGCATCGCGGTGAGGACGATCGCGCCAAGGTTCCTGTGGTGGCGATCGTCAGCGCCCAAGATAAACGCCATTTTGTCCGATTTGGTCCTCAGTTTCGCGTTCATGATCATCAAGCTGCTGTCAACGCTTTACTCAAAGCTGGGTTTCAAGCGAGCATTTCTTCTCTCACCGCTACTGTTTAAGCGATGCTCAATCTGTAATGCCCTCAGATCCCTTGAGCAAGTTTGGCAACGCTGCTGAATCAGAACTAATGTAAAAGACTGTCTTGCTTACGGGGCGGCTCGTATACCCGTCCATTAGGCAATTGTCCTAAACGCGATCGCGGGTTAAGGCAAAAATCTAGATACAATAGAATGCTGCCAGTAGAGATGAATTCATGACCACGTCCCCGTCGTTTGATGCCTCTGAATCACTCCGCACTAGTCTAAATCAATTGCTTGATCAACTTCCGCAGACCAAACACGGGGAACTAATTCAGTTGGCGTTAACCACTCTGGTCCGGATGACCGAGGACGAAATCGATCGCCTTGACTGGAAAATTTTGAATGCTTCCCTGCAAGATATGGAACGCGCATTTAAAGTGCTTTATCCCTATCGTCACGTTCGCAAAATCTCTATTTTTGGTTCTGCCCGCATTCCATCCGGTACGCCGGAATATCAAATGGCAGCAGACTTTGCCCGTCGTGTTGCCGATCTAGGATTTATGGTAATTACCGGCGCGGGACCTGGAATTATGCAGGCTGGCAATGAAGGAGCCGGACGAGAGAAATCGATCGGATTAGGGATTCAGCTTCCCTTTGAACAAGGGTCAAACCCTTTCATTGAAGACGATCCTAAGCTGATCCCCTTCAAATACTTTTTTACCCGAAAACTATTTTTCCTCAAAGAAAGCGATGCCCTTGCCCTGTTTCCGGGTGGCTTTGGCACTCTAGACGAAGCATTTGAATGTCTTACCCTTTGCCAAACGGGCAAATCACTGCCAATTCCGCTGGTGCTGATCGATCGCCCCGGTGGCGACTACTGGCACGATTGGCTAGAGTACGTGCAAAAACAACTGCTCAAGCGGGGCTTAGTCAGTGCCGCTGATTTCAGCCTATTTACCATCACCGACCAGTTAGACGAAGCTTGCAATATTATTACCCGCTTCTACAGTGCCTTCCATTCCTGCCGCTATGTTGGCAATCGCCTAGTCATGCGCCTCAACATCGAAATTTCCGATGAAGCTGTAGACCACCTCAACCATAGCTTCAGCGATATTTTGGTTAAAGGAGCGATCGAAAAGAGTCATGCTCTCCCTCAAGAAGCCCAAGATATGTCAATTGGTAAATCTCGCCTCCTGCTGCACTTTAACCAGCGCGACCTAGGACGGCTCTACCAAATGATCAATGAGATTAATCGCATTGGCATAGAGCCTTCTGAAGACATACTCCGCCCAGAACGGAAATAAAAGGAGCTAGGAGCTAGGAATATTATCTGTTTGATGCTATATGCCCAGTTCCTAACTCCCAACTTCCTAACTCCCAACTTTTATCCCTAACTCAAACTTCTGACCCGTGACCCCTAATTCTTGTGACTCGCCACGGGCGTAGATACCCGCTAGAATAGGCGAAGGTTTACTACGGCGTTGGTGACTACCAATAATGTTTTATGATCTATGCCTTCTGAATACGGGAACTACGAAGTCTGGCGGCAGTAGACCGGGCATGTCACTAGAAATAGTCATGTAAAACCCGGAAACTTAAAGCACAGGCGATTAGTACCCACCTGGTCTAGCACCAGGTCAAAAACTGAGGTAAGACGGCGTTGCGGTAAACTCATTAGCTTTTGAATTCCTTTGTTCATCTTGGACAGAGGAATTTTTGATTGTATTGAGCTAGTTTTATTGAGCAATAGGTTTAAGGAAAGAGCAGGACATAAGCCGGGTTCTGTTCACCTTAAAAAGGGGACGGTTATCTATCTAAGGCGGTTGTTGCCAAACGCCTCTAGCGGACTCGCAAAGATGCATTGCATCCCTGCCGGAGCGGGAAAAAGACCAACCCTAGCTCCTACTGCCTTGCATCCAACCGGGGTTTACCTAGCCAGCACTTCTCAATGCTGCTGGTGCGCTCTTACCGCACCCTTGCACCCTTACCTGTGAAAAGGGGAGAGACGTGAGGTGCGAGGCAAAAGGGTTTTTCCCTTTGCTCCCATCCCTCAGCCCCTAGCCTTTGTTCCATCGGCGGTATATTTCTGTGGCACTATCCTCACGATCGCTCGCACTGGGCGTTACCCAGCAAGTTTGGTCTTTCGGAAGCCCGGACTTTCCTCGAACTGCATAGCAACTCGCAACCATCTCGCCTACTCTTTCCAAAACTAGTGTAGTTGAAGGGGGTAGGGATTAGGGATCGGGTGTCAGGTGATAGGGCTGAGATTATTTTGGGTTCCAGGGTAATCCAGCGTACCAGGGCAATTTTTTTAGGATGAATTTACAGCGTAGTTGAATGCGATCGCCTTCTGCACTGTAAGTCGAGCCAATCAGCCGCAACGCTAAATCTAAGCTAAACTCCAGCGGGTCTATCCTGGCAACAAATCGGGCATATTTTTTCTTGGGGGGATCATCTTTACTTTTTTTAAGCGCTTCAAAGTCTAGCAACGGTTTGCTCACTTCCATTTCCAGCGCGACAGCAGAATCCTTGTCGCTCGGCTCTTTTCGCTTCAAAACATCCTCTGCGGTGATTACTTCTTTTAAGGTGGCACCAGATGCAACGGTACTGAAGACCTGATTTTGAAACAAATCCAATGTCGTGCCAGGAACCAGGCGGGTCACCCGGCGCGATCGCCCTTGCAAATCGGTTGTGGCGCAATAATCCCAGTCGATATAGATAGAGTGGGTCTGTGATTTGTTAGTTACCTTGACTCCAAACTGTCTGAGCTTGTCATCTTTGCCGAACTCGTAGCGCTTCTCAAAATCAAAACCAATGCCTACGATGTCCTGAAGATTTTGGTCGGTTAACTGCTGTTTTAGAGCGTCATCATCCAAAGAAACTGTATATTCATCATTGAAACTGTTCACAATCTGGGACAATGCCCAGGCGATAAAAACTAGATAAATCACCAAAATGATTGGGTCTATGGATCTCATCGAGAATTGCCTGACCCTCCAGTCTTTTTATCCGATTTTTTGTCAGAATTACTGGGAGACTTCACGGCTGACATATTGTCGAACCAACCCCGTCGCCAAAATAAAGTCACCATTGTGATCGCGATCGCCAGCATCAGCGCTAAACAGAGAGGATAGCCCCAGTAGGCATTTAACTCTGGCATATTCCAGGGCGACTTTTCGGTATTAAAGTTCATGCCATACACTCCGGCAATAAACGTCAATGGAATAAAAATAGAAGACGTAACCGTCAACACTTTCATGACTTCGTTCATTTTGTTACTAACCGACGATAAATAGATATCCATCAAGCTAGAAGCCAGTTCTCGATAAGTTTCCACCATGTCTAATACTTGGATCGCGTGGTCATAGCAGTCACGCAAATAAACGCGCACATCGTTGCTAATTAAGTCATTACCATCTCGAATTAAGGCATTAATGGCATCACGCTGAGGCCAAATTGCCCGACGCAGTGTTAGTAGCTGACGTTTGAGATCATGAATCTTTTGCAGGGTTTGACGATTAGGATTCGCCACCACCTCATCTTCCAAGTCTTCTAGCTGTTCACCATATATCTCTAGCACCGGAAAAAATCCATCGATAATGGAATCAAGCAGGGCATAGGTCAGATAATCAGCACCATTACAGCGGATTGCGCCTTTACTGGTGCGAATGCGCTCTCGAATGGGACCAAAGCTGTCGTAGCGGGGTTCTTCTTGAACCGTGAGCAAGTAGTGCCTGCCTAAGATGAAACTGACCTGTTCACTTTCAAACGTTTCTTCATCGTCGCGCAGGGTGACCATCCGAGAGATGATCAACAGTTGCTCTGGGTGTTCTTCCACTTTAGGGCGCTGCGGCACGTTGACCACGTCTTCTAACACGAGTGGATGTAGGTTAAAGACTTGCCCCAATCGCTGCATGATGTCTTCGTTGCCAAACCCTTTTACATCCACCCAGGAGATTGATTCTGTGTCGAGATAGGGGATAATTTCTTCGGGTGTGTCTAGTTCGCAGCGACTAGCATCCTCTTTGCAGTAGTCAATTAAAGTGATAACGGGTGGTAGCGCTTTGGGGTCAATATCAAGCGTGCCTGGCATCTCGCCAGGGGTGTGATAGTGATAGTCAATGTAGGAGTTGTCGTCTTCAAGGTCGGGAGAAACTGTTTGGATAACGAGGGGGCGTAAGCGATGATCTACCATGCAGGAAACCTCTAACCAATTTTCAAGAACCGCTCATTGTCAGTGTACTGTTGCGAAAGAGAATAGAGTTACTGCGATCGCAACAACTCCTTACCGTTCCGCACCGCAACCAGGTTTACTTTAAGCGGACCCGCTGTAAAGATAGTTTCCTGAGCGATCGTTCTTAGCTCGATTGTTTCGTTGTGAAGTTGCAGTTTTTCGATAAATGCCAGTAGATCTTGGACTCGCCCCTCGCCAATTTGCACTGTATCAGTCAAAATTCCCAAACGACGCGCCCGGAATCCTGCTGCTGTTACCAGAAGATTAATTCGCTGCTGAATTTGAACTTCACTGAGGCTTGCTGGATTAAGAGATGTAGCAGAGATCAGATCCCCCTCTCGAAAAACAACCTGGTTGGGAGCGGCTTCTGCAAAAACTTGAACTAAGTTTTCTCCAGTGAGATAGTTGGCAGCCGCAGAGAGGCGCACCACATAATCTTGTCCGTTACTCACTTGTTTGATCAGCTGATCCACTTCGGCTTTGGTAATTTGAATAATTTGCCCCTGCGGTTTCGTGCCGGGTCGCACAAGCTCAGTGGCGGATCGATTCGCTTCTCGCAAAAGCTGATCGATCGCGGCTTGAGTAGAGCGCGGGTCAAGAATCCGAACGACCGCCGAAGAGAGTACCTGCCCCCGCTGGATTGCCACATTGCCCCGGCGCAATCCCTCCGCTTCTCGCTCTAGCTTGCCAATTTCTTGCACCAAAAAATCTTGCTGAGCTTCTAGCTGTTTCAGTCGTCCTTCTCGCTCACCGATCACTGCATTTTTGGCTTTAATTTCCTCTTCTGCCACTGCCACCACTCGACCCTGCTCTGCTTGCAGTTTGCTAATATTTGAGCGAAATTGTAGTACTTGCTCAGAAATGGTGGCAAGTTGACTGCGGTTTTGTTCGAGGGTTCGTTGCACCGCAACGCGATCGCTCATGGCGCGATCGCGTTGGGCGATCGCGCTTTTTAAGGAGCCGCCAATGGTTTGGATCTGTTTTTGAGTACTCGCTAATTGTTTTTGGGCAGTAGTTTCTTGGGCTTTTGCCCGGTTTAATTCCGCTTCAGTGCGGTTCTTTTGAGCTTGAGCGGTTTCTAGCTGGCTTTTTACACCATTTAGGTCAGCCCGCGTCCGCCTCAGCTTTCGTTGAATCGTGCTTAACTCAAAGACTCCGGTGCGAAGCGGACCGCTCGTTGCAAACAAAATTCCTAAGGTGGAAGCGGCAACGACGATTCCGGTCAAAATGGTGATCAAGGTAGCCGTGCGGCGAGGGCGCAAGTTGAACAGGCTAAGGCGAGCTTTGCCTACCTTTGTGCCGATGCGATCGCCCACCGTAGCAATTACACCACCAATCACCAAAATCGCAAATATGAGGATCAGCCCCGTAGACATCGCTGCTCCAAACCAAAACGCCCTAACCTTTGCAATGCAAACAGGGGCAAACTCATCTCTAGCCTACCCCATGAATCTTTTATATTGACTGTCGCTAACTAGCCAATGTGTGAGTAAAAAACTTTTTTGATGAATCTCTAACCGCTAGCGAGTTATGTAAACTGCTGACTTAAGGTTACAGGATTATGAACGGTGATTTTCTTCTTGTGGATCGAAATCATATTATCTTGCCGCAGGTCGCCTAAGAGTCGGGTGACGGTCACACGGGTCGAGCCGATCGCCTCCGCGATCGCCTGATGCGACAACTTCAGATCAATCGTGATTCCTTCTTGACTGGGCGTACCAAAATCTCGGCAAAGAATCAACAAAAAGCTGACCAATCGAGACCCCATATCTCGATGAGCCAACGTTTCAATCATCATTTCGGTCTGCAAAATTCGCGAAGATAACCCTTGCAGCAAAATCATCGACAACTCAGGATTGTCTTTTAAAGCTTTTTCTACCTGATCAATCGGCACCGAGAGCAACTCCACCGGCGTGAATGCCACCGCATGATAAAAGCGATCGGAACGATGCCCCGTAATCAGCGACAACACCCCAAACACACTATTTTCTCTCAATAGCGCAACTGTGATTTCTTCCCCCGCTTCGTATACCCTAGAGAGCTTCACGGCTCCCTTAACGAGAAAGTAGACGCGCTCAGCCGGATCGCCCGGAAAGAAAATCGTTTTGCCCCGTTCAAACGATTCAACAACGGGCGGAAATATCCCACTTCCCATCTGACGAAATACCGATGCCAGTGGTCTATCTTGCGTCACAACCATATTCCCCTGCTCAGAGTCCTTACTACGTGCCAACTTGTTGAATGAAACACGCTGAATGACTAGCATTCAACTCTGTAACTTAGAACACTTAAACGTACTACTGAAGTGTTTTTTGTACCCTCTGTTACAAAGCGTAGCGATCGCAGCCAATCTGCAAAAGGCTGAAATCATTCATCTACCGCTTTCTCAAACACTGCCAAAGGTCTAGAAAGTACCAGTATCTTAATCGTAGCTCAGCCAATTGCACGAAATTTGTTGTAGGCATAATTATCGAGGTCAGTTAAAACGACCTTTTGAAGCTAAGTTTAGAACTCTTGAACTAATTAAGATTGCTATCTTTATACCCCATATTTCAGTATCCTCATAAGTGCCCTCAAAGGATTGATTGTCATGCTGGATCTGACTGGAAAAAATGCCCTTGTGACCGGAATTGCCAATAACCGCTCGATCGCCTGGGGCATTGCCCAACAGCTTCACAAAGCCGGAGCAAACATCGGTATTTCCTATTTGCCTGACGAAAAAGGGAAGATGGAAAAAAAGGTGACTGAGTTGGTAGAGCCGCTCAACCCCAGTGTGTTTGTGCCACTCAACGTTCAAGACGATGCTCAAATTCAATCTGCCTTTGAAACCGTGGGCGACAAGTGGGGCAGAATCGACATTTTGATTCATTGTCTGGCATTTGCCAACCGAGATGATCTGACTGGCGGCTTTGTGGAAACGTCTCGCGCCGGGTTCGCCACCGCTTTGGATATCAGCACCTACTCTTTGGTTAAGCTTTGCGGGGCGGCAAAACCGTTGATGACCGAAGGCGGCAGCATTGTCACGCTTACTTATTTAGGTGGGGTGCGAGTGATCCCCAACTACAACGTCATGGGCATTGCCAAAGCAGGTTTGGAAATGAGCGTCCGCTATTTGGCAGCAGAACTAGGTCCTCAAAATATTCGCGTAAATGGCATTTCTGCCGGACCCATTCGCACCCTGGCATCCTCTGCCGTGGGCGGCATTTTGGATATGATTCATCATGTGGAAGCGGTAGCACCCCTACGGCGCACGGTCACCCAACTAGAAGTGGGAAACACCGCCGCCTTTTTGTGTAGCGACCTATCGAGCGGTATGACGGGGCAAATTCTCTATGTCGATGCGGGATACGAAATTTTGGGCATGGCTTAGGCTGGATAAATCGGCGAAAATCAGGGGCGATCGCGCCCAGCAAACACTACTAAACCCCCCATAAACCTTAGTCAAACCCTACAGGATTGAGCAAGATGCGATACCCTTATTTAGAAACCGCACCTTCCACAAAATAGCCTCCATGAGCCAGACTCTCGATCTCAGCCACCTCAATTCCTCTCAGCGTCGTGCCGTAGAACATTACTGCGGACCGCTGTTGGTAGTAGCAGGAGCGGGTTCTGGCAAAACGCGGGCGCTCACCTACCGCATTGCCAACCTAGTTTTAAACCATCAAGTCGATCCCGAAAACATCCTAGCGGTCACCTTCACCAACAAAGCCGCACGGGAAATGAAAGAGCGGATCGAAAAGCTGTTTGCCGATCAAAAAGCCCGTAGCGATTTTGGCAAACCCTTGGATGCGCTCTCTCCGGTCGAACAAACTCGGCTGAGATCTCACGTTTACAAAACCATTACTAAAGAGCTTTGGATCGGCACATTTCATGCGCTTTGTGCAAGGATTTTACGGCTTGACATTGAAAAATATGAAGATAGCAACGGGCGCAAATGGACGCGCAATTTTTCTATTTTTGACGAGTCGGATGCCCAAAGTTTAGTTAAAGAGATCGTCACCCAAAAACTCAACTTAGACGACAAAAAGTTTGATCCAAAATCGGTTCGCTATGCCATCAGTAATGCTAAGAATAAGAGCCTCTCGCCCCACGATTTAGAAAAAGATCAGTCCAACTTTCGGGGGCGGGTGATTGCGAATGTTTACAGTATGTATCAAGACACGCTATCGGCAAATAACGCGCTAGATTTTGATGACTTGATTCTCACGCCAGTCCACTTGCTGAAACAAAATGAGCAAGTCCGGGCTTATTGGCACAAGCGCTTTCGTCATGTTTTGGTGGATGAATATCAAGATACAAACCGGACGCAATACGATTTAATTAGTTTGCTGGTGACCAATGGCGCAGCCTCCAAAACGTTTAATGAGTGGGACTATCGCTCGGTGTTTGTGGTGGGCGATGCGGATCAATCTATTTATTCGTTTCGGGCGGCAGACTTTACCATTTTGATGGGTTTTCAGGATGATTTTGGCGATCGCCTGCATGACGACGACACCCGCACCATGGTCAAGCTGGAGGAAAACTACCGCTCGACGCGCAACATTTTAGAAGTCGCGAATCAACTGATCGACAACAACACCGAACGCATTGATAAAGTGCTGAAGCCGACGCGGGGTGAGGGTGAGCCGATCTTTTTATATCGAGCCGATGACGAAACCTCCGAAGCAGAATTTGTCACGAATCAAATTCGCCAGTTAGAAGCAAAACATCCTGAACTGCACTACGGCAAGTTTGCCATTTTGTATCGCACCAATGCCCAATCGCGGGCAATGGAAGACTCGCTGATGAAATTGCAAATTCCTTATAAAGTGGTGGGCGGACTGCGCTTTTATGATCGCAAAGAGATTAAGGACGTGTTGGGATATCTCAGGGCGATCGCCAACCCATTTGATAACATTAGCCTCTTGCGCGTGATCAACACTCCCCGTCGCGGCATCGGCAAAACCACGATCGATTCCTTGGTCAAAGCCTCCCAAGAGTTGAGCTTGCCACTTTGGGAAATTTTATCGGATGAAACCTCGGTCAAATCTTTAGCCGGTCGATCGTCTAAAGGGGTGCTTCAGTTTGCTCAGATTATTCAAAAATGGCGACAGGAATTAGATTCTCGTTCTGCCAGCGAAATTGCCCAAGGCGTACTGGAAGATTCTGGTTATGTAACAGATTTAAGAAATCAGGCAACCGATGAAGCCACCGATCGCCTCGAAAACGTGCAAGAACTTTACAACGCCGTGCTGCAATTTGAGGAAAACAATGACGATCCAAGCCTGCTGGGTTTCCTCGCCAGTGCATCGTTAGCGTCTGACCTGGATAATTTAGGTGAAGAAGATCAAAAAGTCTCTTTAATGACGCTGCATTCCTCAAAGGGTCTGGAATTTCCAGTGGTGTTTTTGATCGGTTTAGAGCAAGGTTTGTTTCCCAACTACCGTTCGATGGAAGACCCTGCTGCACTGGAAGAGGAACGGCGGCTGTGCTATGTGGGAATCACCCGCGCCCAAGAGCGCTTGTTTATTTCCTATGCGCGAGAACGCCGACTCTATGGCACCCGTGAGCCTGCTAGCCCCTCGTTGTTTCTCGCAGAGTTGCCGAGAGAATTGCTCAATTCCAATGTGGCGGCGGCGATTCCGAATAAATGGACGAAGCCGATTTCTGAAATTCGGCGGAATAAAAGCGAATCACGCAATATGCCCAATAGTCACGCCAACGATTGGAGCGTGGGCGATCGCCTGATTCACAAAGCCTTTGGGGAAGGGGAAGTGACTCGCATCTTTGGCGCAGGCAACAAAATCTGTTTGGCGGTTAAGTTTCCAGGGCTGGGGCAAAAGATTATTGATCCCAAAATGACCCCCATTCAGCGAGAAGATTAGGCTTCACCACTTGGAATCAGCCGTTCGGCGTTGGGCATAGTAGCGCACGGCGATCGCCAATCCCAGCAAAAACAGAAATCCCATCAGCCCCACTAAAGGATTGCGATTAATGCCTGTGACCCAAGCAGGCACGCGATCGGTATATTCAACCAGCTTGCCCACTTCGACTAAATAATTGCCCCAAACTAACCCTGCATGAAGCCCAATTGGCAATCCCAGTCTACCCCGCAGTCGTTTGAAGCCCCGGTAGTCTTTTCCGGATGGCTCATAGCTTGCCCGTTTTGCCCAGACGAGAGCGATCCCTAAACAGACCAACGACGGAAACGCGAACAGGTTGAAATGAATCGCCGCAAACGCGATCGCGTTGAACCACAAACATCCCAACGGCGTGTAGTCGCGCTGAAGTTCATCAAACAGCCAGCCGCGAAATAGCAGTTCTTCGGCAAACGCGATCGCCAGCGCTACTAACAATCCTTCTAACAAAACTCTTGGAAAAAGAGCGGAGGGCGACTGCCACTCTACAAAACCAAACAGAGTTTTTACGCCAAATAACAGCCATAAGCTGAAGAAGCCAATGGTTAAACCACTCGCAAGTTCTAAGCCAATCCGTCGGCTAAACTCCAGCCCATACTGCCAAAAGATCCGAGGCTCTCGGTGAACTCGGTATCCCCAAATTCTGACCAACCCAATAAACTCTAGATATAAAACGATGAGTGTCAGGCTGCTAGCCAGATTTTTGTCTGCGATCAGCCAGTGTCCCGCGATCGCAAATGGTGCCCATAGCAGCAACAAAATGCCCACAAAAATAGCCACCCTCGCAGGTGCAGGATAGCGACTGATTTTAGATAAGAAAACCTTCAATCCAACATCCTGTTTATTCGTCTGGTTCAATTGTGCTGATTAAACCATGCATCTTTAAAGTTTCACAGTAAAATTCAGCGTGTTCTTGCTCACAGGTAATCACCAATGCCAGCCCGTTGGTATGCGCTTCCATCATAATATCGACGGCTTGGGGCTGGGTCAGGTTTGGAACTGTAGTGATTAGAACCTGGACAACGTGTTCCATAGGGTTGAAATCATCATTGTGAAGTAAGACCCGGTAGCGAGGGGCAATCTTCCGCACTGTTGAAGGCTTTGCAATAGTTTCGACCGCCACGACTTTAATCCTTTGTATTATCTATCTAGACTAACTAAAAGTTATTCAATTGAGATCTCTAAACTTTAAAGCACCTTGCAAAAAGAGAAGTTGAACTCGCTTATGCAGTATTTACATTGCTTAACCTTATTTATAACATCCAATCTAAATCGAAGTACCTATTCGATCGTAGTTTAAGCAGCACAAATTTAAGCCAATTCTCAGTCATTTAGATTCATCCTGATAACAGCCGCTAATTGTAGGTCGCTTGTCCTAAAATCTTAGAGAGACGAATGTTAAATTGCGTCAACCATTACTAATTACTTTGTAAAGCAGGATTATGGAGAATTTTTGGAATACGGTTTCTAAATACCCAATGTTTGTTGCTGGAACAATTCTGGGTGTGTTTCTGAATGCGGTGAAGCCACTGGCACCCTTGCTCAAAAATCCTGTGACCGCGATCGCGCTGGGTGGTGTAGCCATTGGCGGTTTTGCCTTTTTTGCTTTTACCCTACGCGCCATGTTGGGATTGCAGCAGCTTTAGATTAACCGCATTTTGGCTTCACAGGCATTCATTCAAAGGGAGAGTTGAACGATGGCTACAGATCGGCGCGTTGCGCGGGTTTCAGAACTGATTCGGCGGGAAGTTAGCCAAATGCTGCTGACGGATATTAAAGACGATCGCGTGGGTGCTGGCATGGTTAGCGTCACCGATGTTACCGTTGCAGGAGATTTGCAACACGCCAAGATTTTTGTCAGCATTTACGGTGACTCAGCCGCTAAAGCTGAAACGATGGAAGGGCTAAGAGCAGCTACAGGCTTTGTTCGCAGCGAATTAGGGCAGCGGATTCGCCTTCGTCGCACTCCAGAAGTCACCTTCTTGGAAGATGTTGGGCTAGAGCGGGGCGATCGCGTTCTCACTTTGCTCAATCAACTCAGCCAGGAGCGCCCACCCGACGACATTGAAGGGAACGAAACCACTCCAACCAACCTTGCTATCGAATCTAATAGCGCTCCAAGCGACTCAGATGACGACGAGGAAGATGACTTAGAAGAAGAGGAAGATGACTTAGAAGAAGAGGAAGATGACTTAGAAGAAGAGGAAGACGATTTAGAAGAAGAAGAAGATTTAGAAGAAGAGGAAGACGAGGACGACGAATTTGAGGACGAAGACGAGGATGACGAATTTGAGGACAGTAAACCAGCCCCAAACCCGTAGCAGCATAATAGGCTGTTCCCTATTTCTTATTCCTATTCCCTATTTCCTGTTCCCTTCCTCCCTCTATGCAGTCTTTCCTTCCTCCCCTCGATTCACTTTCCTTGGCGGCTCAAGTCGCTCAAATGGTCGTGGTGCGGGCTTCGGGCTACTTGTTTGATCATCAAATTCGCTATCCCGCATGGGAACCACCCGCAAAAACGCTGGAATCTTGGATTACTGATCTCGGCGTAGGCGGCGTGATTTTGCTGGGGGGAAGTGCGGCGGAAGTGGCGCTGCGAACTCAGCAGTTTCAGGATTGGGCACAGGTGCCCTTGTTAATCGCGGCGGATGTGGAAGAAGGAGTGGGGCAACGATTTGCTGGGGCGACTTGGTTTCCGCCGCCGATGGCGATCGCGGCGGTCTACTCACACAACCCCAATCTAGCGATTCACTACGCTGAGCAGATGGCAGCCATCACCACTGAGGAAGCCCAGGCGATCGGGCTAAATTGGGTGTTAGCTCCGCTGGTGGATGTCAACAATAATCCTGAGAATCCCGTGATCAATGTGCGGGCGTTTGGCGAAACTGTGGCAGCGGTCAGCGAACTGGCGACGGCGTTTATTCGAGGTGCAAAACCTTATTCAGTGCTGACGGCTGCTAAACATTTTCCCGGTCACGGCGACACGACGGTTGATTCTCACTTGGAGCTTCCGGTAATCCCCCACGATTTAGAGCGGTTGCAGCAAATTGAACTGCCGCCATTTGAAGCCGCGATCGCGGCGGGTGTCGATTCGGTCATGAGCGCCCATTTGCAAATTCCAGCCCTTGATTCTACCTATCCTGCGACGCTATCTCACCGAATTTTGACTCAGGAGCTACGCCAAAAACTAGGATTTGAGGGGTTGATTGTGACGGATGCGCTGGTAATGGGCGCGATCGCCAATGGCTATGGTGCCAATGAAGCCGCCGTGCTTGCCGTAGAAGCAGGAGCCGATATTTTGCTGATGCCCATTGACCCAGAGGGCGCAATTCAGGCAGTGTGCAGTGCGGTGGAAACAGGGCGAATTGCGGCGGAGCGAATTCGAGAGTCTGTGGAACGGATTTGGGCGGCAAAACAAAAGGCGTGTGCGCCTCCCTTAAAAGAAACTACTTCCCATGCGTGGGAGTCAATTCAGCCAATCGTGCAAGCCAAAGATTTGATGGTGCAGTTAGCGCAACCAAAGGCGATCGCGTTAGTTGACTCAATTTTGCAAGACTCGCAGCGAATTTATACGCCCTGTTTATCGCGCTTGGCTAACCAACCCATACAGTCCAGTCGAAATTTAGTCATCTTAGATGATGCTTTGGAGCGCGATTTAATCGGAAACTACACGCCAGCAGTGATCATTCCTGCCGACAAAGGCTATCGGCTACAGCTAATCGATTGCCATACTCCTACCGACTCGCTGAATCGCTCCAGCACTCACCACCAGCCGACCTTGCTGCAACTCTTCATTCGTGGCAATCCGTTTCGCGGCAGCGCTGGACTCAACCAAACCGCCCAAGACTGGCTGCAATTTCTGATTGACTCCGAGCAACTGCAAGCCTTAGTCATCTATGGCAGCCCGTATATTCTCGATCAATTTGTGCCAGCCTTGCCGCCCGATGTGCCCTATGTGTTTAGCTATGGACAAATGCCTCAAGCCCAAGCGATCGCCCTTAAAACCCTCTTTCCTGTGGAATAGAAATAGGTCATGCTTTCCGCTACGATAAGAGCTTTAAAGCGTGATTAAATCGGCAGCATGGGCAATACTTTCGGTCATTTGTTTCGGGTTACCACCTTTGGCGAATCGCATGGCGGCGGTGTGGGTGTGGTGGTGGATGGGTGCCCACCGCGCTTAGAAATTTCAACCGAAGAGATTCAGTTTGAACTCGATCGCCGTCGTCCGGGTCAAAGCAAAATCACCACGCCGCGCAAAGAAGCCGATCGCTGCGAAATTTTGTCTGGCATCTTTGAAGGAAAAACCACCGGCACACCCATTTCGATTTTGGTGCGAAACCAAGACCAGCGATCTCAAGATTATGACGAAATGGCAGTCACCTATCGTCCTTCTCATGCCGATGCTACCTATGATGCCAAATATGGCATTCGCAATCATCAAGGCGGCGGACGCTCTTCTGCACGGGAAACGATTGGGCGAGTTGCGGCTGGGGCGATCGCCAAAGCCATTCTGCGCCAAGCGGCGGGAGTGGAAATTATTGGCTACGTCAAGCGGATTAAAGATTTGGAAGGGGCGATTGATTCAGAAACCGTCACCTTAGAGCAGGTGGAAAGCAACATCGTCCGGTGCCCTGATGGCGAAGCGGCAGAGCGGATGATCGAGTTAGTGGAGCGCTTTCGGGATCAGGGCGACTCTTTGGGCGGTGTAGTTGAATGTGTGGCGCGTCATGTGCCTAAAGGGTTGGGAATGCCCGTGTTTGACAAATTGGAAGCTGATTTGGCAAAAGCTGTCATGTCTCTCCCGGCGACTAAAGGCTTTGAAATTGGCTCTGGCTTTGCCGGAACGCTGATGGCTGGCAGCGAACATAACGACGAATTTTATACTGACGATCGCGGCACTATTCGCACGGTGACCAATCGATCAGGCGGCATACAGGGCGGTATTTCCAACGGTGAAACCATCTTGATTCGGGTTGCCTTCAAACCTACCGCCACCATTCGCAAGGAACAAAACACCGTGACGAAAGCAGGAGAAGCGGTGACTTTGGCAGCGAAGGGTCGGCATGATCCCTGCGTGTTGCCTCGTGCAGTGCCGATGATCGAGGCGATGGTGGCATTGGTACTCTGCGACCATTTGCTGCGCCAGCAAGGGCAGTGTGGCGTACCGTGATTTTTGACTGCTCAACACCAATCCTCAACAGCGTTATTCCACCGATCAATTGGGGAACACTGCGTATGGTAATTGCTCAACTCAGAAGAAATGCGGGTTTCAGCCATTTTTTACTCGGAGAAAATCCTCTAAAAGCCCATAACGCAAGATTCTTAGCTGGAAAGGAACCGAAAATGGTTGAAAAAAGGGCTGTAACTACCAATTTGCCTAGGTTGAGCAATTACTGCGTATGTTCCTTGCAAGCGCCTTTATTACAGTTACCGTTGTGCAATCGACGCTAATGTAAGGACACTTTGACAGCGAGGTCGTGTCACCACATATTTGAGGCATGGATGACTTATGCAACAACTGAAAGCGCACTGGTTTAACGCCATGGGTAAACCAGTTAGGATTAAGTGGCAGCAGTGGCGATCGCTCAGCGGTTTGTGCCTCATCGCGCTGATCATCAGCCTAACGGTAAACGCCTGTAGCCTAGGTCAAACGCCTCAACTGCAACCGTTAAAAATTGGCATTAGCCCTTGGCTCGGTTTTGATGTCGTGCGCTATGCCCAGACAGCCGACCTGTTCAAGAAACATGGCTTGGCAGTTGAACTGGTGCAGTTTGAAAATCAGCAAGATTCGTCCCGCGCCGTTATGCGAGGGGTGCTGGATGCCGCCTTTGTCGCACTGTGGGATGTAGTGCAGATCGATTCGGGAAAAGATAAACCCACAGTGGTCATGGTGACAAACATTTCCCATGGTGCGGATGGCATCGTCACCCAGCCCGGCATCAAGTCAGTAGAAGCATTACGTGGCAAACGGGTGGGTGCCAAACTGGGCACGGTGAATCATCTGATTTTGCTGGAAGCTCTGAAGCTGCATCACATCAAGCCAGCAGAGGTGATGATCGAAGATATTTCCAATGAATCTGCCGTGGAGCTAATGGCAAAGGGTAAATTGGATGGCGCGGTGATCTGGGAGCCACTCCTAGGTGCCACTGCAAAAAAAATTAAGGGCAACATTGTCTACACCACCCAAGAAATTGATAGCCTCGTGATTGATACACTGGTGACAAGCGCCACCACAGTCAACGCAAAAAAAGCGGCATTTACTCAATTTGTCTCTACCTGGCTAGATGTGATGCACGCTGTCGATGTGCAGCCCCAAACTGTCTATGAGCAAGTGGGCAAGCAAATGGGTCAGAGTGGTGCTGCCTTTGGTAGAGACTATGCGGGACTCATCAAAGGTGACATTCCCTTACAACAGAGGATGTTTAAGCAAGATGGGCTAAAGCAGGCGCTCGTTCAACTGACCCAACTCCTGAAGGAAGATCCTCGTGCCGGACGTGCGCCCCGCGAAGATATTGAAATTAACGCTGATCCTGCCACTGCCGCGATCGAGGGTTGGAAGCCGTGAAGCAACGATTTCAGTTACGGCAACAAAGTCTCTCAAAGCAACTCTTGCTTGGTTTTGGACTCTCACTCACGACGGTCGGACTCACAACCCTGTGGGTCGAATATCGCCTCATCCAGGCAAATTTAGCTCAACAGGTTCACCAACAAGCCCAAACCATCACGCAATCGCTGGAGTTTTCTACTGAGGGGTTACTGGCGCTCGAAAACCGCAATATCCTACGGCGAGTAGTGCAAAACTATGCCACCTTGCCCGCCGTCGTTGAGATTGCTGTTGTGAGTCCCGATGGTCTAGTTTTGGCGCATAGTTCGCAAGCCATGTTGCAATCCTCTCCTGATGCGAAGGGCCGTCCCTATAAAGCCATGCACCCAGAATTGATAACAGCGATTGAGCAAGCCGCACTCAAGGGTACGGAAACCAGCCAGGAAACGGTTGTAGACAGTAAACCAGCACTGGCATACATTTTGCCTTTTAGCAGCGTGTTGTTTGGCACATCAGGACGCAGGGGCTTGGTAATCGCGATCGTCGATCTGAAACAAATACAATTCGAGGCTGAAAAATCATTTTTTACCTTTACCTTAGTTTTGCTAGTGGGTGTTGTAGGCATCCTCTTATTTATGGGCATCGTCATCCATCGCATAGTCTTGCGCCCACTGAATGAACTCAACGATGCTGTTACAAGCAGCAAACAGACGGGCGTTTTTACGATGCCCCAATCAATACTCGCCAATGAAATTCAATTTCTGGCAAACACATTCGACACGGTGATCAAAAAATTACAAGCGCATAACCAATTAAAGTCGGAGATTGCTCAACGCAAACAAGTCGAAGCGGAATTACGGGAGAGTGAAGCCAGCGAAAAGCAAAAATCCCGCGAACTAGAGCAGACGCTTCAGGAACTTCGGCATGCCCAAACGCAACTCGTACAAAGTGAGAAAATGTCGAGCTTGGGGCAGCTTGTGGCGGGTGTCGCGCATGAAATCAACAATCCGGTCAATTTCATTCACGGCAACCTGCATCATGCGACTCAGTATACGCAGGACTTGCTCGGCTTGTTGCGGCTCTACCAAGAACACGATCCCGCACCTACCGCCGCCATTCAAACTGTTACAGAAGATATTGACCTAGAGTTTTTGCGAGAAGATTTACCCAAGCTCCTCGTTTCCATGCAAGTGGGTGCTGATCGGATTCGTGAAATTGTGCAGTCATTGCGATCGTTTTCGCGGCTTGATGAAGCCGAAGTGAAAGATGTAGACATTCATGAAGGCATCGATAGTACATTGATGATTCTCCACAATCGGCTGAAGTCAAAGCCAGACTATCCCGCCATTCAGGTTGTGAAAAACTACGGCGATCTACCCAAAATTGAGTGCTATGCAGGGCAACTCAACCAAGTGTTTATGAACATTCTCAGCAATGCGATCGATGTCCTGGACGAGCAGAATCAGCAAAGATCGCCAGCCGAAGTTATTGATCGACCCAGCCTCATCACCATTCAGACAAGCGTGGTCGGCAGGGATAGCGTGACGATTCAAATTGCTGACAACGGTCCTGGCATCTCCGAAGCAGTCCAAAACCGCTTGTTCGATCCGTTCTTTACTACTAAAGCAGTCGGCAAAGGAACGGGCATGGGCATGTCTATCAGCCACCAAATTGTCACCGAACGCCACAAGGGAACTCTGACGTGCGATTCGTCACCAAGACAGGGCGCAGCCTTTGTCATTGAAATTCCAATTCGCCAGACTTGCTAAACACCAGACCGATTAAACAAAGGTTAAACAAACGTGATTCACCTTAATGACGCACGATCGCTTAAAATTGCCGAGTTGTTGATCAGTCCATCATCATGAAGTGGTCAGGATTGCTTAAAGCATTCAGTGGTTTTTTGGTGGCGATCGCGCTGATAGTCGGCGGTGGATTTCTCGCTGCCCAATATTTGATTACTCAATTTACGACCCCGCCTCCCAAACCGACGTTTGCCAACGACAAACTAGCGTCTACTGCACAGCCAGCCGCGATCGCCACCACACCCAAGCCAAAGCCGCCACAGCCAACTCCAACTCCTTCACCAAAACCCAGCGGAGCAGGCTACCAAGCTAGAATCACCCTATCTGAGGGCTTGAATGTGCGGTCAAATCCTAGTGCGGAGTCTGAACGGGTGGGTGGCGTTGATTTTGATGAAGAAATAACGGTTTTAGAAGAATCGCCTGATCAAGAATGGCAGCGAGTGCGAGGAAAAACTAGCGCTGTAGAAGGCTGGATTAAATCGGGATATACCGAACGGATCAATTGAGTAATGGAAAAGCCCCAAGCGATCGCTTGGGGCTTTTAGAATAAAAAAGCGTTTCTACAATACTTTACTAACCTGTTACGTATTCTTTAGGAAAAAGTACGCAACAGACCATTAAAGATATTTTTCCAAAGTCGTTGCGAGAGTGGTTTTAGGAACTGCTCCTACGACCATATCTACGCGCTGCCCACCCTTAAAAATCATCAGAGTAGGAATACTGCGAATACCATACTGGCTTGCGACAGTTGGGTTCTCATCAGTATTTAACTTGACGACCTTAACCTTTCCCTCGTATTGAGCAGAAATCTCATCTACAATCGGTGCTACCATTCGGCACGGACCACACCAGGGAGCCCAAAAATCAACTAGAACTGGAACTTCGCTTTCAAGAACTTCTTGTTTAAACGTAGAATCCGTAACTTGTGCGGCGGATGACATGCTCAAAAATCCTTGCCTAAACATGTTTTGAATATCCTACCATAGCCAGAAGATACCCTTTTCAAATAAACTCTCAATATATAAACATAATTGCCCGAAGCAGCCAGCGGTTGAAAGCTCCTTCCGTCTCTTTTCAAAAAGGAACCGCCCGAACAATGTTCAGGCGGAGTGTGGTGTGAGGAGTGAACGGAAACTTTCGTCTCCGCTCTCTTTATTGTAAGCGACCCAAATCATTTTTCCAGGGGTTGTCAAAAAGACCGAATAAAGTTTTAAGGATTAAGTTCTAGAGCCTAACGATCCTAATCTCTTCACCCTTTACTCTATTTTCCCATGCCTAACTGCTGGGCTTTTTGATAAACCTTTCCTTCAGTCAGCAAGGAAGGGGCAATCACCACTTCAACCTGTTGCATTTCCTTGAGGTTTTTTGCGCCTAGAGTGCCCATGCTGGTTTTCAGTGCGCCTAGCAGGTTGTGGGTGCCATCATCTAGCTGAGCCGGTCCCCGCAAGATTTGTTCTAAGGTGCCCGTGCTGCCCACTTTAATGCGGGTGCCGCGTGGCAGAATGGGGCTTGGAGTTGCCATACCCCAGTGATAACCGCGACCTGGCGCTTCTTTTGCCCTAGCAAAGGGTGATCCAATCATTACGCCATCGGCACCACAAGCGATGCACTTACAAATGTCGCCGCCCGTAATCAACCCACCATCGGCAATAATTGGCACATAGTTGCCCGTGTCGCGGTGGTAATCATCACGAGCCGCTGCACAGTCGGCGATCGCAGTTGCTTGAGGAATCCCCACTCCTAGCACCCCGCGTGACGTGCAGGCGGCACCGGGTCCAATTCCCACCAATACTGCTGCCGCTCCGGCTTTCATCAGGTTTAGCGCCACCTCATAGGTCACACAGTTGCCCAAAATTACTGGAATTGGCATTTCCAGGCAGAAGTTCGCTAAATCTAGTGGTGTCACTGCCTCTGGCGAAAGATGGGCGGTCGAAACCACGGTTGCTTGAATAAAGAATAGGTCGGCTCCCGCTTTGGCAACTGTTTCACCATATTTCATGGCACCAATCGGAGTGGCACTCACGGCGGCAATGCCGCCCTGTTGCTTAATCTCCTGAACTCGTTGAGTGATCAGTTCAGCTTTGACGGGTTCTGCATATAGCTCCTGCATAAGAGTGACAAATCCATCATTGCCCACCGATGCGATGCGATCGAGAATGGGATTTGGATCAGCATATCGGGTTTGGATGCCTTCTAAGTTCAGCACGCCTAATGCGCCCAGTTGAGACAGATGCACTGCCATATCAACGTCTACAACCCCATCCATAGCGCTAGCGATAATGGGAATTTCTCGGTCAATGCTGCCAATTGTCCAGTGGGTATCTGCTAGAACCGGATCGAGGGTTCGCAATCCTGGAACGAGTGCAATTTCGTCAATACCGTAAGCTCTACGGGCGGTTTTGCCCCTGCCAATTTGAATGTCCACGCTCTTTTGCCCAAACCTATTTAAGCTAGACTACCAAATTTCTAAGTTTGAGTGTTGCATAGAGTGATTTCTAAAAACTAAAAGCGATCGCCCCAGCATCCACTTCTAAAGAGGCTTGAGCGATCGCGATCCAGCTAAACCAAAGCTGGCTTAAAGCGTGGGCGTTGCAACGGGCAGTTCTCGATAGGATTCTACGATCTGCCGAAACTCGTCGCCTTCGATGGTTTCTTTGTCGAGTAACACCTCAACTAACCGATCCACTAAGGCACGATTCTCTCGAATCACTCGACGGGCTTCTTGATAGCAGCGCAATGCAATTTCTCGAACCTGGCGATCTATTTGGGTAGAAACTTCCTCAGAATACTCCTGACGCGGCATCATGCTTCGCCCTAAAAAGACTTCGCCACCGGGACTTTCTAAGGCAACTAAACCCATATCAGACATGCCGTAGCGGGTGACCATTTCTCTCGCCAGATCAGCAACGGCTTTAATGTCGCCGCTGGCTCCGGCAGTTACTTCTGCTGAACCAAAAACCTCTTCCTCGGAGGCGCGACCACCTAGGGCGATCGTGATGCGATCGGTCATCCACGATCGCGTATAGAGTCCACTGTCGATCATTTCTTCGTTAAACGACTGTTGGGCAAAGCCGCCCACGCCACCCGATCGCGGAATAATCGTGACTTTATTCAACGGATCAGAGTTTTTCAGCAGGGTCATCAGCAGGGCGTGACCGACTTCGTGATAGGCAATCAAGCGTTTTTTCTTGCTGTCCAGTAACGGAGTCAGCGTCAGCCCAATCGTCACCCGGTCGATCGCGTCGTCCACTTCCAGCATAGAAACGGCTTCTTTGTGGCGGCGAGCAGTCAGAATTGCGGCTTCATTCAGTAAGTTGGCGAGATCTGCACCTGAAAAACCGGGAGTGCGGCGGGCGATCGCTTCCAGCGAAATATCCGGCTCCAGTTTTTTATCGCGGGCATGAACTTCTAAAATGCCAAGCCGACCGCTGTAGGCAGGCAAATCTACGGAAATTTGGCGATCGAAACGTCCGGGTCGCAGCAGCGCCGTGTCTAACACATCGGGTCGGTTGGTTGCCGCAATGATAATGATCCCCGTGTTGCCTTCAAATCCATCCATTTCGGTGAGCAACTGGTTGAGGGTTTGCTCCCGTTCGTCATTGCCGCCGCCGATACCAGTCCCGCGCTGCCGCCCAACGGCATCAATTTCATCAATAAAGATAATGCAAGGCGCATTTTCCTTCGCTTTTTTAAACAAATCGCGAACACGAGAAGCACCTACGCCCACAAACATTTCTACAAACTCAGAGCCAGAGATGCTGAAGAATGGAACTCCCGCTTCCCCCGCGATCGCTTTAGCAAGTAAGGTTTTTCCCGTTCCAGGCGGACCAATCAACAACACGCCCTTCGGAATTTTTGCGCCAACCGCCGTAAATTTCTCTGGCTTTTTCAAAAAGGTGACAACTTCTTGCAGTTCTTCCTTGGCTTCCTCAATCCCTGCCACATCGTCAAACATGACTCCAGTTTTGGCTTCCATTTGGAAGCGGGCGCGCGATTTGCCAAAGTTGAGCGCCTGCCCTGGACCACCCGGCGAATTTGCAGATCGTCGAATGATTAGCAGCAAGCCACCTAACAGGAGTAAAAATAAAAGCAAATGGGCAACCAATCCCATAACGGCGCTGTTATCGGCGGAGGGCTGGATCGCCAAATTCACCTTATTATCACGCGCTCGTGTAATCAGTTCAGGATATTTATCAAACAGGGGAACTTCTTGGGTCGCATCCTTTTTGTCTTGCTTTTCTAGTGTGACTTTGGCAACCTGTTGGACTGGATCAATCTCAATCTTGGTCACTTTGCCGTTATCAATGTTTACTAGCAGGTCGCTGTAGCTCATGGGTTCACGGTTTGAACCGCCACTCGCGATCGCTGGGATGGTTAATGTCAACCCTTGGGCAACGACCCACAGAGCTGTAATCAATCCTTTTGCAGCCGAATTGCGTAACGGAAGTGGTTTTGCCAATGTTTTAGTCCAGAATCCTTTCATACGGATCGCCTTTCTGTTCTCCAAGTTCTTTTTCCAAGGTTGCTTCCAAGGTTAGCTGTCTTGTCTTAACAGCTTTCTCTGATCAGCTAGGTCGCACCCCTTAGATGTTTAGTCTAGCTTGCTTTTATTCTAGATGACTTGGGTTGTCAAGTCGGTAGGCGATTCTCCTGTACGGCAATCACCCGTATGAATGGAGGTGCTAGCCGATCCCCTAGTTGAGTCTCTCCTCGGTATTGTGGTCATATGCGGAAATTGGAAAAGAGGTTAAGCGCTCATGGCTAAGGTAGTTGGCATTGATTTAGGAACGACAAACTCCTGTGTGGCAGTGATGGAGGGTGGACAGCCCGTAGTCATCGCCAATGCAGAAGGTGGACGCACCACGCCCTCAGTAGTGGCATATGCAAAAAATGGCGATCGCTTAGTGGGGCAAATTGCCAAACGCCAAGCGGTGATGAACCCTGAAAACACGATTTACTCCGTCAAACGTTTTATTGGGCGGCAGTATAGCGAAGTCAGTCAGGAATCAAAACAGGTTTCTTACAAAGTAGAGCAAGACGGCAGTAGCGTTAAGATTGCGTCTCCTGCGGCAAACAAGAAATTTGCGCCTGAAGAAATTTCGGCACAAGTGCTGCGGAAATTGGTAGACGATGCCAGCAAGTATTTAGGGGATAAAGTCACCCAAGCTGTTATCACGGTTCCTGCTTACTTCAACGACTCTCAGCGTCAGGCAACCAAAGACGCTGGCAAAATTGCTGGAATTGAAGTCCTCCGGATCGTCAACGAACCCACTGCGGCAGCCTTGGCTTACGGGCTAGACAAGAAAGAAAACGAAACTATTCTCGTCTTTGACTTGGGCGGCGGCACGTTCGACGTATCCTTGCTAGAAGTGGGCGACGGCGTGGTTGAAGTGAAATCTACCAGCGGCGACACTCACTTAGGCGGCGATGATTTTGATAAAAAAATCGTAGACTGGATCGCCACCCAGTTTCAAGCATTGGAAGGGGTTGACTTGCGGAAAGACAAGCAGGCTCTACAACGCCTAACCGAAGCGGCAGAAAAAGCTAAGATCGAGCTTTCTAATGCCACTCAGGCAGGGATCAATCTTCCCTTCATCACGGCAACTCAAGATGGACCGAAGCACATTGATTTGACGCTGACTCGCGCCGAGTTTGAGAAACTGGCTGCTGATCTACTCGATCGCTGCCGAGTTCCCGTAGAACAAGCAATCCGCGATGCCAAGCTGACGGCGGCTGACATTGATGAAGTGGTGCTGGTCGGTGGTTCTACTCGCATTCCTGCGGTGCAAGCCTTAGTGCAAAAAATCACGGGCAAAGACCCCAACATGACTGTCAACCCTGATGAAGTGGTGGCAGTCGGTGCAGCGATTCAAGCCGGTGTGCTATCGGGTGAAGTAACCGACATGCTGTTGCTAGATGTGACCCCCCTTTCTTTGGGTGTGGAAACGATGGGCGGTGTGATGACCCGCATCATTCCTCGCAACACGACCGTTCCTACCAAAAAGTCGGAGGTCTTTTCCACTGCCGTTGATGGGCAATCTAACGTGGAAATTCATGTGCTTCAAGGCGAACGAGAAATGTCAACCGACAACAAGAGCTTAGGCACCTTCCGACTGGACGGCATTCCTTCTGCTCCTCGTGGCATTCCTCAGATTGAAGTCGTCTTTGATTTGGATGCAAACGGTATTCTATCGGTTTCTGCTAAAGATAAAGGCACAGGCAAGGTGCAATCCATTCAAATCAGCGGTGCTTCTACTCTAGATAAATCTGAAGTAGAACGGATGGTGGAAGATGCGAAGCGAAATGCAGACAGCGATCGCCAACGTCGCGAACAAGTGGACACCAAAAACAACGCTGAAACGTTGGTATACCAAGCTCAAAAGCAACTGCAAGACCTTAATGGTCAAGTGCCTGAAGCCGACAAGAGTCGGGTGGGAGAATTGGTCACAAATTTGCGCGAGTCTGTTACCCGTGAAGATTATGACCAAATGAAATCTCTGACTGACGAGTTGCAGCAAGCTTTGATGCAAGTGGGTCAGGCAATTTATGCAAATGCCAACGCTGCCAGTGAAAATGCAGCCAGCGAAAATGCAGCCAGTGAAAATGCAGCGAACGGTTCAACTGCGCCCACTGATGACGTGATTGATGCCGACTTTGTAAACAGCAAGTAACTGAGTCGAGCAGAGCTAAAAGGTTGATTGGTTAGTTGATTGGCTATGAGTGATGGGGAATGGGTTTAAAATCCTATTCCCCATTTTTTTGACTTTTATGTTCAATCCTTCCCTCAACTTTTTCTAGAATTCATACACAAAGCTTAAAGCGTGATTCACAATACTAAACAGGCGATCGCCCACTTTCCAACTCATAAAATCTGACGATTTGTCACGAAAATTGTAGGTATTCAAGTGGCTGTGCTGCTAAAGTCGAAACCGATTAAAGTATTCTCGACACCAGTTCTCCAGCACTCTTTTTCTAATCAACAATGACCATTGGCTTACTGAAACAGGCAATCCACGCCCTGCGGCACGAATCCATCAGCCGGACTCCTGTCCGTGTAAATCGCTGGTTCAAGTGGATGGCACCGGGGCTATTTGTCAAACGCTGGCTGCTGCTGAGTGCCGCTGGAGTCTCGCTGGCAACCCTAGGGATTGCCATTTCGATGAAGTGGACTCCTGTTTTTCGCACCACTCAGTTTTTTGGCTGGATTTTGCAGCAGACCACCGAAGTTGTTCCCAGTTATGTTAGTGGTCCTTTGGTCGTGGGGTCTGGATTGTTGCTGGTGTGGTGGGGGCAGTCACGCACTTTGGGTGCCATCACAGAAGTGTTAATGCCCAATGGGAATGAGGATTTGATTGATGTGCTGCTGGCGCATCGGCGCTTAAATCGAGGACCCAAAATCGTGGTAGTCGGCGGCGGCACTGGGCTTTCAACTTTGCTGCGAGGGTTAAAACAATACAGCGCTAACATCACTGCGATCGTCACGGTGGCGGATGATGGTGGTTCTTCTGGACGGTTGCGGCGGGAGATTGGCGTGTTGCCTCCTGGAGATATTCGCAACTGTCTGGCGGCGCTGGCAGACGAAGAAAAACTGATGACGGAACTGTTTCAGTATCGCTTTCAGGCGGGAGATGGGCTGACTGGGCACAGCTTTGGCAACTTGTTTTTGACGGCGATGAATGAAATTACTGGGGATTTGGAGCAGGCGATCGCTGCCAGTTCTCGTGTGCTTGCCGTGCGGGGAGAGGTGTTGCCAGCCACCCTCAGCGATGTGCGCCTGTGGGCAGATCTGACTGATGGCAGGCGGATTGAAGGGGAATCGAGCATTACCGAAGCCTGTGGCGCGATCGTTCGCGTGGGCTGTACACCCGAAAATCCACCCGCTCTCCCCAGAGCGCTAGTCGCCATTCAGGAAGCAGATTTTATTATCATGGGTCCTGGCAGTTTGTATACCAGCATTATTCCAAACCTGCTGGTGCCTGACATTGCCGACGCGATCGCCCGATCCAAAGCGCCCTGCATCTACGTGTGCAACATCATGACCCAAGAAGGCGAAACACAGGGCTACAGCGTGGGTGACCATATTCAAGCAATTGATCGAGCCTGTGGCAAGCATCTATTTGAAGCGGTTTTAGTCCACAAACAAATGCCGACCGCTAAAGCTTTGATTCGCTATTCTCAAGAGAATTCTAATCCGGTGCCCCTCGATCGCGATGTCGTTACTCGGCTAGGACGACGAATCATCTTAGCAAACGTGATCGACGAAGAGGAACACACCGGAGTCGTTCGTCATAATCCCGAAGCATTGGCTCGTGTTCTATTTCGCTGGTTTACAAAAGTTCAAGGCTTATAATCGCAGCTTGCAGAAACGCGATCGCCAACGCCTCAGAGTACTAGCCTTTTTGCTTCATTGCTTTACGGAGCCAAACTCCAACTCCAACCAGCGTTGCGCCCAGCATGGTACTAGGTTCAGGAACGGCAGCACTACTTGGGGATGCAGTCCAAGAGCCTGAGCCAAAAGATGGAGTGAGTCCCGCGATAGACTGAACCCAAGAGCCACCCCAACTAGCAGAATTTTGGTTATCGCCTTGCAGTAGAAACTGCCGGGTGCCAGATGCCCCATCTCCAAAAAACCAGGTATCAGCAATAAAAATGCCAGAGCGGCTAATTCTTTGTTGTCCAAGATTTTTGGGGTCGGCGGGTTGCCACCAGGTTACGCCAGGGCGATCGCTTAAGCTCCAGTCTTTTCCTAGCACTGTTGCAGAAAAACTGGTCAAGGCATTGTTCACCTCAAACCCAACCGGAGCCGCAATTGGAATCGTTTGTACAAAGGTTAAAGCTTCATCGTCATAGCTAAATTCACCATTACCAGCGGGTTCGCCAGCGTTATCGAAAAAGGACAATCCCCAAGTGAGGGTTACGGCTTGAGCGGGTGCCGTGATGGTGCCAGCGCCCACAATTACACTGAACGCGATCGCGGCGGTTTTCTGATAGATTTTTTGCATCTGTTTTTCCCTAATTGTCGAAGTTGCTAGTAGAGCACCGCTGGGACAACTTACAGAACTGTCAAAGTTAGAATTAATGCGTTTAACCTAGAGAAATAGTTGAAGAAACAGTTCAAAAATCAGAAATGATCGCAGTTGCATATTAAATTGCGATCGCTCTGATTGGACAACTTTCAAAGTGTAACTATCTATCGTGATAATTCAAGTGTTAAGGCTTGCTATTTGCAATTTTTAATAGGTACATTCCATGACTCCCCCGATCGATCCGGTCAACCCATGCTCAGTGACTCTGAATAATTTGGATATCAATGCAACCCGCCAGATTGGTAGACAACTGGGGCATACCTTGGCAGCAGGAAGTATCTTGCTGCTCCAAGGAGAGTTGGGTAGCGGCAAAACAACATTGGTTCAAGCCATTGGGGAAGGGTTGAACATTCCAGAAGCAGTTGATAGCCCCACGTTTACCTTGGTGAATGAGTATCTTGGGGGACGGTTGCCGCTCTATCATATGGATTTATATCGATTACAGCCAGATGCGATCGCCCAACTTTACCCCGATCGGTATTGGGATAGTCTGGAAGTAGAACCTGGCATTGTGGCGATCGAATGGGCAGAACGCCTTCCTTATAGACCTGCCGATTATCTGATGGTTCAACTGCATAGCGACGACAACCGCCGCCAAATCAACCTGACACCTGTGGGAAACTTTAGCCTCCCGGCAATGGATAGGCAGCGCTGAGTGCGGGGTGCTTTGATGCAGCACACCACCCTACTAAAACCTAAAACCTATTCTAATCAAATCGCAATGGCTGACCACGCACAGAGGTATTTAACTTGCCGTGGTCGAACACAATTTGCCCACCGACGATCGTCGTCACTGCCCAGCCCGTCAGGTTCCACCCTTCAAAAGAACTCCAGCCGCACTTGGTTAGTTGGTCTTCCCGCCGAACGGTGCGGTAGGTGTTCAAATCTACCAGCACCAAATCGGCATCATAGCCAATCGCAATCTGCCCTTTGTTGGGAATGCGGTACGCCTTTGCCACAGCGGTAGACATCCAGTTTGCCACCTGAGCCACGGTGCAGCGTCCTTGCATTGCCTGGGTGAGGAGCAGCGCCAGGGAGGTTTCTACTCCCGGCATCCCCGATGGAATGATGGCAGGCTCTAGCAAAATCACTGGGGAACCATCCGCTGGTTGCTCCGTGGTTGACGCAGGCACAGATTTAGGAATGCCTTTCATTTTCTCTTCCAGGGTATGGGGCGCATGATCCGTTGCGATAAAGTCGATTACGCCATCTTTCAACGCCTGCCACAGGACTTCATTATCGTGGGGCGATCGCAGCGGTGGATTCATCTGGGCTAGATTGCCGATCGTTTCATAGGCGCTGGTATTCAGCAGCAAATGCTGGGGAGTGACTTCTGCCGTCACCCAGGCGGGTTTTTCCTGACGCAATAGCTCCGCCTCTTCCGCCGTAGACATGTGCAAAATATGCAGCCGTCGGTGGTACTTTTGAGACAGCTTCAGGGCAAGCTGGGTAGCTTCCAGGGCTGTCTGGTTATCCTGAATTTGAGAGTGGACGGCAGGATCGGTGCTGCCTGCAAACAGTTGACGGCGGGCTTGAATCCGAGCCTGATTTTCGGCATGAACCGCAATCAACCGACTTCCCTGAGAAAAAATTTGATCCAGCAACGATTCCTCATCTACCAACAAAGCACCGTGCATGGAACCCATGAAAATTTTAATGCCGCAAACTGGGGTTGCCTCAAGCAAATCAGGCAATATCTCTGCCGTCGCCCCAATAAAAAAGCCATAGTTAACCAAACACTTGTCTGCGGCTCGTTTTAGCTTGTCATCTAGTGCAGCTTGAGTGATCGTTAATGGGCGAGTATTGGGCATCTCTAAAAAAGAGGTTACGCCTCCTCTGGCACATGCACAACTGGCGGTAAATAAATCTTCTTTATATTCGAACCCCGGTTCGCGAAAATGCACCTGCGGATCGATCACTCCCGGCAACAAAGTTAGCCCGGTTGCGTCTATTTCCTTAATAGGTTGGCGAGATACGCTGAAATCTGCGGCGTTAAGCTCAGCGGCGATCGCTTGGATTGTGCCATTTTGAACGTAGACATCTCCCAACACGAAGCTGCCATCGGGCTGAGGAATAGAAGCGTTGTGGATCAGTAAAGGCAAATCTGATGACATGATCTAAGCCGATTTAGAATAGTATTGAACTCTGCATAACCCTTATCTCTACGATGGCTCAAGTGAACAGTAAAGAATCCAGTGATAACAATAATAATCCCCAACCTCCTAAGGAGAATATTTGGGTCGAAATTCTTAAGACCTTAGGGCTTAGCGCCATTCTGGCATTTGGCATCCGCACATTTGTAGCTGAAGCTCGCTACATTCCTTCTAAGTCGATGGTGCCTACGCTTCAGGTAGACGATCGCCTGATTATAGATAAGGTTAGCTACCACTTTAAGCAGCCTCAGCGAGGAGATATTGTGGTCTTCATGCCACCCGATGAAGCCGCCGCTGTTTGTACTGGACCGCGTACCCAGCGTTCTAAAGATGCTTACATTAAAAGAGTAATCGGCTTACCTGGAGAAAAGATAGAGGTGAAGCAGGGGCTAGTTTTTATCAATGACAGTCCGATTAAAGAAGCCTATCTCGATAGCGTTCCTGAATATCAATATGGTCCGAGAGTGGTGCCCCAAGGCTCATATCTGGTTTTAGGCGATAACCGTAATAATAGCTGCGATAGCCATTACTGGGGGTTTGTACCCCGTGAAAATATTATTGGTCATGCGATCGTACGATTTTGGCCACTCAACCGCATGGGCGAAGTGGTTCCTTAGCCAAGGCTTTCATTCGTCAGCGGATGCACCAAAAACGCATACTCTCGAACGATTTGATTGCCAATCAGATGTTCTTGAATAATCCGCTCAATTACAGATGGCGTAGCGCTATGATACCAAACTCCATCTGGGTAAACGACCAAAATAGGTCCCTGCATACACACTCGCAGGCAATTTGCTTTGGTACGAAATACGCAGCCTGAACGGATATCTGTTGGCTGATCAAGTTTGAGTTCTTTCAGTCGATTCTTCAAATAATCCCACGCTGCCAAACTGTTATCTTTGGAGCAACATTTTGGTTTCGTTTGGTCAGCACAAATGAATAGATGCCGTTGAATGTGATTTAGGCTCAAAGTTTGAACACAAGTTGCAAAAGCATCCGTAAGACAAAGTTCATTTGAATCAGCCATAAGTCCTCAAGCATTTCACAAGTGATTTTAAACTAAAAAGTCATCTGCTGGGTTAATCTATCAGCAGATGACCTGAGTTCAAAATAATGTTTGACGAGAGTTTGACGAGTTTAAATCATAGAAAACTAATCTTCTAGGTCATCGTCTATCTCATCTTCAAAGTCATCATCAGTTTCAGTTTCGTCGGCATCATCGATTTTGCTGCTGCTATCAGGTTTGCTGCTGATGCTACTACCACCAATGAATTCATCGTCACCGTCATCTAAGATGGGTGAAACGTAATCGGGTTTGGTATCGCTGATAGTGAACTCTTGCCCACCGATGAGTGCCCGATCATCTAGACCGTAGGTACGGGCTGTGCGATCGTCGAGAACCACATCCTTTAAGTCAGCATCATCATCAAACATGGCGATACCATCGTAGGACAAGTCTGGATCGATAGTCCCTACTTCCTCATAAGCATTAAAGCCAGTTCCGGCTGGAATTAATCGCCCAATGATCACGTTTTCTTTCAAGCCGCGCAGCCAGTCAGATTTGCCCTCGATCGCCGCTTCTGTCAAAACGCGCGTGGTTTCTTGGAAACTAGCCGCTGAGATAAAGCTATCGGTATTGAGCGATGCTTTTGTAATCCCCAGCAATACAGGAGTGTATTCTGCTGGCGCACCACCCGTAATCGACATTGCCTCATTCACCTGTTCGACTTGGTAAAGCTCCACCAGTTCACCCGGCAGCATCGTGGTATCTCCACCATCGTCTACCCGTGCTTTAGAAGTCATCTGACGAACAACCACTTCAATGTGTTTATCTGAAATGTCAACGCCTTGAGACTGATACACTGACTGGACTTCGCTCACTAGGAATGTTTGCACTTCCCTTAAGCTACGCAGCGCCGAATCATGAACTCCCATGGTTTCACGGCTCGCCCGATACATCACATCTAGCAACTCGTGCGGATTAGTAGGTCCATCAGTCACTCGCTCCCCTGCACTCACCTGTTGCCCATCGGAAACAATTACGTTTTGCCCAGGACTAATGGGATACTCGCGTAGGCTGCCATCCGACTCAACAATTTTAATTTCAGTTAATTCATTGTCTTCGTAAACGACCTGAGCCGTGCCATCTCTTTCAGCCAAAATGCACGCTTCTCTGGGCTTGCGCGCTTCTAGAAGTTCTTCAATCCTAGGCAGACCTTGAATGATGTCTCCGGTTTTAGAACGCTCAAACACCAGTAGCACTAGATGGTCGCCCCGCTGCACCAAATCGCCATGATCAATATGCAACACGGCTCCAGGGGATACCCGATAAGGACGGGCTAACCGCATCGTGACTTGAGATTCATTCACCTGAACCACTAAACCAGATTCCTCCAAAGGACAATTAGGAGCAACTTTGGTGCCTGCAACTACCAGATCGCCAGCGCTGACTGTAGGCTGTCCTTTGGTATTGATCGTGATCAAGTCAGCGTCTCGGACAACCAAAATTCGACGAATTGCCTCGGCACCTTCGCGAATTCCTCGCACTTCTCCAGTTTCCTTACACTGAATTTCGGTACGAGCAACCACTGCTCCCGGCGCAATTTGATCCCCATCTTGAACCAAGACTCGTGTCTGCGTACTGCCTTGGGTAGGGTCAGCCGAAATATCGCGCCTAATGACCAAGGATTCCAAAATGACGAGTTGTAAGCGCAATCGATCTGGATCGGTTTCATCTGGAATTAGTTCTATATCTGCTGCAAGTTGGGGAGCATCTTGATCAATTTCTAGCACCAGTTGAATTTTGAGCAGTTCTAACCCTTCAACAGACTTAACTCGCTCTCCATCTTTGTAAGGCATCCGTTGAACCGCTCTCAAGCGAATAGAACGCCCGGAATCGTCATTAGAAGATTCTTGACTTGGAACAGAAGGTTCGTCTGGAACCGTAAATTCCATAATGGGTCGTACTAACATGGCAGGACCTTCGGGAGTCTCCACATACTCAACGTATTTGAGTTCGGTAATGGTCAACCCCGGCATGATTTCCTGACCGGGATTTGCTAGCACTGCTTCACGGGTAATAATGTCGTCAGGATTATCGACCATATGTAAGTCGCCGGGTTTGACGACGATTTCCCGCAGAATGTCGTTCTTTTGGGTTACTTCAATCACGCCATTGCTTTGGCAGAAGATGTCTTTAACGACTTCTGTGCCAGCTTCTACGTACTGCCCGTCTTCTACCATCAACAAGGAAATATCTTTGTTGACTTCGTGGGCTTCTTCGGGAATCCAGATCAGGGTGCCGCCTTTGATGACCTCGTAGCCTTGCTTGGCTTTACCGCGTTTGCCAACTTCTACGCCAGAGTATTTGATGATGCCACCTGTTTGAGTACGGTAGCGATCGTCGATCAATTCAGCAACTACTTGACCGTTGGTTACTTTAGTTCCAGGGGTTGCTTTGAGGGAAAATGTTTGATTGTGGTTGGTTTCAATTAGGTAATGATCTCGACCTTGAAAGCTTTCTGCTCGAACTTGAGCTTGGTCAAGCAGAACAGAAGCAGTGATAATTTCAACTTCTCGTCCCCCTTTGTTGCCTTCTGGCTCTTGAGGAAGTCGAACAATTCCACCGTGTTCTGTGACCAGCTTTGTTTCGGCAATGACTCCGTTTGCTTCGATGGGATCACCGTTTTTAACCACGGGTTCTGCACCAGGCGGCAAGTTATAGACTTCACCTGACAAAATCCACAGCAAGCCACCCCTTTGAGCAATGCGGGTGGTGTTGCCTTGACGGTCTTTTTTCTCTTCTGGAACTAGATCTGCAAATTTAACTTCTCCAGCCATGTCAGAGGCTACGTCTTTTGCGGCTTTTTCAGTCGTTTTGCGCGATCGCCCAGTCAGCGGAACTTCAGCTAAAATGTGTCCTGCTTTTACTTTTTGACCATCTTTAACGAGTAGGGTTGCGCCCTGCAAGATAGAGAAGGCTTGTTGTCCGGCAGGTCCTTCTAAGACCACTTTTGTGTTTGGATCGACTGATTCTACGACGAGGGCATCTTCACCGTGCCGGGTGCGAAAGGCGCGAGTCCGAAAACGTTTGGGAAATTTGATTGTGCCGTCGAAGTTTGCCCGTTCTTGACGTGCCATCTCACCTGTAAACACACCGCCTGTATGGAAGGTTCTCATGGTAAGTTGAGTACCCGGTTCTCCAATCGACTGGGCAGCGATGATACCGACGGCTTCACCGATGTCTACCATGTGAGCGTGGGCAAGGCTCCAACCATAGCAGTTCTGGCAAACAGACCGGGTGGCATCGCAGGTAAGCGGCGATCGCAGCAAGACTTCTTCAACTCCTGCTTGAGCCATTTTCTCTGCCAGTTCATCTGAGATGGCTTGGTTGCGAGCAATGATGACTTCGCCTGTCTCTGGATGAACAATATCTCGAGCCGCAACGCGACCTAAGAGACGATTTTTGAGAGGAATCAGGACGCGATCGCCATCAGTCATGCTAGTCAACGGAATCCCGCGCTCAGTACCACAGTCCAGTTCCCGAATAATCACATCCTGGGAAACGTCTACTAGGCGGCGAGTCAGATAGCCGGAGTCTGCTGTTCGCAAAGCAGTGTCTACCAGCCCTTTTCGGGCACCATAGGATGAGATAATATACTCGGTTACAGTCAACCCTTCCCGAAAATTGGTTTTAATCGGCAAGTCAATAATTTCACCCTGCGGATTTGACATGAGACCCCGCATTCCCACCAACTGACGAACTTGGGAAATATTTCCCCGCGCCCCGGAGAACGCCATCATGTAGACAGAGTTCAGTGGATTATTAGATTTAAAGTTTTTGACGACTTCATCTTTCAATTCTTCGTTAGTACCGTTCCACGTATCAATCACCTTTTGGAACCGTTCCACTTCAGTGATTTCACCGCGAGTGTATTTTTCTTCGGTTTCTCGAATGGTTTCTTGAGCCGCATCTAGCAATTTGCGTTTAGTCGGGGGAACCTGCAAATCATCCACACTGATCGATACCCCTGCACGGGTGGCAAACTTAAAGCCCATATCCTTCACCATGTCTGCCATTTGAGCGGTGCGTGCAGTACCGTAGTTCGTAAATGCCCAAGAAATTAGCTTCGTCAGCTCTTTCTTGTTAACGACGTGATTCCGAAAGAGGGGTTGTTCGTTGCGCTCTGCCATGTTTAAGTCCGCCTGTGCCATGAACAAAATGTTGAATTTGGAAATTACGGGCGGGGCTGGACGCGATCGCCAACCCCTAAAGTTTTCCTAGAGTGCTAGGGAATCGTGAATGGTCTTGTTGAAGATAATGCGTCCTGGAGTGGTGCGAACGTATTGGGAAAGTAAGTTACCTTCTGCATCAATTCGCATCCGGCGGTGTTTGTAAAGCTTCGTTACTACACCATCTTGAGACGTGCTTTCTTCCAAAATCTCATTATCAGGTTCACCGCTATCAACCTCCCCATCAAAGCGCACCCAAACATAGGCGTGGATCGCCACTTGCTTCTGGTCGTAGGCGATGATTGCCTCTTCCATGTTGTAGAAGTAGCGATCGCCGTTACCTTGGGTTTCAGGATTTTCTGCGGTCAGATAATAGCAGCCCAACACCATATCTTGGCTAGGGGTGATAATGGGGCGACCTGTTGCAGGAGACAAAATATTGTTGGATGCCAGCATCAATAACCGAGCTTCAGCCTGAGCCTCAATCGATAGGGGCACATGAACCGCCATTTGATCTCCATCAAAGTCAGCGTTAAACGCTGGACACACCAATGGATGCAGTTGGATCGCTCGACCTTGTACCAAAACAGGTTCAAAGGCTTGAATGCCCAAACGGTGAAGGGTAGGTGCCCGGTTTAACATGACGGGATGCCCCTCAATCACATCCTCCAACACCTCCCATACAGTCGGATCATTACGCTGGATTAGTTTTTTAGCAGCTTTGATGTTGTTGACTAACCCTTGCCGAATCAGCCGATGAATGACGAAGGGCTGAAACAGCTCGATCGCCATTTCTCTAGGCAAACCGCACTGATGAATCTTTAGATTTGGACCTACCACAATCACAGAACGACCAGAATAATCTACTCGTTTACCTAGGAGGTTTTGGCGAAAACGCCCCTGCTTTCCTTCAATAATGTCGGAAAGAGATTTAAGGGGACGGTTATTAGCACCAACAACTGTGCGTCCGCGCCGCCCATTATCGATTAGAGCATCGACCGCTTCCTGCAACATCCGCTTTTCATTGCGGACAATGATTTCAGGTGCCAAAATTTCTTGCAGACGAGCCAGTCGGTTGTTGCGGTTGATCACCCGCCGATACAGGTCGTTCAGGTCAGAAGTGGCAAATCGTCCACCATCTAGCTGCACCATAGGACGCAAATCAGGTGGAATGACAGGAATTACCGTCAACACCATCCAATCTGTTTGGGAGCCAGTGGCAATGAAGTTATCAATCACCCGAAGCCGCTTAATCAGCTTTGCCCGTTTTTGCCCTTTAGAATTGGAAATTTCTTCCCGAAGCTTTTCGGCTTCTTCCTCTAAATTGATGTCTTGCAACAGTCTTTGTAGAGCTTCTGCGCCGATGCCAACCTCAACATCTGTTAACTGGGAATCTTCGCTATAAAGCTGATCCTCAATTTCGATCCATTGGTCTTCAGTTAAGAGTTGCTTGTAGGACAGATTTTCTGCGTTGCCAGGGTTTAGCACCACATAGGCATTAAAGTAGACAATCTGCTCTACATCTCGCAGCGGCATATCGAGCAAAATTGCCATGTAGCTAGGAATACCTTTCAAGTACCAAACGTGCGCCACGGGAGCCGCCAGCTTGATATAGCCCATACGATGACGGCGTACGCGCGACTCAGTGACTTCTACGCCACAACGTTCACACACAATGCCGCGATGCCGTACTCGCTTGTATTTGCCACAGTGGCATTCCCAGTCTTTTGCTGGACCAAAAATTCGCTCACAGAATAAGCCGTCCATTTCGGGCTTGAGCGTCCGATAGTTAATTGTTTCTGGCTTCGTCACTTCACCTACAGTTTGACCATTGGGTAGGGTCCGTTCACCCCATTCCCGAATCCGTTCTGGAGATGCCAGACCGATTTTTACGTAGTCAAACCTCTGCTCTAGCTTCGGCATCGTGCGTTATTCCTTATCAAGATCAGATTATGGCAAGAAAATTTTACGAGTTGGATGAAGGAGGGAAGCGATCGCCTGCCTCCTTCGCTCCGCAATTATTGATCCCTATCGTCCATTTCATCCCTAGAAATGGATTCGTAAGTCGGTCGAGAAGGCGCTCGTCGAGTGCTTACATCCGCCATCAGATCTACCTCGGAGTCACGGCTGGTGCCGTCTTCACGGGTATCTAACTTATGCACTGCCACATCCAAACAGAGGGATTGAAGTTCGCGCATTAGCACCTTAAAAGACTCTGGAGTGCCCGGTCGTGGAATTGCTTTTCCTTTGACGATCGCATTCAGCGCTTCGTTTCGCCCTTGCATATCGTCTGATTTTACGGTGAGCAGCTCTTGCAGAATGTAAGCGGCTCCAAACGCTTCCAATGCCCACACTTCCATCTCTCCAAATCTCTGACCGCCTTGTTGAGCCTTACCGCCCAAGGGTTGCTGTGTCACCAAGGAGTATGGTCCAGTAGAACGAGCGTGGATCTTGTCATCAACTAGGTGAACCAGCTTCAGCATATACGCTACGCCAACCGTGACCGCCCGATCAAAGGGTTCTCCAGTCCGACCATCATAAGTTTGGATTTTGCCGGGGTCTTTAGGATTAAACACCCAGCCTTTCTCCTGATGATCTGCCCCTTCCTGTAGCTTGGAATGAACAGTTTCGCGAGATTTCTCTTCCCCGTGCATCTCATCAAAGGGGATAACCTTAAAGCGCACACCTAAGTTTTCTGCCGCCCAACCCAGTAGACATTCATAGACCTGACCCACGTTCATCCGAGAGGGGACACCAAGCGGATTCAGTACGATGTCTAACGGAGTCCCATCGGGTAGATAAGGCATATCTTCGATTGGTAAAATGCGAGAAATGATGCCTTTGTTACCATGACGACCCGCCATTTTGTCGCCTACTTGAATCTTGCGTTTTTGAGCAACATAAACCCGAACGACCATGTTGGCACCCGGAGGTAGTTCATCTCCTTGTTCCCGTGTAAACACTCGCACATCTACAACGCGACCTTTCTCACCGTTTGGAACTCGCAAAGAGTTATCACGCACATCTCTTGCTTTCTCGCCAAAAATTGCCCGCAGCAGCTTTTCTTCAGGAGGTTGATCAGATTCCCCTTTAGGAGTCACTTTGCCCACTAAAATGTCGCTTTGCTGCACCCAGGCACCGATCCGAATAATTCCGGTTTCGTCTAGCTGACGCAGGGAATCTTCACCCACGTTAGGAATTTCACGGGTAATCTCTTCAGGACCCAGCTTCGTTTGACGTGCTTCAATTTCATACTTTTCGATATGGATCGAGGTGTAGATATCATTAAAGACTAATCGTTCGCTGATCAGGATGGCATCTTCATAGTTGTAGCCTTCCCAGGGCATATAGGACACGAGGATGTTTTGTCCGAGCGCCAACTCACCTGACTCAGTGGCAGAACCGTCTGCCAAAATCTGCCCTGCAACAACGCGATCGCCGAGAAAAACAATCGGTCGCTGGTTAAGGCAGGTGTCTTGGTTAGACCGCTGATATTTTTGAACTTGGTAATCGATCTCTCGACCATGGGGATCTCGGACTCGAATGCGATCTGCTGAAACAAAGATAACTTCCCCGTCTGTTCGGCTCACAATGACCATACCAGAGTCTCTGGCTGCCTGAGCTTCTAAGCCTGTTCCGACTAACGGACGCTCAGGACGCAGCAATGGAACTGCTTGCCGCTGCATGTTTGATCCCATCAACGCTCGGTTAGCATCATCATGTTCCAAAAATGGAATCAAGGAGGTTGCAACCGAAATAATTTGCACTGGAGAAACAGCTACGTAGTCGATTTCATCTGGAGTCGCTGTCGTGAACTCTTGACGATAGCGAATCGGAACTTCATCGCCCAGAATTAACCCAGTTTCATCCATCGGCACATCGCCTGCTGCAACCCGCAGATCATCTTCCTCATCTGCTGTCATGTAAGCGGCGGCTATATCTTGACAGACCCGTCCATTCTCAACCTTGCGAAAGGGTGTTTCGATAAACCCATAGGCATTGACCCGCGCATGAGTTGCTAAGGAGCCAATCAAGCCAGCATTGGGACCTTCAGGAGTCTCAATGGGGCAAATACGCCCGTAGTGAGAGGGATGAATATCGCGAACCGCAAATCCGGCGCGTTCACGGGTCAAGCCGCCAGGACCAAGGGCACTCAAACGACGTTTGTGCGTTAACTCTGCTAAAGGATTTGTTTGATCCATGAACTGCGAGAGTTGGGAGGAACCAAAAAATTCCTTAATCGCTGCCACTAATGGTTTGGGATTAACCAAAGATGCTGGGGTAAGTGAATCAGCGTCGGAGACAGTCATGCGCTCCCGAATGATCCGCTCTAAACGGTTCAATCCAACACGCACCTGGTTTTGAAGGAGTTCACCAACAGAACGAACTCGTCGATTACCAAGGTGATCGATGTCATCAATGCTTCCAATATCAAACTCTAAGTTGATCAGGTAATCGATCGCCGACAGAATATCTTGCGGCGTTAACACCCGCATCACTTCAGGCACGTTTAAGCGCAGCTTGCGATTTAGCTTATATCTCCCAACTTTGCCTAAGTCATAGCGCTTAGGATCGAAGAAACGAGAATCAAGCAATTGTTGACCGCCGGAAACCGTAGGAGGCTCACCGGGGCGCAACTTCCGATACAGTTCCATCAAGGCTTCTTCTTCGCCGTATTGCCCTTCCTTATCGATTGTTTTCTGAAAATATTCGGGATGGCGTAGCGAGTCGAAAATTTCGCCATCGCTGAGACCCAACGCTTTCAGGAGTACTTGAGCAGAAAGCTTGCGGGTTTTATCGATCCGAACCCAGACCAAATCATTTTTATCAGTCTCAAACTTTAGCCAAGCACCTCGATTGGGAATCAAGCTAGCGTTGTAGGTGCGCCGTCCATTTTTATCTGTTTCAGATTTATAGTAAACCCCAGGACTGCGCACAATTTGGTTGACAATGACTCGTTCTGCACCATTGATAATAAAAGTGCCGCGGTCGGTCATCAATGGCAAATCACCGATGAATACTTCCTGCTCTTTGATCTCTCCGGTTTCTTTATTAATTAACCGGGTAGGAACATACATCTGGACAGCATAAGTGCTATCTCGCCTCTTCGCTTCATCAACATCATACTTTGGTCGCTTTAACTTATAGTCTTTCCCGACAAAGTGAAGCTCCAACTTGCCAGTGTAGTCTGTGATCGGAGAAAAACTGTCTAATTCTTCAATCAGACCTTCTTCAAGAAACCAGCGAAAGCTCTCTCGCTGAATCTCGACTAAATCCGGTAAGGTAAAAGCGGGTGTGTTGTATTCAGTCATGCGGTGTCTTCAGAAGGGGTATGCCCAGCGCGAGTGATGGATTATAGATGATTGCTCATCAAAAAGTCAATAGCCAACATTGATTTGACTAATCGTTTACGGATAGCTCTTTAAAGACCAAAAAGAGAAAGACCAAAGATACAAATGTTCAAGTTTCTAATATGCCTGAAGGTGCCACAAAAACCATGTGATTTAACCGCTGACTTGCAGGAACTAGCTGTGCAGTCGAGTATAGCTGTAGCACTGAACATACCTACAGGCTAAATGCAGATGCGAAAAAGCAAGATGATATCGTGAAATAACGGGGTGTGACCACCAAATGTAGAGATAGTTTCAAGGGTTTCCCACTGTTTCTATATTATATTAATATTTTTCTTCATTATGCCTCGATTTTGCAGAAAAGGGAAACTCATTAGCAAAAATATGTAATCTCGTCAACCGAGTGAAGTAAAACTTGCTGAAATTTTAGTAAAAATCTTGAATTCAGACTACCAAAGCTGGCAGGGGAGGTAGGCGAAACAGTTTGCGGGCGTTGCTTGTCGTTTGGGCTGCCAGTTGATCAATTGGAAGATTTCGTAATTCAGCAACTTGCTCGGCAACATCTCGAACGTTGGCAGGTTCATTGCGTTTGCCCCGGTGAGGAACGGGTGCTAAGAAAGGACAGTCAGTTTCCACTAGTAAGCGATCGCTCGGCACCATTTGAGCGGACTCATGAATCTGAATGGCTTTCTTGAACGTGACTGTACCGCTAAAGCTAATAAAGAAGCCTAAATCTAAAAACCATTGAGTTTCTTCTGGCGTTCCTCCCCAGCAGTGCATCACCCCTCGAACCGAGCCGTTCTGCTCCCAAAATCGGCGAAAATGGTTAGCCATCGCTTCCGCTGCATTTCGACAGTGGATAATGACTGGTAAATCTAGCCGTTGAGCGATCGCCAACTGTTCATTTAGCGATCTTAGCTGCTGATCCGAATTCTGCGCTTTAAAGAAATCTAAGCCCGTTTCACCGATCGCCACTACTCGTTGATCAGAACTTGCTAACTGAAAAATCTGATCAGCAATTTGGCTAGTCCACTTGCCTTCCACATCTAGCGGGTGCAACCCAACTGCAAAGAACACTTCGGGAAAGCGATCAGCGATCATCTGAATGTCGTTGAATTCTGACGGCTCTACACAAGAGTGGATGAGGTAAGCAACATTAGCTTCTCGCCAACGCTGGGCTACCTCATCCAAATCTTGCTGGAACGTCTCAAAATTAATATGAACATGAGTGTCAACAAGCTGCATTTAGAAGACATCCCAAATAGTCAAAGCTAATTTTGATTCAAGTTTAAGCTTAGAAACTTCATAAGATAATTCAGGTAGTTTCAACCCGCGAGTCCGCTCCTGCTAAAACAATTGGAACTTTAAGAAACGGTTGATTGGTTCGCTTCTAGACCCTTAACAGCCCGCATCAAATTAGACTTTTTACGGGCTGCCGTATTCGAGTGCAGCGCACCCCTTTTGACTGCCTTATCAATATGACTATAAGCAGATGCTAAACTGGCTTGAACCATTTGCTCAGATTCAGGCGTTGGGCTGGCAGCATGATTGCCGACAGCAGCGAAGCATTTTTTCACAAATGTTTTCACGGCAGACTTATAACTCTTGTTCCGAAGCCGATTGCGCTCAGCAATTTCTACGCGCTTAATGGCAGACTTGATGTTAGCCACAGTAAATCCTAAAAACTCTACTACCTATCGAAGCAGTATCGAAAAAATACGATAAAAGCTCGAAGAATAACTATAGCATCTTCAGTGTTCAACAGCCCAATCTCCTGAAAATTCAAGTTAAGCTAGAGTAACGAGGATGGACGCATCTGTTTTCTGACCGAATGATGGAACTGTCAGAAATCTGTTCTCGTCAGGCAACTTTTTAAGATGGCATTCCGACTTCCATGCTGCGAATTATCACTCAGCGAACCGAGGCACGATCTGAACTACGGCGTATCTGTGACCGCACTCACGATGACCAGGTTACTCACAAAGAGTCAACGGTGCGGGAAGTGCTTCAAGCAGTGAAACGTCAGGGCGATCGCGCACTATTACACTACACGTCAGAGTTCGATAGCCGGGATTTGAAATCCGATGACTTGAGGGTGAGCGGCTCAGAACTAGATGCAGCTTATCAACAAGTTTCTAAAGAATTGCTAGATGCTATTCAGCTTGCTTGTCGGCAAGTGGAAGCATTTCATCGCCAGAGAGTCCCGAAAAGCTGGGTGCATTTTGGTGAGAATGAAGTTGTGCTGGGCAAACGGTATACCCCTGTGGATAGGGCAGGTATTTATGTTCCGGGTGGGCAGGCTTCTTACCCAAGCACGGTGATTATGAATGCGATTCCGGCAAAGGTGGCAAAGGTGCCCCGCATTGTTATGGTCACTCCTCCAGGCTCGGCAGAGAATGGTATTAGCCCAGCCGTGTTAGTTGCAGCCCAAGAAGCGGGAGTCGAGGAAATTTACCGAGTGGGTGGGGCGCAAGCGATCGCAGCCCTTGCCTACGGAACTGAAACCATTCCAAAAGTCGATATCATCACTGGACCGGGCAATATTTACGTCACTCTGGCGAAAAAGTTGGTTTACGGCACGGTTGGGATCGATTCCCTCGCGGGTCCATCGGAAGTGTTGATCATTGCCGATAAGAGCGCCAATCCGGTTTATGTGGCGGCAGATATGCTAGCGCAGGCAGAACATGACCAGATGGCTGCCTCTATTTTATTAACCGACGACTCAGTACTGGCGCGAAAAGTCGTCGATGAAGTGGAACGGCAGTTGATTGATCATCCACGGCGCATTCTGACCGAGAAGGCGATCGCACACTACGGCTTAGTCGTGGTGGTGGAATCGTTGGATGTCGCGGCGGAACTCTCTAACGAATTTGCCCCAGAACATTTAGAACTGGAAGTCGTTGATCCCTGGGGATTACTCGATAAAATTCGTCACGCGGGCGCGATTTTCTTAGGCTCTTCTACTCCAGAAGCCGTGGGAGACTATTTAGCCGGACCGAACCACACTTTGCCCACCTCTGGCGCAGCGCGATATGCTTCTGCACTGACCGTGGAAACTTTCCTGAAGCATTCCAGCTTGGTGCAGTATTCGCAAACAGCTTTGGAAAAAGTTGCCGGGGCGATCGAGGCGCTGGCAATGGCAGAAGGGCTACACTCCCACGCTGAATCAGTGCGTTTGCGAGTGCGTGGTAACCAGGAATTGCCGTAGGCGTATCAGACTGAGGGTTTGTCCCAGATTTAGTGGCAGCAAAGAAATTCCTTCTAGGCGAGACTGTACCCAACCTTCGCCCCAATGCCATTCATGAAAGCCATCTATTCCCTGGCTCAATAGCAATCGTAGGCTGTTAGATTCCACCTGCTCAACGTTGTGCTGAACAGCAACAGGACCAAGCCAGCTTGTAAAGGTTAATCCTTCAATCAGTTCTTCTGGCAACCCTGTAGAGAGCCGCTGGGGAAAGAGCCATTTTTGTAAACTTGCGGTGTGAAGCAATCCTTGCCGTAATGCTTGTTCGGTGGCAGGAATTTCGATGCGGAGGCTGCTGTGTTGAAAGGTGCCAAACATGACGAGTTTTAATAGAGGGCATGTGCTTTCAGTATGCCAGATGCCTTTTCATCTGGGGATGGCATTTTGGTTGACTTCAGTTTTGAAAAATATAGGTTGACTTTTTGGAAATACTGGGTTGACTTTTTGGAAAATATCAGAACGGCTTGTAGTAAAGGATAGTCCCCCTTCCTGATTTCAAAAGGTCGTTACTATGAAACCCTTTTTCGTTTTGCTTTCTGTTTTTACTGCTAGTGCCGCAGCATTGAGTGTCGCTTTGCCTTCGTTTGCTCGCCCTGCAACGCTGATGGCTGAAGAGGGTAGCCGCATCAACGTTCGCTCTGCGGCGACGATCGCGTCTTCCCGTGCCCACTATGGTTTGGTCGGCGATCGCGCGGAAGTGACACGCTCAATGCTGGGAAGCGATCGCGCCTTGATGTAATCATTTAACACGGGCAATGCTAGAGCGATCGCTAACAGCCCTAAAATTTGCAGATAAGCGGAAAGCTGCCGCCGATTCATGCAAACGTACTACACGAAAAGTTTCCACCTCTCTAACTTATTGGGTGTTTTCATACAGAAACCATCTGCCTATTCACCCATTTTGGAATGTTATGCGGAAACTTTCTCTCTAATCATAGTTATGCCGCTCCAGGCGTTTGTGAGGACGCAACCACAAGGGTCTCTGTCAGCATTAACATAAAGTTACTGTAAAGTTCTCAATGAGACGGTATTGCGAGGTTATTTATAGAATACTGAGTATAGAACTATTAGGCATATGGTTATGAGGAAAAAGTAAGCTCAATTCATAGTGGTTTTCTTGTTTTCTATAATTTTTTTTGCTTCAGCCTCATCAATAACTTTTGCTCAAACAATACCGTCACAAAATAGTACCGTCAATACATTTTTTGATAAAACTTTTTCGCAAAATGTAGCAGTTACCGTTTTATCCGCTGTCCTAGCATTTTTAGGTGGCTATGCTTTAGCAGGTATCAGTACAAAAAGTGGAAGTGGCAAAAGATTGTCCTATAGTCTAGATATTGAAACAGGTCTCGTTAATATTGAAAAAAATATCAAACAAAGGGTTAAAATTCTCTATGAAAACAAAGAGGTAATAAATCTATCTAATCTCAGATTTGATATAGAAAATACCGGAAATTCGGTTGTTAAATCACAAGAGATTAGATTTGAGTTTTCATCAGAAGCTAGGATATTGGACTTTTACTTTGATCCTCAACCTTTACCTGAAATGAAGGTAGAACAGATAAGTGATCCAGGACTTAGAGAATTTGAAAGGAAGTGCAGAATTGGGCACATCGAGAAAGGTCAAAAGTTGGGAATGCGTTTTATCGTCACCAGCGATTCAGAAATCAAACTGATACCTCACCCTTACAATGAAAATGGTGATGTTGAATTCCTCTCCAGATCCACAACAAAAACTTTGAGTGAACGAGAGCAAGTTGCAAATTTTTTGACCCTACTAATCATGTATTTTGTGATTCCTCCTGTCTTCTCTTTGTTTTCTTTATCTCCTTTTTCTGAAAGTATAGCTGGAGTAGTTAGATTAGTTATTTTGTTGGTTTTATTTCGATTCATAGTACCCTTTTCTGAAGTAATCGCTGAACTTATTGCAACATGACTAAATCCTGAATACAAAGATCGTCAATCTGTATTAGTAGACGTTGAAGTTGGAGGAAACTTAAGTATTGGGGATGTTAGTCAAATATCTCGATAAGAAAACGCAGCATAACAATTCTGTTGGAGTGGACTAATGAAAGTCTCCGATAAGGATGCAAAGTTTATTGATAGCCGCTCAACAGAACCTTTAGTTAGCTCGTCAGGCTCGAAGCTAAGGTTGATTTTAGGCGCGATCGCAACCGTTAGCTGTAGTAAAAACATCTGAGTGTATGGAAGTGAAATAATGAGCAATTAATCCAAGATGCTATCCTGGCAAGAAAAATACATTTAAATATATGACTAATTTACTGACGGAAGCTTTTAGAAAAGTACAAAATTTACCAGATTATTTGCAGGATGAACTGGCTGAACAGCTAATCGAAGATGTTGAAAATGAAATAAAGTGGCAGCAATTATTATCTCAACCCCAGAATACAAAGTTAGATCAGCTTGCAGCAAAAGCCCTCAATGATTCCACGAATGGTAAGACGAGGGAAATGGGTTTTGATGAACTATGAAGTCAGAATTAACTGATGAGTTTATCGAATGCTTTGCTGATTTGCCTGAAAGAGTTCAAAAAACAGCCCGAAAAAACTACAAGCTTTGGAAACAGAATCCTTCGCATCCGAGTTTAGAGTTTAAAAAGCTCAACACGGAGCAGCCCACTTACTCGGTTAGAGCAGGTATAGGCTGGCGTGCTGTAGGAGTTATAAAAGATTCAGAAACAATCGTTTGGTTTTGGATCGGTTCCCACAGCAACTATGACAAGCCGCTCAAAAAATTGTGAAAATCGCTAACGCTGCGTTGCAACGGGCAGCATCAAAACTCTAGTGGTGAGTCAAAAATTTGCCGCTATTGAACTCCAGCGTTAGCTCGTCACATCCGAAAGCCAAAATCAGGTTCAAGTGCGATCGCCCTGGGCTAGATCAGCAGTAAAGTGAAAGAATTATGATCTGTTGAATCTGGGTTGCCTGTGATAATTTCCTTTGGGTGGATGGCTCCATTTCCGCTTTGGCTCCAACTTGGGTTGATTGGGGCTTGGCTAGGGCTGGTTGGGCTGTCTGCGGAATGGCTATACCGAACGAAACGGGCAAGCCCAGAGGTTGTGCGAAAAGTGGTTCACATTGGCGTAGGGAATGTGATTTTGCTGGCGTGGTGGCTGCAAACTCCGGCATGGTTAGGAATTGGTGCTTCGATCGCATTTAGCGCGATCGCATTTCTGTCCTATCGGTTTCCCATTCTGCCCGGTATCAACGGAGTCGGGCGCAAAAGTTTAGGCACTTTTTTTTATGCCGTCAGCATTGGTCTGTTGATTAGTTATTTTTGGACGATTGAGCAGCCTGAATATGCTGTTTTAGGCGTTTTGGTGATGACCTGGGGTGATGGGTTGGCGGCTCTAGTTGGTCAACGTTTTGGCAAGCATCCTTACACGCTGTGGGGCATTCAAAAAAGTTGGGAAGGCTCCTTAACGATGGCGATCGCTAGTTTTATTGTCAGCAGCAGCATTTTGGTCAGTGTGCAGGGCAACAGTTGGCAATCCTGGATCATTTCTCTGGCAGTAGCACTCTGGGCAACCGGGCTGGAAGCCTTTTCCAAGTTTGGGATTGATAACTTGACCGTTCCTTTGGGCAGCGCTGCGGTAGCATTTTACCTAAGCACTCTGTTGTTTTTGGAATAGGGAACGGGTCTATCATGGCAAAATCAGGATGGTATCGATCGCTAGCTGGCAAATCTCGTTTCAAGACTCGTAACCGTTCTTCTTTTGCCGAGTTCCTCGCCTATCCTAAAAGCTATGCCCCCTGACCTAAAACCGTTGACATCTAATAATATCGAGGCGTTTCCTCCGACTACGCCTCCTCAACCTGAGCAATTGGATAATATCAAAGCCCAAATTGATCTGGTGTTGCTGGCATTAGAAGCGCTAACTGGAATTGGTTCTGAGGCAATGTTGCAAGCGGCGATCGACCTCAACCTGGAATCAATGGTGGCGGATCGGGTGGCGCTATGGCGATTGCGTCAATCTAATCCCCTGCGAAAAGGGCAAGGGGGGCGTAAAAAGCTCGATGTGGAGGAGGCGAGGGCGCTGGTTCTCATCAGTTGCCATTTGGCAAAGCAGCAGCACGAACTGATTCGACGGGCAGTGGCGTTACTAGAGCAGGTGACAGAGCAACAGCGGCAGCCCCATCAAACGGCTCTTTTAGGAGATTATTTAGACAAGTTCAACAATACTTATCAAGAGCGTATGGAAGCAGGAGATGCCGTCTCTCCCGAAACGCTGATGAATTTGGCATTAAAGTTGCTGATCGATCTGCTGTTTTACAGCGCTCCTCATGGGTTTCGGCGGATGTGGTTAGCTCTCCTCGATCGCACCAAGCCCCGCTGAATTAATCTGCTTAGCTTTCCTGTTTCTTCTCTTCCCTCTTCCCTCTTCCCTCTTCCCTCTTCCCTCTTCCCTCTTCCCTCTTCTATATGCTCCGATCGCCATCAGTCATGCGCCGATATACCCCGCCTACCTGCACTTTAGAGGTGATGGCGCAGAATTCATCCTTGTCTCGCTGGGCTGAGCAACCTGTTGTCAAAGATGTGCGGTTTCATCTCAAGCTGGATGATCCAACCCTGGCGCAAGATCGATGGGTGGAGTTGCACGGCGATCGCGCTCAGTTAGAAGATCTAAGACACACGGTCAATACTTACGTCCAAACTTTTCTCGATCAATCTCAGGATTTCCTATCCCCATCTGCTGCTTTGATTGATCCAGGTGATCCTGAGACTGCCATCCCTGCAACCATCGAATCTAGTAAAAAAACACTCCCTAGCGATCGCAACCTTGGAGAGATTGGTTTACAACCGAATGGATTGCTGGGACACGATTTGAGCTTAGGTGCCTTAGCCACAGAAGAATCGGGATCGGTGATTCGCCTAAATACCCTCCAGCTTTTTGACTTAGCAACCGCGCTAGATGACTATTCTGCTGACCTATTGGAACTGCCCGTCTTGCCCAAAACAGGCTGGTTTAGAGGTCGGGAAAATTGGGCACAGATCGCCGCGATCGCGGTGACAGTCGTGGGCTTATCTGCATCCGCGCTCAAACTGTTGGATAGCTCGATGGCACCCACTGCGATCGCACCCACCCTGAGCCAAGGCACGAGCAGCAACGATCAGCGAATGGCGACCCAGATCTCTCCATCGGTGGTCGATAAAGCGACCCCGCCTGTAATTTCTGCTGAAACATTGCCGTCGATGCCGCCGACAGGATCAACTCCCAAGATTGGCATACCCACTCTGGTTGCGCCTCAACCCAAACCCGGCGAATTGGCGAATCCTACCTTACCCAGTTCTAAAACCCTGCCCCAAAATTCGATCGCAACGGTGCCGATTACCGGAATTCCAGGTCGCCCCACAATTATTTCAGGTGAAACGAATTCGTCCGCAGAATCGAACAAGATAGCTTCATCCTCTGCCAGTGGAAAGAGTGCTGCTGTAGCCAGCGGTCAGGTTGCGGTTGCACCGACAGAGCCGATTGGGCGATCGCCAGCATCGCGGAGTGCTTTAAGAGGGGGCGATCGCGCAGCAAATGCCACCGCTTTTGATACCATTCCCCAAGTGGCTGAAGTGAGAACCTACTTTCAACAGCGCTGGAAACCACCTGAGGGACTCACGCAAACCCTCGAATATAGCCTCCTACTCGCGCCCAACGGCAGCATTCAAAGTATTGTGCCCCTACGGCAGCTATCGGGCGATTATATCGATCGCACGGGAATGCCGCTGGTCGGAGATCCCTTCGTCTCTGCCCTTTCAAACGAACGAAACGCCAAAATTCGTTTAGTTCTCACCGCCGATGGCAAAGTACAAGCCTTCTTAGAACCAAACTAACGCGATGTACAACTGATGAGTCTTTCGTTTTCTAGAAACCACCTAAGTCCACACTTCTTCCGTTCTAGACGGTGGAATTTGGGCGCGAAACTCTTGCTTATACTTCTCAAAATCCCAGGTTTCTAAAAATTTCTGGGCGGCGGCTTGTCCAGCTTCATACAGTGCTGTTTTTTCGGCTGGCGTGAGTTGAAACTGGGTTGTTTGAATGCCCATAGTCGGAATGGGTATCGTGCGGACAAAACTTTGTGCCCTGATGTAACGGGCATCATGGGCTTCCATCATCGTGGAAAACAGTGCTTTTAACATTGAAACGGGTCCCTTAATCACATTGGGTTTATCTTGATCGGGATCGACCAATCGCACCCCAAAAGTTGGCCATGCCGGGTTCGCATCTCCACTGTCAAATAGCCACACCGGATAATTGCTCAGCACACCTCCATCCACAATGTAGTTGGTGGCACCGACTTTATCTTTCAATTGCACCGGTTCAAAAAAGAAGGGCAGGCTCATACTCATTCGCACGGCTGCTGCCACTTCCAACTCATCAGGATTCACGCCATAGTGTTGAATATCTCTAGGCAGCACTAGCATTCTGCCACGGGTCAAATCGCTGGCAATCACCTGTAACTTGTGGCGATAGCGGAGATTGTCTTTGTTTTTTTGCATGACCAAATCGCCAAAGGTGCGAACTCCCTTTTTTGCCAGCAATTCTCGCAGCCAGTTTTCAAAAAAGTTGCCTTCATAAATGCCTTTTTCGGTGATTAAGCTCAGCATTGAGCCGACGAGGGGAATTTCGTCTTCCCAGCCTTTATCCATAAATTGGGTAAAGTCTTGAGAATCCAAAATTTCCTTGAGTTCTGCGGCATTGTAGCCTGCGGCAAGCAATGCGGTGACGATCGCCCCGGCTGAAGTGCCTGCCAAATTTTCGAGCATGTAGCCTTCTGCTTCCAGCACCGAAAATGCGCCAACTAAGCCAATCCCTTTGACTCCGCCTCCTTCAAACACCGCATCGATTTTCTTGGAAGCGTCTAATTTTTTTGCAGTGTCCATCATGATTTGGCACCTAAAACGTAATCTTGTTGGGCACCTTAGTAAAACACAAGAATTCTGAAGACAGCTACTTTTTGTAGGAAATTAGAATATTTTTGGCGTTGCTGAATGCAAGGATGATTTTTGACTGTAGGGGTAGGTCTTGTGCCTACCCTGTCGAAGATGGAGGGCAACCCCAAGAGATCGCCCCTACAAATTTCATCTCCAGATTCAGCAATGCCTATTTTTTACAAGCGATCGATCGCAGTTTTTACCTGGTATGACTGCTGCCATTGACGCTGACGGTCGCTTTGGCTTAGCGAAGCTTTTCATAGGACTTCCTACGGGAATCGCGTTTTTCTGGCGTAAGTTGGTCGGCACAATGGGGACAGCAAATGCCATCTTCATAGTCGAGTGCGGCTTTGTCGGCTTCAGAAATCGGATGCCCACAACTGCGGCACATCTCGTAAGTTCCCGGTTCTAACCCGTGGGTGATGGAAACGCGATCGTCAAACACAAAGCACTCTCCCTGCCACAAACTTTCATCCTTTGGCACCTCTTCCAGATAGTTAAGAATGCCACCTTGGAGGTGATAGACCTGCGGAAAGCCTTGGCTGAGCAGGTATGCCGATGCTTTTTCACAGCGAATGCCGCCCGTGCAAAACATGGCAACTTTTGAGTGTTGTGTGGGATCAAGCTGCTGCACGTAGTCTGGAAATTCTCGAAATGAAGTAGTTTGAGGGTTTGTCGCCCGTTGAAAAGTGCCAATACTGACTTCGTAATCATTGCGGGTGTCAATTACCATCACCTCCGGATCGGCAATTAGCGCGTTCCATTCTGCCGGAGTCACATAAGTGCCCACCTGCACACCCGGATTCGCTTCTGGCTTGCCCAAGGTGACAATTTCCCGCTTCAGCTTCACCTTCATCCGTTCAAACGGTGGCGCTTCAGCCACAGATTCTTGATGATTCAAATCTGCTAGTCGCGGGTCAGATTTGAGCCATGCCAGCACGATATCGATCGCCTGCCGAGAACCTGCGATTGTGCCATTGATGCCCTCCTCTGCCAGCAGAATCGTGCCCTTAATCTCTTGCGCCTGACAGTATTCCAGCAGAACGGGTCGCATTTCACCACAGTCCAGCAGCGGCACAAATTTATAGAATGCGGCAACAACCCAACTCATAGGCTTTTCATCCCAGAACCCATCTTCTAAGATAAGACTTTCTCGATAAAATGAGTGATTATCCGATCGCTACCATGACTCTTCCTGAAAATTCCATCAGTTCTGCACGTTTTTTTCAGCCGTGTCAAATTGTCTGTTTAGAGCATGGCTCTAGCCGCTTATATGCTGAGGTAGTGCAAGTTGCTGAACCGCGTCGGGTGTGTTGGGTGCGCCCATTAGCGTTAATTATGGGAAATCCTGCGATCGCCCTAGAAGCTCAGTTCCCTGAACTGCATGATTTACGCCAAGGATCGGATTTATTGCTGCCAATCGCCCTGTTTCGATTGGCGATCGATACGGAAGTAATGCCCGTGTTGACCCATCTGTATTCAGACAATTCTGCGGCTATTAGCAAAACAGGACAGACGAATCATCAGCATCTCAGCCAGTTTGTCCGGCAGGTTTGTCTGGCTCATCGATCGCTCTTTTCCGCTCCTTCATCTTAAAACATATACTCCAGCGACACTCCAAACCGAGTATCTTTCTTGTAGCGCGAGTTTTGTTTCTCGATATCCGTTGACAGCCGCACCTGTTTAGTTAGCGCATAGCCAAAGGATAGCGTGAGTACCCCGACTTCATCGTATTGACCCGGATCAACCCAGGTCAGCATAAACGACAAATCTGCTGCGCCTGTGCGGGAAGGCACTGCCTGCACCCGAAATCCCACGTTTAACCCGTCGGTGATGTATCGCGGGGATTCTAAGTAGCGATAGCCCAACACGGGAGCGATGTTGACGTAGCCACCCAACGGCAGCAGATAGTAGCGCAGATCGGCACCACCTGCCTTGCGATCGCCGTTGAAACTGGCGATATAGTTGCCGCTCAGCGTCAAGCTCGTTTTGCCAATAAAAAAATCTTCTACGCCAACATTCCAGCCGAGTGCATCATTCGTGCTGGGAAAGTAGGACAACCCTAATCGAACACGAGTCCGAAAGCTAGGATCGCGTTTAATATCTTCTAGCACATTGGGCGTTTGTTTTTCCCATTTATCCAGCACCGGGCTAGCATCAGCGGGTCTGGTAGGTGTCGCGCCGTCGGTTGCAGGCTGGGCTTGGGCAAGGTCGCTGGCAGAATGAGACACTTGCAAGGGCGATCGCGCAGGTAGTCCTTCCTCTGCTTCAACCTCAGAACTGATGGTGATTTGAGGATCAGGCTGATTGTTCCGATCTTGAAGTGACTTATCCTCGAATGGCTGACTGGAGGCGGTTTCCGACGAGGGTTGCAGGTCTTCCTTTAATGAAAGCAAGAGGCTAGAAGTGGGATTTGCTTGGGCGGTTCCAGCTAAACCAAACATCCCAACCGCGAAACTAATGGAAGACGAAATCAAAATGGATGGGAATTGGGGCGATCGCCTTCTTTGACTATTCATACAAAAATCCTCACACCTAAAACGCGCACACTTCAACACAATGCCACATAAACAAAACTCTGCATCTCGGAAAAACCGGAGATGCAGAGTTTAAATACTAGCCAAAGAATACTACGTTCTACCGCACAACACCATGAGTGTGGGCAACATCAATCGGTTTCATAAAGTACAGCTTCAAGAACTGCCAGCCATTTGCCAAGTAGTAAGGCACTTTTTGAACCAGTTGCAGAGGTTTTGGCATATTAGAACGAGCAATCTGCGTCAGCTTTTCGTTGTTGCCTACGCAAATTTCTAGGCGATCGTAGAACTCTGGATTTTCCACGTCTAGCATGACCGGAAACACCCGCGCCGCCGTGGCATTGGTCTTTTCAATCACGCTCTTGTCATACTCGCGGGCATCTAGCCCAAGCGCTTCATAGAAGCCCGATCTCTGCACATCGTTGAGATACATCGTGCCAAAAACCGAAAGCAAGAAGAAACGGCACCACAGCCGCGCTTGCCAATCGTTTAAAAACTGAGGCTGAGCGCGCATAATCGCATCAAAGAAATCGCCGTGCCGATTTTCATCTTGGCACCAGTTTTCAAAGAAGCGGAAAATTGGGTAAAGGCGGTTTTCTGGGTGAGCTTCCAGTTGGCGATAAATCAAAATGTAACGCCAGTAGCCAATCTTTTCAGATAGGTAAGTCGCGTAGAAGACGAACTTAGGCTGAAAGAAAGTATAGCTGCGACTCTTAGTCAAAAAGCCGAGGTCAAGCTGTAGGTTGAAATCAGACAATGCCTTATTCAAGAAGCCTGCATGACGGGCTTCATCGCGCGACATTAGCTCAAAGCACTCTGCCAAGGTTGGATTTTTGCCTTTTAGCTTGCGGCTAAGTTCTTTGTAAAGCAGAAAGCCAGAAAATTCAGCGGTGCAGGAACGCTCTAGGAATTCTACAAATACCTTTCGGGTTTCGCCGTCAATGTGATCCCAAGATTGCTCAAACTCTGCATCGCGCACAAAGTGATGGCGGTTATAGTCTGCCCGAAACTCTTCTAGAATCGCCTGTAGCTCATCTTCGTTAACAGAAATATCCATTTCTGCCACTGCATCAAAATCGGTGGTGTAGAAGCGAGGCGTAAGGATGGTTTCCTTTGCCGGAACTTTGATGCCGGGACGCAACTCTTCAAAACTTGGCTTTTTAAGGGAATCTACCATGAGTCGTTTTCTCTAGGTTCTGAGCTACAGAATGGTTATTTAATAGTTTGATGCAAGTACTCCTTGTCTGCATTAGGAGTAATCCATCCGCTGTAGTTATTGTAGGGCTAATGTCCCGCGATCGCTACCTCCATAAGTCTATCAAGCCAACCTGTGACTACAACTTGAAAATTATTAAGACTTGCAACACAAGATCAAGTTTAGTAGAGGCGATTGAAAATGCTCTAGCAAGCTCAAAGAATCAGCAAACTAAATTCTTGCTACTTTTCTGTCCATCTCAAATCAAAATCTTTATCATAAGGAAAAGCCTTCCGCCGCCCTTTTACTGTCCAACGGGTTTATGAATAATATCGCAACTTCGTATGTGCTTTGGTTGGGTTGCCTACTCCAACTGCATGGGCTTCAGCGTTTATATAATGGCAAGACCTTCACTGGGTTGCTGTGGCTGTTTACCTTTGGGCTAATGGGCTTTGGTCAGTTGTTTGATCTCGTGTTAGTTCCTGGCATGGTCGATGAATACAACACCAAGCTGCGAGCGAGTCAAGCAGCGCTGCCGGGGAATTCTGCCTACCAACCGGCGATCGAACGAGTGATCGAAAAACCGGAAATACTTGCTCTAATTCCTCAGCCAAAACATGACCAACTTGCAGTGAAGTTAGTCAAAGCGGCTCAGGCACGAGGTGGCACCCTTTCAGTGACTCAAGGGGTAATTGACACAGATGCAAGCTTTGCTGCCGTTGAAGTAACCTTACACAACCTGGTCAAAACGGGTTATGTGGATACCTACAACGATGTCACAACGGGTGTGGTGCTTTACCACTTTAGAGAGCTATAGCCTCAGTTTCGCACAAGCCACTTTTGAGCATTAAGGCGCTGCACAGTCCAAAACACGAGCAGCCCTAAATCTGACTTTCGTTCGTCAATCCGAAAAGACTCCAAAGTGCTAGCTTTGCCGCCGCTTTCAGAGTAAGAAAATCCTTTCTTGCCGCTAATAGTTTCGTCAAAAAAGTAAAGGTTAAATTCGCGGGTTTGCTTGTAGCCATTACTCCAAACTCCGACTACTTGCCAACAGTCTGGCAATTGACTGAATCCAACAATATTAATCTTTTTCTTTTCAAACGAAAGTTCCACGCCTTGAATGCCCTGGTTTTCAAGCCCTATTTTTAATGCCGGGATGAAATCTTGCTGAATAAAATCGGGAAATGGCTTGTCTTCCAGCGCGGGAGGTTTTTCCTTTTTAGCTTTTGCTTCAGGCTTTGCCGCAGGTTGCTCTTTGACTGAATCTGGAGTGACTGAATCTGGAGTCGGTTCTTCTGGCATGGGTTGGCTCAATCCTTTTTCAAAGTCTTGACAGCAGTGAGTAGAAATCGTTTAGCACTATTTGCTTACTGCATGATTCTACTGGAATTCAGGCTAGGTGAACTATCAAGGATTGAGATCGCTGGGAATCATAAAAACCAATAGGTAAATATTCCAAAAAAAGGCTGCTCGGCAAAACGAGCAGCCCTTGTGATTGATGGAGTAATAAAACGCTCCAAGTTCAATCTATTTGAATGGTGATCTATTTGCTTTCGGTGAAGTCGGCATCAATCACATCTTCTTCAGAGCTACTAGAGGAGCTAGATCCGGCTTCAGCAGCATCGGCAGTTCCTGTACTAGGATCTGCTGCACCATCTGCTTGCTGATAGATGTTGCTGCCAATGGTGTACAAGGTTTGCTGAAGTTCAGTGGTGAGGGTTTTGATGCGATCGCTATCCTCTTGGGCGATCGCCTCCCGCAAATCTTTGACCAATCCTTCAACCTTCGTTTTATCTTCAGCGGAAACCTTGTCGCCTAGTTCAGCCAGTTGCTTCTCTGCTTGATAAGACAGGGAATCTGCCTGGTTTTTCAGGTCGATTTTTTCGCGGCGCTCTTTGTCTGTCGTGGCGTTTTGCTCGGCTTCCCGCACCATCCGCTCCACATCATCTTTGGGTAGCGTAGAAGCCCCCGTGATGCTGATAGATTGCTCTTTGCCCGTGCCCTTGTCTTTGGCAGTAACTTGCAAAATACCGTTGGCATCAATGTCAAAGATCACCTCAATTTGAGGAACGCCACGCTGAGCCGAGGGAATGCCATCCAACCGGAAGGTTCCCAAGCTCTTGTTGTCGTTAGACATTTCCCGCTCGCCCTGCAAAACGTGAATTTCCACGTTGCTTTGACCATCCACCGCTGTTGAAAAGACCTCAGATTTTTTGGTAGGAATAGTCGTGTTGCGAGGAATGATTTTAGTCATGACACCGCCCAAGGTTTCTACGCCGAGGGAGAGCGGGCTAACGTCGAGCAAGAGAATGTCTTTAACTTCGCCTGCCAACACGCCAGCTTGAATCGCTGCGCCGACCGCAACCACTTCATCGGGGTTAACGGTCTGGTTGGGTTCTTTATCTAGAACTCGTTTGACCAGTTCCAAAATGGAGGGAATGCGAGTGGAACCGCCCACCATCACTACTTCGTCGATGCTTTCCTTGCCCAACTTGGCATCTCGCAGCGAGTTTTCTACAGGAATCCGGCAGCGATCGATTAAATCTGCACAGAGTTCTTCAAATTTGCCACGGGTCAGCGTGGTATCCAAATGTTTGGGACCATCCTGAGTGGCGGTAATGAAGGGCAGGTTGATTTCCGCTTGAGTGACGCTAGATAGCTCAATCTTGGCTTTTTCGGCGGCTTCAGTTAGGCGTTGTAGAGCCTGCTTATCTTTGCGGAGGTCGATCCCTTCCGATTTGCGGAACTCTTCAGCCAAGTAGTCCACGATTTTTTTGTCAAAATCGTCGCCGCCTAAGTGAGTGTCGCCAGAGGTTGACAGCACTTCAAATACACCGTCGCCCACTTCCAAAATGGACACGTCAAAGGTGCCGCCGCCCAAGTCAAACACGAGGATAGTTTCGTTGCTCTTTCGATCTAAACCGTAGGCAAGTGAAGCAGCAGTGGGTTCGTTGATAATCCGCAGAACTTCTAAGCCAGCGATTTTTCCGGCATCTTTAGTCGCCTGACGCTGGGAATCGTTGAAGTAGGCAGGAACAGTGATTACCGCTTGGGTGACATCTGCTCCTAAGTATTTGCTAGCATCTTCTTTAAGCTTGCGTAGCACTTCGGCAGAAATTTGCTCAGGCGCATACTGCTCGCCTTTGGCAGAAGAATCAATTTTGACGTTGCCATTGACGTTCAAAACTTTGTAGGAAACTTCAGTTAGCTCATTGGCGACTTCATCAAACCGACGACCAATAAACCGTTTGACTGAATAGAACGTATTTTCGGGGTTCATTACGGCTTGGCGTTTGGCAATTTGACCGACCAGGCGATCGCCATTTTTTGCAAAAGCGACTACAGAAGGCGTGGTTCGGAAGCCTTCCGCATTTGCAATAACAGTAGGCTTGCCACCTTCCATCACCGCCACACACGAGTTTGTTGTACCCAGGTCAATTCCGACGACTTTTGCCATTGCTGCTTCGGCTCCATCAACTACTGCGAGAGATTAAAAATATCTGAGGGGCTGTTCATCCGCTCACAATTACAAATCGTAAGACGGTCGTGAAATTATCGTTTACTAATCGATTTGTTCCACAGCTCAGCGTTCCTACCTACCTACATACTCGTCTCAATTGCCGTTTCTGATGAAGGAGTATTTACCGTACCTAGTGGGGCGGTTGAGGGAAAGGGACGGTCAAAGCTTCCATTTACATGGAAAACTCTGCCATTTCAGTTTTTAACAAAGGAACTAGCTTGAGTCCAAATTCGCTTTCAAAACTACTCTTTTTGTTTTCCAGGCTCCACAACTCTAGGGCGCATTCGTCAAAGGGTTTTGCGGCTTGAAGATGCAGCCGCAGTTCACGATTAGTGGGCGAAAACTCACAGGTGATTGTTTGAATGGCTCCAATCTGGCGGCGATCGAGGGCAACTGCCAGCCGCAACAAAGGACTCAGTTGATCAACGACACGCCGATGCGGTTTACTGCTGAGATTGCGGTAGTTTTCGTGCTTTTTCTTAGGGTTATTTTTGCGGTGATAACGCGCCAAGTTTGCGATCGTTTCTATTTCCGTTTCGGTATAGCCCAAAAGCTCGCCATAGCGGATTAGGTAGTAGGAATGCTTATGATGGGCTGAATGGCTGACAAAGTGTCCGCAGTTATGCAAAATGGCTGCTGCCCACAAGAGTTCGCGTTCTTCCGTGCCCCATTCATGCAAGGTTCCTTGAGTTTGATCAAATAGGCTGAGCGCGAACGCCGCCACCCGTTCACTATGATCCAAGTTCACCCGGTATTTTTGGGCTGTTTTAAGAATGCTGCGCTGGCGGATAGAGCTTTGGTAACGCAACCGATCTTCAATCAGCCCGTGGGTCACCATCCAATCGACAATCATCCCTTCCCTCAGCGATCGCTGACAAATGGTAACTGTTTCAAGATTGAGCAGGGTCATTGCCTCCTGCAAAATCAGCGATCCCGCCAGAATAATCTCAGCCCGGCGATCGTTCATGCCTGGAATTTGCGATCGCTCCGCAGTAGTCATCCGCTGAAATCGATGGGTCATTTCCTGCAAATCAATCCGCGTAAAACTATAGCCGTGGAGTGGCGCTGGCACTATGCCCAACTGCTCCCGTGCGTGTAGCATTGCTAGGGTTTCAATCGTGCCAGAAGTGCCAATTAGCCGGAGTATTTCACCCGGTTTAAGATGGGTTCGCAATTCTTCGATTGGGCGCTCCAACATGCCACGGATATAAGCTTGCAGGGCTTCAAATTCTTTAAGGTCGATTGGATCGGTAGTCACATATTCATTGGTTAGCCGAACCGCGCCGATTTTGGTGCTGCTCAAGCTGCGGGGATCATGACCGTCACCTAAAATTAGTTCTGTGGAGCCGCCGCCAATATCGATCACAACGTGAGGCGTATTGTTGAACTCAATGCCTGACAACACGCCTAAGTAAATGCGTCGGGCTTCTTCTACTCCCGAAATCAGGTTGATCCAAAGTCCCAACTCTGACTCTACTCGCTGCAAAAACTCGTGTCCGTTTGGGGCTTCGCGAACCGCGCTAGTGGCAACTGCCATAATCTGCTCGGAGCCTAAGCTTTGAGAAATTTCTTGACAGCGTTTGAGGGCTTCTATGGCTCGCTGCATGGCTGATTCAGTCAATTCTCCGGTCTGGTGGCACCGTTCCCCTAGCCGAACCGTATCTTTTTCGCTGGCGATGATAGTAAACGCAGGCAATGCAGGCTGAATGCGAACCACCACCATATGAATGGAATTGGTGCCCACATCAATTGCCGTAAGAATGCGATCGTGTTCCAAAATCATTGAGTGTTCCGAAGAAGCAGGCTAACTGTATCTTTAGTTTCACTCGTTCGGTAGACCAATCGGAAAATTTTTGAAAATAACTGCTCACTATCTTTTTTAAAAGTGCAAAGTGCAGAGGTTTAAGTTCATTGAGCGGGTTTCTTGCAACTATTAAAAATGTTTGAGCATGAGTAGAGCGATCGCCGTATCGTAAAAAAAAGATTAATTGTTAAGATATATAAATAAGCTATAGTTGGCTCCTGATGTTTTCTTCTCCAAATGAAAGTTCTATTTCTACTTTGCTTCCTTCTGCTGAGCCGGAATGGAATGATGGAGATCAAAACTTAGTTCAAGCATTTCAAGAGAATCAAACTCTGAGGGAGCATATTTTACATCACGCTCAACTGATGCAGTTGTTGACCCATCAGCTTGCTACGCCACTAACGGCGTTAAACGGCGCAGTTCATTTGTTAAGTGAGCCGTCATTAACATTAGAACAGCGTCAGGAATTTTTAGAGGTCACTCAGCAAAAGCTTTACTCCTTAACGAAACTGCTGCGGGACTTGATGGCGCTGCGAAATGTGGAGACTGGAAAGATCACCACTCAGCCGATCGCTTTTTGCCTTCAAACGCTTGTTAAAGAGGTAGTGGCAGAATTGGCAGCTTATCCAATTACCGATCAATTTGGGGCGAAGTTGCCTCAAGTTTGGGGCGATCGCTGGCAGGTGTCTCAAGTCTTAGTCAATTTTTTATCCAACGCGATTAAATATTCCCCCAACGGTCGGGCGATTGATTTGGGTGCGGCGGTCAAGCAAGTCGGTTGGGTAGAAATCTGGGTGCAAGATTACGGATTGGGCATTCCTGAAGCAGATCAGCCTCACTTGTTTGATCGATTTTATCGGGTGAAGCATGGCGATCGCCAAAATATCGAGGGCACTGGGTTAGGGCTGTCTTTGTGCAAGCTCTTGGTAGAAAATCAGGGTGGGCAGCTTGGCTTTGAATCGACTCATGGCGCAGGCAGTCGCTTTTACTTCACTTTGCCAATCGCCTTGCCTTCAACTTGATCCGAATTTCTACTGGATCAAGGATGATCACTCGCCAGGTTTGACCTTGATGGCAGCGCTTGCTCTAGGTTTAATTTAGAGTGTTAGGCTGACAGTGGCAATTGGGAGGGCACAGCAATGGACAGCATCCAGTCTCCACCAGCGAATCAAACCGTTGATACTTCTATTACACTCGTCACGGTATACACCGATCAGGCATTGATCACTCGCCAAGGCACTGTTTTGCTAACTGGGCAAGAGCGATCGCTGACTCTAACGAACCTACCTATCACATTGAAACCTGAATCGGTGCGGGTGAAAGGAACCGGAACCGTGGCAGTGCGTTTGTTAGCTGTGCAAACGGAACGAATTTATGCAACGGAACCGATTGGCGATCGCGTGGCTCAATTGACCGAGCAAATCCAGCAGCTAGAAGATCAGCGACGCACCTTACAAGACGGGCTAGCAGCGCTGGAATTACGGCGTAAGTTTATTCAAAGCTTGAGCGAAAAATCCGTCGATCGCTTCTCCCGTGGCTTGGCAGAACAACGGGTCAACTTGATGCAGACTGCGGAACTGCTGGAATTTGTGGGGCAGCAGCATGGCGATTTGGCAGGGGCGATCGCTCAGCAAAATCAAGCGCTGCGAGAACTCAATAAGCACTTAAGCGTACTACAACAGCAGCTTCAGCAGATCAAAACGCCTCGCCCTAAAGAAAGCTACAGCGTCGTGGTTAGCATTTTGCCCGATGGAACAGGCGAGTTTCAACTAGAGGTTTCCTACACCGTCGATCGCGCCAGTTGGCAGCCCCTCTATGATCTGCGCGTGGATACTCAAACCAAACTGCTGCAACTCGATTACTTAGCAGAAGTAACTCAAAACACGGGCGAAGACTGGGCAGACGTTGCCCTAATTCTGTCCACTGCCAAACCCGGTTTAGGCAGCCTGCCACCCAAATTAAGCCCCTGGTATGTGGATGTGCCCCTTTCGCTGGCTGCCCCAGCCGCTGCGTTCAAGATGCAAGGAGTTAGAGCGGTTACACCTGATGATTCGGATGAGGAGATGTTTGGTGGCGCTCCTACCGGCGGCTACTTTGAGGATGCTGTTATCAGTGCCCCTCAAGCGTATGCAGCGACAGTTATAGCAGCCAAAACTAGCAGCGATGGGGGCATTGTCACCTTTCAAATTGATGGAAACAACAATATTCCCGGCGATCGCTCCCCGCACAAAATCACCATTTTCAGCCATAGATATCCTTGCAAAATGGAATATATCGCCATTCCCAAATTGGTTAGCTTTGCCTACCTGCAAGCGATCGCGACCAATCCTGAAACTGGAGCTACTCTGCTTCCCGGTCAGGCAAACATTTTTCGCGATGAGATGTTCGTTGGCACCACCCCACTCGACAATGTGGCACCTGGTCAAGAATTCAAGCTGAACCTCGGCATTGATGAAGGACTGAAGCTAGAGCGAGATTTGGTCGAACGCAAAGTGGACAAGCGCTTTATGCAAGACAAACGCTTGATCACTTACGCCTATCGGGTGTTGGTGACCAATTTGCGTGAACAAGAAGCTACTCTACGCTTGACCGAGCAATTGCCTGTCAGCCGCAACGAGCGCATCAAAGTTCGCTTAACGCGCAGCAGTCCTCAAATTGAACTGGGTGAATTAGGAAAACTGGAATGGGTACTGCCGCTGAAGCCAAAAGCCATACAGGAAGTGGCTTATCAGTTCACCATAGAGCATCCCCGCGAAATCACAGAAGTCGTTGGACTTGAGGGATAAACACGGTGGAATTACCAGAACTAGATTCTGAAATGATTGATCGCGTGCTGGAAATGGCATGGGAAGACCGCACCACTTTTGAGGCGATCGCCCTTCAGTTTGGTTTGCAGGAAAAGCAGGTAATTGCTCTGATGCGGCGCGAAATGAAGCCTTCCAGCTTTAGAATGTGGCGTAGGCGGGTGACGGGTCGCAAAACGAAGCACTTAAAAGAGCGAGACTTTTTAGCAGGTCGGTTTAAATCAGCAAATCAGAATAGCTGACTAGATAATTGACAGTTAACAGTTGATGTTCGATAGCGTCTCCGAGGGAGATATGGCGAACTCAAAATTTTCCCTCCACACTTCACATTCCACACTTTCTGAGAGGTTGTTGAACTGGGGCGATCGAGTTGCCTGATTGACAGAGCTTGGGAGCATACTGCAAAATTGCTGAATATCTGTTTTATCGAAATGATAAATTAGTTAAGATGATGTTCGTTAACTGGAGAGTTTGTCGCGGATGACCCAAGTAGTTCTTGGCGAAAATGAAGGAATTGATTCTGCCCTGCGGAGATTTAAACGCCAGGTTTCTAAGGCAGGAATTTTGGCAGATTTGAGATCCCATCGGCATTTTGAAACGCCCATTGAAAAGCAGAAGCGCAAGGCAGTGATGGCTCGACGCAAAAGACGTTACAACTAGCCGTTGATTTGCATTGCAGCACCCATAAAAATATTTGTTGGAGACGGTTGCCATTAGATTGACGAGAAATTTGTCAAGTTTGGCAACTGTTTTTGGTTATGTTAATTTTTATTTGTTTTTTAGGTTGTTTAGAGGTTGAGGGGAACTTCTAAGTAATTTGGTGCGTCGCTAGGAATGGCAGCAGCATTTATTTTTGGCGCGTTAATTTCTAGTGTTTCAAGACAAATTGATGCAGTTGCTAATTTATCCCTTACCGAGTCCAACCTATGCCTAGGTATTACTCTCAGCTTTCTCGGCAATTGCGGCGCTGGGGATACCTTAGTATTTCAATCGCGATCGCGTTGCTCCTAACCGTGGGTCAACCGATGGTGGCTCAAGCCATTTCTTGGGGCGATTTGATTTTGCGAGGCATCCAGGTGATTCAGCTTTCTAGCTTATCTGATCGGCAAGAAGTTGAAATTGGTCAGCGGATTAATCAGCAGTTAACGCGAGGGCAAGTTCGCATTCTGCAAAATTCCCAGGTGAATGAATACGTGAATCAGATTGGGCAGCGGCTGGCTGCCTCTAGCACCCGTCCTAATATTCCTTATCGCTTTCAGGTGGTGGACGATCGCGGAGTGAATGCGTTTGCCACAATGGGCGGTTTTGTCTACATCAACCGAGGACTGCTGACTTTGGCGAGCAACGAAGCAGAGCTTGCTAGCGTCATGGCACATGAAATTGGTCACATTGCTGGACGGCATTCTGTCGCTCAAATGAGGAAGATGGCGGTTGCCAGTGGAGTAGTGGGAGCGGCGGGATTAGATCGCAATACGGCTGTGAATATTGGAGTTGAATTGGCATTTCGCCGCCCCAATAGCCGCCAAGATGAGTATGCAGCGGACACGATGGGATTGCAGACTTTAGCTAAAACTGGCTATGCCCAATCTGCAATGGTCAATTTTATGTCCAAGCTGCTTCAGTCACGGTCAGTCCCGACGTTTCTCAGCACCCACCCGGCAACCCCTGAACGCATTGCTCGATTGCAGCAATCGATTAGTCCTGCAAGCACTTATGGAGATGGGTTAGATGGTGTCACCTATCGCAGCCGATTGCGATCGCTGAGCTAAGCAAATTGCGATCACTAACTGTTTTTTCTAAGCAGCCAGTAGGTCGGCATTTCACCTTTTCCTTTGATGTCAACAATGCCCCGTCGCTCAAATTGATATCGATCCTTCAAGCGTTGGTAGGTGGATTCGGTAACTTGAATTCTGCCGGGAATACCATGAGACTCCATGCGGTTGGCAATATTAACCGTGTCACCCCAGAGATCGTAGGTGAATTTCTTTTTACCAATGACTCCGGCAATGACGGAGCCTGTGTTAATCCCCACGCGAACTGCGATCGCGTGTCCTTCGTAGGTGCGAAACTGCTTGATTTCTTGCTGAATATCCAATGCCATGTTGGCGATCGCTTCGGCATGATCAGCGCGGGGGCTAGGTAATCCTCCCACTGCTAGGTAAGCATCCCCAATCGTTTTGATTTTTTCGATGCCGTGTTTCTCGCAGAGGTCATCAAACACCAGAAAAATCCGATTGAGTAATCCAACTAAATCGGCGGCAGAAATATTTGCAGACAGATTGGTAAAGCTGACGATATCCGCAAACAACACGGTTACCTCATCATAACTTTCGGCAATCAGCGCCTTGCTAGTGCGTTCTTGCAGCAGATCCAGACTTTGTTTGAGTTGATCGGCGATCGCTTGAGGCAACACGTTGAGCAGCAGTTTTTCAGACCGTTCTTGCTCAATCGCGAGGGCTTCTTCGGCTTGCTTGCGGAGAGTGATGTCTTCGATTACGCCCAAAATGCCGATCACGTTGCCCCAATGATCGTGAATTGGAATTTTGCTGATGTCGAGCCAAGATTTTTTACCATCAAACGATCTTACTTTGGGGGCAATGAAGTGAAGTTGGGGCGTATCGGTTTCGATAATCTGGCGGTCTTGGGTGCGAAACTGCTCGGCGATCGCGGCATCGGGCAGCAGATCAAAATCAGTTTTGCCGACAATCTCATCTGGATCGCCCAGTTGCGCGGCTTCTGCCCAGTTTTGATTGCAGCCCAAAAAGACTAGATTGGTATCTTTCCAAAATACCTGCTGGGGAATGTTATCTAAAATCAAGCGGAGATATTGTTCTTTTTCTTGAAGGGCGGCTTCGGCACGCTTGCGATCGCTAATATCAAATCCGATCGACAAAATTTCGTTAATCTCGCCGTGATCATCCAAAATGGCTTTGATCGACCACTTCACCCAGACGTTTTCTCCTGTGCTGCGAGAGTTTTCAGATTCCGCATCCTGGTAATATTCGGGGGTTTGGCACAGTTCCTCGATCCAAAGTTGCAGGTTTTCCCAAGAGTCCGCTTGGGCAGGAACTAGGGTGCCAATAATATTTTGTCCTAAAATCTCATCTTCTGTATAGCCAAAAAACTCTTGCCCGTAACTATTTAAGAAGGTGATGCAACCCCTCGTATCCCAGCGCAAAATGATAGTGCTGGCGGATTCTACTAGGTCGCGATATTTCTTTTGGCTTTCGGCGATCGCGGCTTCTGCCCGTTTGCGATCGGTAATGTCCTTCGTCACAGCAAGTAAGCAAAGTTCGCCTTCTAGCTCAATGATTTCAGCAGAAAGCAGCGCCGTCATCACGTCACCATTTTTTTTGCGAAGCTGAATTTCTAAGTCTTTGATCGCGGATTGCTCGGCAATCAGACGGCGCAGTTCTATGCGATCGTCGTGGTTTGCCCAAGCACCCAGATCAAACACGGTTTGACCCAGCACTTCTGCATGGGTGTAGCCAGACGCTTCTAAAAAACTTTCGTTGACATCAATAAAATTTCCAGTTTTGAGGGAACTGATCGTGATGAAATCGGGAGAAGCGCGAAAGGCTTTGGCAAACTTTTCTTGGGAAATGTTGAGGGCTGCTTCGGTGCGGCGACGGGCTTGAGCCGCAATTCCTAAAGCAATTAAATCGGCGATGGAACGGGCAAAGCTTTGTTCTTCCACAGTCCAGTGATGGGTTTTGCCGACCTGCTCTAAGCAAACGACTCCAATGGTTTGACCACCAGAGCGAATGGGCGTATCCAGCAGAGAGGTGACTCCGGTTGTGGTTAGATAAGAGCCAGCAAACTCTTGGGTACGGGGATCGGCATGAACGTCATCAGTCGTCAGGGTGACCTCTTCTTCCAAGGCACTAAAGTAGATGGGAAAATTAGCCGCTGTGAGTTGGGTGCCCGAAGTGTGTTGATTGGGCGATCGCTGATACAAATCCAAGCATTCTAGCGCGGTAAATGTGTCGTTAAACCGCCACACACTGGCTCGTTCTATTTCTAACGTGCGGGTAGCCGCTTCAGTAATTTGTTGAAGAGCAGCATCCAGATTGCCCTCATTTAGCACCGCACTTTTTGCCAGTTCGAGTAAAACACGGTTTTGTTTACGCAGTTGGCGATCGTTCTCGCGGAGTGCTTTCTCTGCTTGCAACCGTTCAGCGTCTCTATGTTTGTGTTCACTGACATCTCGCGCCACCCAAATGACCGTTTCTGGAGACAATGGCGAAACATTTGCAGAAAACCAGAGTTCCTGATTATCTATAACTAGGCAATATTCCACATTCATCACTTGCCCGGTCTGCAAGGCTTGCCGAATTCCTTGCACCACTTTATCGGCTTGGTCGTGTGGCATCAGATCATGGGCAGTTTTGCCGATCTGCTCCGACACTGGGCTAATCAGTGGAGCCGAATCGGCGGATACAATTTTTAGAAATCGTCCATCTTTGTCATAAACGATGATTAAATCGGTCATGGCGGCAAACAAGGCTCTGAGTTCGGCTTCTGCATCTGCCAAGGAAGCAGTACGCTCTTGCACCCGCTGCTCCAAACTGGCATTCGTTTGCTCCAAGGTGGCAAATGATTCCTGCAACTGTTGCGCCATCCGATTAAAAGAGTTTGCCAGGGTTTCGAGTTCGGCAATCCCTTTTGCCTGCACATTTTGATGAAGCTGTCCGTTGGCGAGTGCTTCTGAGGCACGGCTAAGCTGCAAGATTTGGTGAGCGATCCAGCGAGAGGTGGGAATGCCAAATAGGGTTGCTACGGCTAGGGCGATCGCACAGCCCAATAAGGTGTTTCGTGTATTTGCGTGAATCTGCCCCATAAAATCGGCTTCTGGCACCACGACCACAATTAACAAATCTAAGCCGTAGGAATCTTTCCAGGGCATGACCAGCAAAAATTGGTGCTGATCTTGCAGATAAAATTCCAGCTTTTGAGCTTGATTAATTTGTTCCAGGTCGCCAAAGGTGTTGATTAAGAAATGGGTGCTGTCGCGAATTAGTGGATCAGCGCTCTCTGCGGCGTTGAGGCGAACTGCCTGACCGTTGACGATACGAAATGGTTTTGTAGCTTTCGATGAGGTGGCAACCAGTTTGCCAGAGCGGTCTAGGATGAAGGTTTCTCCAGTTTTGCTGACTTGAATGCCTGCCAGAAAGTCGCTAACTTGGGTCAAAATTTGGTCTATGCCCATCACCCCCAGCAATTTTCCGTCTTTGCCATAGAGTGGATGATTCGCGCTGATGGACATCACCTCTGGCTTATCGTCCCAGTTATAAATAGAACTCCAAGCGGGTTTGCCAATTTTTACTCCGTCTACGTACCATCCTTCGGTCAAGGGGGTGTAGTCTGGGGTGATTTTGATCATCTTGGCGCGATCGCCCTTGGATGTAGTCGTAAATGTATGCTGTTGATTCTTCGTTCGCGCCGACTTCTCGTTAATCAGCAGTTCGCCGCTATCCAGCCGCTCAACCCCAATAAAATCTCCTTTGGGATTGGCATAGCTGATGTAGCCGACATTAAATATTTTCATTTGCCGCCAAAAATATTTTCCGGCTGCCTCAAAATTTTGTAGATCCAACACTCCTAGCTCGATCGCATCGGCATTGGTGCGGTTCAGTTGGATCGGGGTCGCTAAATAATTGTCTAAATGCTGATGAATCCGGCTACCCGCTTCATTGCGAACTTGGGTCGCCACTTCTTTGACTGCTTTCTGCCCATTTTGATAAGACAGCAAGCCGACTGCAACTACGGCTCCTACCACTTGAATCAACAAGGGCACAGCCATAACTAAACCGAGCGGAACCTTTTTCACAGCATTCGATCGCGGATTCGCCGAAGAATGGGACGACGCAGGCAGCTTACTTAAGACCATTGCGAAGTATCCACATCATTAGGTTTCGGGTTTCGGATTTCAGGGAAAAAGAAAGAGAGTTGACTTAAAATATTTCCTAGGTCAACCCAGCGCTTTGGCAATGCCAGTCTGAAGGACTTACAAAACTTCCAAACCCGCACTCCCAGATCCCTATATCTGACACCCAACACCTGCAAACTGATTCACCTGAATCCTAACACCCGATACCTGACACCCGACACCTGTTTAACCTAACTCAACTGCCCGTTTTGCTAACCCTTCTGGGGTGATGCCGTTGAGTGCCATCAGTTCGTTGGCGCTGGCGGTAGTTTCGCCGCGTTTCCAGGCGAAGGTGTCGCGGTTGGCGGTGCTGCGGAGCATGACGGGTTCTAGCATGGCGCTGGCTCCACCCGTCACACCGATCAGGGCATCGCCGCCAAATAAGCGATCGAACCCGGCATCGTCTAAAAAGCCATCATCTGGCTCAGAACATAGCTCCCAGGCAACATCGGAAGGGCGATAGAGCCGACGCGGACTGACGATCGCCACAATCCGAACGCCGAATCCTTGTGACTCTAGCTGTTTAGCCGCTTCAAACACCGGATTGAGAATCATGTCGCCAATCACGGCAAACACAATGGTTTTGTTACCCTGGCTTTCGTGCAGGGCGATCGCGCCGTCTTTGAGTGCCTGTCGCGTTTGCTCAAACGTGGTGCGAATGGGCAACGGCGATTTGCTAGCAGTGATCACAATGCCTTTGTTTTGCGTAGTTAAACCCCAGTCATAGCAAACCTGAACGCTGTTGGCATCGGGCGGAAACACGGGAAACACGTTGCCATTTCGCATCATCGCCGCAAAATAAGCTTCAATTTCTGGGCGTTGATGAGTCCAGCCGTTGCGCCCTTGCTCTAACGCGCCTGCGGTAAACAGGGTGATGGTAGACGGGGTGGGGCGGCGCAATTCTGCCATTGCCTGGATCACCGTTTGCCAAATGGGTAAGCCGTTGATCGCAAAGGATTCGTAGGAACACCAGAGAGTCCGGCAACCAAATAAGGCTAATCCGGCAGCCAACCCCGCGCAGGCATCTTCGCTCAGCGGTTCATAGACTTGCCCGATTGGGTTTTGGTTGTACAGTGGATCTGCTGTGGGGTGAATGATTTGGAGCGCTTGGTTGATATTGGCAATGCCCGAAGCCTCGTTGCCATCGGCGTTGGTTACCAGGTAGCTCGGATCGGTTTGCCCCACGTAGCCCACCAGTTTGCCCATGGTGGTGGTGGAAACTTTGAGGTCGCCGCCCACAGCAAATTCTTCTAAGGGAAGTTGACCTAGATCGGGTAGCGATCGCACAAACTCGGTCACCACGGTTTTGCTAGCAGGTCCGCCCCCCGCTCTAGCGCAATTGGTTCGCACCAAATCCCAGGCTTCCACAGACAGGGCACGGGTTTTTAGCGCGCTCACAATATCAGGATTCTCTAACGTGTGATAAGCATACAAGTTGTGAGATTTGGCTCCCCGCGCATGAACTCCGGCTCCTTTCAATTGCTTAATGATAAAAACAGTCAGCGTTCCGTTCAACGCGGATTCTGCCGCTTTTGCCATACCCTCTAGTACCGCTTGAGTAAACGCCAACCGCTGTTTGAAGGAAAAAATTGTGCTGTCGATAAAGTCGCCCGGTTGGTTTTGGTCATCAAACTCTTTGGCATCCACCAGCACGACTTGCTCAAAACCATTGCCGAGCCAATATGCCACCATGCGATCGCTCGACAGGGTAGACACCATACTGTGATGCTCTTGGGAAAAGCCATTCCACACCAGCACGGGCAGAAAATTGGTGGCACGGGGAAAAGCAGTATGGAAATGCGCCATGGAACTGACGATGTAGGGTTCGCCCAAACCGCCATCGCCCACCGTGAAGGGAAACAGCTTGTCAGGATTCAGCAGGGCACCCGCCATGGCAAAATGTTGCCCCTGACCCAACGGTCCCGCTGGAGCCAGCAATCCCGGAATTTGCCCCGATAGATGACCGAGCAATCCATGGCGTTCTCGGTAGCGATCGCGCAATTGCTGTACGGTTTCAATCCCCATATCTTCCAAGGAGCGATCCAAAAACATAGCGCTATAGAAACCGGGAGCGTGGTGCCCCACTTCTGTAACGAAGTTCTTGTGTCCCAACATCACCAGTGCGGCGTAAGCTTCTGCTTGGCTAGCAAACCCGCCTGGATGCCCCGATGCTTTACTGGCAGTCACTTGCAGCGTCAGGTAGCGCAAGGCATCCGCATAGAGCAATGTTTGATAGACGGCACAGGGATCATTCGGCGCAGTAATAGCAGTTTTACCATTTAGAATCGCGGGCATGATGCCGTAGCGATCGAATTCAGGATAGGAATCAGCAAAATACTGAATCCCCTCACAAAATGCGGGAGCGGATGTAGGGTTTGGGGTTACTGCGGTCATGCGTGAGATACCTGGTTCAAGAGTAAAGGTAGGGAGTTTGGTTTGAGGGGCTAGGGAACGACATCCTAAAAACTACTGCAAAATACCCAATATCCTATACTACACAGCCATCTGCACAAAAGATTGACGGGAATATGTCACCTTTGCGTGAAGAGCCAAAATCTTTGCAGGTCAGGCATGAGAAATTGCGGGATGGACATTGATGGATGCCTGACGAACTGGCGATTGCGAGTCGGGCTACAGCTAAATTTTAGTGAAGATCACATAAACTTGTTAAACCCTATCGTCTGAGCCGTGAAGCCGTAACGATTTTGATGATTGCGTTGCTTTCTAACTACTTTTTTCTACCTACTTCTTTCTACCTACCTACTTACTGATGGATTCAAACGGTTCAGAGCCAAGGGGACTGGGAACCCACCCAGCGATCGCTTTGCGCTGTGCCACTAACGGCTGAGAGTGAACAATCGGCAACCGCAGCACCTCTTGGTGCAGAATCTTATCTACTTGAGCATAGGCTTTGGCTCTTCCGGCTTGAGTTTGAATGGCTCGTCCTTGGTTCAAAAGCTGAAAGACTGTTGTATTCTTCCAATCGCCGATGTCGGTGGTGGCACCGGGACCGTAGTGAGGAAAGTAAAAGCTATCGGGGTCGCCATAATCTGCCGTCCAGCCCAACATAAAAGATTGGTAGCCAGGAGGCTTACGCCGATTTGCTAAGTATGCTGCCCAGTCTTGGGTTTTGAGGCTAACCCGGATGCCAACAGCGCTGAGATCGGCGGCAAAGGCTTCGGCGATGGGTTTGGGCGTAGGAAAGTAAGGGCGGGAAACGGGCATATACCACAGTTCGAGATCAAACCCGTTGGGGTAGCCTGCTTCAGTGAGCAACTGTTTGGCTTTTTGAGGATCGAAGGGATAGGCGGCAAGGGTGGCATCATTTGCCCAGGCGAGGGATTCTGGCAAAAAGTGAGGGTCGTGTTTACCCAAATTGCCCCAAAATGCCTGGACGATCGCGGGACGGTTGATGGCATGGGCGATCGCCTGCCGCACCTTCACATCCGACAGTGGCTTATAGCTAGGATTCAATGCCAAATAGCCCACATTAAAGGATGGACGAGCGATCGCCGTCAAATTGGCATCCGCATCAATTTCTTTCTTCTGATCCGGTGCCAAATCCACGGTGAAATCGATTTGTCCAGCCCGGAGTTGAGCCAATCGAGCGGCGGGATCGGTTACAAAGCGAATGACCAGTTGATTCACCTTGGGAAAGCCTGATCGCCAGTAGGTCGGGTTTTTCTCTAAAACAATGCGATCGCCCGTGCGCCATTCTTTGAACACAAACGGTCCCGTTCCCACTGCCAAAGAACCCGGCGTACCATATTTTGCCCCAGCTTTTTTAACCGCCGTCGGGCTGGCGATGCCAAAATAAGCCGCCGCGATCGCGTTGGGAAAGGCGGCAAACGGCTGCTTGAGATCGATCTGTACCGTTGCCGCATCCACCACCGTCACAGATTGCACGATCGAATCGGGGGTGCCTTTGAAGCCGCCAAACACCTGTGACCATATTTCATAGATTTTGCCAGCGTTGCGGTAGCCTTGGGGGTGGTTGGCATCCCACCAGCGATCGATATTAAACTTGACCGCCTCCGCATTAAAAGGCGTGCCGTCTTGAAACGTCACCCCTTGTCGCAGTTTAAACGTCCAGGTTTTGCCATCGGCAGAGGCTTTCCACTCGGTTGCCAAGGCTGGCTGGAGGTCAGTTGTCCCCGGCTTAAACTCCATGAGGCGATTATAAATTTGGTTTTGCACAATCAAGGAGTTGCCATCGGTGATGTTTCCTGGCTCCAGGTTTACGGGCTGCCCGCTCGATCCATAGACTAAGGCTGAGGATGGCGATACAGGGGTTCCACTGGAAGCGGGTGTGGATGGTTGCTTGCTTGCGGTGCAATTGGTTAAGGCGATCGCGGCAAGAAATGCGATCGCCAGCCACCAACCCCGCCATTGCCGCAGCCGCCATTTTCGCCAAATCATATTTTCTCCTCTCCACCAACTGCTATCAAAGAATCTTATCTAGGATAAGTCCTGATGGGAGATTCGTTTGGCACAATATCCCGCTTGCGTGGTTTTAAGCGGCTATCCTGAGATTGCGGACTTGGCAGATAAAGCTGATTAGGTTCAGCCACCTTTTTTAATGCGATCGATTTCCTGCTGGAGTTGATCAATCTCTTGGCGTAAACCATCTACTTCGGTTTGCTTTTGGGATCGCGCAGCCGTTGGTGACTCAACCGGAACTTCGACTGAACCTTTTGCACCCGCACGGGCATAGGTTCCCTGACGAATTTGGCGATAGTCATTAGAAACTGCCCATTCGCGCAGATAGTGAACTCGCTCAACGGTGAAGGGGTGGCTGAGAAAAACGCCCGCCGACAGGTTGTTGTAGAGCAAAAACTTGTAGATTTGATTGAGTCCATCGGCATCTAAGTTCTGGTAGCGATCGGCTTGCTGGATGAACTCATCGACGCTTAACTCGTGAGCATATTTGGTGCTGCCGCCTGCTATCCGCATCATATTAGTCAAAATGGGCTGGAGATCATCGGTGACCAACAGTGCGGCGCGATCGGCAGAGAGTTCTGCTTTTCTCAACCATTCAAAAAATGCGGCGACCAATCCAGTACTAATTAAAGTACTCAGCCCAAAGGTGCGATCGGCTAGCCCCGAAACAACTTGGGTAGTCCAAATTGCCATTTGGATCAGAATCGTGTGTTCACATTTGAGGTGACCCAACTCATGGGCGATAACAGTTCGCAGTTCTGCTTCGCTAACCAAATCGAGCAGCCCAGAGTTGAGCACAATAAACGGAAAATCTCGTCCCAACGCAAAGGCATTTACGGTGGGATTTTGGGAAACGAACAGGTTTGGCTCCGGATAAATATCTAAATCGCGTACGCACTCTCGAAAAATTTGGTGAATTGAGGCATATTGGCGTGGACCCACCTGAATGCTATTGCCTAACTGATAAACAAACTGAGGGCGCTCAGTCAAATATTCAACAAACTTGCTGGCGACTAAATCGAAGCCTGGAACGCTGCGGAGAGTTTGCTCTGCTTGGCGATCGAGGGGATGTCTAAAGGCTTCGCTCGAAATTCCGGGATAGGTTGGCATAAAAGGGCAGGCTAGGGAACTTGGCTAACTACTTAATCGTAAGCGTTAGGTTTAATCGTAAGCGTTAGGTTTTCGTCGATCTTGTTCTTTTGTAGCGTACACACCGGATTATTGACGGCAGCTAGATAATAATTTGCAACAATACAGAGTCTCTGGGAGATCCTTGATTTCTGTGGTGTAAGTTTCCCTTGGTTGTGTGCGGAACAAACCCTTTGGCGTAAAGCTGAGGGGTTTTTTGTGAGCAAAATACTACGCTCTCTATTGATCGGCTGCTATCAACAAACGATTTAGCACCCGCTGCAATGTTTTGATTTCTTTCTCATCCTGCAAATGACAGGCAAAATAGTCTGCGATCGCTGCTGCATAAACTACCCAAATTTTTTGCTGCATTGCCAATCCGGCATCAGTTAATACTGCGAAAGTCCCCCGGCGATCGCTGGGGCAAGCATCCCTGTGCAATAAACCCACTTTTTCTAGGCGATCGACCAGGCGCGTCAGATTACTTCGGCTCAACAGCACTTTCTCCGCCAAATCACTCAGCCGCAGCCGATAATCAGGAGCTTCTTTCAGAGTAAACAACACGTCATACCATTCCAACGGTGGCAAATCTGCTTGAGCCAGCCTCAACTCAATCCGCTCTAGCAGCCGAGCATGAGCCGTGAGAAACAGTCGCCACACGGAACTTTGCAAATCATCTAGCTGCACTTTAGCGTTCATAGACTCAATTTCTTAAAAAGTAGTTGCAATTACAACCAAATAGATTAAACTAACTTTAGTTGCAGATGAAATCATTCTATTTGCAAGCATATCAAAGGCGGCAGGGAAACCCGCACCTATCATCAGGTTTCGGTACAACACTGGCAAACTGGCAAAGTTATTCACGAACGGTTTTATTATGGAGCGGGAACGATGTCTACTGAAACTCCGACTCTAAAGTTGATTAGTCACACGCTTTGTCCCTATGTGCAGCGTTCAATTATCACGTTGCTTGAAAAACAAATTCCCCATGAGCGCCAGTATATTGACCTTGCTAATAAACCCGCTTGGTTTTTGCAGCGATCGCCCTTGGGTAAAGTGCCCATTTTGTTAGTCGGTGAAGATGTGCTGTTTGAGTCGGCTGTCATTTGCGAATATTTGGATGAAATCACTCCCGGTTCTTTGCATCCAGCCGATGCTCTCGCCAAAGCCAAGCATCGCTCTTGGATTGAATTTGGATCTAGTGTTTTGACTAAAATTGCCGCATTTTACAGCGCCACTGACGAAGAAGTATTTGAAGCAAAACGTCAAGATCTAACCAACAGTTTTCAAATCCTCGAAGCGCAACTTGACGCATCGCCCTATTTTTCAGGAGATTCTTTTTCCCTGATTGATGCGGTCTATGCGCCGATCTTTCGCTATTTTGTGGTGTTTGAGCAATATCAATTCGAGTTCTTTACTCAAACGCCAAAAGTTAAAGCTTGGGGAGCAGCACTGCTACAAAGACCTTCGGTGCAGCAGGCAGCGACAGAGGATTATTTTGAGCGTCTACATGAGTTTTTGCAGCAGAGAAATAGTGTTTTGTCTAAATTGTCTAAGAAGATGTTTGAAACGTCCTTTCGTGAGTAGCAAATGCGCCGATCGCCCAAAAGCCCCCTTACCAAAGGTGACTAAGAAAATGTCTTGAAAGGCAACGCTGTCATTTTGTAGCTCGCTTCCGCAGCCAGTTGAGCTAGGGTCGCTTATTCCCAGGTTGCCACCAGCCTTAGCACAGGCGGAATCTCTTGATCGATCGCAAACTCTAGTTGGGTTTCGCGCAATCCCAGATAGCCCGATTCAGCAAAAGAGAGTAACAGTCGTTGCAGCGCCAGCCACACTTCGGGGTCATATTCCCAGTCGCCGTGTCGTTTAGTGTGAGCCGCGATCGCCTTCAGTGCCCAAAAGTAGCTGTTTCTCACCACTGAACCGCTCTTTTTGAACTGCGGCAAATCGTCGTGGTGAATAAACAAAATTTGCTGTTTGATGCTGGCTCTCATGAACTGAATAAAATGGTAACTATGAACCAGTTTATCTCAAGTAGAGCATTGAGAAATGGGAATCTCAATCCGAAATTCTGCCCCTTGTCTGGGTGCAGAAACGCACTCCAGTGAGCCACCATGTTTTTCGGTAATTATCTGATAGCTAATTGACAGCCCCATTCCAGTTCCTTTGCCAACTTCTTTAGTGGTGAAGAATGGATCAAATAATCGCTTTTGCACACTGTCGGGAATGCCGGAGCCGTTGTCTGCGATCGCGATCAAAAGCCGATTGGATGTCAATAACTCAGTGCGAATTTGTATCAAAGGTGCATCAGGCTCTCGATCGCCCGTTTTCCTAGCCCCATCGATGTTCTCTTCCAACGCATCGATCGCGTTGCTAAGGATATTCATAAACACCTGATTCAACTGACCGGCATAGCATTCTACCAGCGGCAAATCGCCATAGGTTTTAATAACTGCGATCTCAGCGCGTTCTGGCTTTCCTTTGAGGCGGCTTTGCAGGATCATCAACGTGCTATCAATGCCTTCGTGAATATCAACCGCTTTCACTTCTGCCTCGTCCATGCGCGAGAATGTTCGCAAAGAAGCCACAATCGCCTGAATCCGCTCTGATCCCACTTTCATAGAACTCAGTAGCTTGGGTAAATCCTCTAGCAAAAACTCTAGATCAATTGCCTCAATTTTGTCTCGAATCGTGGCTGTGGGAGTCGAATACTCTTGTTGATACAACTCCAGCAGATCGAGCAACTCGCTCACATATTGATCGGCATAGATCAGGTTGCCATAAATAAAGTTGACTGGATTGTTGATCTCGTGAGCAACGCCTGCTACCAATTGCCCCAAGCTTGACATTTTCTCGCTCTGCACCAGTTGCGACTGGGTGCGTTGCAACTCCTTTAAAGTGTCGGTTAGTTCTTCTGCCTGCTGCCTCAAGCAGTTTTCAGACGCTTGAAGCTGAAGTTCGGCTTGTTTGCGATCGCTAATATCAATCCCGATTCCCCAACCAGCCCAGCCAGAAACCGGAAACTGCCCCGATAAGTTTGACCAAAGAATAGTCTTGATCGTGCCATCCTTACACCAAATATTCCATTCCCAATTGCGAAAATTGTTGCCAAGCCGCGCCCATGTTTGAATCATTTGTTCTCGGTAAACTGGCTCAGCATAGAGCAATTCCATCGCGTTGGGGTTGCCAATAATTTCATTGGCGCTGTACCCGGTAACTCGCTCACACTCACTGTTCCAGACGATAATACTGCCATTCTCATCAAACGCATCCATCATCACAGGCATGTTTTGCAAAATGCTTCTGAGGGTATCCTCATTCTCCCGCAGGGCTGCCTCCGTCCGTTTTTGCTCTGTGATATCAATGGATACCCCTAGCAACCCGGTGATGCGATCGCCATCCCAAATCGGAGCCAAAATTGTAGAGTAGAACCAGACATGATCACCGCGCCGATGACAATCTTCTTTGTGGATAATTTCGCCAGCCAAAACGCGATGACACTCTTCCAGCCAGCAGTCAATAACTTCAGGAGTTAAATCTAGGTCTTGGGGCTGTTTGCCAACCCGATCGCCCCATTGATCAAGCGCCGTAGGATTTTGAATAATATAGCGAGCATTCACATCTGTTGCCCAGACTCCAACCGGCAGGTTCGCCATCAACGTGCTGAGGCGGGCTTCACTTTCTCGCAAAGCAGCAGTCCGTTCTTCCACACGAGTTTCCAGAGCTTCATTTAACTGCTCTAAGGCAAATTCTGCTTGCTTACGCAGTGTAATATCTCGAATGGTGCCAACTAAAAATTGATGGTTGTTTTGATCGGTAAAAGGAGATTTTTTAGTGGAAATGGTCTTGGTTTTGCCATCTTTATCGATGAAAGATTCTTCATTTTCGTCGGTGTTACCGTGGGCAAAAACCCATTCATCTTTTTGCCGAAACACCTCGGCTTCGGCTGTTGGAAAAAGGTCATAGTCAGATTTGTTCAGCAACTCAGCGCGATCGCGACCCAAAAATCGGCAAAATGAATCATTCACCAACACCCAACGATGATCCCGATCTTTCACAAAAATGGGATCATCTACTCCATTTAAAACCTGTCTCAGGAAATCCTTTGAATCTCTGATCTGATGTTCGGCTTCTTTAGCTTCAGTAATATCGCGGGCTGCCAAAATCACTGCATCACTGGATACAGGAGAGATTCTCGCTCCTAGCCATACATCGCGATCGCCCGCCCTGAGGTTATATTCACAGTAAACAGACTGCTGGCTTTCCAATGCCGTATGAATATGAGCCAAAATCAGATCTGCTTGAGCGAGGGGCATGACCTCATGCAGCGTTTTCCCCAGCATATTTGCCAAAGGTTTGACCAGATTAATCGGATTAGTGGGGGCAATTTCAAGACAACATCCCTCACCGTCTCTCATTAGCACCACGTCGGTCATCGCAGAGAAAAAAGTGCGTAGCTCAGCTTCAGACTGTCTCAGCCTCAGTTCGGTTTGTTTAGCGGCGGTAATATCTTCAATCGTGCAGACCACGCCGATCGCGCTGCCGTGATCATCTTGAAGCGGCAATTTTTGAACGCTAACCCAAATCGGGCGATCGCAGGTATCCGTCAGTTCTAAGGTGTGGTGTTCAGCCTGGTTCGTTTGCAGGACAACGCGATCGCGATCGCTCAATAACTGCGGCTGAAGGTCGTCTGGTAATTCCATCTCTAACTTGCCTAAAATTGCTTCTGGACAAGTCAAACCAGCCGTGCGAGCAAATGCTCGATTGCACCCTAAAAATTGATTGTTCTCATCTTTCCAATAAATCGCCTGGGGAATCGTGTTGATCACCCGGTTCAACCGCATTAAAGCAACTGCCCCTGACTCTTGACAGGCTGCATCATTGGCAAAATCCATCGATCTAGAAGATAGATTATTGGGTAAAGAATGCATTGGTTAATGTTTTCAGTAAGGGAAGCAGGTCAGAAAATGCGCGTAATTTTCCACTAGTATTCCCTAACATAAAACTAAGTTAACGATTGTTCAATTGGGGCGTATGTCAACTTGGCAAATCGCCGAACTGCCCTCATCCCCTACCCCCCGCTTCATGCGCCCTTCGGTCTACTCTCAAAATAGGAGAAGGGGAACCGAAATCTCAAAGTCCCTCTCCCGCTCTGGGAGAGGGATTTAGGGTGAGGGAGCTTGGGAAAGTCGCACATCGCGTTTCTATAGCTAAAAAATTATGCTCTTTCATAATGTCCAATAAATTCATATCGGCTTCTAATAAGCAAGTATGTCCGCTAAAAGGTAGGACAACCAATCGAGAGCTTTGCAGATTTTCCATCAGCCATTCCAGTTCTGTCAAGGAGGGTAAAAGGCTATCTCGGACGCTGCCCAACAGCAAAAAAGGTTGTGTCAATTTCTGTAGTTCTGCCGCAGAAACTTCAAATTGGCTTAATAGCGATATCCGCCATGCTGATGTAGATTTGGGCACCGATTTCATTGCCTGGAGCAGCGCTCGGCGATCGTCCCGGCTGATTCGCTCCAGCCGCGATAGCAACGGCAGAAATCCTACAGTAGACATCCGATAGATGGGTTCGGGCAAAATTCCCGCTATCTGGGCACCGAGCTTCATCCATGGGCGATGCTTAAAGGATGAAGCTGGATTAATCAGTATGACTCGCTGAAATAGTCCGGGCGATCGCAACACGACTTTCATCGCCAAACAACCGCCAAACGATTCGCCACACAGATACACCAAGCGATCGGGAGACTTTTTCAATTCTTTCTGCACCAAAGCTATCACTTGATCACTTAAGCTTTCCCAAGTGGTCAAATCTGTGGGTGGAATTGCTAAACAACGGACATCAAAATAAGCTTCTAATCCATCTGTCTGGGTTCTCAAGAGTTGCCCAGTGCCATCCATTCCGGGTAAAAATATAAACAGTGGATAGTTGGGTTGCAATAATCGGGGCGTTAAAAAACAAGGACTACTTTCGATCATGGGGTAGGGTTGGGGAATGATGAATGGCGAATGATGAGTGGCGAGTGGAAAACTCGAAGTACTTCCCAACTCAACACTCAAAACTTAGAACTCAAAACTCGTTAGTAGCATCCTTGTGATAAAAGCTGATCAATTTCAGCATGACATTCGTTGGTTATCTCTGCCACCAGCGATCGCGCTTGTTTCCCTTTATAGTCTGAGCGCTGCGATCCTTTGATCCAGTAAGGGCGACCAATCAAAACGCTTACGTGTTGATAAACAATCATGGGATGCCAGCCGGGTTGATCAAAAAGCGGCTCTGAAGGATCGACCAAACTCAGCAGTCGTAGGGGAACTGCGGCATTGGTGGATTCTTGATGGGAGGCGATCGCGACGGGGAGAATTGCCAGATTGGCGATTGGTGCTCGTAATGCTAAATGGGCGAATCCTCGCTGAAAGTCGCCCACTTCCTCTGGCATGGCTGGCTGCACCATCGGTTGTGTACCTTCAGGAAACACGCCTACTGTTTGTTGCGATTGCAGTAGTTGTTCTGCTTTTTGAAAAAAACTTTGTTGGCGGCGATTTGTAGATCCTAAAGGGAAACAACCCAATTTAGCAACTACTTCTCGCATAATGGGCACCTCCCCCATGTAGTGATGACAAGCAAACCGAATCGGACGCTGTACGACTGTCATCAATAAAGGGGCATCCATAAAACTACGATGGTTGCTAATGACTAAAATTCCGCCATCCTGAGGAACGCGATCGCAATAGTGCGTGTGGATTCGAGTGCCAAGAAGAGATAAAAATAGTTGAGAAACCTTTAATGGATTATCTGGAAACATTAGATACCTTGAGATGAGCAATCAGAATCAAACTATAGAATCATTTAAGATTTAATCCGAGTAGAACAAAGTTTTCCAGCGTCCTCTGATAGATTCTTAACTTTCTGTAGACTTATCCCTACTTAACCTGGATTTCCACACTCAAACCATAGCTCTGGATTTTGACCTTAGAAAAGTCTAACTATTTATGAATTATTTATAAATAACGGACAAAGTAAACAACGAACAAATTGGGCGAGTCAGAAAAAAGCAGGCTGTAAGAAATACCTAGTTAATTTAAGATTTGCTTCAGCCGTTCAGCTCAAATTTACGGTTAGAATTGTCTAGCACGAATATCATTTGCACATCACACCTTGAGTATTACTTATCTATGAGATAAAGGTTGCTAATTGATGTTTGGCAGCTACTTTCAAAAAAGTCCTGGTATTGTTGTTTACTCCTCTTCTACTGCTTCTATTCGAGGAGTGAAGTTTAAATAAAATTTATGAGTTTTAAGCATATCAATAACAACCAATTTGTCATTACAACCCCTCTTTATTATGTAAATGCGCGACCTCATGTAGGAAGTGCTTATCCCACGATCGCGGCTGATGTGCTTGCCCGTTTTCAGCGATTGCGGGGAATTTCTGTGTTGTTTATCACCGGCACTGACGAGCATGGTCAAAAAATTCAGCGCACGGCTGAAGGGTTAGGGCGTGATCCCCAAGACCATTGTGACCAGATTGTGGCAGAATTTCAGGCATTATGGAAGCTGTTGGATATCCAGTTCGATCGCTTCATTCGTACCACTGATCCCCGACATGAGGTCATTGTTAAAGAGTTTTTTCAGCGAGTTTGGGATCAAGGAGATATTTACTTGAGCCAGCAAACGGGGTGGTATTGTGTTGCCTGCGAAGAATTTAAGGAAGAGCGCGAACTGCTTGATCATCACCGCTGTGCTATTCATCCCACGATTGAAGCGGAGTGGCGCGATGAGCAAAACTACTTCTTTCGTTTGTCGAAATACCAAGATCAGCTTGAACAGCTTTATCGCGATCGCCCCGATTTCATTCAGCCAGATACGCGGCGTAATGAAGTGACTAGCTTCGTTAGCCAGGGATTGCAAGATTTTTCGATTTCCCGCATCAACCTAGATTGGGGCATCCCGGTGCCGCCCGATCCTACTCACACGCTTTACGTTTGGTTTGATGCCCTGCTAGGATATGTGACTGCTCTGCTGGAGCCAGACGATCAGCCTAGTTTGGAAAATGCGTTAGCTCGTTGGTGGCCCGTTAACCTGCACCTAATTGGCAAGGATATTTTGCGGTTTCATGCAGTCTACTGGCCCGCCATGTTGATGTCTGCTGGCGTTTCCCTGCCCGATCGCATTTTTGGGCATGGCTACTTAACCAAAGATGGGCAAAAAATGGGTAAAACATTGGGCAATGTTTTAGACCCTTTTGCGATTGTGGAACGCTATGGCTCGGATGCTGTTCGGTACTACTTCTTAAAGGAGATTGAGTTTGGGCGAGATGGCGATTTTAACGAAACTCGCTTTATCAATATCCTCAATGCCGAACTGGCGAATGATTTAGGCAATTTGCTGAATCGTACACTTAAAATGGCGCAAAAATATTGTCAGGGTCAAATACCTGAGCCAACAGAGGCAGGCGGAGACAACGTTCTTGCCCTATTGGGGAATACTTTGGGCGATCGCGTGACTCGCGCTTACGAGGCGCTTGCTTTTAGCGAAGCCTGTGATGCCATCTTGGCTTTGGTGCGATCGGGCAACAAGTTCATTGACGAACAAGCGCCTTGGACTTTATATAAACAAGGAAACCAAGCCGCCGTTGAACAGGTCATCTATACCGTATTGGAATCAGTTAGACTAGCCGCCTATCTGCTGTCGCCAATCATCCCCAACATTAGCAATGCCATTTATCAGCAGTTAGGGTTTTCAATCAACTTTGCGAATCAACAAACTGAATCTGCACCATTTGATGTTCATTCCAAGTGGGGAATACTTTCTACAGGGCAAACTCTAGGTGATCCCCAGCCCGTATTTCAACGCCTAGAACTTTTAGAGCCTGTTTCTTAGCGATTAAAAAATGATAGATTGCTACGAAATTTCCTTGTCATAATTAATTTTCATAAAAAAGAGTTAATACGCCATGTTAGATAACACTTCCAATTTTGAAATGAGTGAATCGGTCTTCACGCCCCAGCAAGTATTAGAAAATCGGGGACGAGTTGCCATTTTTATTGATGGCTCCAATCTCTTCTATGCCGCGTTGCAACTGGGGATCGAGATTGATTACACAAAGTTACTATGCCGTTTAACTGGCGGATCGCGGCTGCTGCGATCGTTCTTTTACACCGGGGTCGATCGCACCAACGAAAAGCAACAGGGTTTCTTGTTATGGATGCGGCGCAACGGCTATCGGGTGATTTCCAAAGATTTGGTGCAGTTGCCTGACGGCTCCAAAAAAGCCAACCTAGACGTAGAAATTGCGGTAGACATGATCTCGTTGGTGGGATCGTATGACACCGCTGTATTGGTCAGCGGCGATGGCGATCTTGCTTACGCTGTAAATGCGGTTAGCTACAGGGGTGTGCGGGTAGAAGTGGTAAGCCTCCGGGCAATGACTAGCGACAGCTTAATCAATGTTGCCGATCGCTACATTGACCTAGACGGCATTAAAGAAGACATTCAAAAAAACCCTAGAAGCTATACCTATCGTCCGCTTTCAGGCATCGGAGTAGTGGATGGTGACCTTGAATAAAGCCAGTGCTGCATTAGCCTAAAGCCCACAATTGAGAGCGGCGCTTGATCCCCGCGAACTTTTTGTGGGCTTTCGTAGTCTTTAATTTTTATAGTCTATGACCAAAATTGCTCAGGCTGGGTTTACTTAGGAGTTTGCTTGTGTCGTTCTCTTTCTTTTCATCGCAGCGATGGGTGCGGCTTGCCCTTGCTCTTCTGATTGGTGGGTTGCCTTTTGCAGCGATCGCCTGTGGCGGGCAAAGCCAAACCGAAAAACAGCTTGCCAAAGAAGCCAAAAACTTTGAGAAAGAAAGTTTTGATACCGATTTAACCTTTAACTTTGTCACCTTAGAGGAATTTGACCAAAAAGGGCGGCTGTGGTGGAAGGTGAAGGCAAAGGAGGCAATCTACAGCAAGGATAAAAAAAACGCCCAGATTAAAGATCCGAAAGGGGAATTTTTCCAAGATGGCAAAGCAATTCTCAGGGTGTCTGCCCAAAGCGGCGAAGTGCAACAAGATGGTCAGCGTATTTTTTTACGGGGAAACATTCTGGCAACCGATCTGCGAGATGGCTTGGTCATTAAGGGCAATGAGCTAGAATGGCGACCCAAAGAAGATTTGATTCTCGTGCGAAATAATGTGACAGGGACTCGTCAAAAGATCGTAGCAACCGCAAAAAGCGGCAAATATTTGACCCGCGCTCGTCGATTGGATCTAGAAGGAAACGTGGTTGCCGCATCGAAAGACCCTAGCTTTCAGGTGACCACCGATCGCCTCGCTTGGCTGGTGGAAAAACAAAAACTGGTCGGCGATCGCCCACTCCAGATGCAGCGCTACGCAGGCAAAACAGTCACCGATCGCGCCAATGCTTCTAGTGGTGAAATGGATATCAAAGCAGAAACTTTGACCCTGAAACAATCAGCGCAACTGAATATTGCCGATCCGCCGATGCAGGTCAGCGGCAACCAAATTCTTTGGAAAATCAAAGACCGAAAAATTTCTTCCGATCAGCCCATTACCTTTTTCAACAGCAAAGATAATGTGACGCTGGCAGGCAACCAAGGCGATTTAGATCTGACCACAAGAGACTTAAACCTAGTTGGCAACGTCAGCGGAGGGGGCGGATCGCGCCAATCATCGCTCAAATCCGATCGCCTGAAGTGGAATATGACCACCCAAGCGTTTGAAGCGGAGGGAAATGTAGTCTATCGCCAAGCAAAACCTCCAATCAGCCTGTCGGGTCCGAAAGCCAGCGGCACCCTCAAAGATCAGCAAGTCGTCGTCAGTGGCGGCAGAGTCGTGACCCAGTTTGTCCCTTAAAGCTAATTCGGTAGCCGGACTGAAAGAATCTGGGTGGCTGGCTGATTTGTCGTGCTGATTGCCGTCGATGCAGCAGGCTTAACCAATCCATAGGTTGACGCAACAACACTGAAAACGACCGTGGCGATCGCCGCTTCCATGATCAAAGTCCCTTTCATTGCAAAACCTCCAGCAGCACATCCATCTAAGGATCTATACACTTGCCACTAGAGGTTTTATGCAAAACCAATAGACTTCTGCTGCAAGTGCGCTTCGGTCTACATAAAAGGACTTACGCAAATCAATCGAAATCTGCCCCCCAGTCCCCAATTCTGGGGGAGTCAGAGATCAAAGTCCCCCAGAATTGGGGGATTTAGGGGGCAAGTGCGTAAGTCCTATCTATTTGCAAAGTGTCGTGTCTTTTTCACCGTCTGTCAATCGAATTGACCCCAGCAACGTTTGCACTACCGCACATCGGTAGGTTTGGGCTGAAGCATTTCTCGGTCTAACTTTGACTACAAAGGGAATGGCGGTTTGCGTATCAACCGCACCATTGCCATCAAATACCAATTGCCCAACCCCAGCGAAAAAGTCTATTC